>Ga0209710_1000005_pt1 | contig 370354 bp, 374 predicted proteins | sample ArcticOcean_MG_C_5_FD_187436 | JGI IMG/M metagenome (GOLD analysis project Ga0209710, IMG submission 187436) | Marine microbial communities from western Arctic Ocean - ArcticOcean_MG_CB4_138 (SPAdes) (version 2) | ecosystem: Environmental > Aquatic > Marine > Oceanic | place: Arctic Ocean...
GCGCGGCGTGCAAAACGGCACGCGCGGCTCCGCCGAGTTCGAAGCGGGTCAAGCGCGAGCCCGAGAGTTCGCCCGAGATCAAGCAGGAGCCCGAGATCAAGCAGGAGCCCGAGATCAAGCAGGAGCCGTTCACCATCCGCGGCTACTTCGGGTTCGGCGAGTGAAAGAAAAGACAAGTCGTGGTGTAGCGTACGGTGGACAATTGAAAGTACCGAGGTGGAGTAAGAAAAAAAAGAAAGTACGAGGTGAACAATGAAAGTGAACGTCCAATTTAACAAAAAAACGTTCGGTTCGGTGCACAATCCGTACGCTACCAAACCGCCTCACTTCTTTCCAACTTTCCCACCCGCTTTCGCCTCGCGTTGCGCGCGAGTTAACCGAGGCGAGAACTTGTCTTTTTTGGGAGACTTACCCACCGATTTCTGAGCAGCGCCGGGAGTCACCGCGTCGTCGGTCTTTGCCGATTTCTTTTTCGCACCCGGAGTCTTGACAGCGCCGGTTTTTGCGTCCCCAGTCTTCTTGTCCCCAGCAGTCTTCTTGTCCCCATTCTTCTTCCCCTCAGGAGTCTTCTTCCCCTCGGAAGTCTTCTTCTCGCCGCTCTTCTTGGTATCCTTCACCCCCTCGGTTTTCTTCTTCTTCTTCCCCTCCATCTCCGAGAAGTCCCGGAAAAACCCGCCGACCCAGGCGTCGACGTCGGCGCCCTTGGGCAGGTGTTTTTTCAAAGCAGAAACCGCTTTGGCCTTTGTGGCGTCGTCCCCCGCCTTGCAAATCGCCGCCACAACCTTCGCGCCGTGCCCGCCGATCCACGCCGCGATGTCGTGACCCACCGCGCCTTCCCAAAGCGCCTTCGCGAAGCAAGGAGGTGTGTCTTTTCCGTCTTTTGATGAGGTGTCGGTTTCACCGCCAGCAGCACCCACCCCGATCTCAAGCGCCATCCTGCGAAGACACCTCGTCGCGAAGTAATCCTCGTGCAACGGCAGTTTCTCGGCGGTCTCGCCTTTCTCATCCTCATCCTGGAAAGTTTCCTCCCCCGCCACGCTAACCCGCGCCGCTTCCGCCACGGCGTCGTGCAGCTCCGCCATCTGCACTGATCCCACCGCGGCCACCACCACACCACCCGCGCCTCCCGAACACGTTTCGAACAAAACGTCTGACGCTTCTTTCGACCGTAACATGGACGCGGCGGCGTTTACGCACGCGGCAACCAGGGACCGCCCCAAGTGCCCGGGGGCACCAAAGATTTCCCGCCGGCGCTGCGCCGGGTCTTTCCGTGAAACCCCGAAATCCATGCCGTCCCCGCCACCCTCGTCCTCGTCGTCGTCGTCGTCCATGTCGTCCCCGCCCGCCTCCGCGGCACGCGAACGCTGCTTGGTCATCTGGGGGACATCCCCATCCCCTGGTTCCTCCTCCGTCTCAAACTCATCATCCATCATCTCGTCATCCATCTCGTCGTCCTGCTCGTCATCCTCGTCTTCGTCAATCTCTTCGTCATCCTCCTCAATCTCTCCGGCATCGTCATCCTGCTCATCCGCGAAGTGCCCTCCCGCGGCGAGCGCGTCCCTGGTTTCCTTCGCCACGCGGGACGTCTCTTCCGGGTCGGGCATCGTCGCGAGGACGTGCGGGTGCACGTACCGCGTGCTTCGCGGTCTCAGCAGGTGGAGCAAAATTCTCCGTGCCGCGGGCGAGCGCGCTAAATCAGCCAGGCCTTCGTCTCGGAGTTCCGCGATTATCGCTTTCGCGGTGAGTTTCGTGTCATCCACGCACTCCACCGCGCACGCCAAAAAAAGCGACGCGTGTTCGTCCCGCGCGATCCTATTGACTTGGCCTTTCAGGGCTTTCAAAACCGCCTTGCGCTGTTTCGCCCCGGCGTGCGCGAACAAAAGGTTCACCGCCCAAACCCCTTCCCGGGTGTGGATCATGCGCAGATACGCCGGGCCCGCCAGGGACTGCGCGGCTTCGTGTTTCGTACCAGGGCCACCCACGTCCAGGTACTCGCACAGCGCCGCGTGCACCAGGGACGGCGAGACTAGGCCTTTTTCCAAAATTGGGAGCAGCGACGCGTTCATTTGGCGTAACATGCCTTGGCGCTGCGCCCGCGGTTTGCTTTTCATGGCGTCCCGTAAGTTTTTAGGCGCTGAAACGTTTTTCGCGTCCCCATCCGCGCCTGGCCCGATGAAAAAGAAAGTGTCAGTCCCGAGTGTACAAGTGCCATGTATGGGGGATTGGGTAGAGTAAACAGTGCACTTAGCATAATCGGGCCGAACAGTGCACTTGTGATGTATGTAGTAAACAGTAATTACGGGCGGACTTACGGGCGGACAACCGGCAAAACAGTCGGAGGGATCGTATGGGCAATCAAATCAGTCTCTCGGAATGTGTTCAATGGGAAACACGCACCTCCGGCGCCGAAAAACGCAAACTCGCTCCCGTAAAACTCGCACCGCATTTGCAGTTTTTCCTTGGGCGGCGCGGGGAAGTAAAGTGACTCCAATACCTGGCTCCCCACCGGGTGCTTCGCCAGTGCGCGTACCTGCCCCTTGACGTGCTGTAACAGAGAAGGAATACTCTTTTTATCCGTATCGTCGATGAGTTTTTTCACGAGGAAGTGTCCGTACAGGGATTTCGCGAGCTGCGCTATCGCGGGCGTGCACTCCTTGTACACGGATTTCTTCTGCGCCTCCGTGCCGAACTTCAACAGCGCCTGAATCACGCGGCTTCCCTTGTGGTTGTTCGCCAGCGTGGGGACCTTACCGAGTGACGCCTTGGCGATGGCGTCGACCAGCACTTTTTTCTCCTCGGGCGACAGTTTCTTCCCAGAAACCTTCTTCGACCGTAACTTTTCCCAATACCCGACCATCTCCTGAATGACCGCGTGGTTGGGTTTCACAAGAGCCTTTTGTTGGTTCGCCAGCTCTTTCTGTTCCTGTTTCGTGGCAGGGGCTTTGCTGTGGTCGGCTTTTTTGTCACCACCGGAGTGCGGCTTTTTCGAAGCAAACTCATCCTTCGCGCCCGTCTTGTTCGCGAAGAACGTGTCGCTGGATTTGCCTTTCTTTTTTTGGGAACCGTCGCCTTTCTGTTCGCCGCCGCCGTCCTCCCCGCCCCTCCCGAACACCTCCGCTTTGCGTTTCTTGCTCATCTTCCCGTTAACGGTTTTGCTGGGCTTCGCAGCAGCAGGCGCATCAGGTGGAGCATCCGCGACCCCGACGGGCTTCACCGAACCAGGCCCGGGGCCGGGGGTGAACTTGGCCTGTCTCCGGTCTTTGCGCTTCGTGCTCGCGCCGCCGCCCGAGGCTTTCATCGCGCGCGCCATTTCGCAATCGAACACGACGTGACGTCTTCGCGAACGGCGTGAGGGTAGCCCTAAACCCTAAACCCTAGACGCTCTTAGGACGCTCTTAGGACACCCTAGACGCGACGACGTCACAAACGCGTTGCGTTCGAGGGCGTGGCGGTGTGGGGCGCAGGACGGCGACAACAATCTTTGGTCCGCACTCGGTGATGACCTTACACGCGGGTTTTCCATAATTGCTTTCGTGCTTTGCACTCTGATTTTCGAAAGCCGTTGAGCCAATCTCGCCGTCGCGGGCGAGCGCGCATCACTCCGCACGCGCGTGTCGGTCGACACACACGGAGTGACGCGGGTAGACCCGGACTGTGGCCCGGGAGTCACCACGCGTGGTCACCAGGATGACGGGTACGTCCACACGCACGCGCCGGGCCCGAGACGGAGTCCCAACGTTCCCATGAAAGTCGCCTTTGTTTCCACCGGGTGCTGCCTCCTCATTTCGCGTCATTTGTGTCCGAGCATGCGCTGACCCCCCCCCCCAAAAGCTCCTTCCCTTTCCCTGGAGATCTTCCTTTACTTCGGCAAGCTGTGGGACATCGTGTTTTGGGTGCTTAGCTTCCTTGTGATGTGCTGGAAGGGGTATAACTTGCCTTACCCGGATGGGGCGTACGAAACCGAATTCGCGTTGCTGTTCATTTACCTCCTGATCGAGCCGCCCCGCCTGTTTCTCGGGAGCAAAGGCAACAAAACCTTGACCAGCGGGCCCCTGTACGCCAGCATCGTGCTCGCCGCGTACGTGCTTTTCATGCACATCTACTACGTCGCCGGCCAGACGTTCATCACGCGGTGCGACTACGCCATCAACGTCATTTCCATAGTCTTCGTCAGCGCGCAGAGCTTGCTGGCGCTGACGCAAGCGGTGGAGGTGAGCAGGACGCTGAGGTGAGGAGTGAGTGCGTTCGTTCGTTGGGGGAAGAGACATATAGCTTTGTAACAATCACACCGTGTTTAAAGGACCACACGGGGTACCGGTCTTTAAAGGACCACTGCACACCGTGTTTAAAGGACCACCGCGTACCGGTCGGTTCGGGAGCGCGGGTCTACCTCTCTCTCGTTACGTTTCAACTCCAACCTCATCCCCAAATGTATATTGCGCGTTTCCCAAATCCGTCAACACACTGTTTGCCGATTGTCCGCCCGTAATCACTCACGTAACATTACGCAAGACGTACACCTTATCACCCATCAAATCATCAAATCCCAACGTTTACGCCACGCTCCCCGTGATCCCCGCCCGCGGCGGCTGCAGAAACGAGAAAAAACCGCCGTCCGTGTTCGCGTCGTCGATGAACAAGTCGTCGGGGACGCGCATGGCGCCGTGCGCCGCGACCGCCGCGGTGGCCACCCCGAACGCCTGCAGCATCACGCTCCCCGCGCTGGACATGAAGAAGATGGCTGCCGTTAAAAAAAAAAAAGTGTCAGTCTTGAGTGTACAGGTGTGCTGTATATCGCGACGTATGGACAAACAGTCGCCAGCTGAGAGATAAAACAGTGCACTTGTGATGTATTTGTAAGAGCCGCGTGTACTGCTACATGTTACCAGTAGTGCACTCAAACAGTCACACAGGGGCATCAAACAGTCGGTGGGATTCGGGAAAGCCCCGTCCGGCCGTACCTAGGATGGACGCGCCGGACATGCCCAGCATCTTTTCGCGGTCGCTCACCGGTCGCTCGCCGATTTTCAGCGGCTCGGTTCTGACTAAATACACGTACGTCCACGAAGCCGCGATCAAGGCTAACACGAACAACGACGACGGGTTGGTTATGATGAAAAAAGCAAACACGAGCGCGCTGCCCAGGAAGTAGTTGATCTTGAAGTAGTTCAAGTTTTTCTGGATGCGGCCGGTGGCCTGTTTTTTTCCGGAATGTTGTATGGGGGGTTAGTGGGGAGATTACTGAAAAGGTGGGAGCTGTTTTTCAAAGCCTTTTCTGCGAAATGGAAAGATTTCCGAGGAGCAGGTCCTCCGCGAGTCTCGTGCTTGTGTCTGGACCCGGTCCAACAAACGTACCTCCGAGAAGCTCCCCGGCCTTTGATACGCGGTGCGGTCCAGGATCTCGGACATGGGTTTCCTCTGTGTTGTTTCCGAAACAAGAGGGGGAACGGGTGGGGGGTGAGCGTTTCGCGAAAACCGATGAGCTGGCGGCATTTGGCAAAAGCCAACGGCTACGCGGCAGATGAGGGGCACATCTTCGTTTTCGCGCGCGCGTATCGGGATCGGTCCACCGGGCGCGCGCTCGTACCTGTGCGAAGACGTGCATCGCGGAGTCCTTGATCTTGTTGACCGCCCCCATGAGGGGCACGCCGGAGCTCGTGACTTCGGCCATGGCTGCGGTGGGACGGAGGGAGGTCAGGGTGGGAGAACGTGAACGAGTGGCGCGCACGAAATGCGCAGACCGCGGGTGGTAAAAATGAGCACGCGCGCGTCGGTTCCGAGGGTCAGGTCCGGACCATGCGGGTCGTTCCCAGCCAGCGCGCGCGCGCGACACGCTCAACACAACGCGCATCGGGCGAACCACGAACGTGTCCCTCGCCCGCTCGCGTCCGCATCGTCCCCGGCACCGCCCCAAGCGGGCACGAGAATGGGGGAACCACCTGGCGTTCGAGACGCGCGGGGTCGCGGCAGGATCGCGCGGTGGGACCACGCATCGCGGCATCACAGCCGCGCTTGGCGCTTGAAACCGCCCGTTGTTTTCGGGTGAAAGGACGTACCTGTGTCGTCGTCTCTCGCGACGCGATGTGGCGACCGCGTTCGACCGGACAAGACAGAGAGACCGACGCAAAAGTGAAAAAGAAAGGAAGAAACGAGAATTTTGGAAAAAGCAAGTCGACGCGGATGGGGATGTATTGTTCTCGGCGCACCCGCGGACCGCCCCGCCGGCGCACCCGGTATGGCGGACGACGTGGAGAAGGCGATCTTGTTCGCGTTCGACCAGTCCGGCGCGGTCGCCCCGGAGCTCCGCGAGCGCGCGGTGGGGTACTTACGGGATGTACAGGTAAGCACCACGAACCGCGTGGGTTCGTTTAATTCGTTGTTTCCATGTTTCGTCGGCGGCACGCGACGACACAAAAACCCTCGCGCAGTTCGTGGACGGGCACCGGTGGCAGGCAATACATTAGTCAAACAGGGTTTGTTTTGAAGGAAACGCTGATGGACACACGTTCGCGAATAGTGTTGCACGCACTGCAAATCATTCCTTGTACTGACGCTAATGGAGCGCAGCAGTACTCGAAGAGACACCACCACCTCCCCCAATCTAACGTCGATCATCGTCGTACCCATCGTTCCCTTCTTTTTTTCTTTAACATTCAATCAGGCGACCCCCGACGCCTGGCGCGCCTGCGTGGACCGGTACCAGTGCACGAGTTACCCCGAAGTCAAGTTCTGGTGTTTACAAACCCTGGCGCACGCTTTCCTCGTTCCGAACTTGTTAGCCGAGTTACCCGAAACCGACGTCGCGGTGTTGCACCGAACAATGATGGGGTTCGTGGGCGACGCCGTGGCGAACACCAGGTTCGTGTGTGCCTGCTTTCCCAAATCCAAAGACTGTGTTCCCATACACCAGACTGAAACTTTCTTTTACCTATCCTAAGCGGTTCCGAACCCGGAGGCGTCCCGCCTTTCCTTAAAAATAAACTCTCCCAGTGCGTCGCGCTCGTGGCGAAGATTCACTTCCCGGACCGGTGGCCGGGGTTTCTTCGTGACTTTCTGGGCCTACTCTCAACGGGGAACTTATCAAACGCCGCAGATATGTTCTGCCGCGTCTTAGACGCGGTGGACGAAACGTGCGTGTGCGGCGCGTTCGGCGACGCCTTCGACCAGCGGTGCGCGGCGAGGGTCAAGGACGCGATGCGAAACGACGCCGTCGCGCTTACACAACTGGTGGATGCGTTCGCGACCCTGATTGCCTGTCCCGATTTGAAAATAGCCACAGCCGCGACATCAACGGCGATGCGTTACGTGGATTGGATGGACGTCTCCCTGTTCACGTCCGTGAGGACGCAATCGAACCCTCCGCAATCGCAATCCATCGCCGACGCGGCGCGCGTCGCCCTGACCTCACCCAACCCCGACCGCCGGGCCGCCGGTTGCGCGTTCTTCACCTCTTTGGTGGCGAAAGGAATGGACCACTCCCAAAAAATAGAACTCATCACCGGCTTACGGCTGGTGGACGTGTGCGCGCACCTGCACGCCGTGTCCGTCGGGGACGAGGACGAGGACGCCGCGGTGTGCGCGGCGCAACTCACCGCCGCGGTGGGACACGAACTTCTCTCATGCTTGCGGGCGGGCGACGCCGCGGCCGGGGCGGACCAAACCGAGCCGCACGCCGCGTCCCCCCCGACGCACACGCTCACGCAAGCCGCTTTGTTAACCGACACCCTGATGCCCACCGGCGTGGCGCACTTGCGGAACGACGACGAACGCGTCGTCGCCGCGGCCCTTCCCCTGTGCGCCGCGTACGTGCACCGTTTGAAAGCCGATCGCGGGTCGAGTGGCCGAACGATCGAAGGGAAGAAACGAGACAACGGGGTGGTACAGGTTTCGCGGGACACCGGGGGTTTCGGGTTCGGGGACGGCGGCGTGCTAGGCTTTGGAGGCGTACTAGGTGCGGGGCTTTCCCAATCACCACGCTCCGCCTTCGCGATTGCGCATACTCGTCCTGCGAAGGGACGTCTTACGACCAGAAGGGCGCATTCCCGGAGGACTGTTACCCTGACTGTTTTCGTAATACTATGGAGTACAGTATTTCCAATCCCTCATACTATGGAGTACGGTATACCCTTTCCAATCCCGGATATACACATCACGACCGACTGACACTTTCTTTTTTATCGGGCCAGGAGGTGGGGACTCGCAATCTCCGACACAATCGCACTCACGGAACGTCGGCCCGGTGTGTGTCAACCCGGAAACGGCGCGTGGTGCGCTCGGGGCAATCGCGAGCGCGTGCGTCGCGCGCGGTGCTTTCCCGGACGAACGACGCGCTGGGGTTGATTTCTCCCGAGGCGATTGCCACCGTGTTAAGGAAGCCGAGGCGGAAACCGCTGAGGTCCGACGGGAGTTGGGCGTGCTGTTCCGCGCGGTGGCGCGGTGCGCGCCCCCCATCGCGCTGCACGCGGTGCGAAGCGCGCTGATCGCGGCGTTGCCGTTGGGTAGTGACGGTCAAAGCGCGTCGCAACAGAAACCAACATGGCAGCAAGTCGAATCCGCGGTCGCGGCGGTGCACTCGCTGGGCGAAGGCGCGAACGACCCCGCGGTGAAACCCGGGTGCGAGGGTTTCTTGACGGATGCCAGCGTCGCGGGTAACGGGTTGACCCATACGGACCAGTTAAACGCGTCTTCGCCTTTAGGCGAGTTGTTCGAGTTTGTGGTGTCGCGGTGGAACGGCGAGATTTTTGGGGAAACGAATTCTTCGCTGCAGCAGTGCGCGTTGCACCCGCAAAGCAACCCGTCCGCGTCGCACCGCTTGGTCGCCCCGGTGTTTCTGGAAACCTGCGTCCGGTACCACCTCGCGGTGGCGCGGAACCCGGGTCAGTTACTGCTGCCGGTTTTGGCTGCGTTTCTGGACCAAAGAGGTAAGGGCCTTTCCCAATCACCACACGCCGCCTCCCTGAATGCCCATACCCCGACTGACCCTTTCTTTTTTATCGTATCAGGCGCGCGGCACCCCGACCCGGAAGTCGCGGCGCGGGCGTGTTACCTTTTCTCCAAGTTCGTCAAGCCCCTGCGCCCGCAAATCGCGGCGTATTTACCGGAAGTTTTAAGCGCCATGGAGGGGGTTGTTTTGTCGTGCGTGGAGCCGTTACAAGTGGAAATGACGAGGGTCAACGGAAACACGCAAAGCTTGAACAAAGGCACGGGCGGCGCCATGGCGACGGTCGGGAACGACGACCGGCTTTACCTGTACGAAGCGTTGGGATATTTGCTCGGCACGGAGGACGACGCGATACCCGCGCGGACGCAAATCGAGTTGACGGAGACTTATTGCACACGGTTGAGGCACCGGTTGAGTTTGGCCGCCGCGCAAAACGACTCGCAAACCGCGGCGCGATGCATCGTGGGCATGGCCAACATCGCCAAGGGCTTTTCGGTTCGGCTCGCGGCGGAAACTCGCCCAGAGATCGGCGTGGCGCTTTGCGTCGGTCTGGAGATGGCGACGAGCAGTTTAAGTCACTTCGACACTCAAAACGACGGTGCCTCAGTTTTGATTCGGCAACGCGTCGTGGCGTACTTCCAAAGGATGGTACAAGGCGTCGGCGAACGCGCGTTTCCGTTCGCAGGTGCGTATTGGGCCTTTCACCAAATCCACCGACTGTTTTGCCGATTGTCCAGAGTAATTACCCACACACATTACGAAAGACTGACACTTTTCTTGTACAATCGCAGTCCCGCTTGTTCACAAAATCGCGCAAAGCGGCACCAAGAAAGACCTGAAAGAGTGTTTCGTGCTTTGCAACCAACTCGCGGCGACGTTTAAGGTAAGTATTTCCCAATAACCACATTCCGCGGACTGATTGCCCATACGCGACTGACACTTTCTTGTTAATCTCTCAGGACAAGCTGGGGGTTTTCATTACGCAAGTGAGCCCGCTTTTGGTGGAACAAACGATGAACGCGCTGGCGCCGTTTGTCTCCCCCGACGGCAGAACCCACGGCGTGCTCGGGTTGGTGCGGCGCATCGGCGACGTTGCGAACTTCCTATCCGCGGCGGACGCGGCCATCGCGACCGACCAAATGACTCCCGAGAAAGAAGCGGAGTTCAACGCGCTGAAAAACACGGAGGACTCAAGAGAGGCGCGCGAGCTGGAAGTCGCCTTCGTGGCGCACGTCCACGCGCTAGGATCGAACCAGCTCGTGTTCGCGCTGCAGGGTGGTGACTTACCACCTGTTCGCGAGGGTGTCCAAAATTTGATGACTACAATCACCGCGACTCGGGAAACCGTTCTGGCGAGCCTTGCCGCCGCCGCCGCCGCGCACCCCAGCGCGGTGTCGCGCAAAGCCGCGGTGCAGGCGCTGACGAAGCTGGCGCTTCATTGGTTCCCAATGGCGCCGAACAACCAAACAAACGAACCCGTACCCGGTTTCTCCCAGTTCGCGGTTGAGGTCGTCGTGAACGAGTGCTGCGTCGCCGCGGTGCTCCGAGGGGACTTGGACGTTCGGGACGCCGCGGGCGCCGCCGCGGTTGGTGAAACAGGTTAGTATTTCCCACTCACCACATTCCGCGGACTGATTGCCCATACGAGACTGACACTTTCTTGTTAATCGTATCAGTGGCGTTTCAGCGCCTCGCCCTCGAACGCTTGGGGCCGTTTTTTGCAACGCAGCTGCGAGACGAAGTTTTAGTGAAACGATTCGGTTTGGACCATTCGCTGGCGAACGAGTACATCGCGGCAGTAGCCTCAACCGCGCAAACCGCGCACCGAGACGCACGCGCGGTGATCGGCCGGTGCCAGCAGGTCGTCGGGGGCGCGAGGCCGGCGTTGCGGAAAAGACCGTGCAAGCGGTGACGTAGCGAGGGAGGCGTGTTGTTAATCGAGAGAACGCGTTGGCGTTAGTTTCATGCTGTCTTTTTGGCTCGAGTGCTCCTCAGTACGCCACGTGGCCGGCCTTCAGTAGTTGACACCCACCGCCACATCGTGACGCACACGCCCTTTGCGCACGCGTTTCGCGGATTTTCTCGTTTCACGCGAGTTACTACTGTGGCCCCTCCACTCCAACGGACCGACCATGTCCTGTGTCGCCATGGCCTCCGTTAGGGCGGTGGCGGGCGCGGCGCCGATGGCGCGTTTTCGTGTCGTCGCAAAGTCGTCGCGTCGGCACGTCACTTCTTTCCGATTCACGCGGTTGCTCTCCGCCACCTCTGCCACGGACGCCCCGCACGTCACCGCTAAACCCAAAGTCGTGGTCATAACGGGTGCGAACACGGGGTTGGGTTTCATCAGCGCGCGGGAGATTGCGGCGAAAGGACACGTCGTGGTGCTCGCGGTGCGTGATTTACGCAAAGGCGAAAAAGCAGTGGCCGATATCAAAGACCATCTTTCTGTTTCCTCGAAACACGACGACGAGCGCACCCAACTGCACGTCATGAGACTGGACCTTTCCGATTTACAAAGCATAGACCAATTCGTGACCGAGTTCAAAGAAAAGTACAGCCACTGCGACGTTTTAATGAACAACGCGGGGGTGATGGCGATTCCGAACCGCGAGTTAACGGTGAACGGCATCGAAAAGCAAATGGGCACAAACCACATGGGACACTTTTACTTGACCGAACGAATGATGCCGCTGTTGTTCGCCGCTGAAGGACGGCCTCGTGTTGTTAATTTATCATCCGTCGCGCACGAGTGGGGGCAGATTGATTTCGAGAATGTTAATTCAGACGGGTTCTTTGGGTACCTTGGCTCGGGGTGGCTGACGTACGGGCGAACCAAGGTAAGGGCCTTTCCTATTCACCACACACCGACTCCCTGATCGGCCCGATTACCCTGACTGTTTACTCATACACATTACGAGAGACTGACACTTTCTTTTTGATCGTATCAGCTGGCGAACTTATACTTCACCTACGAACTCCACAGGCGCTTGCGCCACTTCGGCGGCGACGGAAACCGGGTTGACGTGAACGCCGTGCACCCAGGGGTGGTTGATACCGAGCTCCCGAGGTCTTTGTCCCTGAATTTCTACCCAGCGCTGAAAGAAATCGGGGGTTTGATAACCCCCGAACAAGGCGCGCGCGGGCAAATCGAACTCGCGATCGGCGACGCGTTTGAAAACGTAAGCGGGAAGTACGTCGCGGAGAAATCCGGGGCGAATAAAAAGGGCGTTCACGAAATAACGGAATCGTCAAAGTGGTCGTACGACCGGGACGCGGCGGCGCGGCTGTGGAAAGTCTCGAAAAGCATGACGGGGGCGATCTGGGACGTGCTAGGGGAAAGCGCGCAGGTGAAAATTTAACCCCGAGCCCGCTTTCGGGTGGCGTCTTTTTACTTCAGAAGTATGAACAAGACTCGTTCGTTCCACTCGCGTTACGTTCGTCACTACTCCGTGCAATCGATCGTTATTCGCTCGCGAATGCCGCAATAGCCGCGGATGGTGAACGGCTCGTGCTTGACCTGGGGCTCTTGCTCGATCTCGGGCTCTTGCTTGATCTCGGGCTCCTGCTTGATCTCGGTGAACTCTCCGGCTCGCGCTTGACCCGCTTCGACCTCGGCAGAGCCGCGCGTGCCGTTTTGCACGCCGCGCAGTTCTGTTTCAACTTGAAGTGAGGGCAAGGGTTGCACGCTGTGCAGCTGTTTTTCAGCTTCCCGTGAGGGCAGGGGTTGCAGTCCGCGCAGAAGCGTTTCACCTTGCCGTGAGGGCAGGGGTTGCAGTCCGCGCAGCTGTCTTTCCGCCTCCCGTGAGGGCAGGGGTTGCACGCCTCGCAGCTGTCTTTACGCTTGCCGTGAGGGCATGGGTTGCACGCCGCGCAGCTGTCTTTACGCTTGCCGTGAGGGCATGGGTTGCACGCCGCGCAGAGGTCTTTCCGCTTGCCGTGCGGGCAGGGGTTGCAGTCCGCGCAGTGGCCTTTCCGCTTCCCGTGAGGGCAGGAGTTGCAGTCCGCGCAGTTACCTTTCCGCTTCCCGTGAGGGCAGGGGGTGCACACCGCGCAGTTGAATTTCTGCTTGCCGTGCCTGCACTGCGTATGCCCCATCACTCCCGATCCGCCGTCGCGTTACGCCCCCTTCCGCGCGCACTTACGCCTCTTCTGGCTCTGCGCGCCTCGTTGTGCGCTCGGACGCGAAGAGGGAGTCGTGGCTTGGTATCGTTCGTTCCCAGATTTTTTAAGAAGATTTGGAACGCACGAAGACAGGTGACTGGACGCGCTTTTCGCTCCACCTCCGCCACGTGGCACCTTCATCATAACAGCACGCACCATGCACGCGGCGGCACCGGTCGCGGGCTCCCCGGCCGCCCGCGCACTGCGTGTACACGGTTACACGATGTCTTCGCTTGTTCTGCACCGCGTCGTTTTCACCCCCCGCGCGCGCCCGCGGTGTTCGCGCGGCTCGCCGAAAAGATCATCGCGATCGGTTCGTTCGATGGGTGCCGTTAAAAAAAGCCGCGACCGGTGTTTGTGTCTCCGCGCTTCCTCCGACGACGACCAACCCATTGCCCGCCCCCCCCCCCTGGACGACGACCCCGAGCTCGACTCGCTTGAGCGAGACGTGCTCGTCGCGGACATCGCCGCGGGCGAGGCGAGGGAGAAATTAGCCCGGGCGGTGGAGCACCGACTCGGCTTTGGAAGCGTCGAATCCATGGACGAGGCGGATACCCTGTTCAACGCCTCGCCGTTCGCGCGCGTGCGGTGCGAGTACGGGTACATGCAAAGCAACGCTGGTGCATTTATCGACGTGAGCAAAACGCGACCTCCTGGTGTTCCCAAGAACGTCCTCGCGATATCCAGTGCGAACTTTACGCGAGAACTTGGGGAGATGGTGAAGTATTTCAAGAAAACCGAATCCGCGGATGACGCGATTCTTGCCGTGCCGTTCAGCGGCGACGAGCTCGACAATGTAGTTCCTGGAACGGTATCGCAACCGGACGCGGATACTATGTCCGCGCTTCGCGACGAGCTGGAAACCCTGACGTTGAGTAACGCTGGGATCTGGGAACGGGAACACGCGCGGCCGCAGGTCGCGGCGCCTTTAATAATAAAAGGCCCGTACCTCGCGCTGTGTTTCCTGCTGGACGTTTTGTTCCCGGAAAACAAACCCATCCCGCGGTTTTGGTTCCTGGAAACCGTGGCGAGGATGCCGTACTTTTCGTACAACACCATGCTAACGATTTACGAGCTGCTGGGGTGGTGGCGGCGGTCGTCCGAGCTGCAAAGAGTGCACTTCGCGGAGCAGTGGAACGAGTATCAGCACTTGCTCGTGATGGAATCGCTGGGGGGGGATCGATCGTGGCGGGATCGATTTCTCGGGCAGCACGCGGCTATTTTTTACTTTCTGTTCATGTGTTTAACCTGGCTCGCGTCGCCGGCGCTGGCGTACAACTTCTCCGAACTAGTGGAGGCGCACGCGGTGGATACGTACGGGCAGTTCGTGGATGAAAATAAAAAGGTGTTGCGAACGCTTCCGGCGCCGCGCGTGGCGAAGGTATGGAACTTTCCCAAGCACCACACTTCGCCTCCCTGATCACAGCCCCTACTTGACGTCCACTCATTAAAAGGAAGTACACTACTGGTAACGCTTACCAGTACTCGCGGCTCTTACAAATATATCACAAGTGCACTGCTCGCGGAATACAAGTTACGAACGTCACGACCGACTGACACTTTCTTTTGTACCGCCTCAGGCGTATTGGACGTCCGACGATTTGTATCTCTTCGACGCGTTTCAAACCGCGCGCCCGAAACGCGCGCTTCGTCGCCCGCGGGTCAAGTCCCTGTATGACGTGTTCAGTGCGATCCGGGACGACGAAGCGGAACACGTCGCGACGATGGGGGAGTGCCAGATGGAAGGGAGCGCGATGGCGGACGTGCGGAAAGTCGATTTCGTGACGTTTTTGGTCACCGCTTCGATCGCGGCGAACTTTTGGGTCACCGCGTTGATTGAAAAAACGGGCGGCGCGGAGATAGCGGCGACGGAGCTTGATCTCGGGGAGATGCTCGGCGAAGACGGGGTGTTAGCGGCGGCGGCGAGGTTGCTGTCATTCCTGCCGTTCATGTAAAACAAAACAAGACGACGACGACGTGTTGTTTACAAAGCGAAGATTTATGGAAGAACGTCCCGCGCGGCGCTTGGAACCAACGCCGAGCGTTTCTCTCCCGTACGGCAGAATCGTTTTTCCGGAGTTATACCTCCCCTTCACCACCTCCACCCTACAAAGCTCTACGCTTCAATCCCCCCCGCTGGCAGGAACCTGGCGCCTCGCTCCGAGAGTTTGGCGAAAGCTTTTGCGAAGGAATCGAAAAACGCGGTTTGGTCGTCGCCGAACAGTTTGAACCACGGCGCGAAACCCACGTCCACGTGCAACGCCTTGTCCGTGGAAAGCCAAAGCAGCTCTTTAGGCTCGTCCACGTACTCCCGTTTGAAGTAGCTGTTGTCGAACGTGAGCCACTTTTTCGTCCAGCTCTGGCCGCCGGGCATGCCGAAGGACTCGGTGCCGTCCTTTCGAGGAGGCGCGAATGGACACCCGCCCGATTGAGATGAAGCGTTTGAAGTATTTCCAATCACCGGACACCCCCCGGTGTACCTGGTGGCTTTCTTCGTTCCAATTCCGAAAGCAGTCGTGCCACTTCTTTCCGCGAACGCCCGTCCTATGGTGTGCGCCCCCGAAAGCGCCACGATTTCTTCATCCCCAAACCCCATCCGGTAAAAAACGCGGCGCAAGTGTTCTGAGGCGTCGATTGTTTCGTCGCCCGCGAACGGCGGCTCCGCGTCGGGAAGGTTCCCCTCTTTCGGGCACTGTGTTTGCGTCAAAACGTCTACGCGTCCGTATTTCATGGGTATGACCGGCCCCCCCGCCACCTCAATCGCAGTCGCCCCGCCCAGTTGAATGATATCCGCCCACGAAAGGTTCGGGAACCGCTCCTTCATGGGCGCTAGGTACGTCAAGGCTTTCCGTAAACCCGCGTTCGCCCCGTGGCTCATCTCGGTGTCGAACCGGATGCTGCCGTTCGCGCCTCCGCAATCCGGCCATTGGGCCACGGAATCGTCGTACGTCCCCGCGTCGTGCCACGCCAACCGCAGCAGAATCGGGTGGCAGTTCACGCTGTCGATTAACTTACGGAGCTCGCGTCTGCAGTTCTTGATGTCCGCTTTGTACGAGTCGACGTTAATTGGGTTGTGAGACGACAGGTCGGTCACGCGCCGTCGCGCGGACTCGGCGGACATCGCGTTCACGACGACGGGTTCCGACGACGCGGTCGGAAAAGTTTCTTAAACGCCCGCGGAACGAAACACGCAAGGGACGAGAAGTGGAGACACGCGACGGACGCGTGCGCCGTGTGCTTTGAACCCTCGTCGACGTCGCGTCAGAAGCCTCCACTCATCATCTCGAAACAGATTTCGGGATTTCCGACGTTGCCGAAAAGCAATCTACGCGTCGAAACACTTTCGTCGCGCGGCGACCGCGTCATGCGCCACGCGCGTGCTGTGGTACACCGCGCATTCCTCGAACTCCTCAACTCGACGTGTGCGTGGAACGCACGGGCGATCAATCGGTGCGCGAATTCGCGTTGCACGCCCGTGGTGCACACCGCGCCCTTTGCGATTCGGACGGTTCGCTTCCACATACTTCCACCCACCGCGAGGCACGCGTGGACGGGCAGCGGCGGCCCGACCCGAGCGGACAACTCCCGGGTCGGGCGGCACGACGAAAGGCCGGCGCCACCCCCGGTGTGCCAGACTTGCCACCGCCGGTTCTGTGCTTGTACAAGTACCAGCAAGGTACCGATCGAGCCCCAAAAACCAGGTCCTGAAGATTGCTGCCAGTCGACGCCGCAGTGCAAGTTTTGCGTCTGGACTTTGTACGAGGAATTAGCGCGGAAGTACGAGACAGCCACCGCCAAGGGAACGACCAAGTGATACCATACTAGTAGGCTGAAGGTCCGTAGCTCGATCCTCCACACGAGAATACTTTCGTACCTTTTACAAGATGGATTGGAAGTCGAGCGGCGATTTATTCGCGGCGCCGCCAAACGAATCAGATTTCGTGTTCGTAAACGGGCTACGGTTCGCGGCGCCGTATAGCTTCGATTTCGTGTGCCACGTCAAGAAACGACAGGAAGGAAAAAACATCGTGGAGTTGTTCACCACCGAATTCCCCAACCGACCGCGGTGTTATTACGAAAACGCGTATCAACAAGGACTTTTGCGCGCGGAGAAGGCGACGCCGGCGAACAACGGAAGTTTGAAGCGGAAAAAATCCGCAACTACGGATGAAAAAAATGAGGAGGATGATGATAAGCAACACCCCGCGGCGCCTACCGAGACGACCGAGACGAAAACAGAAACGACTGCAAAGACGGCCTTCGAACAACGAGTTACCACCCCGAAGGTACAACCCTTGACGTCGCTAAAAGCGGGCGAGCGTTTGCGCCACGCGTTGCACCGGCACGAGCCTCCTTGTTTGGCCGATCCGATTGTCGTGATCAGGGTCACGCAAAACATGGTCGCGGTGTGCAAACCCGCCACCACGCCCGTGCACCCGACCGGGCAGTACCGAAGAAACACCGTGCTCGGGTTGTTGGCGTCGCAGCGGCCGGATCTCGGCCGGTTAAACCCGGTGCACCGGCTTGATAAGAACGTCAGCGGGTTGCTTTTACTGGCGCGGAACCCGGAAACCGCGAACGCGTTGCGTGAAGAGGTGCAGAGCCGCTTGGTGCGGAAGAAATATCTCGCCGTGGTGAGTACTGCAGTCAAAAAAATTGACGGCCGGTCGTCCGATTCTCGCGGAAGCATTTTCGAAACCTTTCAGGGGAACAACGTTGTCACCGTCTGCAACGCGATCAAGTACGACGCGCGGGCACACATCGCGAGTTGCGCGCCTTGCGAAACCGCAACGCAGGACGGTTTCAAAACCGCGGAGACCAAATTCGCGCTTGTCGCCGTTTCCGCCGACGTCGCGAAGCGTAGCTCTGTTGGAAAAGAAGGTCCCGTGATTCAAATTTCCGAAAGGCTTCCCCTCAACACCGCGCTTGTGCTTTGCGAGCCCGTGACCGGCCGGACGCACCAGATCCGGGTACACCTGCAGGTTCTGGTGCGTGATTCCCACTGAACACGTTCCGCCGTTGCGATTGCCCATACTCGTCCTGCGAAGGGAGCATTACCCTTCCCTGTTTACGTAATACACGTCACGACCGACTGACGCTTTCGGCTTTATCGTACCAGGGCTTCCCAATCGCGAACGACGTTAAGTACGGCGGTTTGGGCACGGGCGACTCGGCGAGAATCGAAGGGCAACTGAAAACGTGTCGCGAGCTGACAATCGGTGACGGAATCGGGAAAAAAACCTCGAGTGATTGCTGTCCAGAGACGTCACACGCGCCTGTTGAAACAATCAACAACCCTGAATGGCCTTTGTGTCCGCACTGCCCGATGGTGGCGCACGGCGCGCGGGATTTCGGGGATGGCGAAAAAAACGAAAACGGAAAAGACGAACCCGGCGGATCCGCGCAGACGCGCGCTGAAGACTTGGAGCGACTGTATCTTCACTGTTCCAGGTACGACGGGCCGGCTTGGTCGTTCCAGGCGCCGAATCCGGTGTGGGTGCCGAGCGATGTGGTGGTGGATTTGGACCGGGAGCGAGGGTAGCGATGAGGACATTTAGGTTTAGCGGCGGAGACAAATTTACTGAAACATTTAATTGTGCTGCCTTTTTACTGTCGCGCTTGGAATCTTCTACGCACAACACGGCGCACAACGACGCACCCTTCACTTTGTCTTCCAACGCGGTGATCGGTATGACAAATCGCGCGCAAAAGAGGAAGAGCGAACGCCGCGATGCTAGCGCGGCTAACGCGGGCGAGGCCATCCCCGGCCTTTTCAACGACATCGTCGTCACGCACATTCTGAGATCTGAGTATTTCGACGACCCCGCCGATCTCGCACGGCTCCCAGCGGTGAGCCGTGCGATGCGCGACACGATGGCAGGAACGGGGCTTCAATTTGAGGAGCTTGACGAATATGACGCCGTGGAGCTCGGATGTGTAAGCGCGGTGCAGCGCATGCAACAGCAAGGTCCCCTGTCGCGTCAAGAACGCCTTTGTCAGGCAGCGGCGAGGAGCGGACAGCTCGAAGAGTTGAAGCTGTTGCGCGCGGACGGCTGCCCGTGGGATAAAGACACGTGTTGGGCAGCGGCGGAGGGCGGGCACCTGGAGGTGCTGCAGTGGGCGCGCAAGAACGGGTGCCTATGGGACTGGCCGACGTGTCGTGCGGCGGAAATGGGCGGGCATCTCGAGGTACTGCAGTGGGCGCTCGCTAACGGCTGCTCGTGTGACCAGAAGGGGACGTGCAATAGCGCGGCATCAGGCGGGCACCTCGGTGTACTGATATGGTTGCGTTCGATCGGCTGCGAGTGGGACCAGTGGAATGCAGCGGCGAAGGGCGGGTACCTTGATTTGCTACAGTGGGCGCTCGCGAACGGCTGTCCATGGAGCGAGTATACGTGCTCGGGGGCGGCGGGGGGTGGGCATCTCGAGATACTACAGTGGCTGCGTGCGAATGACTGCCCGTGGGGCACAAGCACGTGCCATGACGCTGTGGAGCGCGGACACGTTGATGTACTGCAGTGGACTCGTGCGAACGGCTGCCCATGGGGCACAAGCACGTGCCATGACGCTGCGGAGCGCGGACACGTTGAGGTACGCGGCAAGGGGTGGACACCTCGAGGTGCTGCAGTGGGCCTTTGCAAACGGCAGCCCGTTACACTCAAACACGTGCTCGGCGGCGGCGAAGGACGGGCACCTTGAGGCGCTGCAGTGGCTGCGTTCGATCGGCTGTCCGTGGGTCGAAGGCACGTGCACTGACGCGACGGCGGGCGGGCACCTCGAGGTGTTGCAGTGGGCACGCGCGAACGGCTGTCCATGGAGCGCGAAAACGTGCATTGAGGCGGCGCAGGGAGGGCACCTCGAGGTGCTGAAGTGGTTGCACGCGAATGGATGCCCGTGGAACAAGCGCGCGACGTACTCGGCGGCGGATAAAAACGCCTCTCGAGATGATGATGGGGCTCCTCAGGGAGGACACCTCGAGGTGAATTGGTTGGGAGGGTGCTGATTTCAGTTGTATTGAAAAGACGCGGTACGATGATGACATCACAACTATTTCTCGAGTCCCATTCTCTGCACGACGTGCGTGGGCAGCGCGAACACGGGGTCTATTTTTTTCAGCCCCGGAAAGTTCATCAGGCTCAGCCCCGCGATTCCGAAAAACGTGTGGTACACGTCCGGCTCGTCGTTCGGGCGGTCCGCGATGCCCCCTTTTTCCGGGTCCTGGCACTTCAGGATGAACGCGGCGAGCGCGGTGCGGTCGATCCTTGCGATGGGTAAAACAAAGTGTCAGTCTTGAGTCGGCGAGTGTGGGTGTACTGTACGTCGCGATGTATTGGACGATGGCCTGGTCAACAGTCAGGGTAATCGGTCTGAACAGTCACCAGCTGAGAGATAAAACAGCGCGCTTGTGATGTGCGTAGTATCTCCGTTTAATGACGGCCATGGACGTTAAAGAGGGGCGGCAGAAACAGTGTGTCGGGATTTGGAAACCGCGCAACACGTACCAGTGCGTTCGTTTCAGAATTTGCAAGCTGGAAAGCACCCACCAACTGTAACACACGTCGGGGAGTTTTTCGGGCCGGCCGTTCAAACCGCCCGCCTTGACCTGCCTTTCGCACAGCCACCACCCTAGTAAGTCACTGTCCACCGCGTCGAGACGCCCGCACAGAGCCAAAGCCCCAACGCACGTGAAAATCTGCCCGACAGGTAAAAACAAAGTGTCAGCCTTGACCGGTAGGTAACCAGTCGGCGGGTTTTGGGAAAGCCTTACACACGTACCTGTCCGGCGTGGGACTCACCGCCCGGTTCGCACCCGAACCCGCCGTCGAAGTTTTTGCATTTAATTATATATTCGGCGGCGAGTTGGTGGTCTATTGACTCGAGCTTTCCTAACAGCGCGCAGCACGCGAGCGCGCAGTAACTGAACCGCGTGTCCCTTTCGCCCCACTCATCGCCGCTGAAGCTGCCGTCTTTTTTGTTCTGCAAAGAAGCGCAGTACTTCGCGACTTGATCTGCGTCGATCAAATCCAGCCGATCCAACAGACAACAGATTTGCACCGCGGAGAGGGTGTACAGCACGTGCGCGTCGTGCCCCACGCCGCCGCCGTACCCGCCGTTAGTTTGTTTACACTGCTGCAACCAATTCAAAATAGGCTCTATTTCCATCACGTCTAGCCTACCAAGCAAGTCCAACGCGGTTAATCCCCAGTACACCCCGCTCATCCGTAAGTGCTCGGTCAACACGAACTCCACCGTGTCTCGATCTTCGCTGGACCTACGGATAAACGACGCGTGGTGATTGGTTGTCAACACGGACGCGTCCAAGGAGGACGCGTCTCGGCCCGCGTCCCGGGAAGAAACCGGGTCGTCCACAGGGGCGGAGGACATCGCGAAAGGCGGTGCGCGAGCGCGACTGATGACGGGTACTTTTCGCTGAACTTCTGCAGCTTTGTTTTCTGAAACTTCGTCCCCGAGATTTATAAAAATATCGTGATTCTCCTCCGGTCGTCGTTCGGGGTTCGCACCGACCAGAACGGCGTGCGCGCGTGTCGCGAGTCCAGTTGTTGGATCACGCGAGAGGCGTTTCGAGCTCCACGTCGAGAAAAACACATCTGCGTCACCCCAAACGATCGAAGTGGTACTACATAAGTCGGCGCGTGGAAATTCGAAATCCAATCTCGTGGGGACGGCGAATCTGCGATGGGAAAGCACGCCAAGCCGTCGCCGTTCGCGCCTCTGGAGCGAGACGTGGAGCCGCCGTTGCGCAAACTGAATTTCGTTCGAGCCAGGTAAATTTTGCGTAGTGCGGTGCCTATACACGTTTCCCACGTATCACGTTACTTGGCGTTGTACGAGTATCACGCGCGACAACGCGCGACACCATTCGGCAAACATCCCTCCGCCGACGGCGCCGGCGCGCCGACCGATTTCCACTGGTTGGAACGCCATCGATCGCGCACCGAATGTGACCCTGACCTCCCCACCCCGCACCTGTGATCAACCGTGTTCATGCACACCAACAGACGCGCGGACCCGCCGCTTGTTTCCGAGGAGGCGCAGAAGCGGATGATTGTCCTGGACACAAGGCAGAGAGGGATGGGCGAGACTACGAAGTCGAATAGTGATGCGGGAAAGGGCAGTGGGCAGAACCGTGATGCGCAAAACGCGGAGTCAGCGCTACGAAGCAACGAAGACCTCCCCGACGCCCTGTACCAACGCCACGGCATCCACATGGAGTGGCCGTCCGTGCGCAAAGTCGGCGCGGGCCTGGCGAACCTTGGGAACACGTGTTTCCTGAACGCGGTGACGCAATGCTTAACGCACACGCCGCCGCTCGCCGCTTTTTGTTTAAACGGCGAGCACAAAAAGTACGGCGCTCCAAAAAATGGCGGCTCCGGGTTCAACGCGGTGTACGAGATGGGCGAGCACATCGTGCGGGCGTTACAAAACAACGGCGGCGGCCGGTCGGTCGCGCCGGTTGGCCTCGTGAAGAACCTAAGGGCGGTTTCCAAAACCTTCCGGAAAGGACGACAGGAAGACGCGCACGAGTTCGCGCGGTGTTTGCTGGACGCGATGCACAAAAAGGCGTGCGAGTCCGCGCGGCCGGTCGCGAAGGAAGGCAGCGCGCGTTCTGAAACGTCGTTCGTGTGGCAAGTGTTCGGAGGAAAGTTGCGCTCGCGGGTGACGTGCCTGACTTGCAACCGGTGCAGTGACAAGTTCGACGGGTTCATGGACTTGAGTCTTGACATCGCGAAGGCGAAGAGCGTGGCGAACGCGCTGAAGTCCTACGTCGCCGTGGAAGTGCTGGACGGGCGCAACAAGTACAAGTGCGAGATGGGGCCGGGGAAGGCGCACATGGCACGCGCGACGAAACAGTTCACCGTGGACCAGGCGCCTTTGGTGTTGACAATCCAGCTGAAACGGTTCGAGTACGTGCCGTTTGGTAGAGGGAAGCTGAACCAGTTCGTGGAGTACCCGCTTGAGCTGGATTTAAGTCACGCCATGTCGGGTGCGGCGAAACAGAGTCACGCCGGCAAGAAAAGCGACAAAGGAACCAAGGTAAAAACGACTTCAGGAAGCGACGAAAACTACCAACTCTTCGGCGTCGTCGTGCACAGCGGCGGTAGCATGCACTCCGGGCACTACTACTGCTACGTCAAAGGCGCCACGGGGCTTTGGTACGAGATGGACGACGAAGGCGTGACGCAGTGCGGGGAAAAAGCGGCGCTTACGCAGCGCGCGTATCTTTTGTTTTACGCGAAAACGGGAACCGGGCTTTGCGGGAAGCGGGGCGGTGATGACGCCGCGGCTGTGGCGGCGGCACACGCGACGCGCGTTGCGGCGAAACGTGCGAATCTGGAGCAGGCTGCGAAACGGGAGGCGGCGGTCGCGAAGGCTTTAGCAGAAGAGAAGAAAGCTTTGGCGACGGAAGAACGGACGAAAGCTTTGTCCACGAAAGCAGAACGGGCGCGAGTCGGCGACTCGACACCGAAAGAGAAGAAGAAATTCGCCAAGAACGTAGCCCTGGGGTCACCCACGGAAGCGTCCGGCCCGACCCTGGAACGCCATGTCGGGTTACGGTCGCCCGTCGGGTCCAGAGGCGGCAAGTTGTTATCGTCGCGCGACAGCGCGCGGTTACGGCTGTTTTCGTCGAAAATGAAACGAACGCGCGGATCGAGGGAGGGCCGGTTCGGGGCACCGGTGTCGCCGGTCAAAACGAGGGCGGCGCGACTCGCGGAGCAGGAAGACACTGTGGAGTCCGTACCTTCAAGGGCGGTAATAGACGACTTGGTACCTTCCGCGTCTGATGACGCACAACACGCTTCCACTACCTCGAGGGCGGGCTTGCTTAAAAAAGGAGGAACCCAAAACCCGCCGCCGAGTCTGGACGCGAAGAGCGTCAAGAAATGGCTCAACCGCGAGGCGAGGGACGCCAACGTGGTTGGGCGGGGCGGGGAGAGGGGCTGGGATGACACTGTTTTGGACGGACAAGACGTTGTACGGGGCGTGAAGAAAGAGAAATCAAAATCACATGCAAAGGAACCCTCCGCTCCCGGCCGAGGCGAGTTTTCACGAAAAAGAACCTACGACGACGCGGACGAGGAGTACGACCGCGGGAAGGTTTCGAAACACGCGCGGCGAAAGGAGGATAAAAAAACACCGAAAAGGAAACCCCCAGGCTCTTCTTCTTCCGCGAAAAAGAGGAACCCGTTCCAGTCAAAGGCCAAGTCGAAAAGCGACAGCAAGTAGTGACGCGCGCTTGTGGTACTGTCACGCCCGCGCCGGTCATTTTCTATTTTATCCATCAAACATTTGTGTCCTACACGTCCTACGCTTTTCTCTACTATCCAGCCTACCCCGCCGGCGCTAGGTCTTCCACGTCCTGGATTTCCGTCCTTCCGCTGCTCCTGACTATTTGCTCATACGGGTTTTCACGTGTGCTGCTCGGGCACTTACCATTCACGGGACACTCGTGACACTTCGGGAACCGAGACACACACGTGACTTGCGCGAACCCTATCAGCGCCAGGGGGACGATTCCCCACTCGGTTTCGGGCAGGAACTCTTCTAGCCGACGTCGCGTTTTCTCGGCAGAGGTTTTGTGGTCCTGATTATTTTTTAGTGTTTTGGTAAGAAAAGTGTCAGTCTTGTAGTAGCAAACAGTGTGTCAGGATTTATTGGGAAATGTAATACCGCCGGGCCTTAATAATTGGCAACACGTACCAAGCAAGTCCACCCCAGCCTCCCCGCGACTCTGCGCACGTGCGTGTCCACGACGATTCCGGTGTCGTCGTTCCCGAAGGCCACCGAGTTCAGTAGTCGCGCGAGTTTCGGGCCGACTCCGGGCAGACTTTGTAAATCGGAAATCGATTGAGGTACCTTCCCGTTGAACTTGATTTTCACCATGGAGGCGCACTGTTTCACGTACTTCGCTTTTGAGTTTTTGAAGTTGCAGGTGCTGATGGCGTCCAACACGTCTGCCAACGGAGCGGAGTGAACCGCGCTAACCGTGATTTCGCCCCCCAAGCGCTCGCGCAACAACTTCGTCGCCCTCAGCGCCACGGAATCAAGGCACTGCACCGAGAGCAGCGAGGCTACCAGGGCTTGGAAATGCGCGTCCGGGGCGGTTCGCAGCGATAGCAGAAAAGCGTGAAACGCATCCACGGGCGCGGGGGGCTGTGTCGCGCGGTGATCGGTGATGGTGTCCAACACCTCGCGCCACCCAGCCGGAGCCGGTTCATTCGGCCTTCCCGGGTGGCCTTTCGGGAGAAAGAAATTATTCCGCTTTCCCGAAGAGGTCGTTGCAGGTGGCGTCACCCTCATCAACGACTCATCAGCGTCCACGCAATCGCCGTACGTCAACGCGGCGTCATCGGTTGCGGTTCGGTTCTCATCATCTCTCACGTCACCTGCAACCGCCCCTGTCTTGTTGTTTTCCTCGAGCGTAACGCTCTTCTGCGTTTCGTGGTTACGTGTATCAATCGGCGACGTCGCCCCCGTCGCCTCCTGGGAAGTCGCGGTACCCGCGACGTCGTCGTTACCCTCCCCGACGTCGCCTTCGGAGTCGGAGATGTGCCACGACTCTTCGATTTCGTTGTCGATTTTCGACCCAACCTCTGGTTTCGGTGCCGTCTTCGCGCGCTTCAGAGGCGACGGGCTCCCAGGTGCGCCGAACCGAAAACCCTCCAACATGGTGCCGAAGTCCATGCCGGCGCGCGGCGGTCGACGCCGACCGCGCGTCGACCCGCTGTGGCGCGCACGATGTGTTTTTTTCGAGCCGTTTCCAAGGGAAAATAAAAGTCGTCATTTTTCAGCAGCGCGCAATTTCAGGGTTTCGGCATCGAGCAGCCGCGCCCTTCGTGTCGCCCCACAGCTTCGTCGCGCGCGTCTTGGGACCGTCACTGTACGCCTTCGCCGCGCACGATGGCACTGGCCGCTTGTTCGAGCTCGTTGCTGGCGCGGCCGATCGCCGGTTTCTCCGGTTCGTCCCGAGGTGTTCGCCGAGCGAGTTCGCGCCACCCCATGCGCGTTGTCGCCGCTTCGAAGGGCGAGGTGACGCTTCTGGATTACGGCGCCGGGAACGTGCGTAGCGTGAGGAACGCTATCATCAAGCTGGGGTTCACGGTGAAGGACGTGACGACGGCTGAGGAGATCTTGTGCGCGGACAAGCTCATTTTCCCCGGCGTCGGGGCGTTCGGCAGCGCCATGGAAATCCTGAAACAACGCGGCCTCGTGGATCCTTTGAAGGAATACTGCGCGTCGGGGAAGCCGTTCATGGGGGTTTGTCTTGGGCTGCAGCTTCTGTTCGACGGCAGCGAAGAGAGCGGCGGCGTGGAGGGCCTTGGTATTATTCCAGGTACCGTACGGAAATTCACCGGGGACGACCTTATCGTGCCGCACATCGGATGGAACACTTTGGAGGTTAAGAAAAATTCCGGCTTGCTCAGCGACGTCCCGCCGAACGACCGGTTGTACTTCGTGCACTCGTACCGCGCGACTCCCGAGCCGAAAAACAAGGACTGGATCCTGGCCACTTGTGACTACGGAGGCGAGTTCGTCGCCGCGGTGCAGAAAGGGGAGGTGTGCGCGCTGCAGTTCCACCCCGAAAAGAGCGGCGCGCGCGGGATTGGGATTTTCAAAAACTTTCTGGAAGGCAACGTTGCCGAGACGGACACACCGGTTGTGAAATCAAGCGCATCCGGCACGGACAAAGGCTTAGCTCGCAGAGTAATCGCGTGCCTCGACGTCCGGTCAAACGATAATGGAGATTTAGTCGTCACGAAAGGCGACTCGTACGACGTTCGGGAAAAGAGCGAGGGCGGCGACGTGCGGAACCTCGGTAAACCGGTTGAGCTAGCGAAGAAGTACTACGACCAAGGCGCCGACGAAGTCGCGTTTCTGAACATCACCGGGTACCGGGATTTGCCTTTGAATGACGCGCCTATGCTGGAGGTTTTGAAACGGTCGTCGGAAACCGTTTTCGTGCCCCTAACCGTGGGGGGGGGTATCCGGGACTTCACCGATAGCAACGGCAAGAGCTACACTTCGCTTGAAGTGGCGTCTGCGTATTTCTTGTCGGGGGCGGATAAGATTAGCATCGGCAGCGACGCGGTGTACGTCGCGGAGAAGTACTACGCCACGCAAAAAACGAAAGACGGCACCACGAGCGTGGAGCAGATAAGCGCGCGGTACGGCGCGCAGGCGGTTGTGATTTCCATTGACCCGAGGCGGGTCTGGGTTAAGGGTCCAAAAGATACGAAAAACAAAGTCGTCGAATCCACAAAAAAGAAAGGCCCGAACGGCGAGACGTGTTGCTGGTGGCAGTGCACGGTGAAGGGCGGGCGGGAGGGGCGGGACATCGGAGCGTACGAGCTCGCGGTGGCGATGCAGGACTTGGGCGCGGGTGAGATTCTGCTGAACTGCATCGACGAAGACGGCCAGGGCAACGGGTTCGAGCACGAGCTCGTGGGGTTGATCGCAGACGCGGTGTCCATTCCCGTCATCGCGTCGAGCGGCGCGGGCAACCCGAAACACTTCACGGACGTGTTTGCAGCCACCAAGTGCAGCGCCGCTTTGGCCGCCGGTATTTTCCACCGGGGCGAGGTCTCCATTGAACAGGTCAAGACACACATGCGAAGCGAGAACGTCCCGACGCGGATGTGAGGGGTAGGGGTTGATTTACCTTAAACCACGATTACCTTAAACATGATGATTACTCGTTGGGATCGATTTTTCGTTTTCTGTAATTTCAAACTTGTGTCTTTCAGGAACTTTGCTTCCTCAAGACTCACGCCGACACGACGCTCGCCTTCTCCGCCTCCGTGCACCCCTCCAGGACGTTTTCCCGCAGCACGTCGGGCTTAGCGCCACTCCACTCCGTGACTTTTTCGCCGTTGCGGAACAACATGAAAAGAGGCACCACCCTCACGCCCCACTCCTTCATAAGCGCGCGCGTGTCCGCGTCCTGCGGTTGGAAAAGAAAAGCGTCAGTCTTCCGTGACTTGTATGAGTAAACAGCCGGCGGGATTCGGGCCGAACAGTCACAGTAATCGGGCCGAACAGTGCACTTGTGATGTTACTAGTAGTGCACTCAAACAGTCAGAGAGAGGGGCATCAAACAGGGTGCCTGGATTTGGGAAATGCCAACACGTACGTGGTCGCCCATGATCTTCACGAAGCTCACATCGGGGAGCTCCTCGGAAAGCCCGGCGAAGTGCGGGTACACCACCTTGCAAGGGCCACAGGTCTTGGTGGAGATCTGGACGGCGACCTGTTTTTTTGGAGGGTGAGAGATGGAAGGGAGCATTGCGTCAGTGATGTCATCGAAAAAACACATCAATCTGTCAAAAATCGCGAAATCGTCGCTGACTGTGTTCTTATCCCCAGCCTGGCGGTCCCGCGTTCCGAGTGTGTCACTGTCGCTTCGGGGTGGGAGAGGAGATCCACGCACCAGCTTGTCTCCCGCGGCCGCGTTAACGGCGTCGAACTCATCCTTGGAGACGCACAGTTTCACCCTGCCGTCGCCGACGATCCCCTTCGCGGCGGCGTTGCATCGCAGGGAAGCGCGGCCGCGGGCGCGTGAAACGCGAGGAGTGGAGCGCAGAACGACCGCGGGGGTCGCGAACAGAGTAGCCATCGTGTTTTCGAGCGTCCGAGGACTGTAGGGTTTCCTCGAGAGGTGATGAACGCGAGTCGCGTTACGGAGTGTGTCGGGTGGTGAAGACGCGCGGGCGAGTCTCGGGGAGAACTCGGAAACGGGTGCGTACGCGGGGAGCGCGAAGGGAGTGTGATGGGGTGAGTAAGAAATGGAGCAATTTTTGACGCTCCGAGGGAATACGCCTCTCGCCAAATCCCAAGACTGTGCGCCCATACAAGACTGACACTTTCTTTTATTTTCTCCAGAAACCTCCAGATTTTGCTGCTCGGCGAGATCACGACAGCGCCACTTGGCTGGCTGGCTGCGTCAGCGGCTCACAACAGGACATCAGCGCGACCCCAAACTCTGCCTTCTGCGTCTCACTCTCTCGTCGGCGCACCCCCCCGCCACACGCACGCGCGCGCACACGCCGCTTTGTCCTCCGACCTTTTCGTCGTGCCCACCTTCCGTTCGGTTTCCCCGTAAGGCCTAAGCAGCGCGTCCGCCCCTCGACGGTTTATCCGACCCACGGCAAACACACCGCCAGCCAATCGATCCCATCATCCGATGTCCGCCTCCGCGTTCGCCTCGATGGTTGCCGCCGCGCGTCTCACCCCGGGCCGAGTCACCACGCGCAAATCCGGCACACGTGCGCGCCAAAGCGTGCGCGCCAACGCGACGAAGGTCTCGCCCCCCTTCAGGGTGGGCCACGGCTTCGACCTGCACCGCCTTGAGCTGCGCACCGAGTTCCCTGACCTGAGGCTCATCCTGGGCGGGGTGGAGCTTGAGCACGACCGCGGGTGCGTGGCGCACAGCGACGGGGATGTGCTGCTGCACTGCGTGGTGGACGCGATTACGGGCGCCCTGGGGTTACCCGACATAGGCCAGCTGTTCCCCGATAACGACCCGAAGTGGAAAGGATGCACCAGCGACGTGTTCGTCGCGGAAGCCTGCCGGCTGATGCGCTTGGAAGGTACGTGTTGGGGCTTTCCCAAATCCAGGCACACTGTTTGATGCCCCTCTTTGAACTGTTTGATGCCCCTCTTTGAGTGCACTACTAGTAACATTACTGGCAACTGTTCAACTGTATACATCACAAATAGACTGTTTGCCCACTGTATAAATCGCCCAATACAGTACACCCACACTCGCCGACGCAAGACTGACACGTTTCTTTTTTACAATCAAATCAGGCTATGAAATCGGAAACATCGACTGCACGATCATCGCGGAGCGCCCCAAGATATCGCCGCACAAGCCTTTGATTAAAGCCAACTTGTGCAAAATGCTCGGGTGCGACGAAAGCGTGGTGAACGTCAAGGCGAAGACGCACGAAAAAGTGGACTCGCTCGGGGAAAACAGAAGCATCGCGTGCCACACCGTGGTGATGCTGATAAAGGTGTAGAGGTGTAGGTGGTAGTTTGGCGGATTTTAACACGGCACTAACTAATAAAAGAGTACCCTTGCTTTTCTTCGCGAAGAGATACAGTACTACTTGCTTTTCTTCTTGTTTTGTGATAACACAGAGTCTCTTCTGTTTTGGTAGAAGCGCTGTTCCTAATAAACGCGGTAGCGGTCGTACGCGCGAAAGGTCGACTCCCCGGGGTAACTCGGCGGTCAACGCGTTCGCGGTCGACGCGTCCACTGCGGTGGTCGCCAAACAATAAACAAGCTATAGCTATTTGTCTTTCACTTTTGGCGTTTGGAAAATCCCGTCGGGCGCGCGCGTGTGTGTGTTCTTGCTGCCCTTGCTGCCCTATGAATACGCGCCTTGAATGTAGTCGTGGCACAGCGCAACCTCTTCCCTTTCCTCCGAGATGAGCGCCTTCACCACGTCGCCGATGGTGATCATGCCCTCCATCTTCGCCCCTCTTGTGCCCCGCGCCGCGCTGATGCACGGGATGTGCCGGATGCGGTGCTCGGTCATGATTTGCATCGCCGCGAGGACGCTGCACTCGGGGGTGACGCTTATCAGGAGCTCGGGGTTGCTGTCAAAGTCGATCATGATCTCTTGCACTTTCGTGTCGGCGTGGATGTCGTCTTTCGCGACCGCGCGTAGGTAGTCCCGCTCGGAGATGATTCCCTTGATCGCGCCGCTTTCGGGGGAGGACCTGAGTTCCTCCTCCGTGATCACGTCGTCCGCGTCCACGTCCATGCACACGCGGTCCATCACGAGCAAAGCCCCGACGTTAGCCTTGGTCATCTGCCGCACCGCCGTGCTCACCAGCGTGTCACCTCCGCACCAGTGCGTGCTTCCCCAGAACGTGTGCTTCGCGTGTTTCGCATCTAAAATGTCCCTCATCACGGTGTGCGAGAAGACGCAGAAGTCGTCCGCGACGTACTCGGCGCGAACGCCATCCGGGTCGTCGTTCGTGACGACGCTCGCGACGCTCGGCGTGCCGAAAATGGCGCGCGCGCGCTCCGCCGCCGCGGCGGCGACTTCGTGGCACATGCACTTAATCAGCGTGCGGTCCATGTTCTTCTTAGCATCAGCACCTTTGATTTCGAAGTGGTACATCTTCTTCTTGGCGGCGTCCGGGACGTCGTGCGCGCCGGACACAGAAGACGCGGACGATGATGACTTTTTGCGTGAAGTGGGTGTGGCTGATACCGGCGCGATGGGGTGCGCGGCATGCGCCGCGGAGGGGGGCGGGTCGCGCGAAGCGGCGGCGGTATGCGCGCCAGCGCCGTGCGTTCCGAATCCGAACGCGGCGGCCTGGTCGTGAGGCACGTGGTATGAGTGCGCCGGGGTCGAGGGATGGTCCAGGTACCCGCGCCACGGCAGCTCCACCACACTCGGCGCGAGTTTCGCGGAGACGACCCTTGGTTGTTCCCCGGTGGAGATCCCACGGCGCACGTGGCGCGCGAGGTCGCGCGCGACATAAGAGGGGGTACCCTCGTCCGCGATTGGCCTGCGCCCGAGATCGTCACCGAACGCGGCGAACGCGGAGGTGGAGATGATGCGCGGTGAGGCGTGAAGGGGTCGCCTTGGCGACCCGGTTGTTAACCAGCAGAAACCCTGCTTCGATACGCGACGCGAAGCAGCGAGCATTAACTTGGTGTTCGGGACTCTCGGGGGAGTCGTCCAACGATGAGGGTTGAACGAGAGGGGTGTGGGGTCAGTGGTGAGTGAGCGTGGCGTGCGTGGCGCGCGCTTCCTCGAGTGCCGTCGGCGACATCCGCGCGAGCGAATTCCCGGGAAAAAGCCACGACGATGACACGTGGCGTCGCTTCGGATGATGACAGTCCACATAGTCATCAAAGTTTGCGAATGGAATGGGAATTCTCTCCACTTCCCAGAAAAACGTAACGGCTGGTCCGAGGAAACCGACATTAATTCTGAATGCCGACTAAGGGACCTCGACAGATCTCGCTCGAGCCACAACACCAGGCGCGCCATCCTTTAAGTGGGAACTCCCCGGCGCTACCAAAGCGCTCGTGTTAAGGTTTAGGGTGACCGAGATGCAACAGCACAACGCGGAACAACCGATTTCGAGCCTACCCCAGCACGTCATGGACCAGATCCTCGGTCCTGACAACCTCCCCGATCCAATCGACCTCGCACGGTTTCGGGTTGCGAGTACTGCTATGCGCGACGTGGTAACGGCGACAGGGCGTGAGGTACATGAACTTGATACTAGTAGCTCGGAAACATCGCCGTTTTGCAGCGACTGGATCGGCAACCTAGCCATGACAGGGGCTGGGTGTGCGAGTGTGACACATGGGCAGCTCGAGGTGCTGAAGTGGGCGCACGCGAAAGGGTACCCGTTGGATGTACACAAACTGTGCCACGTGGCAGCTCGGGATGGACAGCTCGATGCAATGAAGTGGTTGCGCGCGAAGGGCTGCGAGTGGAACGAGAAGACGAGCAAAATCGCGGCTATGTGCGGACACCTCGAGACGCTTAAGTGGATGCACGCGAACGGCTGTCCGTGGGACAAGGATACGTGCGTGGGGGCGGTGTGGGGCGGGCACCTCGAGCTGCTGAAGTGGCTTCGTGAGAACCGCTGCCCGTGGTACTGGAGGACGCGCACGCAAGTGGCAAAACTAGGGTACGTCGAACACGAACCAAGGTACATCGAGGACGACGAAGACGAATCTGACGGAGAGTTCAACTTGAGGTTAGACGAGAACCTCGGGTACGATTCCGGCGCGTCCGCGGACGAGTACCTCGGCGGGTACGGAACGGCTCTGGCGCATCTGCGTAAATACTTTGACGAATAAAACACCGTGAGCTTCCAATGACGTACACTGATACGAAGAAACACAAACGACGCGAGAAAGACAACTGGGAACGAAGTGGAGACAGACTACAAACGCGATTGTAAAAGACAACAGACGCATGCCTTCCCTCCAAAACCCAGGACTTGTACCTACAACCCAGGACTTGAACCTACAACCTTTAGAGCTCGTTTTGCGTCCTTCCTGCGTCACCTACAACCTTTAGAGCTCGTTTTGCGTCCTTCCTGCGTCCCTCCTGCGTCACTTACAACCTTTAGAGCTCGATTTGCGTCCTTCCTGCGTCCCTGCGTCCCTCCAAAACCCAGGACTTGAACCTACAACCTTTAGAGCTCGTTTTGCGTCCTTCTGCGTCCTTCCTGCGTCCCTCCAAAACCCAGGACTTGAACCTACAACCTTTAGAGCTCGTTTTGCGTCCCAATCATTCAGTTCGATCAGGGCTACTTGTACATTTAGTAGTCCGGATTATGAATAAAACTCAAGACCTTTCTCTAAAAATCTCCTCATCCGAGGAAACCGTTTCTTCCACATTTGCGAAAGGCCCTCGTTCAGATCTAGCTCGAGCCACAACACCAGGCACGCCATGTCCTGTAAGATAACCAGAGGCGCTACCAAGAGCGCGCCCAGATGCGCGCGCGCAGCGCTCGTGACCGAGGCGCAACAGTCCGACGCGCAAGAAGCCATCCCTGGCCTTCCCGACCACCTCGTCGTCACTCACGTTCTCGGATCTGAGGTGCTGCGAGATCCCCTTCTTCTCGCGCGGCTTCGCGCCGTGAGTCACGCCATGCGCTCCGCCGTGGCGGAGACGGGGCGTGAGGTGAGGGATCCGGGATCTGATATTCAAGCGGTCGAGCTCGGATGTCTTAGCACACTGAAGCACAGGCAGTCCCGAGGTCGCCTGTCGCATCAAGAATACCTTTGCCAGGCAGCGGCGAGGAGCGGACAGCTCGAAGAGTTGAAGGTGTTGCGCGAGAACGGCTGGCCGTGGGACGCAAACACATGCTCGGGGGCGGCGAGGGGCGGGAACATCGAGGTGTTGCAGTGGGCGCGCGCGAACGGCTGCCCGTGGGACAAATACACGTGCGCGAGAGCGGCAAGGGGCGGGCACCTCGAGGTGCTGCAGCGGTTACGCGCGAACGACTGCCCGTGGGACGAGTATACGTGCCATCACGCGGCGTATGGCGGGCACTTCGAGGTGCTGCAGTGGGCGTGCGCGAAAGGCTGTCCATGAAGCGATTGGATAATGGCTAAGGCGGCGGCACTCGGGTACGTCGAGGACGATTAGGCACCCCGGGGAGAGCCATCATCAATCAAATAAACAGACAAACGCGATTGTAAAAGACAACCAGACGCGTGCCTTTGAGTTAGTAAACTTCAGTGATAAATAACTACAACGAAACGCACCCATCCCCACCTTAAAGACTCTGTACGTCCCTTTTCAAAACGTCCAGGGCTTCCTGCAACGCGTCCCGCGCGGCTTGATTTTCCATAACCGCGGCTTCCGCCTCCACGGCCGCTTTGCTCCACGGCGCGGTGGTGGCGAGCACCTGTTGTTGTTACACGAAAAGTGTCAGTCTTGTAAGGCCATGTGTATTACGTAATTACGGGCGGACAATCGGCAAACAAGTCGTCTATGATTTGGGAAAGCCCACTCCGCGTACCTGTTTCGTCGCGGCGAGGGTTTTCTTTTCAAACTCGTGCCGCATCGCGGCTTCGGTTTCGGTTAAGAAATCCTCAGCCGCCGCTCTTACCTTGGCTTTCGTTTCCGCGCGCTTCAAGGGAAGGGAAAGCACAGAAACGTACCCCACCGCCGCGGTTAGGGAAAACGCCAACACGTCCTCCGCGAGTGAGTCCAAAAAACCGCTTTTTAAGATTGTAAAAAAGAAATGTCAGTCTTGTTTTGTATGGGCAATCAGTCGCGTCGGCGGAACGTGGTAACAGGAAATACGACGTACCTGAGAAACACGGCCACCACGAACGCGCCCGCCGCGGCGCCCACCGTGCTATACACCGCGCCCTTGATTTCCCCCTGCAACAGCGCCGCCGCCGCTGCATGGTCAAACCCTCTTGCGATTGCGACGCCGCTGGTTTCAGTTGCGGCGCTGAATCGCACTCGCACGAGGTCAGACGCCGAGATGAGTGTTTCTGCTGCCGGGGACTCGCCCGCCGCGATTTCGGCGACCGATTTGCCATCACCGGCTTCCTCGCCGGCGGTCTCGCCGACGTCCTTTGCAGGCGCCGCCTCCACCTCCTCCTCCGTCACCGGCGCCGCGGCGATCACTCCCCCTAGCCCTAAATCGGTTTCGTCCGGGTCGAACCCTCGCGCGGTGACGGCTTGTTTATACGCCTCGATCTGGTTGCTGTTGTTCCGAAACAGCCACCCCGTGTGTTCCGCCAGGGCCTTTTTCAGCTCCGTCTCGGCGTCGCCCAGCACGGTTTGCTTTTGAGATAAAAAAGAAAGTGTCAGTCTTTCGTAATGTGTATGAGTAAACAGTCACCCGTAATCGTGCCGAACAGTGTACCTGGATTTGGTGAAAGGGAAATACGTACCTTGTACGCCCTTCGCACGCCGCTCCCGCCGTCGCCCAACACGTACGTCGTGAACAGCTCCACGCCGTTCGTTAAGCGAAGCGTGTCATCCAGAAGCTCGTCGCACCGAGTCACCGCGCGTAATACGCTGCTCCGCACGCTTTTGAGTTGTTCGGCGAAGTCGTCGCTCATGGCGTCGGCGTACTTTTCCATCGCGGACCCCACGCCCGTCGCGGCGGTTACTGATACGACAAAAAAGAAAGTGTCAGTCGGGGTATGGGCAATCAGGGAGGTGGAATGTGGTGGGTGGGAAATACGCACCTTCAGCCGACGCGCTCGCTCTTTCCTTGTCCAGAATATCCTCCGCCGCGTTGAAAAGCAACTCGGAGACTTGCAAAGGCGTGTTCAGTTTCAACCGCATTCCCTCGCCGGACCTGCTTCCCGTTTTGCTGGTCCCGTTGGTACCTCCCCCCCCAAGGAAACTCAACACATACTCCTCCAGCTCGTCAAAACCCGAGTCCGCCAAGCTGGTTCCGTTCTTTTTAGCCGCCAGCGCCAGCTTCGCGCTCACCGGCATCACCGCCGGGTCGGTAACACCCAACAACCGCTCCGCGTTCTCCACCACGAACTGCTTGACCTCGTTTATCTCGCCGGCATTTTCCAGCCGGTCGCACTTGTTCACGATGAACACCACTTTCTTGCCCCACTTCTTGATGTAGGAAAGAAACTTCACCTCGCTTTCCGTCATCGGGCGATCCGCCGACAGCACGAACAACACCAAGTCAGCCCGCGGCACGAACTCCTCGGTTAAACGCTGCTGGCGCTCCAAAATAACGTTCGTCCCCGGGGTGTCCACGATGTTCACCTCCTTCAAAAGCTCAGCCGGGACGGTTTGCGTGTAGAAACCGTCCTTGCTCTGCGTCGTCGCGCTTTTCTCGCCGTACTTCAAAACCGTGATTTCGTTCGTGGTGGGCAAAATGCCCTCCTTCAAAAACTTGTCGCCCAACACCGCGTTGATCACGGAACTCTTTCCGGCGTTGAACTCCCCGACGATCACCAACAGAAAGAGCTCCTCCAAACCCTGGCGCGCCTCAAGAAGCAACTCAATCTCCTCCAGCGTGGGTACCGCGGCTTGAAGAAACGCAACCGCTTCGTCGAGTAAACTGGGATTGGGAAGGAAAAGGGTCAGTCTTGAGTCTGACTGTATGGGTGTACTGTATGCGCAAACAGCCTAACTGGAGTGTATGTAGTATACTTCCTTTTAATGACGGCCGTGTACTCAAACAGTCAAAGAGGGGCATCAAACAGTGTGCCTGGATTTGGGAAAGCCCCAACACGTACTCGCGCTCGCGCTGTAGCAAATTCAGCGACTCCCCGTCGATGAGCTTTCCCGCGATGCCGCTTTTGGTGGAAGAATTTGGGGGAGTGGCGGGAGTGGCTACGGCTCGGTTTTTGGACGCGGCATCGAGGTCACCTGCGACGGAAGCATTTGTAGCATTTGCACCCTTGAGTTTGGAACCCACCGCGGCGAGCGCAAGTTTCACGCTTTGCTCCGATACGTCGTTACCGGGCGCGTCGGCGTAGAAAAACCCAGCGGCGCCCGCGGCGACTAGTGTGTCGGTTTCCTGGAGCCCGTCCCACCCTTTCTCAGTGCTCGCGAACACAGGCACGGAGATCTTCCCTGATACCTCTTCGCAAATGCCGAGGTCGGTTGCGATGATCAAGTCCGCGCCTTCCTTCGCCGCCACGAGCGCGGCGTCCGCCGTGGACACCACCACCGCCACGATCCCGGTTCCGGCGGGCAATGACTTGCGCGCCACCACGACGGGGACGCCGTCATCGCCAACCACCACCCCGTCCGCCTCCGCGGACGCGGCTACGTCCGCGCGGTCGCCGATGAAAAGCCGGCACCGGCCTCGTAACGCGTTTTTCAACGCAACCGCGGCGTCGAACAGCGCGCGGGTCGAGCTACCGCCGTTTCGGTCGGCGAGCACAACCGCCGTGGCGCCGGCGGCCACCACGCGTTCGATGTTTGCCATCGCCTGCGCATCGAAAACGTCCCCAGGCGTGACTTGAAACACCAGGCCGGGGATGCGCACGGCGGAGCGCTTTTTCGACGCGAACACGGAGGTATCGTCCTTGGAATCGCCTTCGCTGCCGCCGCCGAAGAACTTCCCGATGGCGAACGTTTTCACCGCGGTGGTTCCTCGGTGGGTGTGTGTCGTGGGTCGTGTTCGGCGTTCTTTGGAACATACGGGTTTCATTGCTTTGGTGGAAAACGCGCCTCGCATGGAAGCCACGGCACCGATGGATTTGTGCGCGGCGGGAGGTATGACGCTCCGCCACGCGCGCCGCGCGACTCCTCCCACCCCCGACCTCGCGGTGGTGGATAATCCAAGAAGCCTCGCGGACGACGATCGGCCTGCGCCCGCCATCGGTGCCCTCGCGCAGGGCACCGGACGCGATGCCATCGCGGCGGGGGGGGTCGCGACGCGCGCGTGACCGACCGGCGACGCGGGTGCGGTCGCGAAACACGCGTGGCGCATGGAAAGTGGCAACACAAGGGCGAGTCGGGGACGATATCGGTCTCCTTCGCCAACACAGGTGGCAGCAAAAGTTAACCAATAACGACGAAGATTCTGCGAGGTCGCGTTGCACTTTTTGATGGGTAGAATTTTATCCCTGGCTGCGTCCGCCGCTTCGGAGCGCACACGCATCTGTTTGCGCCTGGGACGCTTGGAGATCCTGGCACATGCGTGTAGTGTCCATGTCTGCGTTTTTGGGCGCCGCTGGTCATGCGGAAGGCCTCATGCATGTCGTCGAGCGGCACGACCCCCTCGAAAACTGAGCGTTTTCGGTGGTTTTCGGTCCGGAGGGCAAAATGAATCAAAAAGTGTGCATCGGGCGACTTTTGTTACGCGTGCGTTGCGTAGTTCATCGAGGTAGACTACCATGGAGGAAACAGTCATCAGGATGCATGCAAAAAGGGTGGCGGATCGAACCGCCGGCCGACGCACAACGTCAAAATTATTTTGGGGATCCCCTTTCACCCGAAATTTTTCCATGATGATGACATCCCATCGCCCATGCTGTCCCCAAGGAGCCGCCTGATCACCGATTGACCTGCACAATGGCTCGTTTCGTTAGATAGCTGACGACGGCAAAAGGAGAGTGACCCAGGCAGGACTTGAACCTACAACCTTTAGAGCTGGAATCTAACGCACTGCCAATTGTGCTACCGAGCCTTCAGAAGTTTATACCTTTGATTATCAGAGGTTGGACATGCCCCCTTTTCGGAATGTTGGAAATAAGAACGTCAAATGCTTTATTCAAACCCCTTTATCCACCCCCAAGGATCCTTGTTCACCCCTTCACACCCATGCACCCCTTCCAGGCCCATACTCGCTCCGGGTTCGCCTGCTTCTGCAACTGGCAAATCGGGTAATCGGGTCCCCGTCTTCTGTCGTAACGCCCGAGGCAGAAAGAGGAAGCCACAACGACGCGCGCCACGCGACGCCAAACACACGAGCTACCCCGACCCCGATGTCCTCCAACTCAACCCTTGTTACCGATACTCCCGCGGAAGGTGATACCGCGACACCCGCGCTCAAGATTGACGCGCAAGAGGCGTTCCCCGGCCTTCCGCAAGACGTCGTCGTGACGCACATTCTCCGATCTGACACTGATCCCATCGTTCTCGCGCGACTACACGCGGTGAGCCGCGCGATGCGTGACACGGTTGATTCTACTGGACTTTTTGTGGAGGAGATGACGGTTGGACGAGCCGCGGAGCTCGGGTACTTGGATACGCTTAAGCACAAGCGCGAGAAAGATCGTATAAGTGACTTCTGCGACTGGTTTCACGTGTGCAGGGCCGCGGCAAGGGGCGGGCAACTCGAGGTGCTGCAGTGGGCGTGCGCGGACGACTGTTATTGGGACGAGAAGACGTGCTCGTACGCGACGGAGGGCGGGCACCTCGAGCTGCTGCAGTGGGCGCGCGCGAACGGCTGCCCGTGGGATGTGTGGACGTGCAGGTATGCGACGTGCTATGGACATCTCGAGGTGCTTCAGTGGGCACGCGCGAACGGCGCACCGTGGGACGCAGAAACGTGCGCGGTGGCGGCGGAGTACGGGCAACTCGAGGTGCTGCAGTGGTTGCGTGCGAACGGCTGCCTGTGGAACGAGTAGACGTGCATGTCTGCGGCGCGGGCCGGACACCTCGAGTTGCTGCAGTGGGCTCACGCGAACGGGTGCCCGTGGGACGAGTCGACGTGCGCGATGGCGGCGTAGGAAGCACGCCTCGAGATGCTGCAGTGGGCACACGAGAACGGCTGCCCGTGGGACGAGATGACGTGCGCGGGGGCGGCGAAGGGCGGACATCTCGAAGTGCTGCAGTGGGAACACGCAAACGGTTGACCGTGGGACGAGTCGACGTGCGCGGGGGTGGCGATGGGCGGACATCTCGAAGTGCTGCAGTGGGCACACGTGAACGGCTGCCCGTGTGACGAGTCGACGTGCGCGTATGCAGCGAAGGAAGGACACCTCAAGGTCCTGCAGTGGTTGCGTGCGAACGGGTGCCCGTGGAACAAGATAACGTGCAGGTGGGCGACAGAGGGTGGGCATCTCGAGGTACTGCAGTGGTTGCGCGCGAACGGGTGCCCGTGGAGCAAGTGGACGCGTCTTGAGGCAACGAGGAGAGGTTGGCGTGTTGATTAAAGACGAGGTGTTCGCAAAAATAAAAAGTACTTGGCGAGCGGAACAGTGCGCGTGAACCGCGGATTTACTTATAGTACTACGTGGTCTTTTTCACAACGGCGCGCACGTCTATTCGCGCTCTCCACTACACGTACACATCGCGTGCGCAGTTCGCTTCCGCACGGGCTGGGAGTAATACACGCCGGCGTTTCCGTCATAACACCGCGCCGGAATCCCTGAGAATCTGAACAATCGCCGCGTGGCCCATTTGAGCAGCGATGAACAGTGGCGTCCCGCCGTCATTCATCGCCTTGTTGACGTCTGCGCCAAATTCGGTCAGCGCCCGCACCACCGCCTCGTGACCCTCTTGAGCGGCGATGAACAGGGGCGTCGCATCGTCATCCATCGCCTTGTTGATGTCCGCGCCTGCCTGGACCAGAACCCGCACCACCGCCTGGTGGCCCCTATCAGCAGCGTTGTACAGTGGCGAATCGCCTTCATCCATCGCCTTGTCGACGTCCGCGCCCGCCTCGGTCAGCGCCCGCATCACCGTCTCGTGGCCCTTTTAAGCGGCGACGTATATCGGCGTCCAACCGCCCTCCCTCGCTTTGTTGACATTCGCACCCGCCTCGATGAGCGCCCGCACCACCGCCTGGTGGCCCCTATCAGCAGCGGCATACAGCGCCGTTTCGGTGTCATCCACTGCCTTGTTGACGTTCGCGCCCAACTCGATCAGCACCCGTACCACCGCCTCGTGGTCGTGAAAAGCGCCGGTGCACAGCGGCGTCCAACCGTCATCCCTTGCCTCGTTGACGTCCGCGCTCGCTTCGATCAGCACCCGTACTACCACCTCGTGACCCATTTCAGCGGCCACGTAGAGATCCCTCTCCCAACACGGGCAGCTGTTCGCGCGTGCCCACTGCAGCACCTTGAGGTGCCTGCCCAGCGTCGCCCACGCGCACGTGTCCTTGTCCCACGGGCAGCCGTTCGCGCACGCCCACTGCATCACCTCTAGGTGTCCGCCCCTTGCCGCTGCCGAGCACGTGTTACTGTCCCACGGTGTGTTGTTCGCGCGCAACGTTTTCAACTCTTCAAGCTGTCCGCTCCTCGCCGCTGCTTGACAAAGTAATTTCCGACTCGACAGGCGACCTTGCCGTTGCCGGCGATACAACGCGCTCAAACATCCGAGCTCCACGGCACGCTTTTCATCAAGCTACGCAAACCGAAGCCCCGTTCCCGCCACCACGTCGCGCATCGCGCGGCTCACCGCTGGGAGCCGTGCGAGATCGGCGGGATCGTCGAAATGCCCAGATCTCAGAATGTGCGCGACGACGAGGTGGTCGGGAAGGCCGGGGATGGCTTCTTGCGGGGAAGAGCTGCGCACTAAGACCGCGGTGGTACGTCGCGGACGGGCAAACGGACGACCGCGCGCCTGTGCGAAGGAATCCATCGCGGAGGGTTTTGTGTGCGCGTCGTGGTGCGCGCGTCGTTGTGCGTCGGGGCTTCCCAGAAAAGCGTTTCTTTCTTTTTTGGCCAGTGCTGGCGACGGACGGCCAAAATCAGGTTTCAAGTCGCATTTCTCAGCGTTCAAGATGAACGATGTGCGGTCAAACACCAGCTGAAACTGAAATTTCAAAGCAGCGGCATCGTCTTTTTCCAGACCTGCTTTCTCGGCCGCTCGTCGAATTCCCTTTCCCTTTTTGACCACGGAACTCGCGGCGGGATGAGCAAAAGCCGCGTAGGCGTTCTCCGGCCGTCACTTCCGCACCTTCCACCTCCCCCCCCCCCCCACACCCAGCGTGATCTTTGGATCTACGCGCAACTCAAGGTACGTCGGGTCTGGCTCGTGTAGTTTCTCGCGAACGTCGCACGCGTTTCGCCGGGCGCGTTTCCGTGTGTGCCGTCGCGTGTGCATTCATTCTTCGGACTTGGAAAGCGCGTTTGCGTCTTGGAACCTCGGGATTGACAAAGCTCCGGCTACGGTGCAAGCCCGAGTCTGGATCGCGTGGTGTGTTTTTACAAAACCCCAACTTCGCGTCGTAACACGCGTGGCACGACGTTGGCACGATCCCGGTGGCGAAAGGATGCTCGACCAGCACGTGTTGGGGTCGCGCGAGGACGCGACTCTGGTTGGATTTCCCAAAAACCAACGCTAACCGTATCCGCGAGGTTTTTGAAGATATTTCTTTTACAGACCGCGCGCTAACCCGTCTTCCCTTCCGTCCCCACAGAAAACTACCAGAAACGCAACTCAACATGGCGTCCACTCAGGCCATTTACACCTCCCTCTCCATCATCTCCCTCACCGCGCTGGTGGGCATGGGCGTCGCGGTGGGCAGCGGCGTGTCCATGATGGCCATGGCGATGGACGAAGAGGAACAAAAGGCGAAGATGGTGGCGTCCTCCGTGGTTGAGCAGTCGTTCCGACCTGCCGCCCGCGGGTTCGCCGCGTCGGGGGCGAAGTAATGAACTACTTACTTCGTAATCGACGCGACGGCGCGGGTCAAAGAGGATCGCTTTCGCGTCTTTGACCCGCGTGGCGCCGTCTTGTGTAAATGACCAAACCGACGACAAAAAATCGACGCCTTTATTCGGCGTCCGCGCTCAACACCACCCGCCTGTACCATACCACGCCTGTACGGGGGCACGGAGCCCAATGACGTGTAGCGACGACGCGCCGAATTCTCGGCGGCGCGTCTTAAGAGTGCGATTTTTCAGTATCTGACATGAGTTTTCTCGTTATTCAAACGCGTTACCTCTCGTGAATCTCGTCTCGAAAAACACGTTACCCTCCTCCTGTTTCATTTCTCAACCTACACTCGGACGATATCCACCCTGGCCCTGGCGCCCACGTTGTGCGCGTGCGTGCCGTTTCCACCAGCAAGCGCGCCCTCTGCGATTCTAACAAGCGCGAACCCTCCGCCCGCGTTTCCCTTGGCTATGCGTCCCGGGTTGATGGCGACGAACGAGTCTTCAAATTCCGCGCTCGACGTCGCCGCGGCGGCGGGCAGCGCGGGCGCGCTCGTCGCGGCTGCGTATTCGGGCGCACGAGGCACCACCTTGGCGAACGGGTTCAGGTCCGACGGCAACAGCAGCACGTCCGGGGTAACGTCCAACGTGAGGTGCGCCGCAAGCGAAGCGTCCAGGCAGGCTGTTTTGTTTGGGGGAAACAGCGGGTAGGCGCTTTGCTGGCCGGGCAGGTGTTGCGCCAAGCGGGTCATGCGGTCGTGCACCCCCCCCCCCCCCCCCCTCACGCGCGGCTTCGCTCGCGGAGAGGTGCCGGAGCACGTCCTGGGTACACACGTGGAACGTGATGCCGTTCACGGCGAAACTCCCGGGGTTCGCGACGGCGGTAACCCGCGCGCTCGCCGGGGTTTCAATGGCGCTCGGGTCAAGTAACGGCGGCTGCGGGAACGCCGCCGCCGCCGTGGCGTCGCGCACGCTAGGCACCAACACCACGCTCGGATAATACCCGTCCACGTCTTGCGATGGGTGAAAAAACGTGTCAGTCGTCGTGGTTCGGGCCGTGTTCGTATCTTGTTTTATGGGTTGGACGGGGTACCGTAGTGTTACTTCGTGACCGTTACGGTTGTGCTGGTAACAGTTACCAGTAGTGCACGGTAAATAGTCACGCAGGGGCAGTAAACGTTGTGTTGTCGGATTTGGGAAACGCCAATCAATACGTACCCGCGTTTGAAAGAAACGCCTCTAGCCGGTCCCGCACGCCAACCGCGAACACCTCCTCGAAGCTCACTTCCAGGGGCTCGGCGGCGCCCGCGTTGTCGCCGGTGCCGGCGACGATTTTGTTTTCGCAATCCACGAACGGCCCTAACAGGATCAGGGAGTCGGGTTTGTGTTTCGCGAGCGCGGCGAATAAAGCATCTAACGGTTCGTACGCCAAGTCCCCCATACACGTAAACGGCCCGGACGCGACGGCGATTGTCAACGCGCCGTGCGCCGGCGCTTTCAAATCCGAAACCGCCATCGCAGGCGGCGCGCCGCAAATCAACCGTTTCGCAACCAAGCAGTGCCCGCTCGGGTTTTGGCCTTGCACGCACACGATTTGCCCCGGGAACAGGGAAAAGTTCGGTAACTCGCGCAACTCGAGACGCACGCGCATGCCGTTTGACGTGGCGATTGAACCTTCCAGCATCACGGAATGCTCGTTGAGCTTTCCTTCGCTGTCACACACAACACGGCCTACCACGGTGACGTCGTCTTGGCTCGCCGCGTACACCGCGGCGCCGCATCTCAAACCAGGGTGGTTCGCCTCGACCTGTTTTTGGAAGCTCACCAGGCGCGTTTCGATCATGTCAACCTTGTCCGCCACCCTGTCGCGCATGAACCGCCTGGTTTCGTTTAACTCGCCATGCGCTGAGTGCTGTACCGTGACTTCCACCGCGTGTGCGTTTTTGCCTGTTCGCGCTCCCGACCCCGCAACAGGCGCGGGCAAGTGAGGGTTCAGCTCCGTTTTCGCCATTCCCGGGGTGAGGCGCTTGGCGAACGCGGTTGTGCCTTTTGCGGGTTTCATCTGTTCAAGCGCTTCGTGCGCGTTCGCGCTGGGTAAGGTCACGCCGGCCGTGTCTGTGACACCGCCACCTCCATTAGCCCGCGCGAACGCAGTCCTCGCGTGTTTCGTCTGCGCCCCAGGCGTGTCCCCTCCCCGGCCAGGCGTCACCGCCGCGAGAGACGCGTCCACCGCCGCGTTCGCCGTCGCTGAATCAAGAGCTCCAGATTCCAAACTCTCCGCCAACGATCGTTTGCCGTACACGTACGCCGTGGGGGTCTTCATGGCGTTACTTTTGGAGGTCTTCAAAACGTGCTTTTCGTAGTGCACTCGGAACGCCTCCATGTGCGCCCCAGTGGGCGTGGCGGTCTTCATGCGGTTCGCGTTCTCGGTGTAGTACGCGTCCCAGGAAAGCGCAAGGTCGAAGGCACTGGCGCCGAAGGAACGGCACATCGCGAAGCACTGCGCGGCGACGTCGTCGGTGTCGTCGAACGCGAAACCCTGGTCACTGAACGCCTGCGTGACCTCGGCGACGTCCGCCATGGTGGAAGGGGGGGGGGGTGGCGTTCCACGTGCGCGGCGTGCGTGGCGCGACGCGAGATGATGCAGGTCGTGGTTCGCGCGTTCGCAAGTTGAAAAGGTCCAGGATTTTGAATTTCCTCGTCGATACCATCCCAGAAGAGGAAAGAAAACGTTCCGTCCGAGAGATCTGATGGGGACACCACAAGACGCCGCGAACTCCGCGGCGCGGTCGTGTCGCCGCGGCCACGGATCATGCCGACGCGCAAGAAGGCATCTCGCGATGGAGGTCCGTCACCCCCAGATCGCGCGCAATTTATCGAGATGACGCTGTACGGCGCCGCGCACAACGGAGACGTTACGTTAACGCGGGCGATACTTATGGCCAAAGCCACGATGTGGCCTGCTTTGGAGAGCAGCAGGGGCAAGGGTGACATGCAGGCTTTGTTCGGGCCGGTGGATGCGATTCTGGGAAAGCAGAAGTGGATTCTCGGGGATGATAAAGGCGGGCGCGGACGTCAACAAACAACACGAAAATGGCTCGAGTCCGCTATACCTCGCCGTCGCGGCGGGCCAGGATGCGGTAGTGCGGGTGCTGATCGAAGCGGGCGCGGATGTTAACAAGTGTAGGTCTGTAGCGCCGGCGATGCTCGAGGCTGGCGTGCATGTCACGGCGGGGGTTACAAGCTTACCGCCGCTGCACATCGTCGTAGTTGCGGGTCACGCGGCGGTAGCACGGACGCTTATCGAGGCGGGCGCGGATGTTAACAAGGCGATGATGGATGATTGCACGACGCCGCTGTTCATGGCCGCTCAAAAAGGCGACGAGACGATGGTGCGGGTCCTGATCCAGGCGGGCGCGGATGTCAGCAAGGCGCCGGATGGCGGCGTGACGCCGCTGTTCACGGCTGCCCAAAACGGCCAAGAGACGGTGGTGCGGGCGCTGATCGAGGCGGGCGCGGATGTCAACAAGGCGGATGATGTTGGCGGGACTCCGCTGCACATGGCCGCTGGAGACGGACATGAGGCGGTGGTGCAGGCGCTTATCGAGGCTGGTGTGAACGTCAACTTTGCGATGGATGGGTTCGGCGAGACGGCGATGCATTGCGCCGCTGAAAACGGCCACGAGGCTGTGGTGCGGGTACTGATCGCGGCGGGCGCGGAGTTTAACACGGCGGCAAATCACGGCATGACGCCGCTGCGCTGTGCGTCTGCACAAGGCCACGAGGCGGTGGTGCGGGTGCTTATCGAGGCTGGCGCGGAGAACAGGACGGCACGTATTATTGAGACCACCCGCGCGGAGGCGGAGAACAGGACGGCAAATGTTATTGAGACCACCCGCGAGGAGAACAGCACGACGGCAAATACGCGGAGCGTCGCGTGCGAAGCCTGTTCCGTCGCCGTTCCGCTTGTCGGCGGCAAGAAGTATTGCGGACGTTGCAGGGTCACGGTGTAGTAAAATGTGTTGCAAGGCGGACTGGAAGCGTCACAAGAAGGTGTGTGACATGCATACCGCCGCGAAGGGATGACGAATTCGGGAGGGACAAGCAGAAGCGCGTACTCTTACACAGCCAAACAGCAGACCTATACCTGTAGATGTGATTTCTGATGAGGAAAGAAAAATGACTCTTGAGGTACGGGTCGCTCGGCGCCTCCGCGCCGGGGCTCTCTCCGCGCCGAGGCTCTCGACGCCTGGCTTGTGGTGCTCCCCGCGGCATCACGCGTGTTCCCCGCCGCGAAACCCGACCTTCCGCTGCGATACTCCAAAGAGGGGGAGGATAAAGCACAGACTAGTAACACAGCCACGGAAACGCGCGCGGCGGGCGGCGGGGCGGTCGCGAAACGCGCCGCTTGGGGTTAGATAGTCTATGGTTTGAGTCGAACGTCACACTTCCGTGCTGTTACCTGCGGCGGCTCCGTGTTCGGATTTAGGGTTGCGATGCCGACGCTCGCGGTGTGAAACACGCAACACGCGTGGAGGGTGGTGGGGGGTGGGTTTAGGGGATATGTGATATTAAACAGCGCAGCCGCTGTGTGTGTTTACGTCCCGCGTTCCTCGGACAAAATTGGGACGGACGGCTGCTGGGTTTAAACACGGCCGTGCTGTTACCCGCGGTGCCTTCGTGTTTGGATTTAGGGTTGCGATACCCGACGCGGTGTCAAACACGCAAAACGTGTGGAGGGTGGTGGGTATAGGGTTTAGGGTATATGTATTGAACAGCGCGGGGTTTGTGTGTTTCATCAAACACAGCGATACGTGTTTCACCTACAAAAGGAGGATCGAATTAGCCGAAATACAAGACTGGCTGGCTGTGTGACTAATAGTCCCTAAGAACCTTGGTTTATTGACTCACAAAACGAAAATCTCTACGCGCCGCGCGCCAACCGAATGCAAAAAACCAACCGGGTTCATATTCACAAAAATCATTAATGCTTCCAAGTAATCGTGCCGCTCCTCAACCGAAGAGACACAGAAAGATTTCAGAAATGAAAAATCCAACCACTCAGAGTAAAATCTGACGAATACGCAAGGTTGCGACCGACGCTGAGCAATTAGTCATAGACTAATAGTTTGCGGAAGTCACAGACTGTATGCGTGTTCCCCGTGATGTAGCGGTTATCATTGTCGGCTTTCACCCGGCCTTCCGGGGTTCGAATCCCCGCGGGGAAATACTTTTTGTTTTTGGTTTTGACAGGTTGGGAAGATCGATTGAAACACTTTTTGCATCTGCTCGACGTCTCCAGGATGTTAGTTATGTTAGATGTCTTTCTATGCGCTGTCACATACGCTTCTTCCACGCGCGCGCTCGCTTGTCTTGCTAAGTCTATTTCGCCTGGTTTGATTCTGCTGCGTCTGTTGCATCGAATGGGATGCCGATCTTCTGATTCTTTTCTCGTCCCCTTTCGTTTCTCAACGACCCTTTCGTTCTCTCATGATACGCAATACTTTCACTGTCGCCCCTCACCCCTAACACTTCGGCCGGGTATGAGGCTCGTGTTGTACTCAACGTAAAATCGACAAACGACAGACGACAAAACGATTAGGGGTACCTTTTTCGGTGTCACAAAATAGCAAACTGTTCTAGAGGTGTCGATTGCTCGATTCTCAGAAAACCGAAGCTTCTCACTACTGTAGTCTAGATATTAGGGTGCGCCGTTCGCTATCACCCACTTCAGTATTTCTGGTTTCCCTCTCGCAAGTTGCCGCGTTTGAATGTTCCACGGGCAGCCATTCGCGCGCGCCCACTGTAGCACCTCAAGGTGCCCGCCCCTTGCTGCGCCCGTGCACGTATGATAGTCCCACGGGCAGCCGTTCGCGCGCGCCCCACTGTAGCACCCCGAGGAGCCCGCCCCTTGCCGCGCCCGTGCACGTCCTCGCATCCCACTTGCAGCCGTTCGCGCGCAACCACTGCAGCACCTCGAGATGCCCGCCCTCCGCCGCACCCGAGCACGTAAACTCGTTCCACGGGCAGCCGTTCGCGCGCGCCCACTGCAGTATCTCGAGCTGCCTGTAATTTGCCGCATACTCGCACACGACACGCTTGTCAAGGCGACCTTGCCGATGGTGCAGGTGCTGCACATCACTTAAGCATCCAAGTGCCACGGTACTTTCAATATCAAGCTCCTTTATTTCACGCCCCGTCGCCTCGATTGCGTCGCACATCGCGTGATTCACCGCTCGCAGTCTCGCGAGATCCGCGGGATTGGGCAAATTGTCCAATCCGGGGATGTGCGTCACCACGACTTCCACGGGAACCGGGAAAGCCTCGTGCTCCTCGAGCTTAAGCCCCAGCACCGACGCGGTTGGTCCCAACCGTCATATACCAAGGGCACCCGTTCCTGTGTGCCCACTGCAGCACCTCGAGGTATCGGCCTTCACGCGCGTTCTTGCATGTCGTCTCGTCCCAGGGACAACCGAGCTCGCGCAACCACGTGAGGACGTCGAGTTCCCCGTCCGCCGCAGCCGCCGCGCACATCCGCTCGTCCCACACCGTGTCTTTCGCGCGCAACCACTAGAGAATCATGTTCATCTTCTCCTGGGACGTCATCATCTCGGTGAGTGCTGAGTGGTGGCACGCAGGTGTGTGCAGGTTGTTGTGCCCTCGAGGCTTCCGAGAAAAGCGTTACGAAAGGACGACGTGCAAAGACAAAGACGTCGAAATTTTCCACTGGGTCCGCCTCGTTTCAGTCCGTGCGAAGGGTCTATAGGACGATAATAAGAGCACACGCGACACTGAATTCATCGATGGTAAATGTAGTTATCAATCGAATGTACCCAACTAATCATCATCGTGCATGTCACGTTTCTTGCGTACGTGCGCACGAAGTCGTGCGGATAGGTTGAGAAATCTGCCAGAGACGTAAATTTTTCGGCCGAAACGTTTGCTGCCTGTTGCCTTGCGAAAACGCAAAAGATGTGTGCAATTTCTCAATCGCGCCCGCGTGACTTCGTGCTTTCAAACCCTAAGCCCCATACCCACCAACCCCCTACTCCTAATCCGAACACTACTTGTAGAGTGGAGTCACATCATTTTCGCTGCACACGAGATTTCGTCAAAACTACACACCAGCGCCATCCGAGCTTTACTCAGTCAATATTTATTTTGCCACCGCATCTACTCGACGTCTCCAGCCTTCCGTGTAGGGTACGAGATGTTAGTCATATACATACGCACTTTGTAGATATCGCTTCAAAACCCGGGCGGTTGTCGCCAAGTCTCACGCCTCGTTTGCGCTCGCCGCCTTCTTCTTGTTCCTCTGGTTCTTCTGGTAGCAACTCGTGCAAATTTTAGTTCTGGGCTCGTCTTTGCAGTTGATCCACTTACTGGTCGTATCCGTCCCGCACGTCACGCACGTCGTCCCCGCGGCCGCAGCGACGTCCAATCAGTTCTTCTCGTAGCAAGGCTTGCACACTTTAGTTCCGGGCTCGTCTTTGCAGCGTGTGCAGGTTGGCGGCGAGGGGGGGACAACTCGAAATACTGAAGTGGTTGCGCGAGAATGACTTCCCGTGGAACAAGTGTACGTGCAGGTATGCGGTGAACGGCTGGCACCTCGAGGTGCTGCAGTGGGCACGCGAGAGCGGCTGCCCGTGGGACGAGAAGACGTGCGCGCATGCGGCGTTGGGCGGGCATCTCGAGGTGCTGCAGTGGGCGCACGAAAACTGATGCCCGTGGGACGAGTGGACATGCTCGAGCGCGGCGCAGGGCGGGCACCTCGAGTTGTTGCAGTGGGCTCGCGCGAACGGGTGCCCGTGGGGCGCGTACACGTGCATGGGGGCGGCGTTGGGCGGCCAGCTCGAGTTGTTGCAGTGGGCGCGCGCGAATGGCTGCCTGTGGGCCGGGCGGACGTGCGCGTACGCGGCGAGGGGCGGGCACCTCGAGGTGCTGCAGTGGGCACGCGAGAACGGCTGCCCGTGGGACGAAAACACGTGCGCGTAGTACGGGCAACTCGAGGTGTTGCAATGGGCTCGCGCGAACGGGTGCCCGTGGGGCGCGTACACGTGCATGGGGGCGGCGTTGGGCGGCCAGCTCGAGTTGCCGCAGTGGGTGCGCGCCAACGGCTGCCCGTGGGACCATCACACGTGCCAGTTCGCGGCAAGAGAAGGGCACTTCGAGTTATTATCTTGGGCTCGCGCGAACGGCGCACCCGAAGTCTTTTGGAAATACTAGTTATGGTACAGTACATACTTCGAACCCCACCGCCGCTCTACTACGGGTACGACCGACACGACGCTGCGTCTTCCTCTTCTCCCTCGGCGTCACCCGTTTCCCGGTCCAAATCCTCCCCCATCACGTCTCCGTTCTTCACCGCTTGTTCCGACGCATAACGTCGACTTTTCACACGTGCTCCAAAAAGCCAACTCGACTGCATCTTGAAGATCTATCTCGTCTGCATCTGCATCTTGACTCGGGAACGGAAATGTCAACACCCTCATCATGCGCACCCCGCCCCGCCAACTTCCCGCGCCTTCACAGTCGATGGCGAGCAGTTAGCACCCGCCATGCGCGCGATGGATATGCACGCGAAGACGGCTTCGAAGGCGGAGCGACTTTCGGTGCGTTTCGATGAGCCGTGTTTCTCCTGGCAGTATGCCCGCTTTCCTTTTCTTTTGCCACGACAACACCCGCGGTCGGATCTCGCCATCTTCGGGTCTGGCGCGCTTTCCCCTCCCTCTCTCGCAGCTCTGTCGTCTCGTGCTGACCCATTTCTCCTTTCCGCATTCCTCGTATTGTCCAACCACAGCTCCTCCCGACGGTTCGCGACACCCAATCGGTCGATGGCGACACGCACCGGTCGGTCTCCACGACCGGCCGGACCAACGGGTCGGTGAAAGCGCTCGCCTGTTTGGGGGCGCTCGCGTTGGCGGTGGTGGTTTCCGGACACGCCCCGGGGGGGTTCGCCAAACTAGGCCAGGGGTTGCGTACCGTTGGTGCTTCGCCGTACACAAGCGCGAGGGATGCGGCGAGTGGTGGCGCGGCGGTTCCCGTGACAAACTCTCCTCACGTTCCAATGCTCGCGCTCCAGAACCAGCCGCAAACCGGAAACACGGTGGATGACCGATTGTTGCGTTTGGGGTCGGAACGATTAGTTTCCGGTGGCGCCGCGCTGGGACGGGAACGGGAGCGGGAACCGGAACTGGTTTCACAGGGCGACATGGAACCGGAACCGGAACTGGTTTCACAGGGCGACCTGGAACCGGAACCGGAACCGACACAAACCACAGGGTCCCCCGAAACGATGCTTGATGAAAAGGAGGACGGGTCAGCAACGGAAACGCGCCCGGTGGATGCGGACGACGCGCCTGACACGACAACCGAAGCGTTGGCGGCTGAGACGCAATCGGACGTGACCGGCGAAGAGTCGCAGGGTAAAGAGTCGCAGGGAACGCCATCGGGTGATCAATCGGGTGATCAATCGGAGCCGCAATCGGAGGGTGAACAATCAGAGGGTGAACAATCGGAGCCGCAATCAGATGGCTCCGTCTCCGAAACCGGCGAGACACAAGACACGTCAACCCTGGGCGAACCCGAAGAGCCTCCCGTCTTCGAAGGCACCCCAGGCGGCTTAGCGGAAAACGGCCAGCCCACGTTCGATAGCCGGCTCTCGGACGAGATGGAACGGTTTCGGCACAAGTCCTTTGAAGCGGACGTTCTCGCGGCGGCCGCCGGGGAAGACGCAATCGGCGCGGCGTCGGCGTACATCTTTGGGGCAGACGAGGCGTCATCTGGCGATGGATTGGGAATCTCTCCCTCTGGATCAGGCGATACGTCAGCATCGACGGACCCGGTTGATTTGTTAGCCGTCGCGATGCGGGACGACCCGGTGATAAACGCGTACCTCCCCCCGACTCTGCTAGGCTTCGACATGTTAGCCGACGGCTGGTTCCACCAACCCACAACACCCAGAGGCGGCGGCAAGAACAAGTTCAAGGTGTGCATCGACCAGGGCGCGAAGTCATGGGACAGCGCGTACGCGGTGGGGCTTGACAATTTGTTCCGAGGCGGCGTGTGTTTCGACGAAGTCACCGAGGACAATTGCGACGACGCGGACGTGGTTATTTTCAACGAGGGCGTGTTCCTGTGGGGGGGCGGGCACAGGAACGCGCAAGGCAACATCGAGCTCCCTCCCAAGTCACACAAGGACCAGGTGTACCTGTACTTCGCCCACGAAGCCGCCGGGACGTTCGGGTGGGAGCTCCGTGAGAACAACGTGATGCAACAGTTTGATTACCTCGGGTATTTCGACCGCACCACGAGCGCGGTGTGGTGGCCGTTCGGGCCGACGCTGCGCAGCATGTTGATCGACTTCAAATTCTTCACGCGACCCAGAAAGAACAGGGTGCCCGGCGTCGCCTGGCTCGCCGTGGATTGCTTACCCCTGCGAACCAGGATTCTCCAGGAAATCGGCGAGCACTTCCCGGTGTTCTCGCTCGGGTCGTGTCAAAACAACGCGCAGGCCCCAGCTGGTTTACCGGGGCGCGGCAGCGGCGACGCTAGATTCCAGGACCTCATGTCAACCTACATGTTTTACTTCGCCGTGGAGAACGGCGGGGAGTGTCCTGGGTATGCCACGGAGAAGGTGTTCCTGGCGCTTACCAGGGGCAGCGTGCCGATTTACTTTGGCGACGAAAACGTGTTGGCCACCATGCCCACGCCCGAGTCGTTTGTGGACTTGAAAAAGTTCGACACCCCCACCAAGTTAGCCGCGCGGCTTCACGCGATCGCCACGGACGATGCCGTGTTTGACTCCGTGCACGCGTGGCGGTACCAGGACCCGACGACGTGGTCCCCCGGGTTCCGCCAGCTGATCCGGGTTATGTCCACCGATATCAAGTACGGCGTGTGTCACGTGCTACAAAAAGGCACGGACGTGTATCCGGCCGCGGCGGCGCAAAACGAGTGTGATTTCGACTTTAGCGTGATGGGCCAACGCGTGGACGCGTGGCCCGATCACGGCGCCATTAAAAACCCGCTGGAGCACTTTTCAAAAACGTGCGAGGAAGCCAGGGAGGAGTGCTGGACGTTCAAGGAACCGGAGAGGTACTCGGTGGAGGAGGGGGTGACGCCGGCGAGCGAGTTTACGCAGGGGGGACGCAACGCCGGGGATACCAACGCTGGGGATACCACGACTGGGGATAGTATTGCTGGGGATACGACTCCGTCGACGGTTCAGGACGCGAGCTCCGGGGGTGTCGAAAAAAACGAAGACGAAATCAACCGACGCGCTCGAGCGTTTCTGTAGGTAACGTTTAATGTCCAAACGAGTACGTAGTCACATTTCACACTACATCGACTACTTGTCACCCCTTCGTCTCGTCGTCCGCTACGCAGAAAACCGTGCCAAACGCGAAGCAGGCTGCGAGCGGCGCGTGTACTAAAAGCGCGCCGACCGCCACGACGCTTACCTGATTGAAATAAAATAAATGTCAGTCTTGTATGGGCAATCAGTCAGTGGAATGTGGTAAATGGGAAATACTTGCCTTCGTTCCGAAAATCTGTCGCGCTTGAAACCACGCCACGCCGACGTGGTAAAGAAACATGGACGCCGTGGTCGGGAGACAGGCGGTTTTTAGTCGATTCGTGTCGGATGATTGCACACCCCGTTGACACAGGAAGGACGCCAGGGAGAGGCATGCCAGGGCCAGGGCGTACCACTGTGCGCACTCCGCGCCGGCGACTGATTTGGTGATTTCGGGGAACACGGCGTTTGGATTTGCCAAAACCGCGACACACCCAGAGAGCTCGACACACGCGTTCACCGTGAGTAGCCTGCAAAGCTTCGAGGCGTTCAGTTTGGCTTGTGGTGCATCGCGTTCTAATGTTACGGTCGTTTCTTTATCAGCGGGCGCGGCGTCGCATCGTGGCGTGCGACTTGGCGCCACGGGGACTCGGCGCCACGGGACACACGCTTTGTGTTGACGATGTGCCTCTGGTCGGGGACGAGTCGGCACCTTGGGCGACCCTTGACACGAAGACGCGTTGGGAAAGGACGACGCGCGACGATGTGACGTCCGCGGCGTCACAACTGCACGCCGATTCGTCGCGAAGTGGAACAAGGCGAGTGACATCGTCACGCGCGCGCGAGCGTGTGGTGTTTTCTGAGACAGAGATCTGTCAGGTGCTCGTGGTTAAATTCAATTATATCTACGGGGCCTTCTTCAGCCGCTCCCTCGCCGCGTACACGGCTTCGTACAGCTCCCGCCCCAGACCTTCTTGTTCGTCCGTCATCAAATCCCACAGCTCCTTGGAGAACGCGGTCATCACCGTATCCTCCAGCTCCTCGCGTAACGCGTCCACCGTCTCCTTCTCGGTAATCTTTCGCGCGGGATCGATTTTTTGCAGCGCCGCGCTGTTCGCCAGCGCGTTCGCCACCACGCTCCTCAGCTCATCCTTCGAACTCGCGTCCTCCACTAAACGCTTTCGAAGCGCGTCGAAGGTACCGTCCTGCCGAAGCGCATCCACCACGTGTCTCTCAACCTCCCTCGCCTCGCGAACCTCGCGTGCCAGCGCCGCGTCGTCGTCCATGCGCCGCGCGAAGTGACTGGAATTGTTGCCTGGTCGATATTTTACTTCCAAGTCAAACACCACCGCGCGCTCGCGGCCGCGCCGATGTCGGCCCTCGCGGGATTTTTTTCTCGCGGGGGCCTGGTGCCCCCCCCGAGTCGCGAGGACACTGCGTCTCGTGGGAAGCACAAGTACATACATCGCGCGCTGTCCTCCTCGTCCGCGTCCACTTCTTTTGACGAGGGAGATGTTTTTCGACCAATATCGGGCACAACCACGCCTCCTCCGTTGGATGAGTACCTGCGCCTGGTGGAGCTACATGACGGGGCGTGGGAGCTGCAAAGCGCGACGTGCGTGTTCCGACAACGGGGCAGTGACCCCGGGGATGTGTTAGAAGTCACGTTAGCCGCGACCGTACACGTCGGGGATAGGGAGTACTACGCGGGTTTGCAAGACGAGTGCGAAACCAACTACGACGTGGTGCTGTTCGAGCTGATCACGGGGGAGGAGAACTTGACCCCGGGTCGGCCGCCGAGTCTTTCGAAACGACGACGACGGGGGGAGGACTGCGGGGTAATGCCATGGGCGTCGGAGGAGTTCTTACCGGGGGTATTTTCGGAGGAAGAGAACGACGAGTCCTTGAGGAACGACGAGTCCTTGAGTAACGACTCCTCGTCGTCGACGGAAGAAACGTTCCAAAAAAAACAAAAAAGCTTCCTGCCTCGGCTCGCGAACAAGCTGTCGCCCACGGACGACGCGCGGAACTTGGCCAGCGTGCATGGCTTGGTTCCGCAGCTCGACGCGCTTGATTTGACCGGCGCGAATTGGTACGTCGCGGACATACCGAAACAGCAGCTACTCAAACTGCAGGTTGAGGCGGGGGAAACCGCGCTTGGGTCGCGGCGCGCGCTGCAAACGCCGACGAGCGAGATTCCGGGAATCGGCGCGAAGATCGTTTCGCTTCTGGATCGGCTGGGAGTTGGGCTTAACGGCGGTGCTGAGAAAGCAACAGGCCCACTGCCGCCCGTAGTTGAGGCGTTCGTCATCGCAGCACGGGGACGCGCGGGCGGGGGCCCGGTGAAACAACTCATCCGGTACCTGTGCTGGTGCGTGCCGTGCCCCGAGGCGCATCTGTTGTTGCTGGACTGGGTGTGGGGCGGGGGACGGCCGGCGCCCGTGTTGGGGGCGATGCTGGATTCCCTGGCCAGCGGCCAGATCGAATCCGTACGAAGACTAGCCTTCGCGCAGATGATCGTCAGCGCGCAGGCGAAAGGGGCGGTGGGGGGGGGGAGCGAGGTGCCGATTCTGGTCACCAAGAGGAACGAAAAAGCGATCGAGTGTTTGCGTTTAGCGACGCAAGCGCCCGGCGCGACACGAGTCGCGCTTCTGTACGGAGCGCTGCACATGCCAGGACTCAGTGCGGCGTTACTTGACGTGACGGGTTGTGGTACTGGTAGCGGTACTTCAAGCCCCGATAGCGGTACCGACCGGACTCCCCGAACCTCGGAGGACGGTTTCAAAATGGAGCTGTCTCAAATCCGATGGCGCTCGGTTTGGCGCGTCGAGCCCCCCCGAAGTAACAAGCTAGTACGTCTCGCCGCGATCCCGGTGCTGCTGTTCCTGGACGGCACGGATTGGGCGGCGACAATCACCGACGCCGCGGCTGCTTTTTCGGAAACCTTTTATTTCAGCTCGGCGGCGCTTCTGTTGATGTACGTCATCCGGCACGGCGCGATTTACTACTCCCTCGGGAAGTGGGTTTTGGAGTGGAACAAACAGCTTTTCGACGCACGGGTCGGGGATGCTGACTCGGCGGACGGGAGGGACGGGCTGAGAGGGACGTGAGTGACTACTTAGTACGTTCTCGTCGCGAGAAGCGGGCAGTCGTAACTGTTCTTCATGAAACAATGTAAACTATAGCAGTGCATTTCAATTAATCTTAATTAAACCCGCTCCTCCCCCCTAGCCCGCCTAGCGAAATGCCCCCCTTCCCCCCCCCCACCCCCGAGAAGTGCGATTTCAACGCCGCGTTGTTCGCCCACGCGCTGTTGTTGTAGTCGTCCTCCTGGTTCCGCTCCAGTGCCGCCATCTCTTCCTGTCGTTTGTGGTAGTACGCCATCATGGCTTTCTGTTCCTCCGCGCTCACCGGGGCTTCGCGTTGCGGAGGCCCGTTTCCTTTTTTCGTGAGCTTCGCGATGACCTTTGTTTTTTCGTTGTTCCCTAGGTGTACGGAAAGCTTGTTCGAGGGTAACAGTTGTTTCCCCGCCCACCACAGTTGCGCCGTGTTCGGGTCCAACACATCAACGTTGGACGGCGTGTTTCCCGGGGTCTCGTCGGATTCGATATCCAACCTAACCGGGTCCCACTTCGGAATGCCCATCGGGTAGGAGATCATCACCGCACCTCGGATGATGTCTATGGCGTCCAGGAGCGCTTTTTTGGTGGTCACGATCTTTTGCGCGACTTGTTTTTTGCTCGCCGCGCACGCCGCGTCGTCCAGCGCTTTCCGTAACATGGTTTGCACCTGGGAAATCGGGGCGTTGCCGTCCCTCTTACCGTTAGGGTCTTTCACGTACGTGCTGCCTCGCTCCTGCGTTGCCACACCATCCGCCTCGGCCTGGATGTCCTCGTCCAGGCCCTGCTTGTCAGGAGGACGACACGGGCCGTGCGACGCGAGCTCGTCGCCCTCGACTTTTAGGCGAAAAATGCGCAAACGCAGGTTGTGGATCTCCACGAGCTCGCGAACCACCGTAGAGACCGGCGAATCAACCGTGGTTTCGAACAAGAACTGGTGCTCCTCGGTTTTGCCTTTGCAGTGAATCAACACCATCGCGTTTAGTGGGGTGGTCTGTTTCGGACGTAAGCCGCGGAGGCCGCGCGCCACGATCGAATGGCCGCGGATCCAAGACCGGGCTGGATTTGGAAAAGTTGACCGATTTTGCAAATTCAGATTTTTGGTCGACGTTCGTTTTCTCGCGCCAAACGCCCGCGTCGACAGAGATATTTATCACGACTGCAACCACCTCGAGCACAACCGCTCGCGCACTGCGCTACGTTTTGACGCAGCGCTTTCGTTCCCGCCGCGCCCTACGCCCCCCTCGCCGCACACGTCACTTCGTGCGTTTGTTTCGGTCACCGCCGGTTTCGTTCGTCGTGACCGCGCACCACAGCCGCGTACGACGTCGTTGCGCTTTTTCGAAACGCCCACACGATCTCGCCACGACCGCCGAGACAATGGCCCTTGCTCACGCCAGCCTGGTCGGTTTCAGCGCGCGCAAATGTCACGTCACCCGCAACGCGTACAAACGCAACTCCCACGGTCCCTTACGCGCGGTGCAGAAGTCCAACCGCGACCAAAGGGTGGGTGAAGGCGTGGACGGTGACGTCACAAATGCGACAAGTGGCAGTAACAACGCGGTGTCTCGCGCAGAGTCGTTGTCGTCGTCGTCCACAAAAAAAAACACATCCCCTTCCCTGGCAGATTACGACGAAGCGACGTACGGCAAACACGAGTCTCTTACGATCCACTCGGATGCTTTCGTTCCGAAAACGGAACGCGCGATTAACAAAGCCATCGTGGAATCCGCGGTTGCCGTGATCGACTCGCTGTACGAAGGGCGCGATTTTCAGCGCTTCTACGCGTTGGAAACCGTGGCGCGGGTTCCTTACTTTTCCTTCCTGTCCGTGCTCCATCTGTACGAAACCCTGGGGTTCTGGCGCCGGGCGGATTACCTGAAAGTGCACTTCGCGCAAACCATGAACGAGTTTCACCACCTTCTGATCATGGAGGCGATGGGCGGGGACAAGAGATGGGCGGATCGGTTCTTCGCGCAGCACATGGCGGTGGGGTACTACTGGATGACGTGTGTGATTTACCTCTTTTCGCCTCGGATGGCGTACAACCTGAGCGAACAAGTGGAGTCGCACGCGTACCACACGTACGACGAGTTTCTCAACGCGAATGAATCCACCCTGAAAGCCACGCCCCCCCCACCGGTCGCGGTGAAGTACTACACCGAGGGCGACTTGTTTCTTTTCGACGAGTTCCAGACGGGGGACCTACACAAACCAAGCGGGAACTGCGCGCCGCGCCGACGGCCGGTGATCGACTCGCTGTTCGACGTTTTTCAAAACGTCAGGGACGACGAAGCCGAGCACATGAAAACCATGCAGTTCTGCCAGCTGCCCGGGACGATTCTACGCGCGCCGAGCGGCGCGTCCGTCGACGGCGACGCTTGTTTCGTGGGACTGGAGACGGAGACGGCGGCGGCGGAAAAATCGTACGACGAAAACAGCGACGTGCGAACCTGCGAGGGTTTGGTGGACTGCGTGATCAAGTCGATGGACGAGTGATGAATTGCAGCACTGTTTTTTACTGGCAGAAGGACAAGGACGCGTAATGAATGAGAGCAACGAGAAGGAGAAGTATAAATGAATTAGAGCACTGTTTGACAAGGCAAGACACGCCGCTTGTGAATAATTTGAGTTCCGCAACGTACGTTTGTATTTCCTACACAGGCTATTCTATTTATAACTAGTCCTCCTAGTTAGTACTAGTTCTACTAGTTACTTTTCTTCCGTTCCACGAACACGTCGATATCGATAAGGTTGGTTTTCGTGGTTTTCACCGGGTACGTCTGCTTGCCGCCGGCGTTGGCGGGGAACTCCATTTGCTTTTCCGAGTTCATGGAGCGGTCGGCTCCGTAATTTGTACTTCTATCTCTGCCGTCGTCGTTTTCGACGCCGACGCGTTCCTCGCTCCACGCGTCCGTTCCCAGCTCCCGTGCTATGCCTTGCTTGTTCGCGTAGGCCACGAGTTCGAAAGTAACCCCAGAAAGCACACCGCCCGGTATGGGCGGCAACGTGGAGTCCAGGAAACTGATTTTGCTCATGCACGCTGCGAACGCGGCCGCCAGCTGATTCACATCCTCCGCGGTTGGTGTTTTGTGTAGGTACCCGGGGCGAAGGCAGAAGTCGAAGACGTGCCGTTCCAACGGTAGCCCATCTTGCCCGGCGTCGCCTTCTTTGATTACCAACACCACCCGCTGCACGTCCCCCCGGGAAATCGGCACGCGCAACGCGTGAATCGCATCACCGATGTACGTCTCGAGATCGGGATGCCGCGAACGTTGCACCCTGGCGCCGTAAAAGGCCCGGGACTCGAACAGATCCTTGGGGTAAACCCCGCGCGCGTGAAGCGTGTGGTGCGTCGCCGCTTCCAGAAACTCCGTAATAACATCAAGACGCAAGTCAACCTGCGAACGTCGTTGGGACGTGCTCGCCATGCCTGCCGCCTGCCGCGCCGACGCGAGTGCCAAAGGGTGCCTGCATTTTTTCAACTCTTCTGCGTCAGCAGGAGTTTTGACCCGTCGTCCAAACCGAGCGAATCTGTCCGTACCAGTACTCGTTCCTACCTGACCGTGTGGTCCCTTCACAACTCGCGTGCACCTCCCATCCTGCGTCGGGGACGGGTCGCACACGAAGAGAGGGTCTGGACGCGAAGACCACGACGCGTCATGGTGTCGGGACCGAAAGGTGCGTTTCTCTCTATCCCGTGATGGAGGGGTTGCTGCTTTTAGCCCATCCGGCCGAACCTAGCGAGCGAATGCCGAAATTGGACGGTTGAGTAGTAGCACCGTGCCCTTTCGTGACCTTTGCCTGACCATCCGTGCCCCCTTCCCCTCTACACACAGCTCGTTTCGCGCGTCGGTCCAGCGCCAAGCCCGCGGCGTCGCCCCCACCTAAGGGCACCGCGCCGGACGAGACGCGCGCGTCGGACGAGGAAAACACAATCCCGGTGAACACGAACAGTACAATCGATCCCGACGCGCTTGATGGGTCGGTGAAGGCATCGGAGGCGCTCGTCAAGGACGTCGCGGTTTCCGGCAATGCCACGAGTGCAGATAACGAGCAGCAGGTCGTCGCTGAACAGGCACCGGCGGTGACGGTGGCGGGTAGCTCGGCGAGCGCGGCGAGCAGCGGGGAGGCTGGGTCCCTACGCAAGTCGTCGATGGCGTCATCGCAAGCCGAGGGTTCGTCCAACGAACAATCCACAAAACCCAACACCGCGGTTCCACCCACACCCCCCCCCGCCGCGCTGGAGCCCAAAGTCCAAGCCCCGTTTGTTACCCGGCCCGGTGAGGTGCCTCGGGAGGTGATGGTGGAGCGATTCAAGCGACTTTACGCAGCGGGCGCGTCGGAGTTGGACGTTTTGTGGGCAAACGTTTTGCGTGGAATTGAGGAAACAGAAACGTCGGGCGCGAGTCAAACGTCGCACGTCTCGTTGCTTCCCCTGGCATTGTTCGACGACAAGACACTCGAAACAAGAGACCCACACTCGGTGTGGCTGGACCCAAGCGCGCTGGCGGCGGGGGTTCGATGCCGCGTGGCGTCGTGTTTTTTGGACGCCGCGAGTAAAAGTAAAAGTTTTGTCCCCAAAAAAAGCCAAGTGGCGCGCGCTACGAGTTTTTTACCCGGGATTCTCGTTGCCGGCGACGCTTCTGCTGATACGTACGACGTCAAGCTAGCAAGGGACGGCTGTTTAGTGAACGGCGTACCAAGAATCGACATCTGTTTCGAAACCGAAGACCCGCGTTTGTTCGTGGCGCGACGGGCGGCCGCGTTCTCCGCGCGCGCGGTAAGAATTTCCTCTTTACCACATTCCGAAGACTGAATGCCCATACGCGACTCTGACACTTTCTTTTTTATCTCTAGGAAACCGCGTCCGCGTTGCGTTTCGAGCTCGCGATCGACTCGATGCCAACCGAGTTCCAGGTTCCTTCTGAGGTTTCCAAGGAGATGGCGAAACGAGTGGTCGCGAACGCGCTAGGTGGTTCCCGGAAACTTTTCCAGTACTGCAACGAAAACACACACGCCGAGGCTTTCAAACAGTTATTGGTTTTGGAAAGCGAACGGCTGTGGTGCCGGTCGATGAACGCGATTGACTTCCGCGCGGCGGGTGCTTTGACCGGCGGCGGCGGTTTCGAAAAAAGTGAACATCCTTCACCACGTCAGACCCGCGGTAACAGTGCACGCGGCGTCGCGCACAACGGGACGGCGTCCACGAGCCAACGTGGTGGACTAAATACCCACACGAGCGTTACGGGCGGCGGTGTCGCCTTCGCCGCGGCGCTTGAAAAGTTCGCGTTCGTCACCGCGTTGACGAAACCGGAGGCGGTTACTTGTTTATCCCTCCTCAGGACGTTAAACCTGTCCCTTACGGACAAAAAACGCGCGTTCGACGTGCTCGGCGTTACTGCTGGGAAAACGGCACAACAAAGGCCGTTCACCCTGGACCAGTTCATCGAACACCAACGGCGACACGCGTCTGAGGTCGCCGGTTTCGTAAAAAACGAGTGGCGTTCCGGTGTTAAAAACGCGGTAGTGCAGTCGTTCCAAGAGTGCGGCAAAGGCCATTACAACCTTTGCGAAAAAAACCGCGACGCGTTTGAGTTTTCGAAAATGAAACGGTTCCTGAAACGCGCTCAAACGCAGATGGAAGACGCGCTGCGGTCGCTGACAGAAACTTCCGTTGCCGAGTTTTCGGTGTTCATGACGGACGCAATGCGCGCGGACGGGATTACAATCGCTTCCACGAACAACCTCACCGTGGAGTGGGTGGACGGTTCGGAAAAGTCGAAAGGACAAGGCGTAACCCTACCGGGAGGACAAGACAATCGAATTTCGAACCAAAACCTCCCGCCTTTGTTCCGCTTCGAAATGACACTCGACCAGGGCGGCGCGCCCGTGGTTGATAAGTACGGCAAACACGGCAAGGTTCCGCCGTCGTTTTTGTACACCGTGGACTTGAACCTCTTCGTGGATTCAATTTTGTCTCTCTTCGACTTTGGAGCCGGAATCACAACCGGCGTCAAGACCTTGGACCCGGCGGTGATGAAACACCTGCACTGGACGTTCTGGCCGGATTGCGCCAGCGTGAGTGCCGGCGACCCGCTCGTGCTCGGCGCGCGGGAGAATCTGCAAAACGTGTTGCAAGGCGCCACAGCGCTGTTGCGCGAGTACTTGACCAAGGTACGGCCTTGGGCCTTTCCCAAATCCAGGCACACTGTTTTACCGATGCTGGTGACTGTTGTCCATACATCGCGATATACAAGACTGACACTTTCTTTTTCTCAATTCGCAGTACGCCGAGTACGTCCCGCTTCTGCGGCTCAACGTTTCCGAAGAAACCTCGAGGCTGCGCGAGCGCCGGACGGGCGAGGACGAGGACGCGCGGCTGGGTTCGTATCTCGAGAGCATTGACCACCACGAACTGTGTTTGCGCGAAATCCTCGAACGTGTGCCCCACGAAATCCATGTTGGGTGTTTTTTAATCGACGCGAGCAAGGTCCGGCAAACCCTGGTTCAAAAAAGGGAAACCCTGATTGAGAAAACCAAAGGCCTGATCGCCGAGGCGCCGCGGAAAATCTGCGACACCATCAACAAGCAGTTCACCAAGTTGCTCACGCGGCTGGAACTGCAACGGGACACCCCGGAGGCGATTCAGGTGCGGGGCTTTCCCATTGAACACGTTCGGCCGGTCGCGATTGCCCGTACTCGTCCTGACGAAGGGACGGTTACGACCAGAAGGGACTGTTCCTCGGACTGTTACCACGACTGTTTACTCATACCAATCCCTCATACACGTCACGACCGACTGACACTTTCTTTTGCACCACTCAGGCGTTCCGCGATTTAGGCGAAACCGTCCCGCGGTTCTGCGTGGAGCAGATGTTGGTTTTCGACGAGGCGCGTCCTTTTTACGACGCGTTGAGAGCCGCGTTGAAAAACCTTAGTGACGAAGACAACGCCGCGAAAGCCACGGCGCAGTTCTGGCCGGCCAAGATACGACACGCGCTGCGCGTGCAAACCGAAAGCGCGCTGCAAGAAGCGCTGAAGTTCGAGGAGGACCAGCTCGGGGCGCAGGAGATTTTCGAAAGCACTACGCGGGAGTTGATCGAACGGGTTGACGAGCTTTCCGAGTTGAGCGACATGAGTTTGACCACCGAGTTCGCGAAGAGGGTTGAACAACTAGACGCTGAGCTCCGAAACGCGACGCAACACGCGGTTGTGTTCAACCGCCGAGAGGGGGTTTTTGGCAAGAAAGCGACGGATTACAGTAACATCCGCGCCACCCGCGACGCCTTCGACCCGTTCCACAAGTTCTGGACCTACGCCAGGGACTGGCAGGTGAACCGAACTTCGTGGTGGAACACGCCGTTTTACGGCCTGGACGCAACGCACATGGATGCAACGGTGAGCGACGCGTTCAAGGTTATGTTCAAAATGGGCAAAGCCTTCACCACGCGAAAACTCCCGCTTCAGGTGAAGAACTGCGAAAGCATCCGGAACGAGGTAGGCGGTGCCAACTTTCCCAAATCCACGCAACGACTGTTTGTTTTGCGAATTGTCCGCCCGTAGCTACGTAATCACGTCTTACCAGTACTCGCGGCTGTTACGAATATATCACAAACGCGCTGTGTCCGGCCCGATTACTCGGACCAGTGCCCTGTGTCCGGCCCGGTCACGGCACACCCAATCCCCCGTACGTGGCGCTTGGTACGACTCGGGACTGACCCTTTGTTTTCCGTAAATCGTACGGCTAACTAATTGCCCATACAGCTGGAGGCGTTTCAAAAGTACGTTCCGCTTTGTTTGGCGCTGCGGTCGCCCGGCATGCGCCAGCGGCACTGGGAAAGAATCTCGTCCGAAACCGGGCTGAACGTACCTGGAACTGAAGAAAGTACCAGTACTGAGCCAAGTACTAATACTGAAGAAGAAGTACAAGTTACGTCCGTTTTCTCCCTGGAAACCCTGGTTGAGACCGGCGCGTTCGAGACGCATACGCAGGACAAGATGTTCAAGGTACGTATTGCACGTTTCACCAAATCCCATGACTGTTTCAAGCCCCTCTGTGACTACACGGCCGTCATTAAAATGAAGTACATTACGTACATCACAACTAGACTGTTTGCCCATACAGTAAGACTCAAGACTGACCCTTTTCTTTTACACCCAAGGTCTCGGAAGTCGCGGGGAAGGAGTACGCCATCGAACAGGCGATTGACAAGATGGTCTCCGAGTGGGATGGGATCGTGCTTGAAGTGGTGGAGTACCGGGAGACGGAAACTTGTGTGATCCGGGTGGATGAGGCAATCACGCAGGCGCTTGATGACCACATCGTGATGACGCAGGCGATGTCGTTTTCGCCGTTCAAAAAGCCGTTCGAGGCGAAGATTCTGGAGTGGGAACGAACCTTGGGGATGACCAGCGAGGTGCTGGACGAGTGGCTCGTGTTCCAACGCGCGTGGATGTACTTGGAACCCATTTTCGGAAGCGACGATATCATCGAGCAGTACGTGCCCTGGGCTTGGAACCCGAATCGAGAGCCGACTGTAGTCACAGCCCCGTTAGTGACTATTCACGGAGCGCGCTACGGCCGTACCGTTTACCAAAACAAGACTCGAGACTGACCCTTTTTCTTTAAAATCGCAGACTGCCGCTGGAGGGCAAGCGCTTCGCCGCGGTGGACCGGACGTGGCGGAAAACGCTTTTGCGCGCGAAAAGCACACCAGGAGTGTTAACCATGTGCGACGACCGGAACCTGCTGGAGCAGTTCCGGGATGCGAACCGGGTGCTGGACGGGGTACAGAAGGTAAGTATTTCCCATTTACCACATTCCACTGACTGATTGCCCATACAAGACTGACATTTCTTTTTTTACTATCAGGGCCTCGCTGAGTACCTTGAAACCAAGCGACTGGCTTTCGCGCGGTTTTTCTTTCTCTCAAACGACGAACTTCTTCAGATCCTGTCGCAAACCAAAAACCCCCTCGCGGTGCAGCCGCATTTGCGCAAGTGTTTCGAGGCGATTTCGAGTTTGGACTTCGAGGACGACCTCACAATCGTCGCCATGAACTCCGCGGAAGGCGAGAAAGTGCCGTTCGCGGAACGCATGAAACCGAAAGGCGCGGTGGAGGTTTGGCTCGGGGAGGTGGAGCGGGTGATGAAAAAAAGGTGAGGAATCGTATTTCCCAAATCCAAATCCCTGACGACTATTTGCCCATACAAGACTGACACTTTTCTTTTACAATAAAAGCTGCCGGCACAGCGTGGTGGAAAGCCTTGTTGATTACCTCCAACGACCTCGCGTGGAGTGGGTCACCCATTGGCCTGCGATGACCGTGCTCGGGGTGAGCGCGACGCACTGGACATCCAGTACGGAAACCGCGATTGTGGGAAAAAGCTTGACCCCGTGGTACAACGAAAACGTGGCGCAACTGGACGCGCTGACGGATATGGTGCGCGGCAAATTGCCCGGGCAGGTACGTATTGGACCTTTACCTAATCCCGACACTGTTTGCCCATACAAGACTGACACTTTTCTTTCACAAGCAGCACCGGAAAACCCTCGGCGCGCTGATCACAATAGACGTCCATTCAAGGTAAGTATTTCCATTTACCACATTCCGCCGACTGATTGCCCATACAAGACTGACACTTTTTCGTTCACAATCAGGGACACCCTTTCCCTTCTTCAAAGTCAGAACGTCACCGCGCTCACCGATTTCGACTGGGTCGCGCAGCTGCGGTATTACTGGGAACAGCGAAGCTCGCAGCTCGGGCCTGCCGTGAAAGACGACGACGGGGACGACGACGAGGACGAGGAGGCGGGGGATGAAAAAGACGACGAAAAAGATGGTGAAACCGTCGACCCCGAAAACCAACACCGAACCGGTGACCTTTGGTGTAACATGGTCCAAGCTTCGTTACCTTTCGGGTACGAGTACCTTGGTAACCAGCCCCGGTTGGTCGTGACCCCGCTCACGGACCGGTGTTACATGACCCTGATGGGCGCGATGCACCTTAACCTCGGGGGCGCGCCCGCCGGGCCGGCGGGAACGGGGAAAACCGAAACCACCAAGGACCTGGCGAAAGGCTTGGCGATGCAGTGCGTGGTGTTCAACTGCTCCGACGGCCTCGATTACCTCGCGATGGCCAAGTTCTTCAAAGGCCTCGCCAGTTCCGGGGCTTGGGCGTGTTTCGACGAGTTCAACCGGATCGACTTGGAAGGTACGGCTGTACGGCCTTTCCCAAATCCCGGACGATGACGACTGTTTTTCCACACCCCCGACTGACACTTTCTTTACTCATCTTAAGTGCTGTCCGTGATCGCGGCGCAGATCTTGACGATTCAAAACGCGATTCAGCGCGGCCTGCGGCGGTTCAGCTTCGAGGGTTCGGAAATCGCTTTGGACAAGAGGTGCGCGGTGTTCATCACCATGAACCCGGGGTACGCCGGGCGGTCGGAGCTTCCGGATAACTTGAAAGCGCTGTTCCGGCCGTGCGCGATGATGGTCCCCGACTACGCGTTGATTGGCGAAATCTCGCTGATGAGTTTCGGGTTCAAACGAGGCCGGCCGTTGGCGCGGAAAATGGTCGCCACGTTTAAGTTGTGTTCCGAACAACTAAGCGCGCAGGACCATTACGACTACGGAATGAGGGCGGTGAAGTCCGTGATCACGGCTTCTGGGAACTTGAAACGCGACTTTCCCGATGACGACGAGGAAGTGTTATTGTTACGAGGTTTGATGGACGTCAACACCCCCAAGTTCTTGGCGCACGACCTGCCGTTGTTCGAGGGCATAATCTCCGATTTGTTCCCCGGCGTGAAAAAACCAGACGCGGATTACGACGACTTAATCGGCGCCCTGAACAACGCGTGCGTTGAACTGAAAGTCCAGCCCGTGAAGCAGTTCATTGATAAAGTAATCCAGCTTTACGAAATGACCGTGGTGCGACACGGTTTGATGTTAGTAGGGCCGGCGGGGGGTGGGAAAACGATGTGCTACCGCAGTTTGCGCATCGCGCAAACCTCCCTCGCCAAGAAAGGCTCGACCCATTACAAAAAAACAAAGTGCGTCGTGTTAAACCCCAAGTCCATCACCATGGGCCAGCTTTACGGCGATTTCGACGACGCCACGCACGAATGGACGGACGGCGTGCTTGCGTGTTACATGCGGGACCTTTCCGAGGAACAGAACCTTGATAAAAAGTGGATGATGTTCGACGGTGCGTATTTCCCACCCAACACATTCCGCCTCTGCGATTGCCCAAACACGAGACTGACACTTTCTTTTTTATCGGGCCAGGCCCGGTGGACGCGATTTGGATCGAAAACATGAACACGGTGCTGGACGATAACAAAAAAGTACGGCCGTAGGAGGTTTCCCAAATCCAGGCACACCGTGGAGACCCGGAACCGCCAGACTGTTTGCGCATACAAGTCATGAACATGGCCTTACAAGATTGACACTTTTTTACAACAAACAACAGCTGTGTCTCGTGTCCGGCGAGATCGTCCAGATGAGCGCCACGATGACCATGATGTTCGAAGTGGAGGACCTGGCGGTGGCGTCGCCCGCCACGGTTTCACGGTGCGGCATGATCTACATGGAACCTACAAGCCTGGGCGTGGAGCCGCTGCTTGATTCGTTTCTCGAAACGGTACGGCCCCGCTCGTTTCCTGACACAAATCCGGGGACACCTACGTTTTACCTCTCTGCTGGTGACTGTTCGGCCCGATTACTCTGACTGTTTACTCATACACATGGCCTTACAAGACTGACTGTTCGGACCGATTACCCTGACTGTTTACTCATACTGACCCTTTTTCTTGTACAAAACCAGCTCCCTCCACTGTGCGACGGCGCCAAAAACGAGATGCGCGAGATTTTTTTAAACGCGGTGCCGGGTTTGAACGGCGCGTTGTTCTTCTTGCGGAAACACCTGAAAGAAACGGTCGGTACGGTTGATACTTGTTTAGTACAAGGGTGTTTCAACGTGATGAGTTCTCTGTTGAAACGATACCACCGGGACGAGCAGATGGGCCAGACCCCGCTCGACGCCGACGAAACTTCCGCGGCGCAAAAGGCGGTGCTTCCGCTTTGGGTTTTTTCAATGATTTGGTAAGTATTTCCCAATAACCACATTCCGCCTCCCTGATTGCCCATACTCGTACCAGAAGGGACGTCTTACCTCTGACTGTTTGTCCATACATCGCGATATACGAGACTGACACTTTCCTTTTTATCGTCTCAGGTCGATAGGCGCGAGCTGCGTCGGCGAGGGCCGGTCCCGGCTGAACGATTTCTTCCGGGAAACCGCGGCAACAAAAGGCTTCGCAAAGCACATGCCCCCGACCGTCACCTCGACAAACAGCACGTGTTCCATGTACGAGTTTAAGTACGACCAAGACACGGGCAAGTGGACGGAGTGGATGAGCGCGGTTGGCGAGTACGCCGTGAACCCGGAAACGCCGTTTTCGCAAATCATCGTGCCCACCCCCGACACCGTGCGGTACACGTTTCTGATTGACGTTTTGTTAAAAAACGACAAGCACGTGTTGTGCGTCGGGGATACCGGCACGGGCAAGACCTTGAACGTGATGGACAAGTTACAGCACCACATGCCCGATTCGTACACCCCCGTGTTCATGACCTTCAGCGCGCGCACCAGGTGCGGGGCTTTCCCAATCACCACATTACGAGACGACTGATTGCCCATACTCGTCCTGCGAAGGGACGGTTACCTCTGACTGTTCAGACCGATTACGGTGACTGTTGACCAGGCCATCGTCCAACACACACAACGTACTCGTCCTGCGAAGGGACGTCTTACCTCTGCCCTGACTGTTTGTCCATACATCGCGATATACTGACACTTTCTTTTTCATCGCGCCAGCGCGAACCAAACCCAGGACTTTCTGGACGGGCGGATGGAAAAGAAACGGAAGGGCGTTTATGGCCCGCCGAGTGGCAAGAAGGTTCGTGGTACCGCATTTCCCAAATCATAGACGACTGTTTCGACGGTTGTCCAGAGTAATTACTCATACGCATTACGAAATACTGACACTTTTCGTTCGCAAAACTCCAAAGTTCTGTCTCCTGATCGACGACTTGAACATGCCCATGCGGGAGAAGTACTTCGCGCAACCCCCGATTGAACTTTTACGGCAGTGGTTCGACCACAACGGGTGGTATGACCGGACCCCTCCGTGTGCGTTTAAGCAAATCGTGGACGTGATTTTGGTGGCGTGCATGGGACCCCCGGGGGGCGGCCGGAACCCGGTGTCCAACCGCACGCTGCGGCACTTCAACTTTCTTTCCTTCACGGATATGTCCGACGCCAGCCTCGTGGTGATCTTCGACTCGATTCTTGGCGCAACGCTTGGTAAAAAGTTCACCCAAGACGTCGCGTCTTTGTCCACAAAGTTCGTGGAGGCCACCGTGGAGGTATACAACGTGGTGCGGCGGGATTTGTTACCCACGCCCGCGAAGAGCCACTACACCTTCAACCTGAGGGACTTGGCGCGGGTGTTCCAAGGCTTGTTACGCGCGGACCCGAAGCTCGTCGCGCGCGACACCAACGAACTGTACGGCCTTTGGATGCACGAAAACATGCGCGTGTTCCAGGACCGGATGGTGAACAAAACCGACCGGGATTGGTTCACCAACTTGATTGACCGGGTTGGTACGGATACACTCGGGGTGGGGTGGGACGAAGTCGTCAACTCGCCGGCGCCGAGGAAACCCGAAGACGACGCCGACGAAACTTCAGAGCCGCCCACGACGGACGGAAGGCTGATCTTCGGAGACTACCTCGTTCCCGGTGCCGACGTGCCTGTGTACCAACGCGTTCGTGACGTGAGTCACTTGCGCCGGGTCGTGGAGGAAGCGTTGGAGGACTACAACTCCGTGACGACGTCGCCCATGAACCTGGTGATGTTTCTGGACGCGATCGAGCACGTGTCGCGAGTGTGCCGGGTGATTTCGTTACCCCTGGGGAACGCGTTACTCCTGGGAGTTGGCGGATCAGGCAGGCAATCCCTAACAAGGCTAGCCGCGGCGCTGGAGGAGTTCGAGCTGTTCCAAATAGAAGTTGCCAAGGGGTACGGCCGGACCGAGTGGCGGGACGACTTGCGCAAAGTGCTGCTGATGGCCGGGTGCGAGGGCAAGGACGTGGTTTTTCTGTTCGCGGATACGCAAATCGTGCAAGAAAACTTCCTGGAGGACGTGAACAACATTTTGAACTCAGGGGAGGTTCCTAATTTGTTGAAAAGCGAGGACACGGAGCAAATAGGTTCGGTGTTGCGGCCCCTAATGCAAGGCCTCGGTCTCCCGACCACCAAAAACGCAGTCAACTCGTACTTCATCACGCGAGTTCGCGCGAAACTGCACTGCGTTTTGGCCATGTCGCCGGTGAGCGAGAGCTTCCGGAAACGCCTCCGGATGTTCCCGAGTTTAGTGAACTGCTGTACGATTGACTGGTTCAGCGAGTGGCCCCTTGAAGCGCTTGATTCCGTCGCGAACACGTTCCTCATCGACGTGGCGAAGACGTTCAATGACCCGTCTGTGCTACCCGCGGTTGTGAAATCGTGCGTCTTCATTCACCAGAGCGTGGAGAAGAAGAGCGCGAAATTTTACGAAACCTTGCGGCGATTCAACTACGTCACGCCGACGAGTTATTTAGAGTTGCTCCGAACTTTTATACGGTTACTGTCTGAAAAGCGATCGGAAATCGAAGTCACACGAAACCGCCTGCAAACCGGGTTGGATAAGCTCGAAAGCACGAGCACGCAGGTCGGGGTGATGGAAAAAGAGCTAGTTGCGTTGCAGCCGATTTTGGCGAACACCAGTTTGGAAGTGGAAGCCATGATCGCGGTGATCACCCAAGACACGGCGGTCGCGGATGAAACAAAAGTCAAAGTCCTGGCGCAGGAACAAAACGCCAACGCGAAAGCCGCGGAAGCGAAAGCCATCGCCGCGGATGCGCAACAGGACCTGGACAAAGCCCTCCCCGCGCTGGACGCGGCGGTGCAGGCGCTCAAGGTACGGCTTTGCGCGTTTCCCAAATCCAAACACGTCATTGCCGATCTGCCGCCCGTAATTACGCAATACACGCGGTCAGAAAGACTGACACTTTTCTTTTCCACACTCTAGCTGTTAACCAAAAACGACGTCGTGGAGGTGAAGAGTTTGAAAAACCCACCCGCCGGTGTCAGGCTGGTGATGGAAGTCGCGTGTATTTTCTTCGGCCGCGCGCCGAAGATGGTCCCTGATACCAGGGAAGGCGCGAAACCAGGGGCGAAGATGCAGGACTACTGGGGTCAATCAACCGATTTGGTGAAAGGTACGGGCCTTTCCAGGACCCAAATCCCACCTCCCTGTTTACTACCCCGTTCGTGACGAATTACTCTCACACAAGTTACGAACATGGCCCGAAAGACTGACACTTTCTTTGCTTGGTATCAGACCCGCAAAAGTTTCTCGATTCCCTGTTGAGTTACGACAAAGACGCGATCGGCCCTGAGATAATCGAGCGCGCGGATCCGTACATGTTACGCGAGGATTTCGACCCCGCGGTGGTTAAGAAAGTAAGCAAAGCGTGTACCTCGATTTGCATGTGGGCGCGGGCGATGCACACGTATTACAACGTGAGCCTCGCGATTGAACCGAAGCGATTGGCGCTTGCGGAGGCCCAGTCATCGCTCGCCGTGACGATGACCGAGCTCGCGGAAGCCAAAGCCACGTTAGCGGGCGTCGAGGCCAAGCTCACGGACTTGAACGACAAGTTCAGGCAGGGCAAACAGAAACAAGACGAGCTCAAAGCGGAGGTGGCGCGGTGCCAGGCGCAGGTACTTGTTGCGCGTTTCCCAAATCCCGCCTCCCTGTTTTCCGATTGTCCAGAGTAATTACTCATACACATGGCCCGAATGACTGACACTTTCTTTCCTCAATTGCAGCTTGACCGGGCGGGCAAGCTGATCGGGGGCTTGGGCGGCGAGAAGAGCCGGTGGGAAGCCACGGTGGCGAGCCTGGGGACGAAGCTGCGACACGTTGTGGGGGACGTGGTGGTTTCCTCGGGGGTCGTGGCGTACAACGGCCCGTTCACGCCGCTGTTCCGCCAGGAGCTTCTTGACGAGTGGTTCGGGAAGATGGTCGAGTTGAAGGTTCCGCACACGCCCGGGGCGGATATCCAAACCACCTTGGCGGACCCGGTGCAAATCAGACAGTGGCAAATCGCCGGTCTGCCCTCGGACGCGGTGTCCGTTGAAAACGGAATCATCGTCGCTAAAGCAAGACGGTGGCCGCTAATGATCGACCCGCAAGGCCAGGCCAACCGCTGGATAAAGAACATGAACAAGGAGTGCAAAAACTCTGTTGGCGAAACCGCGGGCGGCATCGACGTCATCAAGCTCACGGAAAAAGACTACCTGCGAACCCTCGCCAACGGCATCCGGTTCGGCCGCGCCGTGCTGCTTGAGAACATCGGCGAGGAACTGGACGCCGCGCTGGAGCCGCTTCTGCAAAAGCAAACGTTCAAACAGGGCGGCAGCGAGGTGATCAAGATGGGCGACGACGTGATTCCGTACCACCCCGATTTCCGGTTCTTCATGACCACCAAAATGCGGAATCCGCACTACCAGCCGGAGGTTAGTGTTAAGGTTAGTTTGCTGAACTTTTTCGTCACTCTTGACGGCTTGGAGGACCAGCTTTTAGGCACGGTGGTGATGCAGGAGCGGGAAGACCTGGCGGAGGCGAAAAACGCGCTGGTCGTGAGCAACGCGCGAATGAAAACGCAACTCACGGAGATTGAAGATAAAATCTTGCGTCTGCTTTCGGACGCGAGTGGCAACATTCTGGACGACGAGGTCTTAATCGACACGCTAGCGCAGTCCAAAGTAACCGCGGATGAGATTTCACTAAAAGTCGCGGAAGCGGAAGTCACGGAACGAGGTACGGCCTTGGTCCTTTCCCAAATCCGACACACACTGTTTGCCCATACTCGTACCAGAAGAGCGCATTACCTCTGTGCATACTCGTACCAGAAGGGAGAATTACCTCTGCACATACAACACTGTTTGCCCATACAACACTGACACTTTCTTTTATGTAAAATCTCAAGACATCGACGCGACGCGCGAGAAGTATCGCCCGGTCGCGACGCGCGCTTCGGTTTTGTTTTTCTGCATCTCCGACCTCGCGGGCGTGGACCCGATGTACCAGGTACGTGCATTTCCCAAATCCAGACACTGTTTGCTGCACCTGGTTGACTGTTTGAGTGCACTACTTGTGATGTATTATTTGTATGAGTTACCAGTAGTACACTACGACCGTAACGTTTACCAGTACCGTGGTAAAGCGACGCGGTACTGGTAACCGGTACTACGGTATCTGTTATACTCTGTTACAAACCCCAATACCCCGCCCATCGCCCAACCCGATCGAGACTGACCGTTTTCTTGTACAATCGCAGTACTCGCTTTCGTGGTTCCTCAACCTTTTCATTCGCGCCACGACCGAGGCGGCGACGGACGACGACGTGGATACTCGCATCGCCATCCTCAACGACTTCTTCACGTACTCGCTGTACACCAACATCTGCCGCTCGCTGTTCGAGCGCCACAAGCTGATGTTTTCGTTACTCCTCACGATCGCGATTCAAACGCAGGTACGTGTACGGGGCTTTCCCAAATCCAAACACTGTTTGCCGATTGTCTAGTGTAATTACTCATACACATGCCCATACAAGACTGACCTTTTTCGTTCCCAAACCCAGGACGGCGCGATCGACTCGCGGGAGTGGCGTTTTCTGTTAGCCGGCCCGACGGAGACCGAGATCAAAGAACCGAACCCGGCCCCGGAGTGGGTCACGGAGAAGGTGTGGATCGAAATCGTCAACGTGAGCCGGCTTGAGAAATTCAAAGGGTTCGACAAGGCGTTCAGTCAGAACGTGCAACACTACCGATCGTACTTCGAAAACGCAAACGCGCACGCGTTTCCCCTGGACCTGGAGTTTGATACCGCGCTGAACGCGTTTCAAAAACTGCTGATCGTCCGGTGCATCCGGCCTGACCGGTTCATGCTGGGCACGAGCGGTTTCGTGGCGCAGAGTTTAGGCCAACGGTTCGTGGAGCCGCCCGCGTTTGACTTGTCCGCGTGTTACGCCGAGTCGAGCGTGGTTTCGCCGCTCGTGTTCGTTTTGTCGAGCGGCGCGGATCCGATGGCGGACCTCGCGAAGTTCGCCGCCGAGTCAAAGATGGCGAAGCGGTTCGACCAAGTGAGTCTTGGGCAAGGCCAAGGCCCCAAAGCGACGAACCTAATAAAAATCGCCATGGAAACCGGGATGTGGGTGTGTCTTCAGAACTGCCACTTAGCGGAGAGTTGGATGCCGAAACTGGACGTGCTCGTGGAGCAAATCGACCCCGACACGGTGCACCGGGATTTCCGGCTGTGGCTGACTTCAATGCCGTCGCCCGCGTTCCCCGTCGCGATTCTTCAGAACGGCGTGAAGATGACCTTGGAGCCTCCCAAGGGGTTAAAGAGCAACCTAGTTAGGAGCTACCAACGGTTAAGCGACGAGTACATCGACGAAAGCAAAGACCCGGTCGCGCACCGCAAGTTGCTTTTTTCCATTTGTCTGTTCCACGCCGTGATTCAGGACCGGCGCAAGTTCGGCCCGTTGGGGTGGAACATCCCGTACGACTTCACGGACGGCGACCTTAGCATGTGCCAGCGGCAAATAAAGATGATGATCGACGACTACGACGTGATTCCGTTTAAAGTGATCCGGGTGCTTTGCGGTGAGATCAACTACGGCGGACGGGTGACGGATGACAAAGACCGGCGGCTCATAAACAACCTGCTCGATAACTTCGTGACGGAAAACGTGGTGGGCGAGGACTACTGCTGGTCGCCTTCCGGTGCGTACCAAATGCCTATGGCTAAAAACCGAGAGGAAACCGTGGCACACATCATGCAAATGCCAGGAGTGCCGCACCCCGAGATTTTCGGGTTACACGAAAACGCGGACATAACCTGTGACCAAAACGAAACCTACGCTCTTTTCGAAACCGTGTTGAGTTTGCAGCCCAGGGTGGTGGGCGGCGCGGGTTTGTCGCGGGAAGCGGTGATCGAACTCGCAGCGACGGACATTTTCGAGAAAATCCCGGAACCCTTCGACATCGACGTCGTGACCCACAAGTACCCAACCACGTATGGCCAATCAATGAACACGGTGTTGACGCAGGAGTGTATCCGGTACAGCGCTTTACTGGAGGTGATTTTGGACACATTGAAAGAAGCCCTGAAAGCGCTGAAAGGCTTGGTGGTGATGAGCCCGGAACTTGAGCAGGTCACGGATGCTATTTTCGACAACAGAGTTCCTGAAATGTGGACCAGCAAGGCGTACCCTTCACTGAAACCACTGTCGTCCTGGGTCATTGACCTTTTAGAAAGACTGACTTTCATCGACCAGTGGATCGAAAACGGCCCGCCCGCCGTGTACTGGATCAGCGGGTTGTTCTTTCCGCAGGCGCGTATTTTTGCGTTTCCCAAATCCGAGCACTGTTTACCACCCCTCTTTCAGCGCACTACTCGTGATGTATGTAGCGTTGCCAGTACTCGTGATGTATGTAGCATTGCCAGTACTCGTGATGTATGTAGCAGTTGCCAGTACTGGTAACTTTTACAATGTGGCGTATGTAGCGTTGCCAGTACTAGTAACACTTACTGGCATACTCGCGGCTGTTACAAATACAGCAGAAACGCACTGTTTGCCGATTGTCCGCCCGTACACCACGGTTTGCCCACTGTTTGCCAATCGCCCAGCACAATACACCCGTACCAAGACTCTGCGACTGACCTTTTTCGTTTCACAATCGCAGGCATTTCTCACCGGGACGTTACAAAACTTCGCGCGCAAAAACGGGTTCGCCATCGACCAAGTCACATGGAACTTCAACGTGGAGGATGGAAGGACAGAGGCCAACACCCCTGACGCACCGGCAAGTGGGTGTTACATCAACGGCTTCTTCCTTGAAGGCGCGCGGTGGTGTTACGAAAACCACGCGCTGGCGGAGTCCAAACCCAAAGAGCTGTACACGGAGTTTCCCCTTTTTTGGCTCGAGCCGGTGAAGGTACGTATTTTTTCCCAATCACCACGTTCCACCTCTGCGATTGCCCATACTCGTACCAGAAGGGACGGTTACCTGTGCCCATTACCCTGACTGTTTACGTAATACACGTTACGAGAGACTGACACTTTCTTTTTTATTAAAAAGGACCGGGTCGATCCGACTTCTGGGGTGTTTCTGTGTCCCGCGTACAAAACCCTAACCCGAGCCGGCACCTTATCCACAACAGGCCACAGCACGAACTTCGTGATGTACTTGGAAATACCGACCAACCAAACCGAATCGCACTGGATCAACTCGAGCGTCGCGCTGTTCACCGCGCTGATGTTTTAATACAGGATTGTTTTGGAGGTGTCCTGATAACAAACCCAGGTGACAATTTGATAGGCAAGGGCGACCGTTGTGATAGGTACGGCCGTAAACTAGTTTGAAATAGACGACATTGAAACCAGCAGAACGCCTTTTGGTCTGCGCTTCTCCGGTCAAAAACGGAAACGCGCATCTCGTTTTCGCCCCTCGAAACGTTTCAACACCTCTCGAAACGTCGGTCATGTTGCGTCTGGAGGATCGTTGTACGCGCGTGGAAACACGAAAGGTCGCGACGAGATTTATATATCTTAAAGTGTGCTAGTGACTACGTCTCGTCGACTCAACTCGTGCGTGCCACGCGTCTTATTACGTACATCGCGCGGCCGCGTTACCCTCCCCCCATCCCCTCAAAAAAGCAAGACTCGAAACAGCGTCCGACTTTCATCGGCGTTCTACACGCCGACCCCACCGCGTCTTCTTGAGAGACACGCGTCGTGACTGCCGCCTAGAGGGCACCCGCGCAGAGCGCCAGAAGGATAGCGGTCAAGGGGCACATATATCGGTTTGCAAGACAGATGACGCGCGCGTGTGGGTGTGACGGAAGCGAACGCGCGGGTGACGGTGTGGTCTCCGAGACGACCGGGCTCGCTGGGTCACAAGAATGAAAATTGGATGAAACTACCTTCGGCTTCAAAACGACTGGCTGCTAAGCGTCGATTGGCACCTTCGCCGCCTCGAAAGGGCGGAAATATCTGCTTCGCTTTCGGAGCTTCTCTCCGAAAGGTGTCGGACCGAAATCGACCGGCAAAGTGATGACCGCGTTCCGACCGAATCTGTCACGAAACCGAAAAAACGCGTTAAAGGCTCCAACGGTTGAAAAATGCACTCCACGATGAAGACTCGCGCGGTCCCTCATCACCCGCCACTACGCTTCGCGCATCGTCCCCCACGATGCCTTCCTACTTCGGCGATATCGCCAAGACGGCGAAAGGTACGCGGGGTCGTTGTATTCGTGTGCCCGCGCAAGCACGCGCGCGCGTCCTCGGTGTTTCCACTCCCATCGGGGCTCGATGACGGGGCAGTCCGCGAATTCCAGTCTTCCATTCTTCGCCCACCACTGACCCGTCCCCCCACGCTGCTTCCAAAAAAAGACCTGATCTCCGGGTCTTTCAACTACGACAACAAGTTTTCTCTTGATGCGAAGAACGCGGTGCCGGTGGATGGGCTGAAGCTCAGTTGCAGCGCGACCACGAAGAACGGCTCGACGGAACCCACCGGCGTGGTGAAATCCGTGTTCGATGTGGCCAAGGTACGGACCTTTCCCACGTACAAGCACGTTCCGCCAAACGGATCGGTTCGATTACCTGCGCGACTGTTTGCTTCGGCCGTAACTCTTACCAGTTACTACTGGTACCTCCTACTGGCGTGCTGTGGCAAAAAGACACAGCACTGTGTCACTTTACCAGAAGTCACACCCCGGTACCCGGTCCGATGCCTCGTACCACGGAGTACACACGGCCTACCCTTTCCAATCCCGGATACACGCGTCACGACCTCCCTGACCCTTTCCATTTTCATCGCACCAGGGCGTTTCCCTTGAAACCGAAGCCTCGCTTCCGGGCGGCAAGGTAAGCGCATCCGCGTCGCACTCCGGCTTGGTTGACGGCATGAAGCTCACGGTTTCCGGGGACCCGAAACACCTGCCTGGGGCGAAGATCGGTCTGCAGCTCCTGCGGGACGCGTTTGGGATGAAGTGCGACCTCACCGCGATATCATCGGGCGCGCCCAAAGCCGACGTCAACGCGTGTTACTCACGCGGCGCCGTGGCGTTCGGGGCGTCGTCGTTGGTGGACTGCAAGTCCGGTGCTGTTACCAAATACCAGCTCGGCGGGCAGTTCGTGGTGGATGACGTGACCGTGGGGGTTATTCTCCTGGACGCCCTGGACACGGTGAAAACCAGCGTCGCGATGAGGGTTGACAAAACCACGTCGTGCGCGTGCGAGGTGGTGTACAAGGTAAAAGCCTCCGACGCGTCCGCCGCGCTCGCGGTTTCCAGAAAGTTCTCCGACGTGTGTTCTGGGAAGCTCGCGGTTTCCTCCGCGGTTCCGCTGAAAGCCGGGACCGCGATCGACCCGGTGTTCTCCCTGCACACCACCGGGGACGTCGCGGCGAAGACCACCGGGTCGCTGTCCGTCCAAACGGATACCAGGTTGAACACAAAATGGGGCGTACAGTTCGCGACCAAGATCTAAGTAATTATTATGTATTGTTTAGGTCGTCGGAGGTGGTATCGGTGTGTAAGGAGACACCGCCGAGAAGGTACAAAAGGTGAATGGCTGGTCGACGCGCGGACGAAGGCGCGTGTGTGCAATTGGCACACAACAAAAGTAACAACATCGGGTTCTTCTTTCTTTAAAAACATCCGAGCGGTTGAATTACAAGTACCAGAACTTTCGGCTCGATTTTTTTCTTCGCCTCTTGTTGGTGGGATTGATTTCCCAAAGCAGCAGGAAACACCCGCTAACCCGCGGCCCGCCTCATTCGCGCACCCCCCGTGCCGCAGCACCGCGTTTTCGCCTCCGTTGAGACGCACCTTCCGGTGGTGTCGTTTCGGGCGCGATGGCGGGTAACTACGCCGATGACGCGCAGGTGCGTTTCCTTCCCTAGTTGCCCTGTTTGATGCGCGGGTGACCCGCAATGCGTCGCAATTCTTGCGCCAATCTCGTTCCGCGAGCGGGATCAATCGCGCATCGGCGCGAGCCGTGACCGCTTGTCCGCGTGACGGGTTCGACCGCACACGGCTGGCATCGATGGGCACACACCCCGAAACCGTCGGGACCGCCCGCGGTGAAACCAAGCGCATTTCGATCCTGGTGCTTCGCAGTGGCCGCGGGATCGCGCCGGAACGCCCGCGGCCCCCAAACACGCGAGTTTCGTGGACGGACACGAGACGGATGCGTGTACGGCCCCCGTATATTTACGTGACCAACGACCCTGACTAATTCATTCCCCACCTTCCTTCCACCCATTCCCACAACCCCCCCCCCCCCCCCCCCCCCCCCCCCCCCCCCCCCCCCCCCCCCCCCCCCCCCAGATCGAGGAGGAGCGCCGGGAGCTGGACAAAGCCTTGCGCTCCACGAATGCTCGGGAAAAGTTGGACGGTCTGAAGCGATTGATCGGCATGATGAGTTCGGGCAAAGACGTTTCGTCGTTTTTCGCCGCGGTGGTGATGAACTTGGCGCAGGACTCGTTTGAACTGAAGGTGCTGGTGTACATCTACTTAGTTCGCACCGCGGAGCAAAAAGCGGACGAGGCTTTGCTTTCCATAAACTCGTTCCAGAAAGACTTGGTACGTATTTCCCACTGAACACGTTCCGCCTCTGCGATTGCCCATACTCGTCCTGACGAAGGGACTATTACGACCAGAAGGGCGCATTCCCTCGGACTGTTACCCTGACTGTTTTCGTAATACTATGGAGTCCAGTATACCCTTTCCAATCCCTCATACCAATCCCGGATATACACATCACGACCGACTGACACTTTCTTGTTAATCGTATCAGGCGCATCCCAACCCGCGGGTACGCGCGCTCGCGCTGCGGGTGATGTCCTCAATCAGAGTACCCATGATCGTCCCGGTCGTCATACTGGCGGTCCGAAAGTGCGCCGTGGACGTGTCTCCGTACGTCCGCAAAGCCGCCGCGGCGGCGATCCCGAAAGTGTTCCGCCTCGACGCGACCCGCCAAAACGAGTTGGTGGAGATAATCGAAACCATGTTGCGCGACTCCACGCCGTTCGTGTTGAGCTCCGCGGTCGCCGCGTTTCAAGAAGTGTGCCCCACAAGGGTCGATTTGATCCATCGGCACTTTCGGAAGATATGCCGCATGCTCGTGGACATGGACGAGTGGGGCCAGATTTTGATGGCGAACCTTCTCACGCGATACGCGCGGGCGCAGTTCAAACAACCGGATGCGTACGACCGCGAGCTCACCGCGTCTTCCGTGGCGAGGGGTTCCGGGCAGGTTGAGTCGCCGACGCTAGCGCTGGCGCTTCCCGGCGACGGAGGTAAGGGCCTTTCCCAATCACCACATTCCGCCTCCCTGATTGCCCATACGAGACTGACATTTATTTTATTTCAATCAGGCGCGTTCGAAAAGCAAAGCGCGAACCCGGTTGGGACGGCTGGGTTTTACTCGGATTCCGAATCCAGTGACGGTTCATCTGATGCATCTGACAGCGACGACGACGACGACTCAGACGGCGACACGAAGAAGAAAAAAACGAAACCCTCGAAACCCAAGGCGCCGAAACAAAACGCGTCCCTGGCCGCCGCGGCCAACGCGGGTGGCGAATCGTACCTTGACGACGATCACCGGCTGTTGCTTCGTTCTTCGCGGCCTCTTTTGCAGTCGCAAAACGCGGGCGTGGTGATGGCGGTCGGGGCGCTTCACTTTTACCTCGCCCCCGTCGCGGATTTACCCAAAACCTTGAGAGCGCTGGTGTTTGCCATGCGGTGCAAACCCGAGTCGCAACACATCGTGCTGAAAAACATATGCACCATGGTCGCGGTGCAACCGACTTTGTTTGAAACGCACTTCAACGCGTTTTTCGTGCACCCCGCGGATCCACTCGACGTCCGAGGGCTAAAGCTGGAAATCCTAACGCACGTGTGCACCGCGGAAAACGCCCCGGTGTTGCTACGCGAGCTGCAGGCGTATTTGAGGAGCAGCAACGACCAGTTCGTGGCCCTGACCATCCGAGCCATCGGGCGGTGCGCGGCGATCATGCCGCAAATCGCCACGGTGTGTGTCAGGTACGTATTGCGCGTTTCCCAAATCCAGGCACACTGTGGAGGCTCGATTACGGGTGACTGTTTACGTAATACACATTGCCCGAAAGACTGACATTTTTCTTTTTTACAATCAGGTCCCTTCTGGAGCTTTCCTTGCATCCGTCCGAGAAAGTCGCGGGGGAAGCCGTGGTTGTGATTCGCGCGCTCGTGCAACGCGACCCCAAGGAACACCTGCACGTCGTGATGCGTTTGATTCGGCGCATGGAGCAGCTGCGGTCGCCCGCCGCGCGAGCCGCCGTGGCGTGGCTCGCGGGAGGCGAGCTGTACGTGTTCGGGGCGGACGCGGAGAAGGACGCGGAGGCGGAGGCGGTTCTTGAGAGAGTTAAAGCGGTCGCCCCTGTTTTGGGCGCCGCGGGTGACGGCGCCTCTGCAACAAACGTCGACGGTCGCGTTGACACAGAAACTGACGGTCCCGAGTCCGCAGCGGAAACGCCTGCGGCCGCGCCGTCGCCGGAGCACACCGGGAAGGTCCTCTCCACGGTTCGCGCGGTTGAACAAGGCGCGCTCCACGCGATTGCCGTTTCGGCCAACGGAGAGGCGAAGGAGGAACCTACGACAGATGCAGAGGCGGCGGATTCTTTGATGGGAGAGCCTGGCGCCGCGGCCTCGGAAACGGCGACTCCCACGGAGGTACCCGAGCTCGACCCCGTCCAAAACCAAGTCACCGCAATGGTGATTTCCAGCAAAGATTCCTCAAAGAAAAAGGACAAGAAAAAATACCGGAAGGAAAAAGCGCAAGCCGCCAAGGTTGAGAGGAAGGCGCGCGTGGTGAGCGCGGCGAAGAGCGCTCGGGAGACGCGTACCGATTTCTGGGAGCTCGCCTTCGCCGTGATTAAACGATCCCTAAACGGCTTCCCGAACGAAACAGACACGACGAAACTTCAAATACTTAACACCGCGTGCAAGCTGTACGTCAAGTCGCCGGAAAGGGCCGGGCCGGTCTTGAGTCATTTGCTCGCCATGTGCGCGTGCGACGGCAGTGTGGATATCCGGGACCGCGCACGGGTGTACAAGGCGATGTTCGCGGTGGGCGGGAACGCCACGCCGCTGGCGACGTTCGGGAAACAAATCTTGCTCTGCGCGAAACCGGCGCCCGCGTTGCCGTCGCCCGCCGCGCAGACGTGTCTGCACGCCTTGGGATCGCTGAGCCACGCGGTGGAGCACAAGGCGCCTGGGTTCGTTGACTTACCGGCCCACCCACAAGTGGCGCCCCCGTCCAGCGTAAGAGACCTACACTACGCAAGCGCCAACGACGCCGCGGGGAAGAGCGGCAAGGCTGGTAAGGGGGGGGGGGATTTTTACAGCGACAGCGATGACAGCGACAGCGACAGCGACGGGTCGCTCGATTCGAGCGAGTACACGGATTCGGAGAACGAATCGGGTTCGGGTTCGAGCGACGATAGCGGTTCGGGTTCCGGTTCCGACGGTGACTCGGGCGACTCCGCGGGGTCGGGGTCGGACGATTCGGGCTCCTCGAGCGACGACGATGCCGACGACGTCTCGGACGACGACGCGTCGTCGGATTCGGAGTAGTGGGATTTTCGGATCCGTGATTGGTAGTGTACTGTAAGGCGTCACGTCTCATCCCAGCAGCTTAATCCATCGCGTGTGTAAGAGTTTTTTGTATTCAGCCTCTGTTGTCGAAAGTGAAACATCCAACATTATGTTTTCGTTTCTCAAAAAGCGAGGAACAGTCAGCAGTGCCGACCCGCAGTGCCGTTTATTTCATCTGCAATCGCCATCCATTCGGTTCGACCTGACGAGGCTTGGGTGCTTGTTGTCACACCAGGTGACGCCGGGGGGCGCCCTTTGGCCTCGGGTGGGTCGGTGATGATGGCAACGCGGGTACACGGTGGTGTTTCGGGTCCTTTCGTGGCGGTGGCGCGGAGGACGAACGGGACCGGGAGGGCGCGGCGTTCAACACAAAGGGGCGTTGTTACCCATTTCAATCGGTGTTTCGAGGCGTCTGGCGGGTGTGCGGCTCGAGGGACACCGCGCGTGGTTTGTGTCGATTTGACACGCACGCACCGGCACGGCGGCGGGCACCGCATACGCGACACGTGCGCCCGAGCCTCCTCGATTGGCGAATCGATCGACGCATCGTCGGTTGGAACGACGCGCGCACACGCCGCACGTCCTGCCCTTCGCGTGCTTTTCGCCGCGGGAGGCACGGGCGGGCACGTGTTCCCCGCGGTCGCGGTGGCGGACGCGCTGGTTGACGCGTCCAACGCACACAAACTGCCAAACGACCGAATCGTGGAAATCCACTTCGCAGGCACCGCGGGGCGACAGGAAGCCAGGCTGGTACCGGAGGCGGGGTACGACCTACACACCATCCCGGCCGTGGCGCTGGCCCGCCCGCTTTTCGCCCACACAAACGTTTTGAAAAATTTACTCATCCCGTTTCGCTTGGCGTACTGTTTGTGGAAAGCCCTCGGTTTGATCCAAAAAATAAAACCGCACGTCGTGGTGGGAACGGGCGGGTACGTCTCCCTACCCATCTGTCTCGCCGCGGTGTTGAAAAAAATACCACTCTGCGTGCAGGAACAAAACGCCTTACCGGGCGTTGCGAACAAAATTCTTGCGCCGTTCGCGGTGTGTGTGTTCGTCGCGTTCAGAGCCGCCGCCGATACGCTGCTCCGGTCGAAGACGCACAAAATTCACGGCAACCCGGTGCGTCATGGTTTGCGGGTGATCAAAAGACGCGATGCGAGACGCCAAATTCGGTTTTGGTTCGACATGAAATGCGGCGTCGGGTACGACGGGCAGTTGCGGGATGACGATGATGATCGTCGCGACGATGCTGAGTATTCGACCCTGAAAGGTAGTTTTCCCGGTGACACGGCTTCAAAAAAAGCAAGCACACGGAAGGATTTCGTGTTGCTCATCGTGGGCGGTTCCCTTGGCGCGAGCGCGATCAACACCGCCGCCTTAAGCGCGATCCCTTCCCTGCTAAAAGATCACGCGAATTTGTTCATCGTGTGGCAAACGGGCGCCGCGGGTTTCGACGGGAGCGCCGGAAGTATCGCCGAAAAGTTGCGTACTTTAAGCGTCAACGAAAGTATTCCCCACCGAAGCGTTGGACGGAAATACGACGCAAACAAACCGCACCCGCGTCTGTGCCTGGTTCCGTTTATTCACGAAATGGACGTCGCGTACGGCGCTTGCGACCTGGTCGTCGCAAGGGCGGGAGCCTTGACTTGCGCTGAGCTGGTGGCGACGTACGTATTGCGCCTTTCCCAAATCCTGACACACTGCTTGCCCATACAAGACTGACACTTTTCTTTTCGTTCCCTATCACAGGAAATCCCCGTCGGTGTTGATTCCCTCGCCGAACGTCGCGGAGGACCACCAGACGAAAAACGCGCTTTCGCTTAAGGAAAGCGGGTGCGCGGAGGTTCTGGCGGAGTGCGATTTGGGGTGGAGTAAGCTCTCGAGTTATTTAGACGGTCAAAAGGGACAAGACATTTTGGCCGAGATGGTGTCTGGCCTGTTGCGTGACCCGGAAAGGCTCGCGCGGATGTCAGCCGCGGCCGCGACGAGTGATACCCCGCATTCGGCGACGGAAATAGCAAGGGACGTCGCGGCAGCCGCGGCGATGGAGTAGGTGGACTACTACACAGTAATACTAGAGCAGCGGTGAGCAAAAAACAGTAATACGAGGGATGGACGGAGTTATAAAACAGAGTAAAACAACAAAAAAAACTACACTTACTGTTCCTGAATCAGCCTCGCGTACCTCGATGGATCCAACTCCCGCGTCACTTTGAGCCACTCCCCCTGTTCCACCTCGGTCATCGCGTTCCAAATGAAAACCGACTTGTCGCCGATGTCGTCCTTCACTGCTTGCGTGTATTTCCGCGACGCGAAAATTGCGATGAGCGCGCACCAAGTCACGAGCAACCCTTTCTCGCCCCCCTCGCCTATTACCCCACTCAAATGCCCTAATAAAGTAACCGGAATCAGAAAGAACAACGCGGCGCACTCGGGTTTGCCGTAGCACATGCCTTCCTTGAACGCCACGCCGGTGAGGGCGGCGAACATGGGCCCGACGAGCCACACCGCCGCCGGGTGCGTCGCGACGTATTGAGGCACCTGTTCGTGCGTCGTGAGCGCGATGCCTACCGACCCGGCGAACCCCGTGACCCACAGCGCCTGCATGAACTTCTTAATAGGGTCCACGTACATGTGAATAAGGTACAGCGCCGCGCCCAAGGATGACGCGCCCATGAAATAGGAAAGGTTGTTCGAAAGCCACGGCAGGTCTTGCCCGACAAGAACCGGCGAGGCGCACGCCAGCGTGGTGAGCGCCACGGTGGTTAAACACACGCGGTACGACCACACCTCCACTTTGTCTTCCTTGGTCACGCTCCAATCCGCGTACATGCCGGGAAAAGAAGGCTCGCCGGGAACCACGAACGCGTCGATGGTTCGCCCGGATGTGGCGGGGTCGTTGTTTTCGTCCCGAGACGATGCGCTTCCCACGATGGGGCGACGAACGCGTGGAGAGCGGTGAGTCACCGCGCGTCGCACCGCGACCGCGCGCGGTCGGGACACGCGCAATGTCGACGTGCCGGTGACGCGCACGGCGGAAAACGCGAGGGTCGTCATGGTACGGAGAGCGCGGGGCGTGTGACGGGGGAGGGAGAAACTGTCGATTTAATATTGTCGGTCGTCCCGATATTTTTCTGCTTGTTGCCGATCCGCACCCCCGCCAGAGCGTTCGGCGCGGCAGCCGTGCATCGCGCTCCACCGGGTTCCCGAACGCGTCTGCGGAACGATTCGCAGGGCACATCGTCGTACCAGCACGTACCCCGCCACTTCTCCACGATGTCCAAGCGCAAGCACCCGACCGGGTCCGCGGCGTCCAAAGACGCGTGGAAGCAAAACCCGATGCAGTCCGTGAACAACCACAAGTTCCTGAACCAACCGGGAGATGCGGTGTGCGAGTCGCTTGAAGGTTTCGTACAGAGCCACCCGAACTGTCAGCTCCTGGACGGGCTGCCTGACATAAAGGTGGTCGTCAGGGCGAACACGTTGTTATCCAACGTGGACAAAAACAAGGTCGCGGTTATTTCCGGGGGAGGGTCGGGGCACGAACCCGCGCACGCCGGATTCGTGGGCGAGGGGATGTTAAACGCGGCGGTGTGCGGTGACGTTTTCGCGAGCCCGTCCGTGGACGCGGTGCTCGCAGCGATTCGGCACGTCTGCGGCCCGAACGGGTGCCTCATAATCGTCAAGAACTACACCGGCGACCGGCTGAACTTCGGTTTAGCCGCGGAGCGCGCGAAGCTGGAGGGTTTTTTGGTGGAGATAGTCGTGGTGGGGGACGACTGCGCGTTGCCTCCGCCGCTTGGAGTTGCGGGAAGGCGAGGTACGGCCTCCTGGCGTTTCCCAAATCCGGGCACTCTGTTTCTGCCGCCCCTCTTTGCGTACACTCCCCGTACCATTTACCACTACGGCAGCAACTGTTACCAACCCATACCAAGACTCCCCAGACTGACACTTTGTTTCACCCATCACAGGCTTGGCGGGTACCCTTTTCGTGCACAAAGTCGCGGGTGCGGCGGCGAACTCGGGTTTGAATCTGAATGCGGTGAAGTTGGAAGCCATGGAAGCGGCGGCGGCGGTTGGAACGGTGGGCGTCGCGGTCGCGGCGCACACGCTTCCGGGCGCCACGGCGCCGGCGAGGACGATCCCCGGGGGGCAGATGGAGTTGGGCCTGGGTATTCACGGCGAGCCCGGTGCGTTTACCGAGCCAGTGACGGACGTGGTGTCCATCGTGGACATGCTTCTAACCAAAATCACGGACCAAAAGACGGGGTACATGGCGTGTTTGAAGGGGAAGATGGAGGTACCGAAGGTTGGGTTGGAAAAGGTTGACGCCACGGAAGTGAAAACCCCGAAACAAGCCCCAGCGCCTAAAGTCGCCGTGATGATAAACTCCCTAGGCGCGACGCCGTTGATGGAGCTTTACGTCGTCGCAAAGGCGGCGCGGGAGTGGCTGAAAAATCGCGGGTTGAATCCGGCGCGGGTTTTCGTGGGGCCGCTGATGACCGCGCTGAACATGAACGGGTAAGGGCCTTTCCCATTTACCACACTCCGCCTCCCTGATTGCCCGTACGAGACTGACCCTTTCTTGTTAATCGTATCAGGTTTTCCGTTTCCGTGATGGTCTTGGACACGCAACGGCTGGGGCGGATAGACGCGCCGGTGCAATCCGCGGCGTGGCCTCACTGCGCGCAATCGGAGGCGAAGCTGGCGCCAATGCCTGTTTCGAAAAACAAAGTAACCGAGGTGAATTTCGTGGAAGAGTCAAAAGAAAAGTATGGAGACTCTCCGCCGAAGCCGGTTACGTGGACGGGGGGGTTGGTGTTAGCCTGCGTGGTCGGCGCTTGTAAGGCTTTACAAAACATCGAAAAACAAGTCACGGACGCGGACACCAAGGTTGGCGACGGGGACTGCGGCACGACGTTTGCTAGAGGCGCGTCTGGTTTGTTGCAAGACGTGCCGCACATGAATTGCGACACGCCACGGGACGTCGCGTTGGCGATCGGGTTGAGCATTCGGCGAACGATGGGAGGCACCGCCGGCGCGCTGTACGACATCTTCTTCGCTGCCGCGGGCGTGCAGATGGGTGGTATGCCTGTTGACGACCCCGAAACCTGGTTCGTAGGGTTCGAAGCCGGCGTCGACGCTATGCGTAAATACGGCAACGCGCTTCCTGGTAACAGAACCATGCTGGATGCGCTGGTGCCGGCGCTGGAAGCGGCGCGTGTTAAGGTCACCGAAGGCCGAAGCGGAAGCCGCGGCGGCGAAGCCCTGGAGGCGGCGGCGTGCGCGGCGGAGGAAGGCGCCGTGGCGACCAGACTGATGGCCGCGGGGGCGGGAAGGTCGTCATACGTACCAAAGCACGTGCTGCTTTCCGTGCAAGACCCGGGCGCCACCGCGAGCGCGGCGTGGCTCAGGGGATGCGCGGACGCGGCGCGGGAGTATCTGTGAGGTACCTTTTACTTTTTATTTGAAATCGAACACTCGCTACTTTATACACACCTCCACGTACACCACCTCCGCCTTCACTCGTCTCCAGTACGGGTTGGTCACGCAGTCCAGGAACCCGTAGTCCTCCTCTGTGTACGTCTCGACTTCCTTGCCCGTCACCGCGCTTGTCACGTCTGGTGCGTCGTCCGGGAACACAAGAGGGACGAACACACACTCTTTGTCCGCGCCGGTGGTGGACGAGACGAACTGCGATAACAGGTTCGTGGGTGAGCCCGGGACAGACTCAATTTCCCACGTGATGTCAACGCACGGCGCAGGAGCCTTGCACTCCTTGCAACAGTCCTTCCTCTTGCCGTGGGGACAAGGGTTGCATTGGGCGCAGCTGCTTTTCCGGCTCTTCCCGTGAGGGCAACCCGTGGTCGGTACGCAGGGGACTTCCCCGCGCTCGCACTTGACCTCAAGGCGCGCGGCTTTGCACACGGCACAGCTGTACTTCATCTTGCCGTGAGAACAAGAGCTGCACTCCTTGCAACCGTGCTTGAGCTTGCCGTGGGGACACGGCGAGCACGCCGCGCAGCTGTTTTTCCGCTTCCCGTGCGGGCACACTGGCTTCGTGCTGCTGCTCGGAGTGGCGCCTTTCTTCCGCTTGCCTGGGGGGCCCGCCGCGCAGCTGTTTTTCCGCTTCCCGTGCGGGCAAAAATGCTGCTGCTCGGAGTGGCGGCTTTCTTCCGCTTGCCTTGGGGGCTGGGGCTGCACTCCGGGCAAGCTCGTTCCAGCTTGCCATGGGAGCACCGGTTTACCCATCGCATCGCGGGTGGCGCGCCACGTTGTGCGCGCCTCGCTTCAAGTTCAAACTTCAAAACCAGCTTTTCAAAACGTGTTCTTGGCCGGCGCGACTTTCCCGCTCAAAAAAAAGCAACGACACTCTTGGTGGCGCGCGCGACCTCCCACCCACCAACTCCTTCTGGACCACCTCCTTCAGGACACATGCATCTCGCTCCATCAAGACGTGCGCGTGCGCTACGCCGAACTTCGCGTCTCACCGCGGCGACAGCGCTCGTGGGGTACATGCTGCTCACCCCGCACGTCACAGGGTTCGGGACGTACGAAAACCACGAATATTTGGAGTACGACGAGGTTGAGGTCTGGGACCACCACGTCGCGGGTGACCGCGGTCCGGAGGATGCGGACTACTACGTGCCCCCGACTGAGCATGTATCAGCGACCGCTCCCGCGACCGCGCCAACTGCGGCGCCCCCGTCCACCGCACCAGAGTTCCTCGACACGCACGACACACCAAGACGAGGCATCACGGACACGGAAGTTCCCGAAAACGAAAACGAAAAAGACGAAGAAGACTCCCGAAAAAAACTCATCCCCGACGACGACGACTACGCGGTCACGGAAACGTCCGCGAACCCGCGGGTGTTTTTTTACCGCACCGATTACTCGTACGCCAACCGAAGTGCGCTTCCGAGGACGCTGCTCTTGTCCCTCGTCGCGATGGCGGCGATGACATAGAGAACAGGTGATGGGTTCACTCATCGGAGCGGCGTTTTGCGGAAGTTTTGTGAAAAATGATTTCTCTTTCAACGCTATCCGTGTAGTACCTTCTAAGGTACTTACGGTGTGTTGTATAAATACTTCTAAGGTACACACACTACTCCTACACACACTACCTCATATATAAACTACCTTAAAGTACCACCTACTCCTCCAACACGTACTCCTCATACATAACTACCGTAAACTACCACCTACATCATCCACGTCCTTCCCGATGAGTCCTTCACTACTCTCGGTCCGTCCGTCGTGTCCGCGATTTCCGTCTCCGCCGGTTTCCGGAACGTATCCGTGCCGTAATACTTTTTACTAAGTTCAACTCTCCGCGCGTTTTTTAACTCCGTCTCCGCGGCTGTTTTCTTTGCAAGCGCCGCCATCGCGGTTTCCTTTTCGGCAACGTCGACTCGTCGGAAAGTTTGTGACGACGACCCGCCGTACTCCAACACCGGCCGTGACGTGTTTCCTCGTGACAGCGACAGGTTCCCTCCGGTTTTGGAAAGGACGTGCCTTTTAGAATCTCGCAGAAACGCCAAGTCAACGGCGGGTTTCGGCTTTTCGTTTTCTTTCACGCTCTTTTTTAAAGAAAGTTCTTGCGTTTTCTCAGACGGCTTTGTTCGGAGACGCGGAGGAAGCTGCGACGCGTCTCTTTTCGCGCGATCAATCTCCCGCGCTTCCCTCCACCGGTTCGCCACCCTGACGCGCGAGGCGTGTTCGTTGTCAATCGCTTGCTTCGCGACCTAGAGATAAAAAAGAAAGTATCAGTCTCGTATGGTCACTCAGTCTTCGGAATGTGGTGATTCGGAAATACGTACCGATTTGCGAAGCAACAACTTCACCGTGTCCAACGCTTGCGGCGTGGGGCCGGTTGTTTTTAGCAACTCCGAAGTCGTGAGCAGTTCGTTTTGGTCGTCTACCGCGCCCGTTCGGCCTTTGGCTTTGACGGATCGCAGAAACGAAAGCACGGCGTTGTGTTCTTCCGTGGCTTTGCCAGCGCTACTTACTTTGTCCCTAGAAGGGCGGTTCGGGGTTGCTTTATTCATCCTTTGAACAGCCGCGCTTTGAAGTTTTCCTTGAACAGCGGTTTCTGAAGGTGCTTCCAAATCAGTCGCTTCCACGGCAGTTGCGTTCAATCCATTACTTGATAACTGTTGGGTATCCTCCGGTTGGTTAACCACGTTCCCTCCCACAGACTCCACACCCGGGTCGAACCCGAAGGCGACCAGATGTTTTCGCGTCGCAAACCACGCGTCGCGTCGCAAAGAAACGTCGGCGTCCTCGGCGTCGCGCAAACGGGCGGCCAACATTTCGGCCCTGCCAAGTTTCCGTTGATCCGCGCCGACTCGTCGGCGATTCGGTTTGGCGACCTTTTCCGTGAGCTTTTGGAATTTTGACGAAGCGCACGTTTGACTAATCGCCCATACATCCAAACCGCCTGGGAGGTGACGCTTCGGATCATTCGAATCATGTGCATCGTGCTCATCATTCAGGCAAGCCCATGTGCAGACGTGCGCGCCCAGGAGTCCCCCTGTGGCGATTTGAATCGCCGTGTGCGTAGCCCTGGCGCGACGCAAATTGATTTCCTCAACCGCGCCGAGTAAAGCGTCCCTGGCGCCTGGGTGTTTGTCCATACGACCGGCTTTTTCCAAAGACGTGACTAACCGCCCGCTGTCGAACAGGCGCGACTGAGCTGGTGTGCTGTGCATACCGGCAAGAGGGTCCCAGGTGTGAGGCCCAGTAGGATCCTGCTTCGAGTTGTCGTCGGAAGGCTGTCCGGTCCCGGATTCCTCGTCGGTCGGCGGTCTGTTTTCGAAATCAAAACCATTACCCTCAAGCGCGGGCGCCGCCGCTTTGTTCTTTCGCTTTCGCTTCGTCTCGAGTTTTGCTTCTTTGACTTTTTCCTCAGCCCGTGTGTCCTCCAAACGCATGTCATCGCCCTCGCCGTTGCACGGGGTTTCCCAGTCCTCAAAAGGCAACGCCCACCGATTCGCCGGGACGTCTGCGTCGCCCCAATCGTGGTGGATTTCGCCGATTTCGTTACCCACGGCGGTCGCCACGAACGACGCCTCCGCGGCGACGAGCAGCGCGCCGATCGGTCTCAGCGCGAAGGCGACCGCGATCCTGACGTCCGGGGAGGTGTCGTATAGCAACGCGAGCACGCCTTTCGCGGTTTCTATAACTGAAAAGAGGTCAACCCTTCGCGCCGCGTCGCACGCCGCTCGCGCTCGCAGTTTCAGAAACATTTTCCCGTTTTCTTGGTCGTCGGTTGTCCCATCCAACGCGAGTCGGTCGCCGTTGAAGGACGCGTGCGCGACGTGAATGCAGAGCGTAGCGGCGACACACCGGTCGCGTTTCGCGAGGTCACACGCCCTGCGGATCGCGCCGAGCGCGCTGAGTGCGATGGACACTCGCGTGTGCTCGTGTTTCACGTTCAAAACAGAAACACCGCTCTTCGAAACACCCGTCTGCAAACGGCACACCTCGCCCAGCCGTCGCAACAGCGCGGCTCGCGCTTGGCGGCGCTGCAGCAGTGCGGTGATGAACTCCGAGGCGCGAGAGATGACTACCGCAGGTCGACCAGCACCGCCGCACGCGCGAAGGGCGCACGTCAAGAAAACTGGACTGGCAGGCGAAGTTGGGGTTGTTTCGGAGGAACCTTCATATTTAGCCACTCGCAGAAACGCGCCGACACCCCCCGCGCGTAGCACGAGCGCCGAAACCGCCGCCACCGCCGCCGCGGCGCCGCTGGAAGGCACGGAGGCTGGCTTAGGTGTTGGTTTGTGTTCCACACGTAGCCCGAGGAATTGATGAAGTATCAAACGAAGGGTACACGGAGGGATGGATAGGGTGTTCATGTCCGGCAAATTTGACGAGTTCTTGCCGAGTTCTTTTTCGTCCACAGCCACAGCCGCGGAGCGTGAAGCACCGCCGACCCCTGCAGAGAGAAGCTCGTCTTCGCCCTGCAGCGCGGCGTCCAGTAATAGGGTGATGATTGCATTCGCCAAGGCGATGCGCGTCGTGTCTTGTGTAATGCGAGCCTTGCGAAGCGCGTGTGAAGCGCCGATTGCGTAAACGAAACCCCAAAAAGAATTCGGGGCGGGCGTTACGTAGTTCCGCCGACTCGGCGCGAACCGCCGCAACGATTGCGCCGCGGTTTTCGCCGAAGACTCGTTCGACGCCCGCGCGTACCGTCGCGAAGGGTGTTTCTCCGCCCGGCGCAACGCGGCGACATCGTGGGCGGCGGCGTCGCGTAAATCGAACGTGGCGTTGTCGTCGGAAGAGTCTTCTGTGGTACCAGCCGCGAAACCCGTTCGAGATTTCTCCAAAGTAGCAACACCCGATCGTGAAGAGTCCTGGTTAGGTTCAGCGCGAACACCCGCCCATCGTACCGACTTCGCGCGCTGCTTGCGCCGCAAAGCTTTATTCGTCCTCATCTCCTTCAGTGACGGTTGTTCGGTGTTTGTATCACTACGCCCCGCCGCGCACAGCGGCGTGCGTCCCAGAACGACCCCGGTGTGGTCCAAGGCCCTCAACGCGTTGTGCGTTTTTTCGTCGCCCTTTCCGTCGGGGTCTCCGGTTTCGATAACACCACCCGAACCGTCAAACTCCAACAACGCCCTCGCTTTGTGTCGCAGAACCTGCGGCCACTCGGTGAGGTATTTCCCGTTCCACGCCTTGGTACGTTTCACGGACAAGACGTACCCCGTGTGCTTGGCGTTGACCGAGGCGACGTACTCGGGCTCTCTGAAGACTACGTCCCACAGACGCCTAAGGTTGAAACAAAACGGCCTTGTAACCCCGACGTCGTGTCGCCTGAAAAGCAAACAAGACACCGCGTCGGCGAAATCGTTTCGCCCGTTCGCGTGCGTTTTCGAAAGCGCCTCCGCCGCGGCGGTTCTTATTCCAGAAATGTCCGACCTCAGCGCCCTTTCGAAAAGAAAACACGCCCGCCAAGCCAGTGACGCGCAGTTGTCGCCTCCACCCGCGATCGCCGCGCCCACGCCCCTCGCGGTGGCGTCCAGGGCGAACCGTGGTAGCTGTTCGGTGCCTAGTTTCGTAAACTCAAAGGGTGCTTCCAGTAAACAAACAGAAAGCGTCAGAAGCTCCTCCGCGGCGCGCATCGCTTTGGCGAACGCGCCGGTGTTTTTTTTTTTTTTATGTTTTGAATCGATAGGCACGGCGAACCCCGTAGCAATAGCCACCACCAAATCTTCCCGTTTCCGGTGCGCCAAGTCCAGGTCAAGAAAATCGCACATCCAAACTACCACCCGGTCGCGTTTGTGAATCGAATCCGCGGTTTTGTTTGCGTCTTTTGTTGGTCACAAAACGTGTCAGTCTTGTATGGGAAAACAGTCGTCTATGATTTGGGAAAGGACCAAGGCCGTACCTTTTTGAACCGTTTCTTCCTCCGTTACGTCGGCGTCGGACCTCGAGAAAGGTAACCACTTGTCGATTCTGGTTAGAATCGTTACGAAAGCCGTTGTGTATTTACGGATGCTTGATTTGTCTGGGTCGTGGTCGGTCTCAAAAGCGCCGCCGCTTTCCACGTCGTCGCCGTTTTCGAAATCGCCAAAGTGGTCTTTTTCGAAACCCGCGGTTTTCGTTTTCGGCTTTGTCCAGAAATGACTCGGAAGCGAGACGTGCCCAAACAAGACGTCGTTCCCGAACCCGCAGAGGTACATCACGGGAAGCAAGGTAAAACCAAGAAACGTACGCCAGAACGTCAATTCTTCGAGGGTAGGGTACTTCGCAGTACTCGGCGTCAATCCATTGAGCTCCGAAGAAGAGAGCGCGCCTTTCACGACAAGAAACGGAAAAGTGTCAGGCGAGAAGTTCCCGACGAAACGCGCGGCCAGGGTAACCGCGCCTACCCACGCGGCTCCCCCGAAACTCCCAGCTCGCAGTTTGTTCCACACACGGGCGTCGCCCCTTAACGATTGCGTAGCGACGTGTCCGGTGAATAAAGTTATGACACAAATCGTGAGCAACACGTCGTGAACCCACGCCAAAGAAATCGCGCCGTCCACCGCGGCGGCGACCGGTTCCCTGCCCACCCTCGCTTCCCACGCGCAGGACGCGGCGCACATCAAGGTCTTTATCAACGCGGCCGGTATTTCAAAAGAGGGCTGCGGCCGCAGGGTGGCGTTTCGTTTTCCCGATAAAGTAGAAACGCCAAACGACGCGCACCAAAACGCCACCACGCACACGGAAATCCCGACGCACGCTAAAAAGAAGTGCACGTCGCTTGCGTAAAAAACCCTGTGATTGTAAAAAGAAAAGTCAGTATTGTATGGGCAATTAGTCGGCGGAATGTGTTAAATGGAAAATACTTACCGTGGGTCGAAACCGAGGTAGACGTACGGTCTGCGAGGGTACGGAAGTTGGTCAGTCGCGAGGGAGGCGGGTGGGGTGTACGTCGCGCCGTGTTGGACGATGGCCTGGACAACAGGGAGGGGTAATCGGTCGTCTAACAGTCACAGGCGCGTTAGAGGTAAAACAGTGCGTTTGTCTCTCGTAACAGGTATGAGGGATGGGAAGGGTCGTGTGGGGTGTGACTGTTTGACTGTTACCAGTGCGACAGTAAGTGTTACGGTCGGGTACGGTCATGTGACGGGACGGTCATATACGTCCCCGTACCTCGCGTGGTCGCTGGCCATCGGTGTGAGGGTTTTGAAACCCGCGTGCATGGCGGGGACGAAGAAAACGGTGCCCAGCAAAACGCGACACGCCGCGCCGAGGGTTCCGAAAACGCGCGCGCACGATTCGAAAAACCGCGCGCGCGACCGGTGATAAACGCCGCTGCGAGTAAAAGAAAAGTGTCAGTCGGGACCGTATTACGTAATTTCTCTGGACAATCGGCAAACAGGGAGGGCGTACTCGGGCCTCCACAGTCGTGTTTTCTGGTGCACGTGTTGGACGCGATAAGACTTGCGTAACTGCACTCCATGCGTGGCATCAAACGGCCGGTGCCTGGATTTGGGAACGCCCCGTCCGGCCGTACCTCGCGCGCGCGGCTTGCATTTTTTCATCTTCTTTCGGGTGCAGCTCCGTGGACCTTATCGAGTGTGGGGTACCGAGGTGGTCCTCGAGCTTCGCGGCGATTTTATCGTCCGACAAAACCAACCAGTCGCGTCGTGAAAGCACGGACCCGCACCGCCGTTGTCGCTCGGCGCGCGTCGCGTCGTGCGTTGCGATTTTCGTTCTGCGCTGTTTCGCAGACGACCCGGAAAAGTCAGAATCGCGCAGCCCAACTCCGCCCGCCTCGACTAAGTGCGCACGACGCCAGACCGTTTGCCAGTGCCGCTTTGTGACTGAGTCAAAAACAGCGCTTAGCCCAGGCCCAACTACCGCTAAACAAGCGGCGATGAGGGCGAAGAAAAGCTGCGCGTACACGCCACCGGTAGACGCGTTCGGCCCTAAAAGCCACCCCGGGGTGATGCACTTTAAAAAAAAGTTGTTTCTGGTAAACGGCAAAGTGTCGCTCCGCAGAAAGAAACCGAGCAACGCGGGAAACTCGGTGCACAAAAATAAACGGATCCACAACCCAGTCATGCCGCCTGGGGTGTGGGTGACGTACGTGCGCGCGGTGGTGATTTGCGTGTGCTTGTCAAGCGCCCAGACTCGTACCGGGTTCGTGATTGGTTCACTGATTCGCGCGAACCAATCGCACGCGAGGCGTCGAGCCGCGAAAACGCGCTCCGCATTCGTCGCGCGGCGCGACAACAGGTTTTCAATCCGCCGGTCCCGAGCCGTTTTTTTAGCCATTTTTTTTTCCACCGCCGGATGTTCGCCGTCGTCGTCGCTGTCGCCCGAGTCGAGCCGCGCATCGCCCGTGACCGCGGGTGTTACCTCGGTCGTATCCGCCTCCAACCCGACCATTCGTTTCAGTCGAGTTACGAGCGGAACGGCGTTTTTCCCGAATCTCACCTTTCTTTTCTTCTCGCGCAACTTCGTCTTCGTCGCCTTCGCCTTTTTCGTCTCCACCGCGACCCGTCTCGCGTTTTCCACGTCGGCGTGCGTTTCCGTGTTCAAACCAAGCACCCCCCGGATCGCGAACAAAGAGCCCGCGAACGCCTCGGTGACAGGCCCGCCCGGTTTTGGGGTTAACTCGTGGTCAACATCGGAAGTACCCGACCCGACCAACGTCCCGTCGTCGTTCCAGCGCGAATCGTCGTCGAAATCGGGCGTTTCCACCGCTTCCATCTGTAACGGCGCGCTCTCAAAAAAGTCAACGTCTTGGCCTCTTGTGGCATCACCGCCGTCCGAGTCGTCACTTGAGTCGGGGTCGCTTTTCGTTTCATCCGTGGATCCATTTTTCGTCGAGTACCCCCGCGCTCGCTCTGCGCGTCGTCCCGGAACCTCGCCGCGAAACGCGGTGGCGAGTAAACCGGGTCGTCTTTCTTCTCTTTTCTCGGCGCGGCCGGCGTTGAAGTCGCCAAACGCGTCCCGTAACCGCGGCCACTCCGATTTGCTTCGCACGATCGCCACTCGTCGCTGTTCAATCGCATTTCGTTTCGCAAGCACCGCCATCGCATCCAGGAAAACCTGTTTCGGGTGACTCCAGCGAAGCGGAATCGCGTCGGCGCGATTTCCGTCGTTGGCAATCGCGGCGCCGAGAAACAAAGCCGCGAGTAAAAACGCGAGCGGCGCCGCTAATCGCGTCGTCACCTCGAACGCGTCACGCGTACACACTTCGTCCCAATCCACACGCACGGTAAATTCTTTGTACGACGCGTCGGCACACCCGTCGTACGTCGTAACACGCGCGGTGTAAACCCCTTCCCGGTCGGGCCTAAGCGACGCGGCGGCGCCGCGTTGCGCGAAGGAACCGCGGGCGCCGCCGGTCCACTTTTTTCGCGGTGCGTTTAAAACCGAAAAAAGCGGCGCGTGCGTTAAGCTCCAGGTCGTAACGAAAGAATCCCCCCCTCGCCACGGCCGGTGTTCTTCAGGGTCAACCGAACGCACACCGTCGAAAACCTGCTTTTTGAAACAGCGCCTTGTTCGAGGTACCGCGTTTTCGTACGTCGCCGTTTTTTCCCCAGCCTCCAAAGCGGAGAAGGAAGGTATTTGCGTGGAATCAGTCGCCCTCGTGGTGTTTGCCCTCGAATCAGCACTCGAATCAGCACTCGGAGCAGGAGCACCTGTGTTCCCCCCGCCCTCGTCCCAAAACGGCATCTCGTACCGCAAAATGACGTCGTTCACCTCGAACACGGTGGCGTCCGGCACGGGGGCTTGGTTGCAGTCCACTCTCAAGCTCGCCGCACTGCTGGCGACTTGCCCGATACAAGACCCGATCGCGTCCACCCTCAGTACGTACGTTCCCGGTCCGTCCGGGAGGAAAGTAAGTTTGCTTCCCGATATGACCGTGGCGTTGTTTGTGTACGACGAACGCCACTCTATGGCGTCGGATTCGTCGAGGTCGGGCGGCGGTGGCGGCGGCGGCGGCGACGGCGGCGGCGGGGGGAAGTCGTACTTGCGCATCCACAAAGGGATGCTCTCGTCGATTGCGTTTGGGTCCACCACGGGGGCGGGCGGGGCGGACGGGTCTACCCACGGTGTGTACGGCACCGGAACTGTGGGCGCCGGCGCGTGCGTGATGTACCACCGGTGCGTGACAAACGGGTTGTCGCAAAAATTGTCCGGCACCGTGGTGCTTACCCGCGAAACGTTCTCGAGCTTGGCGTGCCCTTGGCCCGGGTCGTCTTCGTATTTCCCGAGCTCCAGGTCGAGGGAAACGTTCCTTTCCTCGAACCGCCGGCTGCTCAGCACGATTTCTTCCCAGGTCTGCACCGTGGAAACGTTGCCGCCCACGAGCGTCACCGCTCGGTCGACTCGCCGCACGAAACTCACCCGCAAACTGTCCAAACACGCGGGCGGGTGGAACGGGAACACGGCCCAGTTGGGCGGCGGCGGCGACGGCGGCGAGGGGGGCGGCGACGGCGTCGGCGGCGGCGACGGCGGCGACGGCGGCGGTGAGGGGGGCGGCCATTTGTACACAGACTGCAGCGCATCTAGGTCGATACCGGGGGGGTAGTACGGGGGCAGCGGCGTCGGCGGAGGCGGCGGAGGCGGCGGGCTCGGCGGGTTCGGCGGGCTCGGAGGAACCGGGGGGAACCGGTACCCCGGCGCGAACGGCGGCGACGGCGGGGGTTGGTACAGCGCCCTGATTGTGTACGAAACGTGTCAGTCGTGTTTGGGCAACAAGTCGGGCCGGATTTGGGGTAACCGGAAAGGCCCTTACCGTTGCGTGCCTCGGTGGTGGATTCGTACCGGCCCTATCCGGTCCGTCAGACGGACGTACGTCCGCGTGGTACCCACGGAAGGCGTGGCGCCTTGGAACCGGACATCCACGGTGACCACGAATATCTTGCCCATCAGGTTGGGTTCCTCCCCCGGGATCGCCATCCCGGCGGTGATTTTAACCCGCGCCCAGCGTCCGGGCGGGTAGCTGAGAGATTAACAAGAAAGTGTCAGTATCGTATGGGCAATCAGTCGTCGGAATGTGGTGATTGGGAAATACGTACCTTCCTATTTTCGCAAGCGGCGGCCGTCCCGGAAACGCCGCGCTGAAGTTCGCACGCGAAATATCCTCCCAGTTTGGCGCCAGCGTGCCGTTCGCGTGGTACCTGTGAGTGTTACACGATAAGTGGTTAACGTCCCGAATCGTGAGTATGGTGTACCGTATATCGCGATGTATGTACTGTGTATCGTGATGTATGTGCTGTATGCGCAAACAGGGCACTTACCGGTCAGGACACGCCAGGTTCAAACGGCGCGTTTCCGAACACGTAGCGCCCGGCCCGAAAAACAGGTGGCCGTTTTTAAACACGGCGCGGTACAAATCCGTGGCGAACAACTGTTTGGGAACCGAAAGTGTCAGTCGGTCGTGATGTGTGTTACGTAAACAGGGAAGAGGGATAGCCGTCCCTTCGGAAAGGACGAGTATATCGCGATGTATGGACAACATTCACCAGCTTCGGTAAAACAGTCTTGTAGTGCGGTGCAGTACTCCCTGACAATCGGTAAGAGTCGTGTAGTGCGGTCGGGGGATTCGGTAAACGTTCGCGGGAAAGGCCGTTGGAAAGGCCGCACCTCGAAGCCTTGCGCGAGCTCGGTTTCGATTGCGTGGTCGTCTTCTTTGTCGTACGAGTCCGAAGACCACCCCTCCCCGTCCCAGCCCCTTTCAAACGGGAACCCCTCGGGCTGCGCCGGGAACAAAGCCGCGGTCACGTCCAGGGCTGGGTTTTGGTTTTCCTGGAACACGGACTGGTCCGTGGTCAACACGTCCTGTTTGGAAAAAAGAAGGGTGTCAGTCTTGTAAACGCAAACAGCGTTGGGATTTGGGAAAGCCCCAAGGCCGCACCTCCCACACAAACTCCCCCCCGTATCCGGACGAGACGCAAAGCGCGGTTTTCGAGGGACAGCCCGCGAGTAGCTCGGCTCGTGAATCTAACGGGTTGGCGTCGATCAACTCGGTGGTGGTTTCTGAAAGCGACTGCGCGTTGCTAAAGTCGCGTTCGTCCCTGAACGAAACCTCCGGGAACTGGCACGAGTAACGCCGAAAGTGTCAGTCTCTCGTGATGTGTATTCTGGGATCTGGAAGGGTACAGGGGTGTGACCTCTGGTAAATTGACACAGTACTGTGTCTTTTTACCACAGTACTGGTAAGAGTTACGGAACGTGGTAAACAGTTAACGGTCAAAGAGGGGCGTTAATCGCGTACGGCGGAACGTGGTAAACGGGAAAGCCCCGCACCTGATTCGGCGCGAGCGCGCCGTACCGCGACCGCGCGTCCCCGACCGCGTTTGATGAAAAGTTCATGACGCAAAAATCGCCATTTGAATCCCTTTTCGGGACCTCTATGTTCCAGTTACCCGGGGTGGGGGGTGCGGGGGGGTGCGGGGGGTTGGGGGGTGGCGGCGGCGACGGCGGCGGCGACGGCGACGGCGGCGGCGTCGGCGGTACCGGCGGGTCGAACGGCGGCGCGGGGAACGGGGGTGGGCTCGGCGGACTCGGAGGTGGCGGGGGGTCCGTTTGCGGTGCCACGTGTTGCGGCACGAGCATCACGAGAAGAACCACCAGCGCGTGGACCGCCCATGATGTGGACACACGTGGACGCCGGTGTTGACCACGAAATCGCGGACACCGCGAACCCAACCCACACGCAAGCGAAACGCGAGCCCCCATGTTGGGACCCATCCCCGACCGGAGTTTCCGGCCGGACTCCGTCTGCTGTGTGTCGGTACCAGCCATGACACCGCTCATGCGTGTGCGTGTGTGCCAACGCCAGCGTCTCCGTGTGTCCCGCGGTGGCTTGGCATGTCTCACCGGCGTTCAGATTTCGTGGGAGGTGCCGACGTCCCCAAGCGTCGAACGAACGATTTCCTCCGTCGCACAGCACACGCGGTGTCCTCAGTGCGCGGACAGACGAGGTCACGTCCGTTTCAGTCGCGCGGGCGTGGCAACCGCGACGGGGCACCTGTGCCGCGCGGTATGGTGGTATCTTCGTAGGCATCTGGCCAGGGAGCGTCGGCTTCGAGCGCATCTTCAATCTTGGAACACACAAAGGCACAACGGAAAACAGAGGTAACACCGAACGCGCCGCGCGCCTCTTTTCCTTCCTCGGCCGTTTTCGAACTCAAACAAAGCGTTTTGTCCTCGATCGAGCCGAGTTTCTCGCCGTTTCTGGGACGCACCGAAAAAGGCAATCAGTTGCGGGTGCGCGCCCGAGTGAAGGGGCGCGATGGCGCGGTGTCATTACGACGCGAAACACGACGCGAAACCATCCGCGGAGTCACGTCCGGTCCGGAAAACCTCACCCCCCCAGAATCGAACCAGCTCGACCTCCGACTCCTCCGACGAGTTCCGATGGATGTGCGCGCACGCCGCATTCGTCCCGACTTTAGTTTTGTCCCGCATCGCGTCGAACCCAATGGCCAAGGCGGAGGCGTACCAAGAAACGTTCCCCGCGGCGGTGCTTTTCGTGGACATCGCGGGGTACGTGCGCTTAAGTGGGGCGACGCACGCTGGCGTGGCACGCCGTGAGACGCGGCTGGGGATCACGTCAAGAGGGTGGGAGAAAAACCGGGGAGGAGACAACGACAAAAGGTGTGGAAAAAAAGACGACGACGACGAAACCGAAGCGCGATCAAAAGAAAACTCTTCCTCGCGCGTCGCCGGCCTCGCAGGCGAGGCCATGAGGGACCTCGTCAGTGCTTGTTTCGCCTCCGTAGTGTCCACGGTGCACAAACACGGCGGGGACGTTGTTAAGTTCGCAGGCGACGCGTTGTTCGCGGTGTGGAAGGCGGAGCCCCGGTTTGGCGAAACCCTGGGCGAAGCGTGCTTGCGCGCCACGCAGTGCGGCGTGGAGATCCAAGACGCATCGCAAAGCAGTAAAGCAGTGTGCACGGCACGGCAAATCAGTGTTCGTGACGAGCCTTGTGAAAGGCGTTACGAGAAAGATATCCCTCCAAAAGCGTTACGTCTGAAAGTCGTCGTGGGCGCCGGTACCGTAAAAGGCATTCACGTCGGCGGGGTGGATGACCGGTGGGAGTATTTGATTTCGGGCGACCCCGTGGCGCAGATCGGCCGGGACCAGAAAATCGCGACGCCGGGCACCGTGGTGGTGTCAAGGGAGATGATGCTGTTGGAAACAATGCGCGACCACTGTGTGGTGGTGGAGGTGGGGTGCATGTTGGATGCGACGGTGGACGCGGAGGAGTACACGAATGGACGTGAAGTGCGCGACACGGAAAAGACATCACAGGATCCTCACGAGACCCAGGGTAAGGTTTTGAGTCGTTCGCGATCGGGGAAAAGTATCTTCCCGTTATTTTCGGGAGGGTCCATTGGCACAAATGGCAGTGGGTTGTTCTCCCCGCGTTCCACGCACGGGTTTCGCCGAAAATCAACCGAAACCGCGTTCCGGGTCACCGGCTTGACCAACGGGTTCGACGACGCGCCCGTGGAGTATTTCTTCAAACCCCGACGCGGCGTAAACCGCGAAGCGATCGTCAAACGCGTTCTCGACAAAGACAAAGATTTACTGCAACCGTTAATCAAAGCAGTGTCAAGGTACGTCCCGAAGTGCGTAACCACCGCGAGCCAGGAAAACAACACCGGACGCGGCGGGCTTTCTTTGTACCAGAACATGTGGCGCGGCGAAATCAGGCGGTGCGCGGTTGTGTTTCTGGACGTGCGCATGTCCAACGTATCGGAGGTGGAATTTGTTCGTAACCGATGTCTTCTCCAGGCTTCTTCAACCGCGATGGAAATAACCCAAAAAACGCTAAAGCGACTGGACGGCAGTTTGCGACAGTTCCTGGTTGATGACAAAGGAAGCGTGATAATCGCGGTTTTTGGGTTACCCGGGATGGCGCACCACGACGACGCGGAACGGGCGGTGAGGTTCGCGACGACAACGATTTCGTGGCTTGAAAAAAACGGCGGCCTGAAAAACGCCAAAGCCGGCGTTACGTTCGGGGACGTTTTCTGCGGAGCGGTGGGGCCGGCGACCAGGTACGGCCGTACGGTCTTTCCCAAATCCGACACACACTGTTTGCCGCCCCTGGGCGAACGCACTACTCGTGACGTATTACGCAGTTGCCAGTACTGGCAACTCTAAACCCCAAATACATCACAACCCGACTGTTTGCCCATACAGCACACAAACACCCCGTACGTCGCCCAACAATGGACTCGGGACGGAAGGGACTGACACTTTTCCAAACCCGACCAGGTGCGAGTACGCGGTGTACGGCGACGCCGTGAACACCGCGGCGCGTTTGATGACCCACCCCCGAAACGAATGTGTGCTGGCGTGCGCGGCGACGAAACAGGCGTGCGAAGTATTGTCCCGCGATTCCTCATATTCCTCATATCGTTTCCGCGCCGAACCGGTTTCTTTGCGGCTCAAGGGAAAAATCGGCCTCACCGAGACGTTCGCGCCCGTTCAAAAAGACGAAGAAAACCTCGACACCCTCAGGGACAAACGCCCTCAAAAAAAACTGAAAGCCAAGCCAGTCCCCCCGACCACCAAATACACCGTGATGGATACTTTGCCGCCCCAGTTGCGTCGCCTGACCGTGTTGGCGTCGGCGCTTGGCGAAACCTTCGGGTTCGACGTGCTGCTCGCCGCCGCGAACGGGATTCAGGCGCCGGCTGACGCGTTCACCAGGCGCGACGTTCGAGACTTACTCGAGACGAACATACTGCGAGTGGCGGTGGATGATGGTTGTGGATGTTGTGCGTGCGCATGTGAGACCGCCACGGTGCACTGTTACGAACCGGTATCAACCGAAAGCACTCAAAACGAAACCTCCGCCGCCGACGTATCAACCGTCACGCACGCGACGGTTTCGTTTGACGCTTGTGATACTGTTGGTACTTGCAAAAAAGGTTGGGACGACGACAAACGCTCTGTCGACGATACACGAAAAGCACCGCAGCAGCAGGTTCTTCTAACGTTCACCGACCCCTCCATTCGCGCCGCCGCCGTGGGAACCCTGACCTGCGCCGTGCGCGCCCCCGCGAACGCCACGGCGGCGCTGTTTCTGGAAAGATTTTGCGTTGGTAACACTTGCGCACCACACACAGCAACAACGACCGCCCGCCTGCTCCCAGTCATCGCTCATCACTGGACCTCGGCCGGGTTTCCGCGCGACGCGGTGCGGTGCTTGGCGCGACTGCTAGTTCTGGAAAAGAAAGTTCCCGGGAACTGTGTGCACAAAATAGCGCGCGCCGCCCTGGACGTTTCAATCGCCAAGCTTTCGCTTTTCGACGACACGGGAGCTTTCCGTGATGCATTGGCGGCAGTGGAAGCGGTTGATGAGTTAGAAGAACTGGATAAACTGGATAAACGGATAGTTACACACAGCAACACAAACTTGGGGTTCATGGATTTGTTGCGGAAAGACGGACGGGCGTTTGACTCGTTACAGCGAGCGGCGCGGGTGGTTAAGAAACGCGACGCGCGCGGAACGTGCACGGGGTGCGTCCCGAGGTGGTTCGTTTGGGGAACAGTAAAGACCCGTGCGAGGTAGGAGGTAGGAGGTGGAGATGTGTACTTATGTACTGCTGCTAAAGCAATACACCGATCGTTTACTAGCACTACTGCTAAAGCAAGTCCCGTCGATCAAACCGCCGGCGACTACCCGCCGAGTAAAGCGATCCATTACCAGGACGGGTACTACTACTACTATTCACCAACCTAAAGCAACACTAACACTAAAACCACCCGCAACTACCCACTGCCGAAATCGATCCGTTACTAGTACTAGTACTACTACTACCCACCCCGACCTAAAGCAAGTCGTCGTTCAAGGCTTCGCTTCGCATTCCGCCGTACTCAAACGTGGGCGGCGGAACGGGGCCGAAGTCGTCGAAGGGCGTTTCGAAGTACCCCAACACTTTCGGCGACCGGTTCCGGAGTACCGGGACTTCCGCCCAGCCTAAACATCGGCGTATTCGCACTAGCGTTTTCTCCACCTCAGAGGTTCCGGGAAACGTTAATAGACCTAATAGACCAGGCGATCCCCGGATGGTTCCCCGCACTTCGCACACGGCGTCGTTCTCGCCCCTGGCCAGGAACTCCAACACCACGGCGCCGTCGTTAGTCGGTGACTCTACTGTACCGCTCTTTTGTGACTGCTGTTTGCTCCTTGCCGCCCCGAGGCTGGCCCTGATGTACCCTATGTCCGTGTCGTTGACTTCTACGTATCCCCCGTTTTCCTCAATCGCGTTTCGTATCGCGTCAAGCGCATCTTTCGTGTCAAACACCTCGCGCCCGAACTCCCACGGCGCCGCGAAGTAAACCGCGCGGTCGTCGAACGTGGAGCGACACGCAGACGTACCGAACCCCTCGCACCGGCCCAAAGTGCCGTCCACCACGCCCTCGCAGGAAGAGCACGCGGGTTCGTTTGGTGTGTCTCGTGCCACGGCGACACCTGTGGTGGTCAGAGAGGCGACGACAGAGGAAAAGGCGAACAGCGACTCGCGGCGGCCTCCGGATGTGTTGGATGGGTTTTGCCCATCCACAGTGTGCACTATCCCCACCTGATTCCTGCTCGAGGTCGATGCGGAGACGTTTCGGGCGGTGGCGCGCGCGACGTGCGCGGTGGACGTGCGCTTAGCTACGCGCCGCGGCCCGAACGTCGGCGAAGACGCGGGCACGGTCAGCATGCCGACCGTAACAACGACGCGCGGGGTGGTGCGGAGGCGTGTGCCGCGGTCGAGCCGAAGGTGCCGTATCCTTGATGAGTGTCGATGTTATGATGTTCGTCTTGCGATGAATTTTTTCGGGACGAGTCAAAGCACTTCTTGAAAAAGTCAGGGTTTGGATCGCACCGCCTCATCACCCGCAACGGCGCACTCGGCCCTTCTGCCAGGTTCGGTGGAAGTCGCGCCTGTCCTGAGAACGGCCCGTATCCATTCAAGGACGATGCCCACACTAGCGCCACTCGTCGTGGAGTACTGTGCTTTGTGCACGTGCCCCCTGGAGTACTGCGAAAACGCGGGGTGCAAACGCGTTGCGCTTGCGCTTGAAAAAGAGATGGCCGATGTTTCGGTGAGCGGCGCGAGTGGTGAGGAGAAACCCGCCGAGAGCGGCAAGACAGAGACTGAGCCCAAGACAGATGCTGATGCTGAGCCCAAGAAGGATGACAAGAAGAAAAAGTCCAAAGCCAAAGGCGTCACCATCACGCGCACCAACCGGAACAAAAAGAAAACAATCACCAACGTCGCCGGGTTCGAAAACTTCCCCGAGGTTGATATCAAAGGTACGTATTTCCCAAAAAGGAAGTGCACTGCATACATCACATACGCACTGTTTGCGGAATACGAGATACGAACATCACGACCGACTGACACTTTCTTGTTAATCTCAAAGACGCGTCCAAGAAACTGGGTAAGAAGTTCGCGTGCGGCGCTTCCGTTACGAAGGGCGCCACTGGGAAGGACGAAATCGACATCCAGGGCGACTTTTCCGACGCAGTCGCCGAGTTCATCACCGCGACCTTCGGAGTGGACCAAGAGCTGATCAAGCTGGTGGACAAGGGGAAGTAATAGGTGTACGGTAAAGTAGTTTAGGGTGGTGTTTGGAGTATCTTATTAGACTACAATTGTATTCAAAGATTGCCAAAAAAGAAGTGCCGAAAGAAGTATTGCCAAAAACTGCTACCTTTTTGAAGGTACACATTCAATCGTATCCCTTACCATCCCTAATTGCCCACCACCCCGCTCGCTCGCTAATACCCCGACTCCTTGTTCACCAGGTTCCAGGCTGGGGCGTTTAAGGAGTCTCCAGTTTGTTCAACAGGCTCGCCTAAATACGCGCTTACGTGCTGTTTAAACACACGTAAAGTCAAGTCGAAATAGTCGTCCGTTAAATCCGCGGTGTGGAAAGAAAGGAACACGTTTTCCATTCCCCAAAGCGGCGACTCGCTCGGCAGCGGTTCCGTTTTCGTCACGTCCAGGGCGGCGCCCGCGATTTTATTGGAGGTCAGCACCTCGATCAGCGCGTCTTCGTCCACGCAGGCGCCTCTTCCCACGTTAACAAACACCGACGTTGGTTTCATGTTTTCGAAAATTTCGCGCGACATCAAGTTTGTTGTCTCGGGCGTGTGCGGCGTGGCCAACACCACGAAATCGCAGCTCGCGACTTGCGTTTTCAGCGTTTCCGGGGTCAGTTTGTAGCACATATCGATGAGCTTGGATTTCACGTCCGCAACGCTTTTCCCTGGGTCCCTGCGCATCCCCACCACCCGCATCCCAAGCGCCTTGGCGCGCACCGCCACCGCTCTGCCTATGTCCCCGTATCCCTGAGATATAAGAAAGAAAGTGTCAGTCTCTCGTAACGTGTATGAGTAAACAGTCAGGGTAATAGTCCCTTCTGGTACGAGTATGGGCAAACTGGGAGGCGGGACGTGGTGATTGGGAAAGTTCCGTACCGCGATCAAAACGGTTTTCCCGGCGAGCATCCCGACGGGCGCGCGCGTCCACTCTTTGTTTTTTTGCGAAACTCGCATCGCGTTCGCATGTTTGTTGAACCAAAGAAACGAAAAAACACTCCACTCTCCGAGTGACGCGCTGAACGCGCCTTTCGCGTTGGTCAGTGGAGTTTGTGAATTAGCAATACGAGCCTCCTTTAACAAGTGCTCCACACCGGCGCTCGCGGCGTGCATCCATTTTATGTTTTTTTGTACCGCCGGTTTGGTTAACACGTCGGCCATCACTTTGGCATCGCCGAACCACCACAAAAGCGCGACTGGATTACTGTTATCATTCTCCAACACCTCTTCTGGGAAGTCTTCAATGGCGCACCCTACGTGTACGTCGAATTTTTCGAGGGGCAGCACTTCGTTCGTGGTGGTTAACCGAGTGAGTTGGTCGCTGTTAACGTGTTGTTTCGACGTGATCACGAGCAAGGTTGTTTTCACGCCACGGGCGGGGACGGGGATCGATGGTGACCCGGCTGGGGATGCCATCGCCGTTGTCGTGCTTACGAGTGCGCGGTAGGTTGACGTCGAAGTAGGCACACGTGACTCTCTTCCTCTGCGTGACGGATGGAATAAACCGAGGCTGGTGGGCGCGGCTGCGTGGGCGTGAGCACGTCTCGCGAACGAATTTGGTACGGATGCGACCGCCGACGACACTCGGGCACGCGCCACGGGCACGGGTCGCGTGACGGCGGCTGCGGCGAGTCTCGCGGCGAACCGAACCGACATGCGCCGGTCGGAAACCGCGACTTCTTCGATGAAGCAGACGCGCGCCGTGTTGTGTCAGGTCAGGGAACGAGTCGAGGCTTCCGAGGAAGTTGGGATGAAGCAGAGATTATTGGGAAGAGCCGAGAAAATTTTCGGTATGCCATTTGTCAATCTAAATCGTAAAGCTCATCCCCCTCCTCACCAATCGCGTTGACCGCGGCTGCGGTGGTGCCATCACCCGTGTTGTCGCTTTCCGAATTTAAATTCGACCCGAACATCAAAGAGGCGTTACCCGAAACAAAATTCGCCCGCGCGGTTTCCTCCGCCGGCGAAAGCGACGACAAACTCGCAGCCAAAACAGTTTCCACGGAATGTTTCGAGGATGAGTTTTCACGTGACTGAATACCCATAGGTACCTCAGAGGAATCACGCTCTTGATAACTTTCTTTTTCCTTTTCCGACGTATAACACGCTTCCAAGACTCCCTGAACACTCGGATGCACGTACGGTGTTTTCAATTGTGTCATCAACAATCGCGCTTCGCTTTCGTCCGCGTCGTCGCTCGCCGAGAGCAGCGCCTTCTCCGCGTGCGCGGCGGCTTCGTCGGCTCGCCCTAATCGCCAAAGCGAAATGGCTTTCCGGAAAATGGCTTTCGTGTTGCCGCCCTGCATTTCAAGCGCTGACTCGCAGTCCATCAAAGCGGCTTCCGCGTGTGCGATGGATGACTCCAAAAGGGCGGAGTTTGAGTGCGTATGTTTTCCACCGCAAAAGTCGCCAAAACTCCTGGATTCCAAAACCCCGAAAGTGTCGCTGGACGAAACTCCCGCGTCGTACGAACCTCCCCGGGCTAAATAACACGCGGCTCGGTTCAAGTGGTACACCGCACGTCGGGGGGCTTCGTCGAACAAGCGGTGGTAGGAAACGGGCGCGTCTATGGCGTGGCTGTATTGTTCAATCGCGTCTGTGTATTTTTTCTTTTCGTAAAAGCCGTTTCCTCTTTTTTTGAAACCCTCGCCCGCGTCGGCGGTGTTTTCGGTTCTTTCGGTTTTGGAAACGGCGTCGTGACTTCCTTCCGAAACGGTAACCGAATCCGTGACGCGCATGCCGAGCACGACTTGCGTGGTGTTTTCGTGTGCTTCTGGAAGCGGTTTCGGTGTGGGGTTTTCGGTGGAGGGTTCCGCGTCATTCGCGTCGCCCTTTTTTTCAGCCGCCTCCCCGAACCTCGAAAAGTCCTCGAAAAGCGTTTTGGCCAACTGGACGTCCCGTTCCGAGTACTTTTCACTTTTCTCGTGGTCAGTTTCAGAAACGGTTTGCAAAACCCCGAGCAGCTCAAACGAAAGACGCAACACGTGTTCTCCCGAGTGTCGCACTCGTAGCCAGGAGAGGAAGAACGCGAATACGCGCAGGGCGTGTCCCGAGCCGCCGGGAAACGTGGGTTCGTTTTCGGGTGGCAAAATGTTGGCCGTCAAGTTTTGAATCAGTTTTGATTTCGCGAGCTCCAGCATGCGCGCGTGCATCGCTTTGTCTCTGGATGAGCTTTCCCGTGGAGGCTCGTGCCACGGGAAAACCGTTTCGTCCGTTAACAAGGAAAACGTCTCTATGGCTTGGCCTCGCAGGTGGAGGTTTTCGTGCCGCAAAAGCGGGACGAGCGCGCCGAGACCGCCGGCGCAGATAAAGCTTTCCACGAAACATCGGTCTTTGGAGTGTTTCAGAAACATTGACATGAGGAACGTGATTTGCGTGCGTCGCGCCGGGTGGTCATCAGGCGCCCCAGGCGGTGCCCCTCTAATTAACCCAGGATAAAGCTCCGCGTCATCTTTGTTTGGCCAGTAAATAAGCTGGCGCAGACGGTCAGGGGTACAGTTCTGCCGTAACACGGCTTCGGCGGCCGCCACGGGCGGGCGGTCGTACTGCCGAGTAAGGCCGGCTTTTATGGAAGCAGAGATGTCGTCGGGTGAATCGGACGACGCCGCGACTTCCAGGAAGGCGAGGAACCGCGAGTCCCTCTCGGAAGGAGGCTCGTCACCGGGAGGGGACATCGTGGAGGGTGTGCGCCGTCCACCTCGACGCCGCCGGTCGCGAAGAGCACTCTGGCGGTCACAGATCATCGTCGGCATCTAATAAAAGTGGCAACGAAGAGGACCGAAAAAGTGGAGATTTCGAAAAGACGGCACCCTCCTTCCACTCGAAGCGCCCGACACAACGCCCAACACACACTCCGCGATTATGCGCGCCGCTTTCCTCAGCGGCGGTGTGGCGTCGCCGCCGTGCTTCATGCGCCGTGCTCCGCACCCGAGAAAATATGTGGTGTGGGACCGCGCGTGCGCTCGACGCGTCTGTCGAACTGCCGCGGCGTCCACGTCGATGACGTCGACGGATGGAGAATTGGAATTGAACGCGTACGACGTGCTCGGGGTGGACGTCACGGCGTCGCACCGCACGGTACGGGACGCGTTCCGGCGAAAAGCCAAGGACGCGCACCCCGATCGCGGGGGGACGAGTGAGGGGTTTGACGCGTTGAAACGCGCGCAGGACGTGCTTATCGACGACAACGCAAGGGCGAAACTGGATGCGAAGTTGATGGACGTTTCGATCGGGTCGTTGTCCCTTGAAGAGCTGAAGTGGAGCCGCGAGCTCGTGCGTCTTGCCGAGGAGGAGGAGGCTGGGGAGGTACGTGGTGCGGAGGCGGTTTTGGCCTCCGCGCGGGCGTACGCGGTGGCGGAACGCGCGCTTGCGCAGATCGCGGTGAAGAAGAAGAAGGATGCGGCCAAACTCGCTGAAGACAAAAAAACACAACTGCTCTCGTTAGCGGCGACCAAGCGACGCAAAAACGCGCAGATGGCGTCGCAAAACGACGCCAAAGGCGAGGACGCCACTGCGACGTTGCTACTGACACCGGAAATGCTAGATACGGTATTTCAAGATGGCGGTAAAGAATCTGCGCTCGGACGAGACGGAACAGACACGAGTCGTTCGGCGGGGGGGGTGTCGGTGGACGCGACGGTGGAAACAAACTGCCCCAAGTGCCACGGGTGGGGGGAGAAGGAAGGGCACTGGACCATGGCGATTGACAAGCTGTGTGTGAAATGCGACGGGTTCGGAAGAGTCGCGGTGACAAGAAAAGTGAAAGTTTCACTCCGAAAAGGAATCGCGGATGGCGAAACCGTCACCGTGTTTGGCGCCGGCCACGCGGGGTACCGGCGAATCGCAAACGCGCTCGGGGCGATGGGCGACGCGGGCGACGCCGGGGACCTTTTAGTCAAGGTGCGCGTGCTGAAGGAAGGACGGGTACTGTGATTGAGACTGAGGAAATTGCGGGCGCGGTTTACATTTCACGCGTTTATATTAATAATCCGAAACGGGAAAGTCACCGCCGTTCGTCTTGACGCTCCACGCCGCGAAGGTTTCTTTTTTTGTAAAGGCGCGACTTTTCGCAGAGTACGCCGTCGCCGCGTTTTTCAAAGAAAAGTACGACGGGACGACGTACGCGTTACCAGCCGGGTGGTCAGTAGACCCGGTATCAATTAGGTCGTGTGCGGTTACGTTTTTGCGTGACTGCGCGTTCACTGGAAGGAGATTCACCCACCCTGGCAAACCGACCTCCGTCGCGAGTTTCAAAAACCGTTTTCCCAAACTCTTACGGCTTACCCGCGAAACCGCGGCGGGTGATGAGTCTTTTTTCGCCTTCGAAAACCCGTTCTTCTTTCCACTCGCCCCGAGCGTCACCTCCGTTTTCACCGCCCCGTCTGGGTGCCACCGGTAAACCCAGTTGATGCTTGTGGGCGAGGAAACCCACCCCCTCTGTTGGCCCGACGTGCTACTCAAGTATGGAGGAGGGGGTGGGGAGAGAAACAGTTTTGGGACGGGGTCGTATGGGCGGTTACCCTCATCACACGACGCGCGCGGCTCCAATTCCGAATGTGGTCGTCCGAGGACGCCGCGACCCAACGCGCGCTGCAGCGCTTGGAACACCGTGGTTTCGTCGTTTTCGCGCCCCGAACTCGGGACTCGGTCGTTTGACGAGCCGGTACCTCCTCCTCCGAATGCAAACCCGCCCGACTCCGACGTCGCCGCTTCAGGTAACGCCACCGTTATCGTGTCTATTCGCAACGGGTCACGCAACAACATCGACACCAACCCCCCCTGGACGCCGCAAAAGAGCCACCGGCAAATTTTATCCGAACAACTCATGCAGTTCGTCGGGGCGCCCCGTCCAGGTTTCGTCCGGCACGCCCCGACGGCTTGGCGCGCCACTCGGTGTTCGGGATCCACCACCGGGGTATCATTGTTAGTATCTGCAGTGCCAGTAGCGCTATCCCCGGTCCTTTTGGTATCCCCCAAATCCCCAACAATATCCCCAGGTTGGGACATTATTCGCTTCGCGCCCGTGGCGCCGGCGCCGGCGCCCGACACGCCACCCGTTTTCGCGCGCTTCGATTTCTTACCCAAACCTGGGTCGTCGTCGGATTCGTCGCCGGTTCGAACCGTCGCCGAGTCTTTGTTTTCCTTTTTTTTTGAGGAAGACTGCAGGTAAAAAATAGACGCGTCCCCACAAGGTGACTGCGTTACGTACAAGTGCAGCTTGATTCCGGGCTTCAGCGCGAACGGGGGGTGGGTTTTCGCCGACGCGTCTTTTGCATTCGATTCTTCGGCTTCGGATTGTTTCGGCCCCGCCCACGTCACGATGGGCGGCGGTGGGCCTGACTGTTTACCCCTGACCGACCCAACATCCGACCCGCCATCGTCCCCCCCCAACACTCGGTCGAACTCGTCGTACAGAAAGTGTATCAGCGCGCGCCTCGCGAGCACCTCGGCGTGCGAATCGGCAAGAGACTCGCCTTTTACACACCGACTCGTCGCGGGCAAACATTTCGTGCCGGTGCCTAGTGCGACGACCCTCGGGGGCAAATCAGGGGCGGTGTCGTCCGTTATCGCGAAACCCGCGAGCAAGGTGTACTCCCCACCGGTTGGTTTGCCGCTTTTCGGGAGCGACGCGAACTTTCCAAGCACCGCTGTCGCGACCGAGGCGGACACCGTCTCGGGCGTCATGCGGACGCCCAAGTGAATGAGACGAGACGATGACCAAAACCGTCGTCCCTCGCTCCCTCCCGAGGATATTTTTGCCGCGTCAGCAACGACTTTCACTCTTCCGATAAGAGCCTCCTCGGCACGCGTACCCGCCACTGTTCGCAACGAACACGGCTCCGGTGAGTGAAGGGCGGTTCCGCGTGGAGTACTCCACGGGTTTGCAGCACCGACAGGCGTTCCACGGGAGAACGACCCACGTATCCGAAGTGTCGCCGAGAAGTGCCCTCATCACGAAAGATGACGAGTCACGCGTTTCAATTGTCCGCTTCCGGACTGTCATCACGCACCCGCTTGGCCAACAGGGTTCCACTGAATGCGCGGCGTTTCACAAGCTCCCAGGCCAGCACCCGACCTGGTCGACGACCCCTCACCATAAAAGCCTTCATCCCGTCCATGATCCCCAACCCCGCGTACCGGTGGGGGGACGACTTGAACCCGAACGCGCCACAGAAAGCCAGTCTCGATGACATGCTCGCGAAGAAGCACGGCAAGTGGCAAGTCGGGCACGAGCGCGGCGCGGACGATAAGGACACGCTGTGGCGAAAATTCAAAGCGAGGGACAGTAAGTCCGCTAGGGACTTGCTGGATAAGCTGCAAGACACACTTTATGTGCAGAACGAACAAGGGTGTCGAATTCGCCGGGAAACGCAAGGGATGTTTTACATGTGCTGCGACGGTGCGTATTTCCTTTCCCAAATCCAGGCACAACGTTTACAGCCCCTCTTTGACTGTTCGAGTGCACTACTAGTAACAAATGTTACAATTACATACATCACAAGTAGATGTTTTGCTCATACAGTACACCCATACCCCATACATCGCCCAATACAAGACTGACACCTTTCTTTTTATTTATCTCAGGCGTTCGCGTGCGTCTCAACGAACCGAAACGGGAAATCCTCGTGGAAATCCCCCTACCGAACGAAACCTACGCCGCGATCGAGAGCTGCGACCGGACACTCGCGCAGGTGGAGGAGACGTGTAAGGCCGGGAAGGCGAATTGAGGGGGGGGGGGGGGGTGAGGAGTGGGTGAGGGGTGTCCTCGTTACTCGAGTAGCGAGTAGTGTACAACGTACATTGTTAAAGTAGCGCGTCAAGTTAGAGGTACGACAAGTTTGAGTTTGAGTGCACTGAAATTGTGATGCGTCCAATTCACTTTCGTCCCGACTATCGTCTCCTATGTCTCACATATCTACTGCGTCTCCGCTCGCGCGGAGGGAAGGGTATCCGCCAATGCGCGTTGCTGCCGTCGCAGTTCAAGCGCCTGAACCTCGGCTCGTTCGATGACGTCGAGCTGCGAAGCCCCCCAGTCTGCATCCGACCCTAAACTTAAGCTCCTTTTTCTTCTCAGCGATGCTCGGCGTGTGGTGACGCCGACGGACGCTGTCGTCGCCGGTTCCGGCGCGTCCATCGGCGACACGTGTTTTGTTGACACGTTCCGTGCTTCCCGCTCTGGGTTTTCCGTCAACAAACGAACGCGCGTACGAAGTGACGCGATGTCGACGCTACCGTTTACGCCGAAACCGGCGAGAAGCGCGCGCGCCTGTTTCTCCGCTTCGGGGGCGTTGCGGCCGGAGGGACCGGTTCTGTTTTTGCCAAAAGAGTTCATCGGCGTGGCTCTGGAGAGGTCGGTGAACGCAGCGACCCGCACGCCGTTGCGTGCGTCCAAGCGCGTGTACCTCAAATTCTCCAGGAAAACGGGAGTCGTGGTTGCTTGGTGTTTGTCGTTCTCAAACCCAGCCCCGCCGCCCCACTCCGTGGCGTCCACGAACGAACCCGGGTGCCGGCAGTCGATCTCCACGGCGAGCAAATCCGCGGTGAACGTTTTCGAGGACGCGTTTTGGCTGCCGAACCCGAGACTCACTGACGAGTGGTCAACAAGAAACACCCACTGAGACGTGGGCTTTTGTTTCGGTATCGGCGGCGATACGTAAACCTGATTGTAAAAGGGAAAGTGTCAGTCTTTCGGGTAATGTGTATGAGTAAACAGTCGTGGTAATCGGGCCGAACATTCGGGCGGAATTGGTGTTGGGAAATACGCACCACCACCGCCACGGCGTCGAACTCCTCGCCCAATTTAACCTTACCGTCGTCGTGGCCTTCGCTTAGGTCGCGCACCGTGCACAGCCGTCGCGGGACGGGCGACGGTGCCAAGTTACCTCGCTGCAGCGCCGAGGCCGATACACGGCGCCAACTGGAGCGCCTTCCCACGGTAAGCTCCAGACCGGGAGCTCCTGAGTTAAAAACACCACCACCAGAAGAGCTTCTTCCGCGGCAACTCACGTCGGTGATTTCCCAAACCGTGCCTTCCTCGATTGCAGAAATGGCGTCGGCGTCGACTTCGTACGCGGTGAGCAACGCGGCGCCGGTCCAGCCGTTTCGCTGGCCGTTCTTTTGACAAGGAGTCACACCGGAAACCTGTAGTTTCATCGACCGCGATGACCTTCGCTCAAGCAAACCGTTCTCCGTGAGCGCTTCACGAACCCGGTCTTCCGTCTCATCAAAGGTTTCGCCGTTTTCGCCGCGATGCGCAATCTTCTCGACCGCGACTGATCGCGCGTCATCCCACCGCCGTTGCGCCTTGACCTCCGCCGTTTCATTTCGGTGCACCACCTTGCCATCAGACCGCCCGTTTTCGATCCAGATCGGCGGGTACACGCGTTCGACGAACACTAAAAGTTTTGAAACCAATCCGCCGTCGGGTGTCACGTTTCGCAACGGAACCGCGACTGTTTTCTTTAGCGATCCGAGCTTCGCGTCCCACGGCGCCGGGCGCACCTGGTTCGCCCTCAGCGCTAGCCACAAGTCGTCCGCATCGGCGGCAAGAGGCCCAACTGGCTCGCCTTCCTTCGGCATCAGCTCCAGCCCCTGCACCAGAATCTTCTGCCCCACGCGCAGAGCGCCGCGCTTGACCAAGTCCGTTAACGTCTTGTCGCACCGCGCGGCGACGCCGTACCACCCGTCGCTGAGCTCGAGCTCGACGCATGTCCGTTCGTCGAAATCTCCCGTGACTGAGGTACCACTACCCGCACTAGTACCGGTCGGTACTCTTCGAACCGCGCTGACCACCAACACCGCGGGGGCGCTGGACGGCGTGTCCCTTTCCCACACGCGCCTCGTCCACGGCCGTTTCGCGCCGAGGATTTCGCGCTCGTACTTGTACAGCAACCTTTGCGTCACGGCATCAGCGGTGAGTAACCCTTGGGTTAGTTGGGACGGGAAGGACCGCGTGACACAGGAGTGGTGCCATACAACGAACCGCACCGCGTTCACCACCCAGTCCATATCGAGCAACCGCGCGACGCAACCCGCGGTCAGCATTCTTTTGTGAAACCCGCCGGAACCCACGACGCCGCCGGTGCCGTCGGGCACGCGCCATCCCACCGCGGTGTCGCTGTTGTTACACGAAAAGGGTCAGTCTTGAGTGTACAGGTAGCCTGTATGGGCAAACAGTGCACTTGTGATGTATTTGTAAGAGTTGCCAGTACGCCAGTGAATGTTACCACGCTTCCTTTAAGTCCTTTAAACAGTGTTTGGATTTGGAAAAGCCCCGTCCGGCCGTACCTGGTCATGGCCCATATTTGCGGAGAAACGGAGTGCGCGCTCGGGGTGCGCTCGTGCGGGGCTAACCCGGAAAAAAACGCGTGCATCGGAACACGGTTTTTGTTTCCCGAAAACAAATCGTGAACGCTGGGAGCGCCAACCGGCGGTTTCTTCGCGTCGCCGCGGCGAATCGCAGGAGCGTTACTTTGAGCGTTAATTTGAGTGTTACGATCGCCGAGCCCGGACGCGGGCGGTCTAGGCACGGGCAGCCTAGGAACGCCCGCGAGCATGGGTGACTGGAACCCGCCTTTTGCGGAGGGCGCGGCGCCCCCGCCGGGTGCGCGGCGGGTGGGTGTGGGGACGAGCGCGGGGGCGACGAGTCCAAACGGCGCCGGCGCCGCGAGCGAGAGCGGTTGCGGGTCGCCAAACAAATGCGACGCCTTCGCCATCGCCGCCGCGGAGACGTGCACCGCGTTGCCGCTGCCCGTGGAGAACATCTGGTTCGACGACGCCGGCGGCAGTGCCAAAACCGCATCCACCGAGTGTTCAGTCGTGTCGCCAAACAAATGCGACGCCTTCGCCATCGCCGCCGCGGAGACGTGCACCGCGTTGCCGCTGCCCGTGGAGAACATCGAGTTCGTCGGGGCGGCCCGCGCGACGTGTTGTTTCGCGCCGCCCAAGCCCGCGTCAAGCACCCGCCGCGCCTTTGCCATCGCCGCGTCCGAAACCAAAACTTCCGTACCAGGCCCTGTTTTGAACCCCCCGTAGTTTGGCGTACCGTTCGTACCGCCCGTACCAGTGGTAGTCACGAAACCACCGGTCACCGCGAAAGACCCACCCGGATTCACCGCGCTGTCGTCCAAAAACCGCGTCGCGCGCGGCGGTTTGGACGCGGTGTCGTCCAAGAACCGCGTCGCGCGTATTCGCGCGTTTTCTGAAATCGCGACGGCGCGGCCGTTTCCGGTGGTGAATCCATTGAACGCGTTTGTCAATCCTGTTTTCGGAGTAAACGGCGTGGTACTCGCCGGGGCTTTCCCGTACCCGCTACCGGGGGTACCCGCTAACGGTTGAGGAACCGCGCTCGACGGGTGTCCCGTATCGTGCATAGTTACACCGACGTTTCTTGAGTCGACGTCGCACACCGCCATCGCGGCCGGGGACGAATCGGGTTCTTCTTCACATCCGCCGCGGAACGCGAATTGCGGCAACGCGAGTCGTTCAAAATCTGCGTCGTCGTCGTCGTCGCCGCCAAACGGCGCGAACGTATCCGGAACCACCGCGGTTTCGTTCGGGACGGTTTCGTCGGGAGCATCTCCGTTTACGGCTTGGCCGTTTCGAGCGGGTCCGTTTACAGCGTCTCCTCCCGCGATGGCATCATCACCCTCATCAAAAAACCCATCAGCAGTCCCAGCAGTCCCGAGCGCCACGTCCGCCGTGCGAATCGACACCGCGCCGAACACGGCGGGCATCGCGACGAGTTCCTTGACGTGCAGGTTTCCCACCCGCGGCGGAGTTTTTGTGGGTTGAAGATTCGGACGGTACGGAGAGTCGCCGGGGGACTCGCTGCCGCCGCCGGGTCGTCGCGTACCCGTCAATCGGGGCGCTCGCCACGGCGTCGCGCTGTGCGCCGCGGCGGGGGAGGGGTAGGTGAACCCTTTTTTTTTAACACGGCTTTTGTCGCCGTCGCGGGGTTCCAACGAAGACCGCTCTTTGTTGAAAGGAACAGCGCTCTGCTGCGCGCGGTGCATGTTCGCGAAGTACGCGTCCGTTCCGCCGGCGTTCAGGCTTCTTTCCTTTTTTTTCGTGGAGGTACTCACCGTGTGTCGCAACGCCCCGCCCTCGCCAAGCGGCGACGGCAGGTCAAACGCCGCGCCGTGTGTCGAGAGACCGTTTTCGATTTGAAACGATCTCGCGTGTCTCGTGACTCGACTCGCGGAACCAGGATCCTCCGCGGGTGAGAACAGACCATCCTCCGTTAACCGCAGCTCGGTGAACGGCGTCGCCGCGGCGGTGGGAACTAAACCGGTTCTTCCGGGGCCGCCTGTGTTTGGGGTCCTCGCGGAAGTCCCTCTGGACCGCGTATCCAACGGAGTTCGTCCGCGTTTCTTCGAGTCCACGTTGTTCGGGTCATTCGGGGTCCGCGCGCGTTCCTGCGTTTGTGCGTTTTCAACTTCCGCATTTTCAACTTGTTCGTCCTCCTGCGTTTCCATTTGCGTTTCCTCCGCCGGGAACAGCGTTTCTGGGATTCGCGTGTTCTTGTCCCCGGGCGACGGCCAGTCGCAAGGATCCTCCGTGTTCTCGATGTCCGGCACGGGTACGGAAGGCACGTCCGCGAGATTGAGATTTTGTCCAGGCGCGACCTTTTCCGAACCTCGCGCAACGCGTCTTTCGTCAGCTCGTTCCGAATCGCACGTTTGAAACACGGTCTCCGGGTCTAACGAACAACGCACCAAATCCTGGAACTCGGTTTCCGGAACTCTACGCACGTCTTCGGATTCCTCGTGGTCGTCGTGTCCTGGAAGCTCGGTTTCAGGCACGAGTTGCGTTGCCGTGCGCGCACACCACCCCGGCCTTTCAGACGCGACCGGGGTGCGCGCAGCATCTGCACTCGAAATCGTCGTGGTCCGACCGCGAATCTGGATGTTGGAACGTGCCCCGCGTTGCCCCACCCTGCGAAGCGACAATAGCACCCCCCTGAGATACGCGTCGCAGTCCTCCGAGGTTTCCATGGCGGCTTTGGCGGAGAGAAACGCGATGTCACCCGGGGGCAGCCGCTGCGAATCGTGTCGGGAACGAGCGCCGCTCGTGGTGGTGTAGGCACCACGCGCATCACGAAGCTGTCGCTGTCGCAAAACGTACGTCTCACCCCCCGAGGTGGAGGTCACCTCGAAGCAAGGCACGCGGTCGCCCTCGGCGCGCGCGGAGTAGTCCCGATCCATCATGTGTGTGTCTAACACCTAAGTCGTGTCATCACGCCAAGTCGACCGTCCGAAGGGTGTGCCTCGCGATATGGCGAGGCTAGGGGTATCCGAGAATTCAAACTTGCCGCATCTGAGCGAAACTTGGCACACGCGACAGAAGTGAAATCGTCAGGACACGTCATGCATCTCGTCGCCCTCAGTCTCGCTCGCACACGTCCCCGTGTCATGTCCTGTGCCGCGCTCGCGTCCGCGCGCGCGCTCGCGCCGAAACGCTTTCCTTGTCTCCGAGGCGCTGCTTCGCGCTTTTCGTACAAAACGCATTCCCGCGTCGTCGGCGTCACCCCCGCCGGGGCGCACGACGTGTCTACGGATTCCGCGGTTTCCGAGATGAACGTCGATCTCGAGATCGACGCGTTCCGCCAACACCAAGCCACCGCCCCCACGCTTTCGTTCGCGGACGAGTGCCGGACGCTTGTTGACTTGGGGCGCTACGCGGTGATCAGCACGTTCGGCAGGGGCGAGGCGTACGGGGCGTACCCCAACGGCAGCATCGTCGGGTTCGCCTCGGACACGACCGGCAGACCGATTTTCGCAATGTAAGTATTTCCCAATCACCGCGTTCCGCCTTCGCGATTGCCCATACTCGTACCAGAAGGGCGCATTACCTCTGCCTGTTTACGTAATACACGTTACGAGAGACTGACACTTTTCTATTTACAATCAGGTCATCAATGTCGTCGCACACCGGCGACCTCGCGGCGAACGGCAACTGCTCGCTCACGGTCACCGCGCCTGGCTTTACGGGCGCGGGGGATGGGCGGGTAACCTTGACAGGTACTGTTACTAAATTAAAAGACACGGACGAACAAAAAAACGCCAGAGAGGAGTACCTAAAGAAACACCCGGATGCCTTCTGGGTGGACTTTGGGGATTTCTCGTGGCACAGGATGGATGCCGTGGTGGGCGCGCGTTTGGTGGGCGGGTTCGCCCGAGCGGGGGCGGTGGGTGGCGAGGAATATTTCAAAGGCGAAGTTGACCCTGTAGCGGCGTTCGCCGTACCGATCGCGACGCACATGAACGCCGACCACGCTGATACGATCGTCGCAATGACAAAGAATGTATGCGGGCTCACCGTGCAAGGCGCCGAGATATGCGGTTTGGACCAACTCGGCATGAACGTCAAGGTCACCAGGAACGGCGAGCAGTTCAAAATCCGCGTGCCTTTCGAAAAGCCCGCGCCCGACCGGAAAGCGGTGAAGGAAGTCATGGTTGCGATGACCAAAGCGGCTGTGAAAGCGGCGGCGGCGGCGGCGGCGGCGGAGGAGGAAAAATAGGACGAGTGGTTTTAACAGGACTTTTTCCCCTTGACATCTAATCGAATCGACTGTGTTCATATTCGTTTCCTTCCCCCGGTCGGGAAGGCTTTGTTTTTCGCCGCGGCCGGGACGTGCGGCGTGTCGTCCTCAAACCGCCACCCATTCTCCTGGCGTTGCCCCCCCCCCTCCATCACCCCCACACCCCCCACGCGTTTGTCCTGCGACGAGGGATTGAAAACGACGGGATCTTCGTCAGCGAAAACGTGATGACACAACGACACAGGATGCGTGACGTAAGACTGGGGAAGCGTTCTCACGTTCACGCGCACGACTCGCGTAAGCCCGGTGACTTCACGCGCCATACACGCGAACATCACAACGAACGCGCACACCCAAAGCGCGGCGACTATGACGAGCATACGGACGCCTGTCGAAGAGCGCGGGTGCGGCCGACAATGAGAGTTGAAATACGAATGCGTGAAAAACAAAAGTTGGATTTTTAGGGACGCTCGCTTGTTTCTACTTTGGCGTCGCGTACATGACGACGCACCGTATTCACCTACGCCGGAATGGCTTCCCAAACTCCTTTCAGCCCGATGCAAACCTTGCCTAGGCTTTTTTTTACGGGGTTGGGGGATTCGCTCCACTTTTTTTCACCGGAAGCGGAGGCGGCGGTCGTCGGCGAAGAAACGTCTGCAACCTTGGTTCGGTTGCTCGTGAATTCGTCGTCGCCGAACGCGTGTCCGTACCCGAACCCGTACCGGTACCCGTATTCGTGTCCGTACCCGAACCCGTACCCGAAGTAGTCCGCGACTTCGACGTCTGGGACTCGGCCTGATTTCTGAGTTTCTTTTTTCAGAGCCGCGTTGTGCGCCACGACCGCGCCGGCGCAAGTCGCGAGAATCGCGAAAGAACACGCGTTCAGGAAAACAAGGAAACCGTCGCTCGATTCTTTCATGGGCCGTAGGTTGGGCACGGCCCAGTACCGAGATAACTCCGCGACCTTTTGCGGCTCGTAGGCTTGGGTAACGTGGTAATCGGGGGGGAGGAGCGCTCGGGCGTCACGACACGGAGCGCGTTCCAAGACGGTGGGCGAAATGGCCGCACGCGTTGAACCCTCGGGGACGTCGACGCCTTGGGAAGACACGCGCGCGACGACCGCGTTTCTTGCGCCGCCTGCGCGAGAAACGACGAGCCGAGCCCCTTTGCGTTCGGGGACGCACACGCCGAGGCGCACGGGCGAACCCGCGAACGGCGCGGCGAGACGCATCACGGGGTTTTTCTTTCCCCGTGCGCGGGGGTGTGATGAGAACCAGACAACGCGATTGATGATGGAAGCGGCGGTGGCGCTGAATACTGTACATTTTTAAAACGAAACTCGTGGATTGGATTGCGACGTGTAGGGTGACACTCATTACCCACTAATACCCGCTTCCATCCGCCCATGGGTCCTCCCCCCCCGCCGCGGCCCCCGCTCTGCCCATCGCTTCCGCGGGGTCGAACTCGTCCTCCCCAGACGCCCCGAACCCGAACCACCCGAGCCGGCGCAAAACCATTGTGGTGGAAATCCCGACGCCGCCCACGACGACAGCCGCTACTAAAAGTTTATTTTTCTTCGCAAAGGAAAGCGCGGATTGCAAAAACGACCCAGCCGCCATCATGCGACGCATGGTTTTCGGGGATATGTTCTGCATCATCTTCGCGGTCTGTTGGGCTTGCTCGTCCGACATGGTCATGCCGCTCGCCGCGGACATCTCCTTCAACTGCTCGGGGCTGATGTTCTTCATCATGTCGCTCATCGCGCTCTGCGATTGTAAAAGAAAAGTGTCAGTCTTTATGTGATGTGTAGTTGTAACAGCCGCCAGTAAATGTTACGGCCGTAGTGCACTCAAAGAGGGGCTTGAAACAATCTTGCGATCTGGGAAAGCCCCAACACGTACCTGCATCGCCGGGTCCTTCATCTTCTCCGCCATCTTGCTCATCATGTCCTCCGAAGGCCCTCCAACCCCCATACCGGACGCGGGGTCCATCCCCATGTCCTTCATCTCAGCGGCCATCTTCATCATGCCCTGCATCGCTTCTGGATTCATGTTCTTCATCATAGAAGCGGCTTGCTTGGCCATTTTAGGGTCGATTTTAGGCATCCCGGCGCCGCCGCCCGGCATGTTTTTCGTCATCGCCGCTAACTGCTCGTCCGTCATGTTCTCCATCATCGCCGACGCTTTGGACATGAACTCCGGGTCCTTCATCGCCTCGGTGGCTTTGGCCATGGCGTCGGGGGGAAGGCCCATGGAATTGGCCATGGAATTCGCGATGTCCCTACCCGCGCCGCCGGTGACGGATCCCGATACGGATTCCTCAAAAGGAGGCGTCTCCCCGTCGTCCGTCTCGCCGCTCGCCACCAAGTCACTCACCGCTTTGTCCAGCTCTGCTTTCACGGTTTCGTCCCCGGGTGACAAAGCAACTGCTCGGCGCAAATCACCCACCGCCAATCGCAAGTCGCCCTTGAACGCAAACGCCTGCCCTCTTCGGTAGTACGCTTTTAGGGACTTGCCATCCGTCGCGAGAACCTCTTTGCATTCGGAAATTGCCGAGTTGAACCGGTTGGTTTTGTTGAAACACAGACTCATGTTCAGCATGCACGAAGTCCGCAACGCCACCGCGCCTGGTGAGTTATCGTCCTTCAGGTTGTTCTTAACCCTCATGTACTTCTCAATCGCATCCGTGTACTTGCCTTGGCCCACTAAAGTGTTGCCATCTTTTTTCAACCGCTCAGCCCCACTCAGCATGTGACTCGCCTGCGCTTTCGTCTGGTTCATCGCCGCCGTGTACTGGCTCTTGAGCTGCTCCGCGTCCATGTTACCCATCTCCGCCGCCGCGCGTTTCATGTCATCAGCGGTCATGTTCCGCATCTGCTCCGCAGCACCAGGGGGCATCCCAGCGCCACCGCTCATGGACGCCGCCATCTTCTGCATCTCAGCCTGTTTTTGGTCGTCGTGATTGGAGAGGGAAAGAAAGACGACGCATGGCGGGAAGGGTGGTGCGTCGTGCGTTCCGGGCGGGGTGGTCAGGGACGGGCTTTGGTCAGCCGCGTGCGATTTCGTGGAGATTCGGTGACACGCGCGGTAAAGCCCCTCACGTCACACGTGTGACTTCGGTAAGAGAACAGCGCGCGTCTCCGCCGTCAACGCGAAGCGGCCCCGATTCGAAGATGCGCGCATTGGCGGTCGCGTTTCTTTTCGCGCGCGCGATCTGAGGTGACCCTCGACTGCGTACCATCTGCTGCGGGCTCATGTTGGCCATCTGCTTCTGCGCGAAGGCCATCATCTCGGGGGTTATTTTGGAGGGGTCCATTTGCACCGTCGATGGGCGCGGTCGACGCGATCGGTGCCCTTGCGTGTGTGCGCGGCCACCGGACGTCGCGGCAAGAGCCGCGGCCGACGCTTCAAGGACAGCGATTATGAGCCTCAAACCCCTCCCGAAAACGCATGAAGATTCTTTTAGACTGAAGCGCGAAAAAACAAGTGCATGGTTTCACGAGAACTCTCGCAACAAGCGTGTGACTATTATAAACAACAAACAAGCGGTCCCCCCTGATCGCCCTCTCAGGTCACCTTTCTCACCGCGAGCTGACGGTCGATTTAATTTTGATCGGCGACAGCCCGGGCATTTTCAGCGCGCCGGCGGCGGACATTGAATGGGTCAGCACTTTCGGCAACGCGACGGCGGAGACGTTGACCGAAAGATTCGCCATCCTGGGCTTGACTGAAACAACTCCCGAATTAAATCCCGAATTAGCTCCAGGAGGCGTCGGCAATGGACTCGGCGACAGCACCGGTTGCGGTGCCAAAGAGTGCCCCTGCGCCACAGGGGCGTCGTCGGTATCCGAGGAGCACGAACTGGACGCGGATTCCGTTTGGTGATTCGGCCCGAGCGCGTTTGTTTTATGTTTCACCGAAACCGCGGGGGTTTTGATCGGCCGCAAGCCTTTCAGGGACACGAACCCCCCCGCGGCGACTTCCACTGAAGGCGAGGGTGACCTGAACAGCGATGAGCTGTTGTCGTTTCCGGACGAGCTGTCGCCTCCGGCAGCACCCGCGTTCGCGCTTTCAGACGCGAGCGCTTCGTCAAACGAAAGCGACGCGTTCCGATTGTGGTGCGGTGGTTGACCTTTCGCGTCGGAGGGTTGCGTCAAACCGGTAGTACCCGCCGTCCTTGCCTTCTCCTTCGCCGCGATCAGGCTTCGCGGCGAGTCACTCGCGGGGTGATCAACCCACGCCAGGGGCATGCCGTTTTTTAACAGTTCAAGAATCTCGGGAAACCCGGGCCTTTCGTCTGGGTCTTTGTGCCAGCACCGCTGTAACAGCTGCACCGCGTTGCTCGGCACCCAGGTCGGCAGTTTCGGCCTCCTGTGCAGAAACGCCACCTGTACCACTATTTGTACCGGGCTCGATAGCTCTTCCCACGGGTACTTCAGGGTCATGAGTTCCCACAGAATGACCGCGAACGAATACACGTCGCTTGACTCGTCCGTGTGGTCGTTGCGCAGCGCCTCGGGGGCCATCCACTCCGGGGTGCCGCCTGGCGAGTGGCTCCCCAAAGCGTGCGAGTGCTTCAAACGGCTCATACCGAAATCGCAAACCTTGACCGTCCAGTGTGCGTCCACTAACAAGTTCGCGGGTTTCAGGTCGTTGTGCACCACCGGTGGTGATCGCGAGTGCAGATAGGACATGCCCCTCGCGCAGTCCCTTGCCATCTGTTCTCGTAGTCTTCCGTTGGTGCTCAACTCCACGCCGTTCTGTGACGCGCCGTGAAGCAACGAGTGCAACGATCCGTACGGCATGAGTTCGCACACGATGTTCAAAATCGGGCCGTTAATCACGGCCCCTGGTACGACACAGACGAAACAGAAAGTGTCAGTCCCGAGTCTTGAGTACGGGTGTACTGTATGGGCAAACAGTCTACCTGTCATGTATGAGGGATTGGAAAGGGTAGACAACGTGGGTAGTACTTTCCGACTGTACTCCATACAGAGCAGTACTCAGGGAGGCGGAACGGGTAGTAAATGGGAAAGGCCTTACCCAGGAACAAAACCACGTTGGGGTGCCGCATCCCCTGCATCATCCTGATCTCGCCCGCGAACTCCTCGACAGACTCCCCAGTCACGTTCTTGTTGTGCATCTGTTTCAACGCAACCTCGGTGCCGTTCCAATCCGCGGTGAACACCTCGCCGAAGCTCCCGGCGCCGACGCGTCGGCCCACCTTCAGTTCTTCAGGGGGGATGACCCACCGCCCGGCGGCGTGCCGCAGCGCGCGTTGCGCGGCCGGGTGCGGGTCGATGTCGACTTCTGAGATTGTAAAAAGAAAAGTCAGTCTTGTATGGGCAACAGGGAGGCGGAACGTGTTGAATGGGAAAGGCCCTTACCATCCCCGTCGGCCGGTTCGTCGCCATCCGCGGATCCCGAAAAAGGCGCCAGCTTCGCGGAGGTCTTGCCAACCCCACCCGGGTTCCTTCGGGTCGGCGTGGGGGCGTACTCCACGGTGGACGCCAGCCCGGTGCCACCCGCGTTTTGGTGCGTTTCCGTTTCCGTCGCCGCATCGTCACGTGTCTCGTCCCGGAACTTGACCTTCCGCGAGCCGTTCGCGGAGGTGTCACCTGCAATGGCACCACCAGTTGTATTTCCATCCCCCCCACCACCCACCCCGAAGATATCGCCAAGGCCAACCAAACCGAACAAGCCGAGCTCGCTTCCTTTTTTCTTTGCCAGCGAGCTCGTTTTCCGCAACGCGCTTCCTCTCGCCGCGGGTAACGGCTTGCCGCTTCCCGACACGGGCGGGACGGGACGGGGTATCACGGTAACATCAGACTGACTGCGCTCGCTCGACCCCCCGTTCTCGGACGACGCGCTGACGAACCCGTCGTCGCTCTTTTGCGAGCCGGAGCCGTTTTTTTTGCTCAAGGAACTCGTTCTTTTCTTTCTCCGCACACTTTCCAAAGCTTCCTCCCGCGCCGCCGCCACCTCCGCCGCCGCCAGCACCGCCGCGGCGTGTTCCCACGCCGCCGCAGCTTGCGCCTCCGAGCCTGACGCGTCCCTCGGGGTCCACAGCCCGGACCGTTCCCGCGCCTCCTGGCGTCGCCGCGCCCGCCGCCGCACCGTGTTGGGCGTCGCCGCGAACGGGTCCGAGCCGTCTTCGTCTTCGTCAAAGTTGTCGCCGCCGTCGTCGTCCGCCGCGCCCACCCCATCCTCCACGACTCCGTCAACACGCTTCCCGTCCTGCGCAAGAGAAGAGAACACGCTCTTCTCTTGTGTTAGCAGCATCGCCTCCGCGGGGGATACCGGGTCACTGTGCGCGCCGCCGTGCACGTGCGGGACGCCCGTCATGGCGGAGGTGATCCACCGGTCGCGGTCCAGAACGGTTCCCGCGCGTAGTAAACGCCTTGAATACCCGTGCGTGCTGCAACACAAGCCGTACAAACGCTGCCAGTAATCAAGGCTGTCGATTCCCCCCCGTCGCAACGAGAACTTGGGGTGCGTCACCAGCTCTAACACGAAACAGGTCTCGCCATCCTCGGGGGACGCGTACGCGCTGAGCACGGTGCCGTAGCTGTGCGTGGGAAAGACGAATTTGGTCAGTCCCTTGCGTCTCGAGTACGGGTGTGCTGTAGTGTCGTGTGTGTAGTGCGGTCGACCAGGCGCAGAAACAGTGCGTGTGTGCTGTATTCGTGACAGCTGCCAGTCCAGCCGTAAGCGTTACGGCCGTAGTGCGCGGTAATCAGTCACACGCTTGGTCCGTAAACGGGCGGTGTGTCGGATTCGGGAAAGCCCCAACTCCTCGTACCCGTACATGCGCGAAAACCCGCGGCCCCAAAACAGGTGGTTGTCGTACAACACGAAGTGTCTCATTTTCCACCCCCTGGAACTCAACCCTAGCATGCGTATGGTGCTCCCCATCAGACTGTCGCTCCGTAGCTTTTCCAGGGTGCCTTCCAGGGTTGGCGTGCGTGGCAGCCACGCCAGGAACCGCCCGGGCGCGCCGGGGAGGTTGCTATCGGCGTTTACTCGCGGCGGTTTCGCCCGCGACCCGCCCCCCCCCGCGCTCAGCACGCTGGAGTTATAACTCAAAATAGAGCTCGCCCTTGACACCGAAGTGCCGGATGAGTCATGATGACGCGCGTTTTCCAAATCCGAAAACGAATTGTTTTGACGCATCGGGGCGTGGTCGGCGTAGGCGCGCGCGCCGTGCTGCGAGCCTTCTCGGGATGTTCGCGATGCTTCGTGCGTACCGAGCGCCAACGACGAAAGACTGGAGTGCGAGCCCAAGCTGGTGCGTCGCAAGGTCGCGGGTGCGAGCTCGAAACTCGGCCGGCGCGATGACCCGGTAGGGGTGGGTGCTTTTTTGTGTCTGCCGCCGCCGCCGCCCGCGATGCTTTTCAGTCGTTCTGCTTCGAACGGCGACTTGGGCGGCGACTGATCGTCTTTGTGATTCGGGGACACCCACCCGGTGGGCGTGTTTCCCTCCCCCGACCCTGGTTTCGTGGGGGAGCCGTGTGGGGGGGTCGTCGCCTTTCCCACGCGGTTGGCGACCCCGGAGATGCCGCCGCCGTTCGAGGAGTGGGACGACCCAGAGGTGGTTTTCGCCTGGGAATTGGAGTGGGTTTGGGGGTGCGGCGGTCGGGTCAGAAAGACGGTACCATGGGTCCAAGAAAAAGCGTAGCGTGTTGAACGCCCTGCGATCGAGCGGGAAACTCATCGATCGACTCGGGACGGGTCCCCCTCTGCACGACGAGTGATTGACGAGTCAAATGACGCACCGCGTAGTACCCTTCACTGTTCCCGCTGCCTGACGTGCCCGGTGGCGACCCACCGTTGCTCCTGGCGGTCATGCAAGTGTGTGCGGGGTGGGTGAGGTGGGGAGAAGACGTCGTCAGCCGGTCGAATCGGAAAACAAAAGGTGGCGGGAAAGGTGGGTGTCGTTTCGGAGCGTCGCATGTGAGAAGGGGCACCTGTGGCGCACGCACTTCGAGAAGGGCATGTCGCGACACCACCGCGTCGGACTCCGACACGAGTCCAAAGAGGTCGCGCGCGCTTCACGCAGACGGCGAAGCGCCCGCCCTTGTGCCGCGCGTGCTGATCACCCCGCGAGACTCTTCTTGGAACCTTTTGCTTCGCGAGCCTCACAGCCCTCGGATAGCCAGAGGCCCACTCAGCAGAAACGCGGGGGAGTTTTCGTACGCCCGTAGTGCTTAACAGTCACAAAATTAACGCCCCTCCTGGCAAATCTGTGCCGAATCTCGTGAAAGGGCCTCTCCGTCGGCGTAGACTCTTCGCCGATAAGAACATTCTGGCGAATTCTCGCGTCGACCCGACCGTGTCGAAACGCTTGCAAAAGAGGCTCTGGCCGAGGGAGTCCTCAGCTTGTTCGACACACGTCACGCACGTCGCATCGCTTCGGCAACGCACTCGCACACGCACGGTACGGGCCACTGTTGTCGCATTTCTCGTCAAGTCGTTCCTCCCTCGCGCATCGGATATAACAGGCGCGTAAGGAACAAGGATACCGTCCACGGAACGCACATCAGTCCAATGTGAAACGTGGCGTAAAAAAAAAAACCGTCGCGATTTCAAAACGTCTCCACCCGTCTCGGCTCACACCCTCTCTCCCTTGTTCTTTGCAGCATTTTGCCTGACCAAAATGGAGTACGAACACAAACCGCGCGTCACGAAACAGGACAAGAAATCCAAAAAGGAAGTGTACTCGTCGAAACACATACGGAACGCGGTAAAACTGAAGGAGACTGCTTTGGCGAAGAAAGGGGACAAACGCGTCGTGCTCCTGGTGAGATGAACAAGTAGCAAGCGCGCGCGACGCTGTTGTTGTAAAAGAATCTCGTGTGGCACTGTTTCAATCGATTCCCACTGCCCACGAGGGCTTTCTCCCGCCGCGTCGCGCCGTGTCGCCCATCGCGCCGACTAAGTTCCCATACGCCCCTTTTTTCGGCGCGGCGGAGGCGTCCTTCCCGCCGGCGCCCAAAACGTCCCACTGACTGTTTGCTCCTACACAATCCCGTCTCCGCTCCGCCTCCGCCAGCGTGAGGTGCGGGAACGGACACGTGGCGACAAGGCACCCGCCGTGGTGCGCGAACTTGTGGCAGTACCGAAGGTTCGGCACGACGCGTCCGGTTTGGGCGGGCCGAGTCGAAACCGCCGTCGCTTGTGCTTCTGAAACACGGCCGCGACTGTTTACTCCTACAGCCGTGTCTTCCCTCTCGCCGTCGCTACTCGTCGGCGGCGCCAGCAGCGACGTCCACATCTTCCGCGCGCGTCTCGCTCCAGGCTGCGGGGGCTCGCCTTTGGGAGGGAAGGTGTTTTCGATTTGACCCGCGTTGAGTGGCGTTTTGTGGGAGGCAGGCACGAACGCGGGCGGAACGAACTCGGGTTCGGAAGACGCGCCATCAAACGCGTCCACGGCGACGGAGCTCGGCTCGTCAGCCACCCTTTCCCTGTCCGCTGACGGAAGGTTCCCCTCCTCGGCAGTACCTTCCGCAGTCAACACAGTGCGATACGCCGCTTGAAAGTCATACAGCAACCCGGGTACCGGGCGCCCGCGGCGTTCCCGCGGGCCGAGCGCGGGTTCGACGTCTTTTTCGGTCTCGGCGTCGTCGGTTGCCGTATTCGCAACAGACTCGTTTATCGCCGGGTCGTCAGTTTCGTCGTCGCTGCTTTCCGCGTTTCGCGCGACGCCTACGCCGCCGAACAAACCGCCGCCGCCTCGTGGACGTTTCCGTTTGCGAGAATCGTTTTTGCGTTCGCCGTTGGGTCGGCCTCCGCGGCGACGTCGCGCGGGCGCCGGGTTTGTCGTGTCTGCGTCATTGTCCGTATGCGCATTTACCCCAAACGTAGTATCAACGAAATCCTCCCCGACGTAAAGCGCCGCGTCCCGCGCGCCGGCTCGGCGCGACAGCACGTACCGCCCGGGGGATAGGTCGGCTGTTAGCTCTTGTAACGTTTGGATGATTCCATACACGTTCCGCGTCGCGGCGTTCGGGTTGAACGAGTTGTGGAACCAAGGCTCGGCATCCGCGCCGCCCGCGCTCGCGTCCCTCTCGTGTCCCTCGCGTTCGTCCTCCGTTTCCGCGCAAGGCCGGCCGGTGCCTGAAACCAAATCTGAGCGGTTCGGAAAAGCCACTGGGTCGTCCAAATCGACATCGACGTCGACCCCTACCGGCGCCTCCAAATACGGCGCAGACGGCGCGACGTTCAGTTGAACCAAGGCGTTGATTTTTGTTTTGTCCACGCGGTCGAGGGACAAAACGCGCCCGTTCGCCACGGCGACGCGCGCGTGTTGGACGTAACACCCGGGTTGCCGCACCGCCGCGTGCGCCCAGAGTCGCGCGACGTCGCGACTTGAAACCGCTTCCCTTTTATCAGTTTCAAAGTCCTCGCGGTCCTCGCGGTTTGAACCCGAACCCGAAGCACCCGACGCGAAGTAATCCACCGAGCATTTAGTCAAAGCGCGTTCGTCAAACACCACGCGTACGATTTTGTCACCCAGCCGGAATGACCCGGTTGTTACTTTTTCTTTTTTTTCGTCCCCGTCGTCGTCGCTTTTCGCGTTCTTTCGCGAACACCAAAGCAACGCTCGTTCCCAGTACGCCTCCGCTCGTTCCCGTGTCGACCCACACAGGTCACGCGACGGAAGCGGGTCGAACACGCGGAGGGACTTTTTGGGGTTGTTCTTGTTGGAATCGCGCGCAGTTTTGGGACCGGCAGCGGTAGTACCGACGGTAGTACTAGGACTAGTAGTAGTAGTAGTACCCGTACCCGTAGTACTGCCGACAACCTCCAGCGGTACGTCCCAGGCGGCTGTTCTTCCGTCGTCGCACGTCGCGCTCGCGAACAACTCGAACGCCGAACACGTGAGCACCGCGTCGACGCGAGACGCGTCGGTCTGCGTACGTAACAAGCTCTCCGCGACCGCGCGGGTACAGGCGCTTGATGAGGCGTCACACGACGCGTCAACCGCGCAGGTGAGTTCGTCGCCCACGGCCGGCGAGGTAGTACCTCTGGGAAGAGTATTCGGTGAGGCAGTAACTCCGCGACTAGTATGAGTAACTCCGCGAGTAGTGCCCGGGCCTCCGAGAGTAGCGTGACCCCCAGAACTACGCCCCGTATTGGAACCCGGGGCGCTCGCGTCACCATAGGTACGTGTCGTAAACTCCAAAGCCACGAGTTCCACGTTTTCGCGCTTTTGCCAGCCGCTTCCGTCAAGGCGAACGGCGGCGGTCACGAGCCTCGCGCATCGCGGGAAAACGCCGCCCGTCGCGAACGCGGCTTCGGTCACGCCGCGCCGCCATTTGCGCTCCGCGGAAACGTGCGTCTCACTCCCCGCGACTTTTCGATATTTAGCCAAGGCAGCCGGGTCTTGAACCACCGCATTGAACTGATGCGCCAGAAACCGTCGTTGCTCACGTTCCACTCTCCGGTAAAGCTCCGTCAGCGTGGACGGGGCTAACCCGCGCGGCAGATCCTGCGCCGCCCGTTTTTTGGAGGGCGGGAACTGTTTTTGTAAAAGAAAGTGTCAGTCTTGTATGGGCAAACAGGGAGGCCGGATTTGGGAAATGCAAATACGCACCTGCAGGAACACCTGGTGCTGGTCCCAGGTCAACGAGGGTCCCGGGGGGGGGGCGGTTCCGGGGTTCGTTTTCGGGGTTTGAACGGGGGCTTGCGTGGGTACCAAGGCTTCCAAGCCCTCGTTTTGGGAACACACGCGCCCCTCCGTGTGCCTGGCCGGGTCCCTTCGCGCTTCTTCGCGGGCGGGCTGATTTTCAATCCCACTCCCTTCTCGGCCACCGTCTCGGCTTCTTTCGTCCCACTCCACCACCCACTCGTCGTACGGCGAGTGGTGGTTCGCATCCACCAGGGAGCCCAAAATCTGCACAACCCTCGTGGCGACGCACAGCTTGCCGGCCACGCGCGTGCGCCTCGTGACGGTCCTTTCCGGGGACCTCCGCGCCTTCTCCACTCGCACCGCCGTGGTGCCCCACGGCACGGGCGGCAAACACGCGACATCTTGCAATGGCAGGTCCGGCAGGTCAGGGGACAGCGCCCTTGGTCGCGTGGGGGGTGGGTCGTCCTCCCCTGGGGGGTCGTCCAGGCGATCGCCACGTGACGTGCCGTGAACTGTCGGGACTGGCGCAGACTCGCCCACCCCGGCCCAGCCTTGACGCCTCCAGGGCGGCATAAGGACTGGGAAGTGCCGACCATTCGAGGAGGCAGTTTGGAACTCGAGCAAACAACTTTCGAGTTGAGCGGAGTGTGAGCGGTAAGCTCCGATCAAAGCCCCCATATTGACCGGTGTTAGCGTGTCCACCGGTCACGAACCGCATGAAAAAAACGTTTGACCCGCGAAATCCACCCGGGCAGCCACAGCCGTTGATTGGCGCCTGAAAATTCTGATTCGCGTGAAACGCCCAATGAAAACGCTTTGCTTTTTTTTCCGCGAAAAAGGTGTTTTTTTTCACACGCATCCGCCCGCGTCGTGCGAGTCGTCTCCACCCACGCCTCTCCCCGCGCCCACGACACAAGACATCGCGTCATCATCGAGCCCGATGTGCGATTAAGCGCACATCGCGGCACGGTCTCGACAGGCTCTTTTCCGACTCTTTTCGCCGCGTCTCGAAACGTCGAGTTTACGAGTAAGCAGATTGCAGGCGTTTTACGGGTTCCGACAGGCGTGAATTTGTTGTTTTCCCGCAGTCCACACACCGCCGGCAACGCACGGCGTGGGGCACCTCGAGGGTAGCTTTGACGTGCTTCAGTGACCTGCTCGGTGTGTGCGCAGTGCCGGTTTCGGAACTAAGGTCAGGTCACGGAACGATGGCGGACACGAAACGCACAGCGAGGGATGATGAGGGCGAGGTGCGTACCTGCAGTGTTTTCCAATCCGCATCTTCTCCTCCAGAGGCGAAATCGTAATCGTCGATCGATTTCATCCCCCTGTACGCATTCCGCCACGCGTTCTGACCACCAACCCTGCGTTGTGTTAAAAATGGCACTCGAAAAAGCAGAACACGAACGCGAAAACGCGCGCGCGCGAGGGCGTCGCGGCGACCGCGAGTACGGCGTGTGAGGGCGGTGTGGATGGCGAGGCTGATGCTAATGTGGATGGCGAGGCTGATGCTAATGTTGATGTCGCTGTTCCCGAAAACGGCGTCGCGAACGCCAACGCAACCGCCACTGCCACTGCCGCGACGTTTGAGAAAACTTTCACCGGCGACGGTGTCGGGACAGGTGACCCAGCCCCGGGTCAGGGTCAGGGTCAGGGTCAGGGTCTTGGCCATCAAAGGGTGTCCCCGGGTACCGGGAAAGAAACGGAACCGCACGCGAGCGCGACAAAAAAACACGCGCGCGAAAACGACGGCTCCAAACCGGCCGCCGCCGCCACCACCCGCGCGCACAAGGTACGTATTGCGCGTTTCCCAAATCCTGACACTGCTTGCCCATAAAATACTGACACTTTTTGTGCAACAATCACAAGAAACCCCGGCTGGTGTGGACCCCCGAGCTGCACATGCGGTTCATGAACGCGGTGAACCACCTTGGGATTAAAAACGCGGTGCCTAAAACTATTTTGCAGCTCATGAACGTTGAGGGCATGACGCGCGAAAACGTGGCTTCGCATCTGCAGAAGTACCGCCTGTACCTGAAACGCCTCGCCGGTCTATCGCCGTCCGCGCCGCTGCCGAACGACATCATGCAACGCGCGCAGCCCGGCCTGGGGTCAAACGCCTTCGGCCCGAACGGCCAGACATCGAACAACACCCACTTCATGCCCACGATGGAACAAATGCACGCGGTGAGGGCCTTTCCCAATCACCACACACCGCCTTCCCGATTGCCCATACGAGACTGACATTTGTTTCATTTCAATCAGGGCGTTCCGCCTTCGCACGGCGCGGGGCTTGGCGAACTTGCGACGCGCGCGAACGGCGGCGGCGTGGCCAACGCCGTCGCCGCGCTACAACGCGGAACGACGTCCGGCCAAATGCCCAGTTTGGGCGCGCCACCTGGCACCTCAGGGTTCCAGGGCTTGCCGCGAGGGATCACGGATATGCGGCAGATGGCGGGGATGATGGACCTGGCGTCGGTTGGCGCGACGGGCGTCAACGGCGACGTGTCCAACATGTTCCCCTTCGGCGCCGTGTCCGGGAACGGCGCGCTGGTTGGCGTGGCGGACCCGTACGGCGCCGCAGCGCAACAGCAAGCCGCTGTGTTTGGCGCACCCGGGTTCGGCACGTTTCTGAACTACATGCAGGGTTTGCACACGTTCGGAGGGATGCTTGGCGGCGGCGGCAACAACGGCGCTTCGGCGGGCGTCTTCGGGCCGCCCGGGCAAGTCGGCGCCGACGGAGCGCGACCCCCCGCGTACGACGACGCGAACCCACACAACACTAAACCTAAACACTAGCGAACACTAGCGTAGACGCGAATAAACCCCCGCACACGGAGCGGGTACGGATAGCTTGATAGACGCCGCGACGACCGCGCGAATAAACGCCCGTACACGGGTGGTACGGAAGCGAGGTTGACTACTACGGTAGACGTCGTTTCCGACCGCGCGGACGAATGTAACAAAAAACAAAAACACGTCGGGCACGTACAAGTACAGTAGTCCCAACTTTGGATTCCCGACGCCGTTTTTAAACCCGCGCCGTCAACTCCTTTCATGCCTAAAACTCTACTTTAAACCTCCCTTTACCTCCCTCTACTCCGCTAACTCGTTGAACCACGCGGTCACGGCGAACCTGGTGTTGTGCGACGGCAGCACTTCGTGCGTCATGCGCCTACTGTCGAACAGCACCACGCGTCCCCAAGTAGGCGCCACGTCGAGTTGGCCTGTGATTGTTACACGAAAAGTGTCAGTCTTGTAAGGCCATGTGATTGAGTAATTACGGGCGGACAATCGGCAAACAGAGGGCCTGGATTTGGGAAAGCCCCAATACGTACCTTTCCCGTTTTCCAGCGTCACGCGCAAACACCCGCCGTGTTTTTCTTCCCACTCCGGATTCAAATAAAGAATGCAAGTCACGGCTCGGTCGCAGGCGCGTAGCCCTGGGGTGCCTTCGTCGTGCCCGTCGTCGTTCGGGTCGTTGTCGAGGTGAGGGACGTACTTCGCGCCGCCACTTTTGTCGCCCGGGTAGTGCGCCACCATCAGCCGCGCCGGCGGCGATACCTTCCGCAGACGCGCGCGCGTGCCGGAGGCTTTTTCTTTTTGCGTTTCTTTTTCACTGATTGACCCTCCCCCCGAAGAAGAAACGGTTCGTAACGCCTCCGGGAAACACAGCAACGTCTCCGCGACACCAGCTAGCCCTCCGTACTTTCCGGTAATCGGGTCCGGCAAGGAAAGCGCGTTCAGGACGAAAATGGAATCGTCCCGCCCGACCTGCCCGACAGTCGTCATCGCGCCGTCGCGTTTTAACCTCTCGCAACTTTCACGTGCTTTTTGTAACAATTCGTTCGGTAACACATCGTCCAGCACCACGAAGCCGTCCTCGCACAAGTCGTCGATGACGTTTTGGGTTACACAGGACGTGGCGGCTCGAAGCGCTGAAGCTTTTGACGATGCGGCATCAGACGACGTCGAAGATGACGATGCAGACGATGTCGTCGAACACGACGCGTCGTCGCTTCTCTTTTCTTCACTTTGTTTTGCACCTCTACCTCCAGTAGCAGTACCTACTAATATTCCTGCCACGTTCCCGGGTGGCAACCCCGGTCCTGATTGTTCCAGCCACGCCCCTAGTGCGGCTTTGAGTTTCGGTTTCCGCGCGGTGGGTGGGAGGCGCTGGAAACACACGTGACTCGCCGAGATGTTTTTTCTGGCGCATTGATCTGCCAGGTCCGCGACGTCCGCGGCGGCTCGTTTCGACACCCCCACGTAGGTCACCGCGGCGCCGGCGCCGGTACCGTCCAGAAACGCGAACACCGCGGGGCCGGGGGGCAGGGAGTCGGGGCGGGACGCGTCAAGCGCCTGTGTAAGAGGACGCGAACGCAGTTTCGCGGTTGCTAAATCGACATCGTCGGTGGTGGCGGTCGCCGCGACCCACGGTCCGTTTCGATTGACAGGACGCGTGACGCGCGTGGGCGCACGGCATCGAAACCGATACGTGCGTAACGCACCGCGCGACGCAATCGAGGCCGCGGCGACCAGAGGGACGCAGGCACTCGCCATGCGCACGCGTTCTCTGGTTTTCGTCCCGAGGATTTCGTCAAACTCGTCCGCACGAGAGAGTGCCGAAACTGCGCCATCTATCCGATCGGCGGCGTGCCTTCTCCGACGCTCACGAGATGCCTTCCACACTCACGTCCGCACGTCTCCAAAGCGTGTTCAACAGGTACGCCTTACTTCCGCAGGCGCTTTCAAGACGAGCACGCACCGCGCCCGCGGTCAGCCCCAAGTCTTCCCCCGCGCTCCTCGGTGCGCGTCGCGCGTGCCGAGTCGTGCGATCGGCGGTGGGGACGCGGCGCTGTGTTGTTGATGGTTTCCCGGAGGCAGACGCACGCGCGGTGGATTTGCGTGGAAGCGGAACCGGCATCGCCGATGCTCCGATGCTCGCTTCAAACAAGACGCACGCGTGCCACCTACCACCGGAACCCGTCGGACGCTCCAAGGGTTTAGGGGTGACCTGCCTCCCACACCGCCGCTGACCTTCGTCTCCCAACCGTCGGCAACTTTATAAAATTCATTCACCATCCTCCGCAGGCATTACGAATACACCCCCCCCACCCACCACCGCCACCGCCAGCACCGCCACAGGCACCGTTACGCTATGACCTCTCCTACATTACCAGCAATGAAGACGCTCGGCCCGAACCACGTGTGCCTCGACCAAAACGACCCGAACGTCCAATCGATCGCCAAATCCCTCCCCTGGTACGGCCCGAAACACTCGCCGCACGACGTGCCGGTACGTATTGCGCGTTTCCCAAATCCCTCCGACTGTTTACAGCCCCTCTTTGAGTGCACTGCTCGTAACTTCACAAGTACTGGCAACTACTACATACATCACAAGTGCACTGTTTGCCCATACAGTACACCCACACTTGCCAACTGACCCTTTTCGTTCACAACGCAGTCATTCTACGACGTCTCCGGGATTTTAGAAAACCCCGCCGTGTTCCGCATGGTGGTTGACTTTTTCGTGCAGCGATACAAAGCGCAGGGGAAGGACGGCCCGACGCACATCGCGGGCTTCGATGCGAGGGGGTTTCTCTTCGGACCGCCAATCGCGCTGGCGCTTAGCTTGCCGTTCGTCATGATACGGAAAGCGGGGAAACTACCGGGTACGCGTTGTATTTCCGACACCGTTTGCCGATTGTCCTCCCGTAATTACGTTTAACTCAAGACGGAAGGGACTGACCCTTTTCTTTCCCAATCACAGGCGTGTTGGTGTCGTCAGGGCAATACGTCACCGAGTACTCCACCGACGAAACCGTGATGCGTTTGGGTTCCGTGACCTCTGGGGACCGGGTGGTGCTCGTCGACGACCTGATCGCCACCGGAGGTACCGCCTTGGCCGGGTTCGATTTAGTGGACATGCTCGGCGCCACGGTACACGAGTTCGCCGCCATGATCACCCTGCCTTTCCTGGATGGCGTTGGGAAGATTCACGCGTACAAGGTACGTATTGCATTTCCCAAATCCTGACACACTGTTTGCCCATACAAGACTGACACTTTTCTTTTTTACAATCAACAAGGATGGCAAGTACAAAGACGTGTCGTGCTTCACCATGGTGGACGACAACAGCATCGGGCCCGATATGTGCATGGACCCGCCGGAAGGCACTCCACGGGTGGTCAAGGCGGAGGACGCGCGGGAGTGGGCTGCGAAAATCGCGGCGGCGAGGAAGTAATCGAGCTTTGTATCACACCCAACTCATCACAAACCGATCGTTTTCTACACGTTGAACCCGAACCGCGCTCTTCGTTCGGTGCAACTCTCCGCACACGTGGACGGGAGGTACATCGCGACCAGTGAGTCTCGGACAAACGCCACGTCCGCGTCGGACAAAAGATCGGCGTACCACCGAAACTCCGCGATGTCCCCTCTGAAGAAACGTGTGGAGACGGACCTCTTCGCCTCTGTGCCCAGTGTAAACTGTTCTCCATACGGGTAATATTTTATGGTATCTGCCGTGAACCCCGTCACGCCGTGCGTCACCTTGGGAACCATATCTCCGACGGTCACGTCCCCGTCCTGGGACGTCACCGACTGATATCCGCTCTCGCCGGAACCGAACGCGACCCTAACCGCCGCGACGTATGCCTTTTGTTCGGGGACATAAGTCGAGTTAGGCCATTTGCCACCATGAGCCGATGGGGTGTGCAGCCGCACTTCAGAATCTGCAGCGCACGTGAGCCCAAAACCTTCGCCCGCAAACGAGCCCCAGTCGAAAACGAGGTTGCTATCTGTCGCCGGGGTGTGGGCCATGGGGCGAAACATGACAAAAGCAGTCACGCCGGCTTGCGTTGCATGGCTGTGGAAAACGGTTCGGGACCCAGTCGGGGCCACCAGCCCGGTGCGACCGGTGACGCCACTTTCTGTGTAGTCCCCGAACCCGAACCGCATCGCCTTGTGTCCATTAAACGCGTTGTTCACCAGGGCTGGCGCGAAGCTAAGCGTGTTGCCAGAGCAAAGACCGCAGTCTTCCAAGCCCGGCGGGGTGAACGATAACGTTTCAACTCTGTCGTCCCACGACCCGTACGCGTTGTCCGCCACGTCGTCCGCCACGAGGTGTACTCTGAGCGATCCGAGACCGGTAGAGTAGATACACTGGGTGTCCGGACCCGGAACCGCATCGCCCGCATCGGCGGAACCCCCGGGGCCGCACGGGGTGCACACGTTCGACACGACGGACGTATTTGTCGAGCACCCGCAAGTAGTGTCCGCCCCGTCCGGATTGTCCCCCGCTGCGTTCGTCGAACCTCCGACGCACGCCGTGCATACGTTCGACACGACGGACGTATTTGTCGAGCACCCGCAAGTAGTGTCCGCCCCGTCCGGATTGTCCCCCGCTGCGTTCGTCGAACCTCCGACGCACGCCGTGCATACGTTCGAAACCACGGACGTATTTGTCGAGCAGCCGCAAGTAGTGTCCGCCCCGTCCGGATTGTCCCCCGCTGCGTTCGTCGAACCTCCGACGCACGCCGTGCACACGTTAGCTGCCACGTGCTCGTTGATGTCACATGGGGGGGGAGGAGGACAATCGTAAAACGCCGCTGAATGGAAAGTACCAGTGAAATCAGGATCAGGTGAAGCGTCAATGTGACCGGCGTGCCCCACGGAGAGCCGCCCGTCGGAGGTAAACAGGTTGACAACGGCACCCCCGGCTGGTGTCACCTCTACGGTCACGCCGGACGTTTCATTTGCACCACACGCCCCCACGCACGTTTTATACATCCGCGCGTTCGAGGTTTGTGAATCGTAGTAATACTCGAGAACGTACCGCCCGCCTGCGTTGAGAAATGGGTCAAATTGCACTGCCGAGTCTGAGCCTCCGTCGTTACACGCCACGCCCAAGTACATCATGTGCGTCGGTTGAAACCCACCTTGCAACGCGCCGCAGCATTGGCATGCCCATTCAGTCCCACTCCCGCCCCAAAGGAACATGGTTGCCGGTCCTCCTGTACCGGTGGCGTCATACGTAACATCCAACCGCGCATAAAGCGCGTGGTTCGCGGTGAAGGCGTGGATTCCCGGCAAAACGTCGGCCTTTGGTAAAACGTCGGTACCGGCAGAGGAGTTGTACGACGCAGCGCAATTGGGTTCGTACCCGTAGGCTCGCACGGTCGACGCTTCGAACAACACAAACGCGACAACCACCAAAAACATGTGTTGAAGTGCACTCACAGCGTGTATGCCGCGCGCGCGACGGCACGACGACATCTTCGTCGGAAAAAAATTGCCAAATCTGAAATCGCGCCACATCTGAAATCGCGCGGTTTTAGAGGAGGATACTCCCGGTACGTGCGCGCGGAAAAGAACCACGGACGCACGCGCGAAACCACCCAGAGAACCCACGCGTTTGACCTCGTCTAAGGGTTACGGTCGCTTCGCGGTCCACCGTAACGCGTGCGAAACCTCACCAGACGTGCACCCCGGGGATCGACAAAGAGTCGTGCCCGACGAACGTACCAAACCTTCAGACGCGGGTCTCGGCGAACTATCGCGGGTCTCGCGAGTATCACTTCGCACGCGTTCCAAACACAACCACACAAGCTCAGGTTGTGCGTTCCCGGTGGGGTCTGTGGGGGCGTGTTTGTGGTGTGCACACAGGTGTGAGCCTACCTTCTGATAACGACATGTGACTGGCATGTGGACATGTGAGAGTTCGTTGTTGCCTTTGAAATTTGAAGACAACCCCTCATTCACCCTGATATGTGCAAGTGTGCAGGACCCGCCGGAAGGCACGCCGCGGGTGGTCAAGGCGCATGACGCCAGGAATGGGCTGCGAAAATCGCGCAGGCGAGGAAGTGAATGATTTAATTCGCCCCACTAATCCTCCTCATCGTCGCTAAAATCGTCATCATCGCTGAACTCGACGTCATCGAGCTCAGGCCTTCCGCGAGATTGCGCCATATTCCGCGTCCGGCGGCTCATCGGGCAGCCGTGCACGTTCGCCCAGAGAAACATTTCGCGATAGTTTCCACCCTCCAATTGCTCAGTCGTCTTCTCATCCCACGGGCATCCGTTCTCCGCAGCCCACTGCAGATCCTCGAGGTGTCCGCCCTTCGCCCCCCCCTCGCACGTCCACTCGTCCCACGGGCAGCCGTTCGCGCAGGCCCATTGCAGCATCTCGAGGTGCCCGCCCCTCGCCGCCCTCGAGCACGTCCACTCGTCCCACGGGCAGCCGTTCGCGCGCGCCCACTGCAGCACCTCAAGGTGCCCACCCTCCGCCGCATACGCGCACGTCTCAGCGCCCCACGGGCAGCCGTTCGCGCGCGCCCACTGCAGTACCTCGAGATTCCCGCCCTTCGGCGCCCCACGACACGTGTATGCGTCCCACAGGCAGCCGTTACCGCGCGCTTACCGCAGCACATCGAGGTGTCCGCCCTGCGCCGCCCCCGCGCTCGTCATATCGTCCCACGGGCAGCCGTTATCGTGTGCCCACTGCAGCATCTCGAGGTGTCCGCCTTCCGCCGCCAATGAGCACGTGTCTTCGTTCCACCGACAGCCGTTCGCGCGCGACCACTGCAGCACCTCAAGGTGCCCACCCTCCGCCGCATACGCGCACGTCTCAGCGCCCCACGGGCAGCCTTTCGCGCGCGCCCACTGCAACACCTCGAGATGTTCGCCCATCGCCGCCCTCGAGCACGTCCACTCGTCCCACGGGCAGCCGTTCGCGCGCGCCCACTGCAGCACCTCAAGGTGCCCACCCTCCGCCGCATACGCGCACGTCTCAGCGCCCCACGGGCAGCCGTTCGCGCGCGCCCACTGCAGTACCTCGAGATTCCCGCCCTTCGGCGCCCCACGACACGTGTATGCGTCCCACAGGCAGCCGTTACCGCGCGCTTACCGCAGCACATCGAGGTGTCCGCCCCTTGCCGCACTCTTACACGTCCACTTGTCCCACAGGCAGCCGTCCGCGCGCAACAACTTCAACTCATCGAGCTGTCCGCTCCCCGCCGCTGCCTCACAAAGGGATTATTGACGCGACAGGCGACCTCCCCGTTGCAGGCGCTGCAGCGCGCTTAAACATCCAAGCTTCACGGCACGATATTCGCCAAGCTCCTTAAACCGAACCCCCGTTCCTGCCACCGCGTCGCGCATCGCACGGCTCACCGCTGGGAGCCGTGCGAGATCTGCGGGGTCGTCGAAATGCTCAGATCTGAGAACGTGAGTGACAACGATGTCGTTGAGAAGGCCGGGGATGGCATCGCCCGCGTTCGCATCGCGGCGCTCACGTTTTGTCTTCCGCACACGAGTTTCCATACCGAGCGTTGGGTTGGAAGATATCGCGGTGGGTGTGGTGTGCGCGTGTAGTTGTGCGTCGCTTCCGAGGAAAGCGACTGTGGTACCAGCAGTGATAAATTCAACTTGGAAAAAAATTAAAAATACAACTTCGCTCCTTCCTAACCCTAACCAGCACTCCGCCTACTTCGCCGCGAAGCTCACACCACAACCACACCCTGAGTCCGCGTTCGGGTTCTCCGAAATCGCGAACGAGCTTTTGATCATCTCCTCCACGAAATCAACGGTGCTTCCTTTGACGAACTGGAAGGACACGTCGTCGACGATTATTCGCGCGCCGTTTCGCTCGAACACCAAATCTTTCGACGATTTGTTCCCCATTGTATCAAGGGAAAACGCGTATTGGAACCCGGAACACCCACCGCCATCCACGGCGATGCGCAGTAGCGGTCCTCCTTGTGTACCAGTCGTGCCCGCTTCCTCCAGCGCGAGCTGTTTTAAACGAGACACGCACTGATCAGTCAAGGTCAGGCCCGATTTCGTGGTATTTTCATCCCCAGTTTCTTCGCCCTTCACAGAATGGACAGTTTGGGCGTATCCCCGGGACGACGACCTTCCCGGGAAGGTGCGGTTAATCATCGCGGCCGCGTTGTTTCCCGAGGCGGCGCTCCATGGCACGGACAACTCAGCACGGCCGGCCGCGGTCCAGTGTGTGCAGCACGCGACACCGTTTGCGTGCCTGGTCAGAGGGAGGGACTCTTGGGGGTCAGGCGGGGTACAAATCTGACACGGGGGCGTCTCAAGACAGAGAATGACTCTTGCGCGCTTCGGGGCGAAGGTCGTGACGCGCAAGGCGGCACGGCACGAGTCGGGATGCGCACCTCACGCTCCGTCGCGAGCTCGAAAGCAGCGCACGAGCCGCCTCGTGAAGCAAGGCACGACGCGACATCTACCTGGGGCGCGCAGATCTGCCGCGCGGGAGTTGACTACGTGGCCCAGTATAAAAATTCGTGACGAGCGTCGTAAGGCACCTCGGATCGTGCGAATGACTTTTTCTAGCGTGTACATGTAGAACCGAACCGCACTCCGTCCTCATCAGTCCTGACGTGCGCCCTGTCGTCTCCGGGTCGCCGCGATGTTAACTCGCGCGCCCACGGGTAAGTTCGCGGTGGCGAACATAGGTCGGTCGGGGGAAACCGCACGTGACAAACACGCGCCAGGTACGGGCGCCGAATACGAAGACACGCACGAATATGGTACCACGAATCCACGAATACCGTTGTTGTCGAACACGCCATTAACTCGTCGCACCTGACACCTCATCCCTCGGACCCCTCAAACCCCGTTATGTGGCCACCAACTATTCTGTAACCAGACTCCGACGACGAGTCCGCGTACGAGGCGCGCTCTGGACGCGAGGCGGATTCGAGTGTTGATTTGCTGGGGGGGGAGATGCGGAAGCGAGGCGAGAAGCAACCATCCAAGGTGGATCACAAGGATGCGGCGGTCGCGTCGGCGAAGGCGTACGGCAAGGTTTCCCCCTACGTCCTGCACCCCAACACCCAATTCCGAGGCGTGTGGGACGCGGTGCAAATTGCAATTCTTTGCTACGTCGCTTTGGCGGTGCCGTACCGCATGGGGTTCGGCGCCGATGCGTACGGCGGGTGGTACGTGTTCGAGGTACGTATTGGGGCTTTCCCAAATCCTGACACTGTTTACTGCCCCTCTTTGAGTGCACTACTAGTTAACATTTACCAGTACTGGCAACTGCTACATACATCACAAGTAGACTGTTTGCCCATACAGTACACCCATACTCAAGACTCAAGACTGACACTTTTCGGTTACACTCACAGTTCTTTGTGGACGTTTACTTCTGGATCGACCTGGGGTTTGGGTTCGTCACCGCTTATTGGGAACACATCACGGAAACGGACGACGTGGTGTACGTGGTTGACTTACAAAAGATACGCACGCACTACCTCCTGACCTGGTTCGCAGTAGACGTGTTAGCCGCTTTACCAATAGACTACGTCGCGCGGGGGGCGCGGGGAACAATAGGATGCAGCTGGGACATCACGAAAACGAGTCCGTGCGCCGGCCAGGTACGTGTTGTATTTCCCAAATCCAGGCACACTGTTTGCCCATACTCGACTGACACTTTCTTTTATTTATCAGGAAACCGCGCTGAACGCCGCGTCATCCGGAGTTCTAAACTTTTTCGCCCTGTTGCGTTTGCTAAAGCTGTTGAGAATAATACGAGCCGCCCGGATATTCGAACGCTACGACACGGTGTTCCTGACGTACCACGCGCAGGTGAGCATGACGAAATTGTTGGTAGTGCTTTGTTTGCTGTCGCACTGGTAAGTATTTCCCATTTACCACATTCCGCCGACTGATTGCCCATACGATACTGACACTTTCTTTTTTATCTCCCAGGATGGCGTGTTTGTACGGCAGCGTGTGTACGTATTGCGCGTTTCCCAAATCCTGACACGCTGTTTTCCCATACAAGGACTGACACTTTTCGTTTACACGCGCAGACGATTTCACGCGCGAGGATTACGCGGGCACGACGAACAGGGCGTGGGAGTTATACGTGGGGTCTCTTTTCTGGGCCGTGCAGACGCTCACCACGGTGGGGTACGGTAACGTCGTTCCTCAAACCGTGAGCGAACGGCTACTGGCGTGCGGCGTGATGTTGATGGGCGGTTTTGTGTTTTCGCTGATCATAGGCAAGGTTTCGAGTTTGCTTGATAACGGCTCCGCGGAGAACGTCGAGGTGGAGCGGAGTTTATCCCTAAAGCGGTTTCTGGACAACAGAAACGTCCCGCCAGCGCTGGCCATGAGGATAAACGCGCACCGCGCGCACTTAGTGGCGAACGCGAAACCGGGGGACCGGGAGGTAATCGCGGAGCTGCCAAAACACATCAGGGTTGATGTTAACTTCTTCGTGTACGGAACGGTCGTGGTGAAATCGTTGTCCGGGGACGTGTTGCCCAACGAAGCAATCATCGAGCGCGTCTGCATTGACATGCGACCCACGGTTTTCACAAGGGACCTTTCTCTAGCCATGGCGGGCGAGCACACGTACGTATTTTATTTCCCAAATCCGTCAACACACTGTTTGCCCATACAAAGACTGACACTTTTCTTTTACAATCACAGCGATTGCGTCGCGATTTTAACCGAGGGCGTGTGCGTGGTTGGGGCGAACGAACGCGGTTTGTTCAAAGACGACGGCACCAAAGAAACCAGGCGGTACCACCGGGAAGTTAGTAAACAAGCGAAACCAGGCGAAGCGCGGCTTTGCGGGCCCGGTTTCTTGATAAATCCCGGGCTTATTTTCGGCTGCACCAGGGCTACGCTTTGCGTGGTGCCGTATTCCAAAACCGTCGAGGCTTGTGTTTGGGACCCAGAAACCTTTTCTTTGATGCTCAAGGAAGCGCACCCGTTGTTGCGGCGAAACGTGTTAGACACGTTTCTGAAACAGCTGAGAAACAGTAACCGAGGGATGCAGAAGCTCGCGGTTGCGCAGATTGGACGCGTGGACTTGTGGGACGACGCGCGCAACAGGTTGAGCAGCGGGTGGCACGCGCAGCTCCGGGCGGAGCGCGTGAAGGAGGACAAGCAACGATTGATCAATTCTGGCGGGTTTCATGATGAGGAGACGCAAAAGATGCGCGCCGCGAAGTTAGAAGAAGCCACGCAGACTGAAAAGATCGAAGCCGTGCAGCGCCAGGTGCAGAAGATGCACCACGATTTAGCAGAAGTGGGGAACAAAATCGGCGAGCTGGATAAAAGGCAGAAGAGCGTTGGCGCAACTTCCGGCGCGGAGTTACGGAAATTCCAAGACAAGGTGATCCAGGTCATGGATGCGCACTCGGAAAAGGTGGACGGGCTGGAAACCGCGGTGCACGGGCTTTTTCGGATGCTACAAGCTGTGCTTGATGACAAAGGGAAAGACAGGAAGCCGGAGAGAGGGGAGGAGAAAAAAACCGTGGGAGGTTTCGAAATCGAACGCGCTCGGGAACGCGGTCGGAGCTCGGGTGGGGAGGACATGGAAAGAGGTCGGAGCTCGGAGCGACGAGACTCACGCGACGACGAAATCGTGAGGCTCCCGAGAATGTCGAGCCCAAGCCGGTCGAAGTCGCGAGACCGGTCGCTGAACAGCTCGCGAATGTAACACGGAGGTGTACTTGTAGTATTAATATTTTATTGTATCGTAACCGTAAACCGTAAGCTATTCACCCACATTCATCGTAACCTTAAAGCTATTCGCCCACGTCTTCCCGTACCAAGCGCCGCAACGCCTCGCGTTCCCCAGGTCCCGCACACGAAAACCGCCCCCCCAGGTTCCAAATCCGCACCCCGTTCCCGTCCGCGCTGGCGAGGTACTCGGGAATTTTGGTGTTGAACGCTACGGCTTGCGTCGGTGTTCCGGCGACGCACCCAGTTAATTCAACGGCGGGCGCCAGAGCGGAAAGTCCCCCGAGCGAAAAAACACCCGCCCCGGGAATCGAACTGGGGACGTCTCCATCCCCGTCCCCGCTCCCAACGGCTCGTGAAAGGTCATAAAGCACCACGGTACCACACGACGTCCCGATTGCTACTAAAAGCGGCTTCGTTGGCGACCACTCGCACGCGAACAACCCTCCGGCTTTGGGTTCCAGGGAGCAAAGCTTTTTTCGTTTCGCGCGGTGGTGAATTTTCAGCGCGCCGTCCGCGCCCACGGACGCGAACAGCGTATCGCTGAACCGGTTCACGTGCACCGCGTGTACCGAGCCTGCATGCGGCTCGTACGTGGCGACTATTGGCGACTTTAAAACACAAGGGCCGCTGTTCCCTGTTTTGTCCATTCTTTTTTTGTAAAAGTCGTTTGAGCTAAACGCGGTGTACCCGCGCGCGACGCACTCGAAAACGCACCCCACGTCCGAACCCACCAGAAACTGATTGGATAAATCGCCCATCGCGTCGCTTCTGGAAGGTTCATTTGCGTCACGTGTATCTTTCGCAAAGTCCAGATCCTTGGTACTGCCGAAGAACGACGCCGCGGAGATCCCGTGCGTGGTGTTTTTCCCGCTCGCGTTGGCGGATTTCGTTTCCCACCCGAACCGCGGGAACGGCACGCGGCGCGCGGAATTCTTTCTTTTATTTTCCGACCTTTCCGAGTCCCCGTACCCCGTTTCGCTCGCGTCGGTCGTTTTCGTGTAGTCCCACACCAAAACCCGCCCGTCACTCCCGAAGGAAACGACGTCCCACGAGCTCGGCGGTGTGGAGTCGTTGTTAACAATCCAATCCACGGACGTCACCGGTTCCCGGTGCGACCCCTCGCTCACCGCGGAGCGCGCTTTTAAAAACTCCGGAGTTGCATGATTTGATTCGTCGTCGTCATCACCGCTGTCTTCGCGTCCGCTCGTTTCACTGTCCTCAGAGCCGTTTCTGCCGTTGACACGTCCACTGTTTCTTCCACCCGTACCACCCGTACCACCCGTACCACCCGTACCGCCCGTACCACCAACATCCCACACGTAAACCTCGCCGTCGAATGACCCGGCCGCGACCAGGCCGGGTTTGGTGGGGTGGCACCTGATACGATAAAACCGAAAGTGTCAGCCTCGTATGGGCAATCGCAGATGCGGAATGTGGTGATTGGGAAATACTGACCTGACGCACTGCAGCGCCGAGTCCGTTTCGAAAACGTGGTCCGGTTTCTTTGAATCCACGTTTTGTTTCCGCAGGTTCCAAGCACAAAGCGCCCCGGAACTGTCACACCACCCTGTCGTGTCGAACCGGCCGTAGCTCACGAAAATGCTGTCCCCAGAGCTTGACCAGGAAACCGCGGTCGGCACGAGGTGGCGCCAGAACTTGTCGTCGCGCGATTGCGTCTTTCCAGACGTGGACGGTTTTGATTCATTTGTGGATGCATTTCCAACCGGTCTCGGGTCCAACACGTAGACGCACTCGGGCTTTGATTCGTCGCTTTCGTGTGCTCCACCCGCCATCACGCCGCTTCGTGTTTGAAAACTCGCGCTGCGTTCGTTTTCGGCGAGGCACGCGGTCACGCGCGGCACGGCGGTTCGCAGAAAGTTTACCAGCTTTTGCGAAGGGTGCTTCGCGAGTTCGTTTTCCGAAGTGACACTTCCCAGAAACCCGCCCCCCCCCTCGGTTTGCACGCCGAACTCGTGAGTGGAGTACGTCTGGATTCTGTTTTTGGGTCAGGGAAGAGGGGCGCGAGTAAGCGTGGGTTAGCGAAGCTCGGTGACGTTTCAGTGACTGTATTAGCTGTATCAGGCGTGTCCTGTGGCACCGGGCGCGGTAGATTTGAATTCCGACGTCAACAACATCCATCGGGTGCCAACCTTTGGTGTGTTTTCGAGATCGGGTCCGTCGCCGTGGACGCGTCGCCGGTGCTTAAACTCAACCGCCACGTGCTGATAATCACCGCGTCGCCCTCACAAGGCTCGCTGTCCGCGAGCTTCGCGCTGCTGCGCGGCACGGTGGGGCCGCGGCGACGCATCGGGGGCGTCAACGCGAGAGGAGAAGTGATGATGATAATTTTTAGCGAACAGAGGTGAACTTGCAGCAGACGAGTTTTGTTTTTACAAACGCGAAGTACAATCAGTGGTCCTACACGCGGTCTCATCATCGCTCCCCTCCCTCTTCCTCCTCCCCCTCCGCCGCCGTCTGTTCCGCCATCAGCCGGTCCCGTTTCGCCTTGTTCATCTTGTCCTGTAGGGTCGTGCAAGTAACGCCCATGACTTTGGCGGCGTCACTTAAACGTACCCGCCCGCCGTGCACGCAGAACTTCAACACGTTGTCGCTCGCGCGCAACGTCCTTCCAAGCAACGTTTCGCACGCGTCCTTTCGGTTCGCGAAGTCGACCGTTTTCTGCACCACGTTCCTTCGGTTCGCGGAGGACAGGAAGTTCGTGGTGAGCGAGACCCCGGGCGTTGTGGAAACCGCGTAGTGCGGCCACTTTCTGGGCAGGTAGATGGTTTCTCCTTTGTTAAGGGTCGTCTCGATTGGAACAGCTTTGTGGAAATCTGGAAAAAGGGCGTGGTCCACGTTTTGCAAATCCACGAATTGTTCGGTACCTTCGTGGAAGATGTACTTCAAGTGCCCGGGGTGGAACAGCACGAACTTTTTAACGCCTTGAAGAGAACAAAGCCACGCGTCCGTGTGCCACACATCAACGTGAAGCTTGGTGGAAACGCCTTTGCCGCCCAGGAAAAGCCACGTGAAGGGCGGGCGCCAACTCTGTTTCAGCGCCTGGAAATAGTCCCGGAAGTACGGCCCGTTTTGTTCAATGTCTTTTTCCAACTCGGGCAGGTCATCCAGGAAGTTCCACGTTCGGAGGTAAGGGACGAGTCTTTGGTTTTTTGTGTTTACTGGTGTTGACTCATCACCCGGTGTTGTCACTACTGGTGTTAGCGCATCACCTGGTGTGGTTTCATGGGAGGTACTGGCAACGGAAGTTTGAGTCGTCTGGCGCGCGTCGTCGTCGTCATGGCACAGCTCGACAAACGCCTTCAGTGAGCATCGCATTTTTTCGGTAGTGCCGTCGTCCACTGACACTTGTGTCTCCCCGTGATTCTCCGCGAACCAGTCAAGGGTCCACTTCTGTGCGCACGGCCAGGTCGCGACGACGTCCGTGAGCACAGCGGGCACGGCGCGGTCGATGAAATCGCGTTCGAAGTCCTTCGGGGGTACGTTTGCGACGGACAGTTTTTTTATCGGTAATGAGTTGGGAAATAGGGGCACGTCCGATGCATCGATGAGATCATCGCCTCCCACCGACTCGGACTCGCCGCCCGCGCCCATCCCTCGGCCGCGGGAAACGACCACTGTGTGCAGAGCGAACTCGGGCGGGTACCGGGAAGCCAAGCAAAGGCTTTGACCGGGGGGAAGTGCGCGCCCGGCGCCGTGGCTTGTGATGAATAGGTGGGCACACTGTGCTGGTTTTTGGAGAGACTGCCATTTTTTTTTCTTCTTTGGCGGCAAGTTCGATCGTTCAAAACCAGATCCTCCGCCGCCCCGTGCTCATACGCTTCGGCGGCGTCCGGATTCCCGCTTCCGATCTCCCGTGCTCGGCGGACGCTCTTCCGGCGCCGGCGCGATGTCCGCGAATGGACGGTACGGGCTGGACCTGGACGCGTCTGATTCCGAGGATGACGACGTGATGCGGTTGCCTGGGGAGACGATTTCGAAAACCTCGCCACGACCGAGGTCTTCGAGCAGCGACGCGAGCGACACGACTTCCAACGAGCCGATGCCGATGCGTGTTTCCGCGGAGGTTGCTTTTTTAGGCGAGGTCGACGGGGCGCCGAGTGTTCACCGAAGCGCAAGGAAAACCCCATCGAAACCGGCGTTGGGACACGCGCTCGCCAACGATCTGTTCGACGTTGGACGCTTCGGGTTGGGTGACTTTTTCCCGACGCGCGACAGTAGGTCGCCTCGTCACGAGTCCGGCGCTGCTGGTGTGGGCCCTGGCGCAGACGCCTTGGCCGCGGCGGCCGCGCTTAGGCGGGAGTTAGCGGCGAGTACCAACACCGCACAAAGACGCGTCGACCGTAAACGACGCGTCCCCCCCGCGTCCACCGCGTTCGCCATCGCGCAGTCCGTGCTGCGGGATTTGGAGCAGAAGAAACCGCTCCAGTTCCGGGAAATCAAACGCGACCCCACGCGCGTCACGGATGCGCACTCCATGTTCGGGAGCTCGTTCAGGGCGAGCTGGGGGCCTAATGGGCAGCTAGTACACCCTGGGCGTTTATGCGCGTCGACTGTTGCGTCGGTGGGCGGGTTCCAAGCTTGCGCCAACGCGCAAACGCAAAAAGGATCCCCGCACGCGCCGCACGCCAAAGTCACCACAGAGCGGTTCGCCCCCGGGGTTGGCGGCGGATGTGTGGCGGCGAGGGTGGCGGCGCTTGAAGTGGCGCTTCAGGTGACTGTTGCGTATGCCAGTGGTCGTGATGCCATGGATAGCGGTGATGCCCTGGACCGCGGCGATACCCTGGATAGCGGTGACCCGGATAGTGACGCGCCGAACGGTTGGTGTTCCGCGACGTTTGGCAAACGACTTCGCGCGTCGTGCTCACGGGTGGACCTGCCTGGCGTGTGCGACGCGTACCTGAACTCGGTGGAGAATGTCGCGCTCGTTTCAAACAAAACCCCTTCCTCCGATTTGAAGCTCGAGGTAAGCGCGTGGGACCTGGTGAAAACCTTGTGGGGGGACGCGCCGGGCGCGGCGCCGGTTGCGAGCGCCGCGGATCGACACCGGCGAAGGGCTTCGGTTTCGGAGTGGCTGCGGAAACAAACCGCGAGTCGCGGGGACGCTGTTTCTGGAGTTACCTCCCCAAAACTTCTGGTACCCGAAAAAACCGCCACCGGCGCGCTCGTGTCTGCGACGCGACTCGCGTGTTCCAACGGCGACCCGCGCTTAGCCACCCTGATCGCGCAAAGCGCGCGCGGAGGCGCTTTGCCCGAGTTAGCCGGCGCGCAGCTGAAAATCTGGCGCGACAGCGTGGTGGAGAAGTACGTGCCTTCCGAGACGACGTTGCTGTTCGAGGTGATCGCGGGCGAAGTCGCGCCGTTCCGCTCCGACCTCCCCGTCAAAGACTGGCGAACGAACTTCGGCCTGCACCTTTGGTACGGCACCTCGCCGAGCACCACGGTGGGAAAGGTGATGGATGGGTATCTGCGAAGCGTGGAGACGGAATCGGCGACGTACCCGTCAGGTACGGCCTTGCGCGTTTCCCAAATCCAGGCACACCTACGTTTTATCTCTAACGCGCCTGCGACTGTTCGGACCGATGACCGGTGACTGTTGTCCATACATCGTCCAATACACATAACGATTACCCCTCCCTGTTGTCCACACATCGTCCAATACACGTCCAACACACGCCCAACAAATGGACTGACCCTTTCCCTTCACAATCGTCAGCGCCCGGTTCCTTGGACGTGGACGAAAAAACCTCCCGCCTGAAGGACGTTTGCTTCAACCTGCTCGCGCTCGCGCAGGTCAGTAGCGACGAGTTGAGGGACGAAGCACGAAGCGATACGATGTTGAGGCAGATGTTCCACCCCCTGACGTACGTCGCGGATGACCTGACGAACGTAGCCCTGGCGTGGCACCTGTTCAACACGCTTGTCGCGGTGGGCGCGGTGCCGGAGACGCAAAGCACCTCCCGGCTTCACGACGAGCTCACGGTGAACTTCGCGACGCAGCTGGATTCGTTTACGGGGGTTAACTCCGTTCCCGAGTGGCAGGTGTTCGTGCTGATGCACCTTTCGGACGGCCCACGAAGGGCGGACGCGACGAGACGGGTGTTACACAAACGGTGCGCGGACTGGGCGAACGACGATGGCAAGAAAAACTTCATGACCGAAAAAGCGGGCGTCCCGAAACCGTGGCTCGACGCGGCGGAGTTGAGGTGGAGACGAAATTGCGCCGACTAGCACCGTATGGATTTGAAGGTTGAATACTGCAGGGATTTGAAGGACATTAATGAAGTATAGTCGGGATTAACGGAGCATAGTCGATACATTCGGAGTACCTTTGCCGGAAGAAAAACAGGAGTACCTTTGCCTTCCTGCTACAAGTGTCAGTCTAGACACACTCTTTCCTGCTAATCACGCATCCTCCGGTTTGAATGAAATCACGTTCACCGTGTTGTTCGAGTAGCACGCCGCGATTTTGTCCCCGCCCGCGTTCCAGCACACCTCGAAAATCCCCCCCTCGCCTTTGTGCGTCTTGACCCGTTTGCCATCTTTCACTCGCCACACGTGCAGCCGCTTGTCGAAGGACCCGGACGCCAGGTGTTTCCCGTCCGGGGAAAACGCCACCGAGTACACCGGATCGGTGTGCTTGGCGAGCGTGTGTACGCACGTGCCGGACTGCACGTCCCACAGCTTCACCGTGGCGTCGTACGAAGCCGAGGCGAGCAACAGCGGCAGGTCCGGATTGCGTGTACCAGGCCCGGTCGGGGACCACTTTATGGTGTATATCTCTTTTTGGTGATCGCGGAAGTCGAACAAACACGAGTCGTTGTCCACGGTCCAGACCTTGCAGGTGTAGTCGTCGGAACACGACGCCAACAGCGTACCGGTGGGGTCCCACTTTATGGCGTTGACCTCGTCCGTGTGGCCTTTGAACTGCTTGATCGGACTCGGGGACCCGAGTTTGCAGACGAATATGGAGTGGTCCATGGACGACGTGGCAAAGCTTTCGTCGTCCCGCCAATCCACATCCAGGGTGGGGCCGGTGTGGAACGCGAACCGCTCCAGCACCTCGCCCGTTTGCGCGCTCCACGCGATTGCGGTTTTATCCACGCTTCCGCTCAGCAGCGCGGTACCTTTTTTGTTCCACTTCAGCGAGAAAATAGGCCCTTCGTGTGCGTCCAGGGAAAACAAAAGTTCGCCCTCCCCGTTCCACACCCGCGCGATCCCGTCGTACGACCCGGTGGCTAACAAACTCCCGTCAAAATTCCAGTCCAACGTCGTCACGTCTTTGCTTTTGTTCGCCCAATCGTCGATCCCGTCTTTTTTTCGCTCGGGGGAGTTCCGTTTGGTTTTGTCTTCAGCTTTTTCTTTGGTGCCGTTTGAGGTACCCTTGGCATCATCACTATCGCCCTTATCGCCCTGGTTGCTGCCTTTCTTCGCCTCGTGCTTCAGCACCAGCGGCGCGCTCACTGCGTTTCCTGAAACCCGCCCGCTCGGCCCGGCGGGTACGGTCCACACCCGCGCCGTGGCGTCGCCGCCGCCGCTCGCGAGGCGCTCGGCCGTAGGCGACCACGCGCAAATGAAAACCTCCGCGGTGTGGCCTTCCAACACCGATATTTCGTCCTTCGGGGTGTTCTGGATGTCGTCCTTTTTATGCTTTTTATCGTCATCAATCTCCATGGACGAAACCCCCGGGCCGTCATTCGCCTCGCGCGTCATCTTTTCGTTTTCTTTCCGCTCCTCCTCGCGCCGCGCCGCGTCGCGCTCGGAGTCGCTCATTGACCTCTTCGTTTTCACCAGATGTTTCAAGTCCTCCACTGGTTTGCTTAACAGATCAGAAGAGGTTAACATGCTGAAGTTGTTGTCCACGTCCGTGCCGTCCTGTGATGGGTGTTTAGTGGAGGGGAGTGAATCAGATTGGAATCGAGTCGAATTGTTGAGGGGCGAATGGGTTGTGCGACAGGTGCGTTTACCAGCACGTTTGGTGTCATCGCGGGAAACCCTTGGACACAGCGTACGCCGTTTCCGTGGTCCGGAAACAGACGGTTGTGTCGTACATGGACCCGAAAACAAGCGAGGCACGCTCGACTCGGATTCGATCGATCGACGTCAATGCGCTTTGGCGGGAAAATGGCGCCATCGCGCGGCTCCGGAGACGCGGCGGTGTGTGTTGGTCGATTGGTGGGCTGGGGTAAAGAACGCACCTCGTTAAGGTTTGCCTCCAATTCAAGGTACTGCAGGCCTTTCTGGATGAAAGACACCAGGGCACCGGGGGGTAGCTCCACGCCTTTCGCGACGGACGTATCGGTCGAGAAAGATTCTTTTCCAAAAACAAACGCCGCGTGCGTGAACCCAGATTCCAGCATATACCGGTACACGAGGAAGTTCACCTCATCGCTGGAGATGGACATTTCGGCCGAAACCCGAACCACACCCACTATCACACCACCAGATACGTGAGATGCGGTGGTCGAGGCGTTCGGTGCAGTGAAGGCCCGGCAGGCGGGTAGGGTTTGCTGCTCTCAATTTCGTCAATACCAAAAGGGTACGATATCGTGACTGAGTTCCCGTGAAAAGAAGGTTCCTGATGTACCCCGCTTCGCCCTTGTCAAACCTTACTTTGGAGCGCCGCGCTATGGATAGCGCGAGCAACGCGTCGAGGTTCGACACCGCGAAGGGTCGGAGAGGAGCCGTTTTGGTTTTCTGCTGCTTGCTCGCGTCTCCTTTTCCTCCTCGTGATTTCTCGGAAGGGTCATCAGTGCGTCTCGCACCACTCCCGGAAGAGACGTCCGCCCCCCGCGGACGTCTCCGTTTCACTCGTTCCCGCGATGCCGCTCACGCAGCTCCTGGACAAGCTCGGCGAGCCCCTGGATTTGTGGCTCTCTCCCAACCACGAAGCACGACCGCGGGACGTCCACCCGTCCGAGATTTTATCCGGGGATGGGGCCTCGGACGGGGCGGGGAAGGTGGTCCCGACCGTCGGTGTTGCCACCGCTCCCGGCGTGGACACACACGACGTGGTGCTGTGCGAGTTCGTGCAACGTGATGACACAAACATAGTTCCCGACTGGCTTAAACCAACCACCACCGAGACGTCGAACACCAAGAGCAAGTCACCAATATCTGCAAATGCGGTGGTCCAAGGGCGCTCATCTCCCTCCAGCAAATCAAACTACGCGTTTGCCACAGACACGTACGACCCGATATTCGCGACCGAGGTTGGGGTCCCGTGCGTGTTCGTCACGAAACCGGAACGGGACGTTATGTGCGGAACATGCGGTGACGTTTTCGTGAACCCCGTGGTTTCAAACGCGGACGGGGGCACGCGTTGCCGAGCGTGCGCGCCGAGTGACGAAGAAAAGGATGCTTCTGAAAAGAAAAACCAACTCGCGAAGGATGACCGTAGCCCACTGAAGGATCACCTCGCGGAGGATTACGGCGCACTTGAACGGGTATCTAGCTTGAAAGTCATGTGTAGACACGGTTTGCGGTACGTAGACAACGCAGACGAAGCGGATGGAGTGGGAAGGTGGACGCACGAAGCCGGAGTGGGGTGTTCGTTTTCCGTCGCCATTGGGGATCGAAAATCCCACGAAGACCGATGCGGTTTCTCGAAACTCGTTTGTAACCTTCCGTACCTTCAGAAAAATGCTGGAGACCCTGATGCGTGCCAGGAGCAAATATTGAGGCGCGACTTACCGAATCACCGAGCGGTGTGCCAATACCGGTTGGTGCCTTGTTCGATTCCCGGGTGCGGCGAAAGGAAGAGAGCGAACCGACTCGCGGCGCACGTCGCGATTTGCGATAAAAAAACGGTAAAGTGCCCGAACGGATGTCCGTGGCGCGGACGCGGGGGGGAGTTACCGAGGCATCGCGCACAGTGTGAGCTGTGGATTGTCGCGTGCGGACGGACAGACGCGGAGGGACATGACACGTGTACCCACAAAGGCCCGCGAAGCGCACAACCCGAACACGACCAGGCGTGTCCTTTCCGAGTAGAAACCTGCGAGCACTGCGAACGGCTCGTTTGCGCGCGGCGTTTGGTGGCGCACTTGGCGAGTTGTGACCAACGAAAAGCGATTTGCGAAAGCTGCGGTGAGTTACTGCTGGTCACCAAGCTTAAGAGCCACACTAAAAGCGAGTGCGCTAAAAACGCGCGCGCCGAAAAAAACGCGTGTGCGTTTGCGCGGTTCGGTTGTTCGTTTTCCGGATGTCGCGACGCGATGGTACGTATTTCCCCATTTATTACATTCCGCCGACTGTTTACTGCACTGTAGGAGTACAGTATACCCTTTCCAATCCCTCATACACATTACGAGAGACTGACACTTTCTTTTTTATCGTATCAGGAAAAACACGAAGCACAAAGCGCGCCCGATCATTTGCGCATGGTTTCCCTCGCCGTGGAAGCGTCGTCGGTTTCGTACGACGCGTGGTACAAGGACGTGTCAAGTGTCCGCGACGAGCTTGTCAGAATCGTTACCGCCACAACGAAAAGTGTACAGGCGGTTAGTCTGGAAACAAAGCGGGTTGTGGATTGTCAAATGATCGAGACTGAAAAAATGCAAACCGCGTTCGCGGATCTGCGCGCGCACTACGAGTTTCAGTTGGGGAAGGTTAAAGAAACGCACCGAATACGCGCTTTGGCGAGTGAAAAACGGCTGAACGCGGTTGTGACGGAAAACGAGCTGTTGCGTACACAATTGTCTTTAAAAATGAGCAAGGAACGGGGGGCGGCGATCGAGACGGGTGTTTTTGCGAAAATCGCGCAGGTCAAACACTTCGTTGAAGCCGCCGTGTCCACCGAAACCGCGTCGAACGAAAAACACGCGCGGCGGTGGGAAACCGACGTTACCCGAATTCTCGAATCCGTGGTTGACGCGAAAGCTTGGGTGGACAAAAGCACACTCGATCTGCACACACGAATTGCGAAACACGAGGTGGATGACGACAATCGGCGTGAGCGGTGCGACGAAGAGCTTGCGGAGTTCAACTGCGAAACCATCAACGACCTGGCTGAATTAAGTAAGCGGCAACAGAACTTAGAAAAACGGTGGATGGAAACCAACGCGAAACTGCGTGATCCAACACAACACGGGTCTCGCGACGAAATCGTACGGAACCTGCCGTCGCAAATAAGGTGGGAAGCCACGCGCGCGGCGGACGCGATGGACTCGGTTGAGAAAAAAGTACATTTGGTGAAACAAGCGCCGCGGGCGAACCGCCGCGGCGCGCAAGCCGCGGAACTGCTGTTCGGAAAAGGCTCGCGCGCGGACCCACATTTACGTTCGGGAAATATCGGGTGAGTAATGTATCTTCGTTTGAAGACGGTAATACGACGGTTTAGACTAAGTACACTGCGAATACACGCTTCGTCTTTTTCTTTTTTCTACGAACATCGAGCTAACTAGTGCGGCCAGATCCTAGCCTATCAAACTCATTTCTTTTCACCAAACCCCGCGTGCGTCGCGCCGTACTTAGCTAAGATGTACGCCCCGTACGTCGTGGGTTCGAACCTTTGGGGGGGATTTTCGGCGACGCACTTTGGCAGCGGCGTGACAAGGGTGTCGAAATCGGGTTCCCAGAAAAACGCACAGCTGTGTCGTTCGTTGGCGCCGCGACTAACCACCCGGTGCACCGTGGATTTCATCACGCCGTTGGTCCATCGCTCGATTAAATCCCCCACGTTACAAATGAACGCGTTTGGGACACTAGGAACAGGGAGCCACTGTTGTTCTTGTTGTTCTTCTTTTTTACTATCACTGCCTCCCTTGAGAATCTCCAGACCCGGCGTGCCGTCCGTCCAAAGCACGGTGAGGACTCCTGATTGTAAGAAAAAATGTGTCAGTCTCTCGTAATGTGTATGAGTAAACAGTCAGGGTAATCAGAGGTAACAGTCCCTTCTGGTACGAGTATGGGCAATCAGGGAGGCGGAATGTGGTAAATGGGAAATACGTACCGTAGTCGGAGTGCGCGCCGGCACCCAAGACGCCGTCGGAGGGCGAACTTTTCTTGTTGCTGTACTTGAGCGGCCTTAAAAAAGCGCTCGGCAATTGAAACTTATCGTCGAAGAAGTGTTTGTCCAGTCCCAGCGCCTCCGCGAACACAGGCATCAGCTTTTGGCACAGCTCCGTGAGCGCGGCGTGGTACGCCATCATGGGTTGTTTGAAGTTAATTTTCAACAACTGCTCGTCCGGCCAGTGGTTCGGACCGCGAAGCGGTAGCCCAACTTCATGAGGCGCTGCCTCTCGTCCAACGTAGTACCCTTCCTTGGTGTCCCCCTGTGTCTGGTTACCGGGGTCAAGAGTCTCCTCACCTAGCGGCGTCCACCCGCGGTTGTTCGGGTCACTCGACGCGCACACGGTTCGCTTTTCGTGGAGAGAAAGATCGAAGAACTGTTTCGATGAGGCGTGCATCTCTTCTATCGTGCAGTTTGGCACGCCGTGATTGGTGAGGTAGAAAAACCCGTGCCGCACGCACGCGTCGCGAATCACGGAAGCCACGACTGATGTGTCCAGCGACAAATCCACGATGGGGATGTCATCACCCATGGTGTCGTCGGGCGGCCGGGAGAACTGGCTTGTTACGACAACATTTGGACTTTTCGACAAGAACGTTGGACCGTTAGAAAGAATCTCGCAGTCACTTCTCCCACGCGACACGACAAGGGCTTGTGACCCCATGACAGCCGGCGGTTGCCCCGTGGGCTTCGCGTAGCCCTCGCGGGCGCCGCACGTGGCTTTCCTCCCGAAACCGGGGCATGTCTCGCGACGTCCCGACGCGCACACCGCTCGTGGCGATGGACACTGCAGGTTTGTTAAACGCGGCACCGAAAGGCGAAGAGATGCGCGGCGACGGTACACCGCTGTCTTCCACGCCACAAGACATTGTTCCGAAACCGTCAACTCCCGGTTCGCAGTGGCGCGCCGCCATGAACTCCCCCGTCCCAGAGGCCGAGTTCCGGAAAGACTTCCGTTCGGACGACGGCGGGGATGAGGATGAGGAAGTAGGTGGTGTCGCGCCTTCCGAGAAGTTAAGAAATCTCGCCGCGACGCAAACGAAGATACAGAAACAGGCCGATGCGCGTTTCGTGACAGAAACGCGCCATGCTGCGGCAGGACGACTAATCCAAGCCGCAGAACGGGCTGAGGAGGAAAAAAAGCAAAGAGGCAAGGCTTTGGTGGAAAAAGTAAGGCGAGCGTCGCGAACCGCCGCGCTGATTCGGGAAACCGCGAAAGTTTCTCTTCGCGAGGACCGGTTTCAATTAACCTCCAGACGCGAAAACACACACGAACTGTGGGACCACGAGATATCGTTCCGGGAATCGCGAAACGACTGGAGACCGGTGACATCTCGTAATGCTGGTGGTGCGGCGAGTACAGGTGAAACGGGTATCCATGACGACGTCGAGACGGAAGTATTGCGCTTCACAAATACTTCCGATGCAAAAAAAGGAAACAAACCCCGAAACTCGCGCTTCCCTCCCCCTTCACTCCAAGAAGCGCGCTTGCACTCGCAGTACGTGCGGCGCGAGCTTCGTACGACTACCTGGCGGTGTGTGAAGTGCGAATCTGGCGAGATGCACGGCGTCCACGATTGCGGCTTGGTTCCGGAACAGCTCCGGGGGACGGAATATATCGCGCCGGCGATGGCGCCGCCGCCGCTGTTCGCGGCGGCGAAACTCGCCGCGGCGTTTGAAGACCGTATGGGCAAACAGTCTGTTACATCAGTGGAAGACGGAAACACGGAAACCGAGGACCGCGTATCCACTGACTCCAAAGCATCGCGCGCATCCATCTCTTTGCTTGTGACTCGTTTCACCAAGGCGGACGTGCTGGAGTGGTTCCACAGGGAGTCACCGAAGGACGCGCGACTTGGAATCAGTTACCTAAACTTGAAAAAGAAACACCTCGGGCCGTCTTTGCCGAAACTGACGAATTTCTTCGCCCTAACTCACTTGGACGTGTCGAGGAACTATTTACGCGAGTTACCAGACGATTTGCATGACACGACGCCGCTGCTCGAGACGTTAAATTGCGGTGCCAATCGTTTGACGAGTTTACCGGACTCGATCGGGTCGTTGTTTTTCCTGAAGAAACTCTCGGTGAATGGCAATTTGTTGTCTCAAAGTACGTGTTGGGCCTTTCCCAAATCCAGGCACACTGTTTTATCTCTCAGCTGGTGACTGTTCAGACCGATTACGGTGACTGTTGTCCATACATCGTCCAATACACATACCGATTACCCTGACTGCTGTCCACACATCGTCCAATACACGTCCAATACACGTCCAATACACGCCCAACACGGGACTGACACTTTTCTTTTCCACAAACAGTTCCGAACTTGAAAAACGCGAAAAGCCTGGAACAGCTGGACGTTTCCGCCAACCCGAGTCTGCGGTTCGTTTGTGACTCGCTTTGCGACTTGTCAAAGCTAGAGACGCTACTACTGGACGACTGTGCTTGTTTACGGGAATTGCCCAACGGTCTAGGTGCGACGCAAGTTTGGTTAACCACGGTTCGAGCGCGGTCGTGTTCGTTGGTGACGTGTCCGGACGGCCTCGCGCTCGCGGTTGGTTTGCGGTTGTTGGATTTGGGCTCCAATAAGATTAAAAAGTTGCCGTGTAGCCTGGGCGGGTCGCACCAAGCGAACTTCAACACCCTACGCGTGGATGATAACTTTTTAACGGAGTTACCGCAAGGGCTAACGAACGCGTTCGCGTTGGAAGTTATCGATTGCTCGACGAATTCCCTTACCGATATCAAAGTGCTAACCACGTGCGGGTCGCTCATCTCGGTGAACGTTTCGTCAAATTTCATCACCGAAATCCCGCGACTGTTCGCGGGCGGACCCGAACGCGCGCGGATAACGCGTGAGGCGAAGAAATCCGCGCTGCGCAGAGCGCGTAAGGTGTTGGAAGGGTTTGAGTTAAACGAGTCACAAGAGTTAAACGAGTTAAACGAGTCAAACGAGTTAAAAGAGTCACAAGGGTTCCTAGAGTTACAAGAGTCACAAGTCAGTGATGAAGGCCTTGAAACACAACCAGGTGATACTAAAGACCAAACCCGGCAAGTTTCAAAGAAAAAGAAACTCGCGATGAAACTCACGGAGCGAGTTAGGCGCCACGAGCGCGCCGGCGCTGCGGCGGCGCTCGCGGACGCGTCGCGCGTGGTCGGTCTGCGGAAGCTTTTGTTGGCGAATAACAAAATAACAAGACTGCCTTGCTGTTTAGGGGCTACTTTGGAAGTTGGTGGCCGGGACGGGCGCGTGGTGAGTTTGAAACAAAACCCGCTGCAGACCTCGGTGGCGAACCTGGTGAACGCTTCTCCAAACGGGATGGATTTGTATCTTCAAAGACTCGCGGAGACGCACTTCGCCGTTTCCGAAATGCACGACGCGCCGGTTTTTTCTTTTGGAAAAGACAATAGCAGGCCATTGTCCGCGACGATACCTGGACTGCGTCTTATGAGCAAACAGTCTGTCAACGACAATACGAAGTCTATCACAGACAATGCGAAGTCTGTCACAGACAATACGAAGTCTGTCCTCCACAAAAAGAAAAAGAAACACTCACGGCGCGTCTCGTGGCACGCCGAGGACTTCGCTTTCCTTTTTCAGAAAGAAGTTGAAACAGATTCTTCGTTCCGTGACCGACACTCGCAGATTGAACAAGCTCGAGCGACACGCGTTGCGGGTCGTAACGCGTTCAAAGCACAGCGCGCGCGTCGTTGGTGGCGACTCGCGGTTTTCGCAGTCCTGAAACGCACGACGAAGAGCCAACGAGCCGCGATTGAAATCGTGGAAGGTTTGGCGCGGATGGAACTTCTTCGCGACGCCGTGGTTGTTGCGGCGGCGACGCGACGAAAAACCGAGGCTGGTTTGTTTTCGTGGATTTTGGACCTAGGCGCGCCGTTCGATTCCTTGCCTCACCGGCTGTTAGTCGCCCTGGCGAAGAAATCACGAACGCATGTAGCGACACGACACGAACCGTTGTGGCGCGCCGGCGACGACGGGGACTTCGCGGTTGTGTTGGTGGAAGGAACGTGCCGCGCGGATTTGGGTGATGACGGCGTTGGTGACGAAAACGATTTTGAAACGACAAACAAAGTCCTCTCCGCGCACTCCGTTTTAGCCGCGAGTTCGCTTCACAGCACTGACCCGCCCAAACGACCCGGCAAACACGCCTGCGCCGGCGTCGAGTCCTGGCTCAACGGTACGCCGCGGCGGCGCACGCTTGAAGTTACCAGGTCCGTGTGTAAGGCTTTCCCAAATCCCGCCTCTGCGTTTGCCCATACTCGTACCAGAAGGGACGTCTTACCTCTGCCTTGACTGTTTGTCCATACATCGCGATATACAAGACGTTAACCACTTTTCTTTTATTGGTACCAGCGACCGAATTCGGTACTTCGTTTTGACCAGGGCAAGTTTGGCTGAAGTGCTTTTGGCGGATGACGAACAGCGGGCGGAGGAGTTTAATCGGCGAAGGTTGGAAATCAAAAAAAGCGCGCGACGAAAGGCGATTGATTTGTACCAGTCGCAGGGTGCCAAGCAGCAGAAGCTCACGACCGATTCCGACAGTACCACCGATTATTTATCGGTTTCTTCGCGGCGCGTCTCTCAATGGAAACTCGACCTGACCAACGCGAAAATGGAAGCGGCGCTTTTGGATCGCGAAGCGTGCGCGTTGCGCGAATTCGCGGAAGGTTTGATTGCGAGCCCGCCGCCGGCGACGCCGCGTGACGACTTTTTCACCGCGGAAGCGGTGCGCAGTTTGCGAACCCACCCTTGTTCCACGGCGTATTTTGACTCACTACCCACCGACTCCACTGAGTTTTTGGAGTTGGTCACCTCGAAAGTGCGGCGCGTTCGGAAAACAGGTACGGCCTTGGGCCTTTCCCAAATCCTGACACACTGTTTACAGCCCCTGGTCGAGTGCACTACCAGTAACACTATTAGTAACACTACTATTGGAAGGTAGTATTAGTAACACTACTAGTTACATTTACCAGACGAACTGGCAACTGTTACAAACCCATACTCAAGACTCAAGACTGACACTTTTCTTTCCCAATCGCAGCGCACTGCCTTGGTCTTGGCCCCCCAATCGGCCTACACTCCGGCCACGACCGGTTCACTTTTCCGTGGCTCAGGGGGTGGAGGGACGGGGGGTGGGTGGGGGGGTGGGGACGACTTTGTGTTGGCCGAGTCATTGCTCCTACTCTTGGTATTGACCGAGTAATTGACAGAGTAATTTCTCCTACTCTTGGTATTGACCGACGGACAATCGCGCCTCCCGATGGACCGGTCCGACGGACAATCACGCCTACCGATGGATCGCTACACTCAAGGCACACCGACCGGGCAGCGGAGCGCCAATACGTGGTGGAGTATTTCGGTTTGGACCGGGATTTCGAAACGCGCGGTGCGTTGAGGGGTGTTACGTTGGACCAAAGCGGCGTGGTGGCGCTCGGCCGGTTACGGAACTGCCGCGCGTTGACGAACGCGCTTCGCGACGACGAGTTGCGGCACGTCGCGGAACTCATCGGGTCTGACTCGGTCACGGCGAGCCGCCGTGGGTACGACGCAGGCGACGACGACGACGAAGCAGCAGCGCGGGAGAAACACCAGAAGGGCGTGATGGCACCCGTGGGTATCGCGGATACAAAGACGTCTAGTGCAAGAGCGCGTAAACGACGGTTTCTGTTTGAGGAAGACAAAAACGACGAAACCGACGACACCGACGACACCGAAACCGCCACCCCCGCGTTTGTCGTGATTGACGGCCACTGCGAGCTTGTTCGTCGCGGCGACGTGATGGGCACCAACATCGGAATCGGCGAAGTGCTCGGGATGGGTCACTTGTTGACCGGAGGGAAGCCGGAAAGCACCGCGCGCGCGGCGTCGACGGTCGTCGGTGGCGTGACGGACGATATGGCTTTCGTCAGCGCGATCGCGATCAGCGCCCGCGCGATGAAACTTGTCGTGGAAAGAAGACCCACGGTTTTGGACGTCATGGCGTTTGACGTCGCCCAGCGGGAAGCGCGCTTTACTGGACGCAAACCGACACTCGCGACGCAAACCGCGATTTCGCAAAGAGCACGTCGGATCGTCACCTCCGCGGAGTCGCACTTCGGGAAAGCAACGCACGGGTTGCGGCGAGTGGTGGACCTCATTCGCGGTGAGTCTCGCAAAATGGCGTTACAAAAGGCGTTACAAAAAGGCGGCGCCGGCGCTTTCCGCGCCGCCGCGCTTTTCGTGGCTGGCGCTGACGAGTTTGATACCACCGAGCCGATTTTGCCAAACGAAACCAAAGAACAAAGAAACACGCGCAAATTCGCACGCGGCGTGCCGGATGCGAGCCTGCCAAATGAGATTTCTCACGCGGCGCCGTTCCGGTGGCTCACGAAACGGGAGGTCCGAACTTTGGTGACTTTCGGCACGCGGCGAGTCCGGGTCAGCTCTGCGGGCGAACCTCTGACCGTCAAGGGCAACGACGGGCGCACCGCGTTTCTTGTGCTGAAAGGGAAGCTCCAGGGTGGTACGGATTTAAAAAGAACGCGATTTGCGCGAGGCGACGTTATCGGCGCGAACTCTGTTTTCGCCGGCGTGACACGCGACGACACGATTTGGGCGGTATCCACCGAAGCGTGGGTCCTGGAGATTTCGCGCGGCGCGTTTACGGAAATCGCGAAGCACCGACCAACCGCGATGGACGCGATTGCGGGTTATTTGTGCCAAGGCGTCACGAAGGGTTTCGGAAGCGATTACCAACACGTGCTGACATGCGTCGAGGCCTGGATCACCAGGGGCGAACGTTTCGATTTGTGTCGCCCAGAAATTCTATCCGGCGCGGGCGGCGCGAGCTCGGCGCGAATCGGGTACGGCGAGGAAACGCGCGCCGCGTTGCGCTCCATTGAAAACGAAGACGGCCTGTTCCACGGTGTTGACCGGGTGCGAAAGATTTGCATGCTTCACACAAGTGCGCGGTTCGTTAACTACCCAATTGGTGCCACCGTGGTGACGCAAGGCGACGACGGCACCTCAATGTTCGCCGTGGTTTCTGGCGAGCTCGAGGTTGTTGTTGAGTCTTTGGTTGACCCAGACCGTGACGGCGACAACGCTTCCAATCGCCGCGTCGGCACGGATTTGAACGTCGTGAAGTCAACGGTGGTCCGCGTGTTACGTCCTGGTGACGTTTTCGGTGAGATGTCCCTGTTAACGGGCGCGCCGCGCGACGCCACGGTGCGGGTCGCGGCGTCTCGGACGAGGACGATTCGGGGAGTCGTAACTCCAGAAATAAATAGCGACGCCAACGAAGAGACTGAAACTTCCGACCGCCAACCCGCCGGCGCGGTTCTGGTGGAGCTCGGGGCATCGGCGATCGTTTCTTTGCTTCGAAAACACGACACCGACTTTGCCAGGAGTGCAAGCCTTGCAACCGCACGACAGTACCACGTCCCAATTGCCAACGAGTGCGCAGGGCGCAGGGCGTTGCGGATCAACCAAAACGCGCTACGTCTGGAGAAGTTTATGCGTTTGTTTCACGGCCAAACCGCCGCCGCTGCGAAATTCGAAAAGATCGCAAACCGTTTCGTCACCGCGAACACGACGCGCGACGAACTTGTGACGAAGGAGTTGAGAGGTAAACACACATCTTTGAGGTCTACAGATGCTCGCGACAAGACAGATACACAGGAAGGCGATGCAAAAAAGCAAAAGGTTTCCAAGAAACTCGTTTGCGATTGGCGCGACGCGTTGCGGGTTTCGGAAACGGAGACTTCGAAAAGGGAGGGGTTTGCGTTGTGGGACGCCCGGTTCGTTTCGTTTCTTCGCAGGCACCCGTTTTTCGGACTCCTCAACTCAGGCGAGTTACGGGTGTTACGGCAGAACTGCCGGTTGCTGATTGCGAGCGCAGGGGCGTGCGCTTCCTTGAAAAAACAAGGCGACCCCCGCGACGGCGTTTTGGTCGTCCTCGCTGGGGTGGTGAACGTAATACGAACAGGTCACAGTGACGGACCTGCCCGTACCCCTCAAGGCGCAGAAACGCTCACGCCTTGGTGCATCACAGGCTTGCGTATGTGTTTGTTTCCCGATGCCGACACAACAAAAAACGTCTGGCCGGCGACGCTAGCCCCCGCGCCGCCGTCCGCGGAAGCCGTGGAGATCGACGGCGCTTCCGTTCGCGGCCTGCTAAACTCCCGACCCACTTTGAAAGCGCTGGTGAAGGATCTGGATTTGGCAGGGAAGCTGAGGTAGAAACAGGTAGAACCCGTGATATACGCGTAGACATTAGCCTGGCAAATCACTCCGGACGCACCGACGGCGGTCGACATCGGCACGCGAAGTTTCGAAAAGCAGAACCAGCTACTGTCTGACTTGTGACATGAAATCTTTAATGAGTCGGCGCCCCAAAGAACAGAACAAAAAGGGCAGATTGCCCAGAAAGTGACGTCGGCGGCCCACTGCAGCGCACACTCGTTCGCACGCGCGCTTTGCGTTTCGCGACGCACGGACGGTAGTTCGCACATCACCCGCGTTCGCGTCACCGCGCCGAAACACCGCCGCGTGTTTGGGTAGATCCCCACAGCGCACCTCGGGTTGACGCTCGGCACCGGAAACCTTACCGGACCCGTGTTATCGGCGGCAGGCACGCGATCGCGATGGCGAGTCTGGGCGTGGTTGGCGCGGTGGGCATCGCGCCGCGGGTCACCGTGCTGCGCTCGAGCCGACGCCAAGTCCGTCGGCACGTCGCGAAAAGCAGAGTCGTGGCGACGGCCCGTTTGTGTTTCTCCCGCGGAGCCAACACCAACACCGCATCGCGCGATGTGCGTTGCGCCGGTTTCTTCGACAACTTGTTCGGCAAGAAAACCACCCCTGTAACGGAACCTGTTGAGTCCGTCCAAACCGTGTCCGGCCCTGACGCTTCACGCGTGGGGGATGACCAGATCGACCCTCTGCGGTCGTCCGATGATGGGGACGGGGACCTGGTTTTCACGGCGACGGAAACCACACCGAAACCGAAGACACCGCCGCCACCGCCCCAACCGATGGTGCAGGTGAAAAAAACAGACTTCAAAACCACCATGAGCGCGTTGGACGCGCTCATACCGATAGACGAGCTCGCGTTGAAGAAAGCGAGGGAGGAAGCGGCTGACGAGTTACGTGCGGACGCGCTGTTTCGCGAACGCGCCCAGCAGGCTACATCCGCGAAAAACGTGGAGGTGAGCATATCGCCCTCCGCTGCGAGCGCGCTCGGCGGGCCGAAAAAAGGCGACGGCGACAAAAAGGAAAGCGTCGACGGCACCGATCTTATCGCTCGCAACCTCGAAAAGCGAAAGAAACAACAGCAAGAACTCGGAGGTGACCAAAAATCCAAGAAGATCGCCTCCCCGATCGCGGAGGGGGAGGAGGACAAGTGGCTGGACACGGTGGTTGGTGGTTTGTCCGACGCGGCCCGGGCGGACGCGGACAAAAGGACGCCCGAGGAAAACGCAAAGCTGGAAAAAGTTTTGGACGAGCTGAAAGATCTCGCCAAGCGCCCGTCCGAGTCGAGGGATGGAAACGAAATTCGTGACAAGTTCGACTCGCTTTTCGAGATTCTGGACATCGTGGACGAACCCGCCGTGTCCGCGGCGGATGTCCAGACCTTGAAAGACAAAGTGTTTGGGTACAGCACGTTTTTCGTGACGAGCGTGGAGGAGCTCGGCCCGGAAATCGCGGGCGAGGGGATTTTGATCAAAGGCACGTTTGGGCCTTTCCCAAATCCAGGCACTGTTTTATCTCTCAGCTGGTGACTATTTGTCCATACATTGCCCAATACACGACTGACACTTTTCGTTAACAATCACAGGCAACTTGCGCGCCGACCGCGCCGCGGTGTGGTCCCTTGTCCAGGAAAAGGTGGAAACGCTTTTCGACGGGAAATACACGCCTTTCATTTTAGAGGAACCTGGGACGGAGGGGGATGAGCCGAGTGTTTCTGGAACGTTCGACAGCGGCGACGGTACCGAGACCAAACAAAACAACCGATCGCAGCGGATTTCGTTTCTCATCGTCCCGAGCGACAAAGCCGGCCCCAACCCCAACACCAGCCTTTGGCAGTACATAGTGGCGTTTCTTTTGTTCGGCTTGACGACGGGAAGCGCGGTGCAGCTGGGTTTAGTCGCTGAGATTTCGCGGCTCCCGGTGGAAACCGCGGAGTGGTTAGCCAGGGGCGCCGCCGGTTTGGACACGTCCCTGGCGCCGAACGAGCTACCCCCCGGGCTCGAGGGGTGAGTATTTCCCATTTACCACATTTCGCCTCCCTGATTGCCCATACAAGACTGACATTTATTTTTACATTCTCAGGTTCGATTCGCAGGCGTACGTGGAAGGCGCGTTTCCCGTGTTCGCCGGGATCTTCGCCACCGCGATGGCGCACGAAGTCGGCCACACCCTCGCGGCGCTTGTCCGGAACGTTAAAATATCCCTGCCGTTCCTGATTCCAAACGGCCAGCTCGGGACGTTCGGGAGCATAACCCAGTTCAAATCAATTCCCAAAACCAGAGAAGATTTGTTCGACGTCGCCATCGCGGGCCCCGTCGCAGGGTCGCTCGTGGCGTCCGCGCTTTTCGCGTACGGGCTGTCACTCAGCATCAACGGCGACCCAAACGATCTGCTGCCCATCCCGGGAACATTGTTCAACGGCTCGCTGTTGCTGGGGTCAATAGCGAAGCTTTTCTTCGGCGACGCCGACCTTTCGAAAGGCGTGCTGGTGCACCCGCTGTTCGTGGCGGGATGGTAAGGACTTCTTCGACTTTTTATTCGCCCGCCCGGGTTCAATCCCGCGCCGTGTCCGTTTTGGAATGACGAGTCGGTGTATGACCATTTAGTTATACACCTTCAAGTTATACACCCCCACATCCCACACCGTTCGCGTCCTGTGACGACAAAATCACCAATTCCCAGACCGCGACGGCGCTTGGCGGCTTCGGCTCGAAAGAAAAGGAGTCGCCGCGCCGTCGAGAAGTGGTGGCACACTTCCATGACTCCGAGGATGCGAACGGCGGCTTATGGTTTTTGTAAGGGTTTCTTTTGCGGTACTGGATGGGAATACGACGTCTGACTGCCTAGTAGTAGGCAGTGCATGGAGTGACAGGCAGAACATTGTCTTCACTCACTGACTGACTCGTGACTGACTTTTCATTCTCCTTTTTTTTCAATCCCCAGGTGCGGGCTCGTGACGCAAGCGCTGAACATGTTACCGGTTGGCCAGATCGACGGAGGACGGGTGACGCAGACCGGTTTCGGCCGAAGGGCGCTCGGCGCTACTAGTTTGGGTGTGTACCTCGGTTTATCCCTGGGCGTAATCGCGAGCAGCATTTCCTTGTCCTGGGGTTTGTACGTTTTGATTTGCCAGCGAACCCCCGAGTTTTCGCCGCAAGACGACGTCACGGAGGTGTCGCCGGAGCGACAACAAGTCGCGTTGTTGCTGATTTTCCTCGCCATAACGGTTCTTTTGCCGGGCGTGGATGTCAACTCCGCTCTGGATGACGTGATGCCGATGCTGTGAAAGAGGTACGGGTAACGTGAAAGAGAGGTGGACGGGTATACACGGGGTCATTAGGGAAGAGCGGGTCCGGGTCGTGGGGATGAGACGAAACGAATGATGATTGATCAGTCAACTTTTTCATCCGTCGCGAATGACATCTCCAGATGGAACGCGGTTCGCGGTGCGTGGGAAGAGGTGAGGACGAGAGGTTGGGAAACCGTATTCGGGTAGACGTGTAGGTGTGTACATCGATCGCGCAAAAGCAGCAAGCATGCAAGGGTTTTTAAATGAATTACCGCGCTTCTTCGCGCCGATCAAAAACGCGAAAACGCCCCGGGTGCCTACACCGACAAGCACCGGTGCAAATAACGCGTCCGCGTCCGAAAAAGATCTTTGCATCTCGTTTCCCAAAATCGACGTTTTTATTGGCCACGCGAATCGCGTCGAAAAAAATAAACCGTGATTGTAAAAGAAAAGTGTCGGTCGTTTATGGGCAAACAGTGTTGATATTTGGGAAATGCAGTACGTACAACAGTTTCCCGAATCGCGCGATACGAAATCCAACAACCGGATTGAGTTCGTCGTCGCCAGTGACGTTCCCGAAACACGGTACGTCATTCACCGCACACGCGTGGACTGTGCCTTAACAGTCGCGTCTTTAAGACAAGTGTCTTTCGTTTATTACCCTTCGTGCGAAGCGTTTGCAGGACACGCGAACTGCGAGCGTGAACCATGGTCGCGGTGTGTGCCGTCGTCTCCGTGGCGCGATGCGGTTCCATCAACCAATCTGTCGCGACTCGATCGTCCGCGAAATCATCGTGCCGGTCGTTCGTGTCCGGCGCTCCCGTCGTGTCTGCCGCCGCGACCCGCCGTCGCCGCGCTAGCGTGCTGAGCCAGGCGGTAGTCACGCCCCCCCAGACGCACGACAACGCGCGTCCCAACACCACCCTAAGGCCGGTCTCCGCGGCCGCGGTGGATTCGTCAAAAGCGCTGGAGCAGTTCCGAAGCATGGGCGGCGCCTCACGTGCGTATTCCCCGTATCTTTTTTTGCGTGAAGCGGGTACCGGTGGTGTGACCCCCTCGGTTGGCGCGTGTGCGCTCGCGATCCGGGTTCCACGTCGCGGTTTGTGTCCGAGTAGTACCAATTGAACAAACCCGTTGCGTTCGTGTCGAACGAACCGAGGAGGCGCACCCGACCGCGGCACATACGCCACAGGATTTGGCCAGATTTTGCCAGCCTGGGTTTGGATTGTTGCGCCAAGCGCAGATGCGGAGATGTCTTTTTCAACGACGTATCGCTCGCGCCGCGTCGCGGTACCCTCGGTGTTCCATCACCCTAACCCTAAACCAACTTACTGACCGTCCACCCACCCCCCTCTCACTCTACTCAACCAAAACAGGCTACGCGTCCGAGGCGAAATCCTCCATCGTGAGCATCGGTTTATCGATCCACACCTGTCCGGTGGAGGTTCGGGAAAAGATGGCGGTCCCGGAGGACAAGTGGGAAGAAGCCATCGCGGAGTTGTGTTCGTACCCGCACGTCGAGGAGGCTGGTATTTTAAGCACGTGCAACCGCATGGAAATATACGTCGTGGCGCTTTCGTGGCACAGAGGGGTGCGTGAGGTTGAGGAGTGGATGAGCAAGTACAGCGGCGTGCCGTTGGAGGAACTAAGGCCGCACATGTTTTTGTTACGAGACCAGGACGCGACGTCGCACCTTTTGAAGGTCAGCGGCGGCCTCGATTCCGTGGTGATGGGTGAGGGACAGATTCTGGCGCAGGTTAAAAACGTCTTCGCATTGGGCGAGAACGTGGATGGGTTCGGGCGGCATTTATCAGGGCTGTTCAAAGCCGCCATCACGGCGGGCAAGCGCGTGCGCTCGGAAACCTCAATCGCGAGCGGCGCGGTTTCGGTGAGCAGCGCTGCCGCGGAGCTGGTGCAAATGAAGCTCCCCGGTGGCAATTTCGATGGGTGCCGGGTGATGATCGTGGGTGCGGGTACCATGTCCAGACTTCTTGTGAAGCACCTCGTATCGAAACGGTGCACGGAGATGACCATCGTCAACCGGAGCGCGGGACGCGTGGAGGAACTCATGGCTGATTTCCCCGAAGCGAACATCAAACTAGCGCTGATGGACGATTTCCTCGCGCAAGCGGAGAAGCACGACGTAATTTTCACCGCCGCGAGCACTGGCGTGATCATCACGAAAGCGGACCTCGCGAACATGGCCCCGGCGAACGCGTCAGTGGGGGGTTCGCGGCGTTTGGTTGACATCGCGGTACCGCGCAACGTGGACGCGGATTGCGGGGACGACGAAAACACGATCTTGTACAACGTTGACGACTTGAAAGAACTAGTTGAGCTGAACAAGGACAAACGGGAACGGGCGGCGGACGAAGCGCGTGAGCTGTTAACGCACGAACAAGCGCAGTTCGAAGCGTGGCGGGACTCCCTGGAAACCGTGCCTACTATTAAACGGCTGCGGAACAAAGCGGAGATTATCCGGGCCGCTGAGCTTGAAAAAGCGATGCTCAAGCTCGGGGACGGGTTAACGAAAAAGCAAATGAAAGCCGTGGAGGAGCTGTCGCGGGGGATCGTGAACAAACTGTTACACGGCCCGATGCAGGCGCTGCGGTCGGACGGCACCGACCCGAGTGAAGTGTCCCAGACCCTGGTCAACATGCACGCCCTGGAAACCATGTTCGACTTGAAGGACCAAAACGTGCCGAGCCGCGGGCGGAAATGAGCGACGAGACGGAACGAAAGGGAAGGGACGGTGGGTTCTTTTCGTAACACGAAAAGATAACATCGTCGCTCCTCGTAGCGCTGTACCACCGATATTTGAATGAAATCGTCGCCATTCTTACAACCAAGTCACACGTCTTGTTAGACTTCTTCATAGTCTTCTCTGTCTTATAAGTGCCATGTCTTGTTAGTCATGAGTCTTATAAGTGCCATGTCTTGAATCCTGTGCTCGGTCTCAAATGAAAGCAACGCAAACTTCCCTTTATTCCCCTAAAAGTTCCTGCTCAACCCGCAGTGCACGCGCCCGACGCCTTTGTCCGAAAACGCGTACTCCAGCCGGACCGGCCCTATCGGGGTAAGCGCCACCACACCGGCGCCGTACCCGTACCCCTGACCTGGTTTCCCGCGCGTACCCCCCGGGTCACCCAAAACGGAAACCCCCGATTTCAAATCGCTGCCGATGTCGAAAAAAACGCACCCGTTTACGGAATCCCTGGCGAGCGGCACGGCGACTTCCAACGACCCGACGATGAATTTCCTTCCGGTTCCCACGCCTCCCTCGGTGTACCCCCGGACCGAACTAGTGCCCCCAATGGAAAACGCCTCGTACGGGGGAAGGTCCCCGATGACGTTGCCCCCCTTCGCCGCGACGGTGAGCCGGGCGCCGCGGCCGAACCGGAAATCCCGCTGCGCCCGGACCATCAAACGGTTAAACGCCTGGCACGATTAACGCCGAAAGTGTCAGTCGGCCGTGATGTGTATATCCGGGATTGGAAAGGGGTCTGACAGAGTGGGGTCCGCACTTTCAACCTGTCCGACTGTACTCCATACAGAGCAATAATCGCAGAGGCGGAACGTGGTGATTGGGAAACGCGTACCAGCATCTCGGGCCGCACCGGCACCGCTTGTTCCGCGCTCACCACTAACTGCGCTGAGAGATTAACAAGAAAATGTCAGCCTCGCATGGGCAATCGCAGAGGCGGTGTGTGGTGATTGGGAAGCCCTTACCCTCGTCCCGCCCCCGGCCTTCGTACACGAACCGCATCATCATGTTCACCGAGGTGTCGTGTTTCTCGCCGGAAAACGTCAACGGGCTGCCGTACGCATCCAGGAAAATGGGCTGCGATTGTTGAACAAAAGTGTCAGTCGGGACCGTGACTTGCGTGTGTAGTTACTACGGACAATCGGCAAACGTAGGTGTCTGGATTTGGGAAAGCCCACTCCGGCCGTACCTGCTTCAAGTCGTCGTGCAGCATCGCTCGCTGGTACGTCGCGCTGAACGTTCCGGTCCACGAAGGCGCCAGGGGCCGGCGGTACTCCTTGCGATTGTGCCAAAAAAGTGTCAGTCGGTCGTAACGTGTATCACGTAAACAGTCAGAGGTAATAATCCCTTCTGGTACGAGTATGGGCAATCAGGGAGGCGGAATGTGGTGAAAGAGAAATACGCACCACGCCTGAGGTGATTCTTTTCACGAAAACCCCTCGCGGGCCGTCGCCCGCGACGGTACCGTCTCCGCTTCCGTTGACCCCGGTTGAGACGTCACTGGACCCGTTGCCGTGCGCATCGTGGTCGTCGTCGTCGCGGGCGTCGTCCCTTTTCGCGTAGATCTGCTCCAGGGTGGATGAGTCTGAATCGAGGAAAATTCTGCGCGACGTGCGGCTGCTATCCCCGATCCACGGGTCGCTGTGTGCGATTCGGACGTCTATTTCGGGTTTCGAGGAGAGGTTGTTTGGCGATATCTCCACACGCGCGGTCAGGGTTTGGCACCGGCCAAACAGGTTCCGCCTGCGATTGTAAAAAGAAAAGTCAGTCTTGTATAGGCAATTAGGGAGGCGGAATGTGTTAAATGGGAAAGGCCCTTACCTGAAGTAATCCGCGTTCGCGAGCAACGCGGACAAACCTCCTTCCTGTAAACCCTTGGCGCTGATCCCACCGCCGCCCGAGAAACCCGCGCTCGCTTTTTCCGTCACGTTCACCACGGCGTCCACTAAAAACGGCCCGCTCTGTTTCCGGTCCCGCCGCGGGCTTTTTCCGATTTGCGAACGAAAAGTGTCAGTCGGTCGTGACGTGTGTTACGTAAACATGGAAGAGGTAACGCGCCCTTCGCAGGACGAGTACGTCGCAATGGCCTGGTCAACAGTCACAGGCGCGTTAGAGATAAAACCGTGTGTGTCGGATTTGGGAAAGCCGGCACACACGTACTTCCACGTGATGTTCGCGTTTTCCAGACCCGCGGTGTTTATCAGGTCGTTGAGGTCGTCAAGCATACGGCCGTGCAGTGCCTTGCCCGGTTTGACGTTTTTCAAGTGCCGCGTGATCATCTCTTTGCGCGTGGCGCCTTTGATCGGCTCGCCCGTTTTCCGATCGATGAACCGAATCTCAACCTCCCCAATCCGGGGTTCCTCAAGGTTCAGCTCCAGTATCCCGTCGCTCACCTCCACGGAGTACCACTCCACCGGGATTTTGCGTTTCTCGTACCACCGGCTAATTGCGGAACACGCGTCCACCACCAAATTACTGTTCAGCGTCCTACCGAACTGCGGTTTGAACAGGTCATGCGCGAAGGAATTCGGGAGCTCATCGCACCCTTTCACCACGAACCCCCTGATCGTGGGGTTCGCCACCAGCTTGAAGGACAAGGAAATCCCGTCCCGCGTATCCACGGTCACGGGAGTGACTTCCTTGAACAACCCGGTGTTGAACACCCTGACGACGTCGCGTTCGATTTCCTTGACGGTGTACGAAAAGTTGGGCTTTATTCGTACCACAGACCGCGCGAGTTGCTCTAATTCAGGGGTCTCGCCTTCGAAATCCACGCTGCTGATCAAAATAGGCCTGGTGTCGTCCTCGGAGGCGGTGCTTCCGTCTTTGTTTCCCGTGGTCACGGAATCGGCGGTCATCGGAGTCGTCGTCGTCGAAGTACCTTTGTTGTCACTACCTTTAGTACCTCCTTTACCGTCACTAGTTTTAGCACCTCCTTTACCGTCACCAGTTTTAGCACCTGCTTTACCGTCACTACCTCCACTCACATCACCCACTCCTCCTCCACTTGAAGACTCGTCGGTGGAAACCAGGGCTACTTCGTTACTCGCAGGCGGCGCGCGCACTAACTGCTTCGCCAGATCGCGCGTTTCCACATCGCCGTTTTTCCGTCCCGTCCCGGTCACGCGACGCGCCTTGTACTGCTCCGTGTTGTCACTGCCTGTCGTGCCTTTGTCTTTGCCTGCCGCCGCAACCTCGGCTACCTTGTTTGTGCTGCCAGGCGCTCCAACGGAGCTGGAAATGCTCGCCACGCACGTCGGGTTCGCACGCGGCAAACGAAGCCTACCAAGCAGCGCACGTTTCCCGGTCGAGATCGCGTTTTCGAACTTCGCCCGCGTTTCATCTCTGGCGCTGGTTAGCGCCGATACAAGGCGGGGGTGCTGCGCGGTCGCGCGGTCGCCGCGCGCGGAGGAAGACATCAACTGTGCGCGTCGACAAACACGCGAAACGAACTCGAAACACAGGGCGGGGGGACGCGCCCGGGTGAGTGCTGGAGCTAAAACCCAGATTGCAGCACGGTTTAGGTCGTTGCACAAAATCTCGACTTGTTCACCGCGGTACCCCGGTCCTCCTCTGCACAAACTCAGCAGGGTGCCAACTCGGGGCGCCCAGGAAATCGCCGCAGCTCTTCCGCGTCGTCTCAGAACTACCACATCGCGTCGGCGATGTCGTTCGAGCCTCGTCTTCGCGGCGACAGCGCGCGCGGGTCGAGTGACGGGCGGTTGTCGTCGCGACCTGGTTCAGGGCGGAACGGGGCCGCGACGCCTTCCGCGTACGCGGGGGTGGGCGTCCGGGCGGTGTCCACTGTGTCGCACCTGCAACCGCGAGAGTTCACGTTCGGGTTCGACCTTTCATCGTTCGGCACGAGCGGCCGGGGTGAGCAGGCTGATGGCGCGCGTGTTGGTCCGGGTTTGGTTTCGTCGAATACAAGGCCTACTGTACGGACAGCATCCGCGCGTACGGGCGACTTTGGGGTTTCACCAAGCGTGCCGTCATCCGTCCGGCCGAGCTCCAGGGCCACTCATCGTGAAGAGACGCGTTCGCGTTCGACCGGTTCGACATTTGTTGATGGGACGAGTCGGCAGTCAACGGCCGGAACCAGTCGTGATGTGACGATGCCCCGAGTCACCGCAACGCCGCGTGCTTCATCCGCACGACCGGGCGGCACGCGCCATGTGACGCACGTCACGTACAACGCAAACACACACTCGACAAAGGTCGGGTTCGGCACGCACACACCGAGCAACACGTCTCGCCAGTTCGACACCACGCCCCCGTCAAGGCCATTATCGACTTCGGAAAGTTCGCACCATCGCTCAGCGCCGAAAAATACGCGCGCGTCGCCGGCGCCGCGCGACCAAAGCGCTTCAGGGTCGTTCCCTTGCTCGATGTCCACGGAAAGGGCGATCGCGGCTGCGTGGAGCCGGGCGCGAGGTGAGTTTGCGGATTTTGATGACTTGATAGACCATCAAGTGGCTCAAATCAAAGCGCAACGGCCGTGCGCCGCGAGCGCGACGGTCGCGTCGCGTCGCGAAGCCACCAATCGGTTACACCGAGGCGTCCCGGTATCGCCAAAAGGTGGACCGGAGGACCGGGCCCCCACACACCGACCGACCACAGCGTCCACAACCGGGGAGGCGGACTCGCAACGTTCACACTACGCGGCACGTCCTGAATCTGCATTTGCCTTTGGCAAACGCGGGGATGGCGTACAGGCAAACAGTCTGCAAAGTAACCCCTCCGCGCCTGCGATGGACGCGGCGCGCGCCGCCGCGGCTGCGCAGCGTTTGCGAGCCGTGGATCCTTCCGGATCAACGCACACCTCGCAAGTCACGTCATCTACAGGCCGACTTCCCGCGCGTCCTTCAAGCGGCGTCCCGAACTCGGCGCGCGCAGAGGGCGCGGTTTTCGGGGTCGACTCTGCGTTGGGAACGCCGAAACTCGAAACTCGCGTATTTGAAAGGAGTCTGCCAACCGAAACGCGCCCGCCGCAACCGCCGAGGGAAAAAGTCGTGCACTGGGCGCCCTCGCCCTCGCCCGCGCGTGGTCAGCGCGCCAGCTCTGCAGTGCCCAATAGTCTTAGAAGTGCGCACCGGGCGCCCGGTAGTGTACCGGGTGCTCCACCCGCGCCGGCTGCTAGATTGCAAGAGCCGGTCCGAAAACAACAAGAGCCTTTCCTAAAACAAGAGGAGCCTTTCCGAAAACAACAAGCTCCTGCCCAGGCCCAGCCGGCGCTTCGCGGCGCGTCCGGCGTTTTGCGCCGAGACGATTTGCTCGACGATGTGGAGGAGTTACCGACGACACCACTTAAGCGGTACGTACGACGTCACCAGACAGAGTACAAGGACCAGGACCAGGAGGCGCACTGGACAACAACTGCTTCTACCCGTGAGCCTGTCGAGAGTGACGACGACTCGAGAAAAGCGTTTACAAAAGGCGAGAGTGACGCGAGAGTGATCACTCTCGGCGCCGAAACCGAACGCGTCGAAAAAACAAAACCCCCGGTTCGTCGCTCGCAAAGCGCGCGCCCCGTGATGCGCGTCGCGGAAATTGACGACAGCGGTACCCTTCCCGGGTACGTGTTGGGCCCGGTAATCGGCGAGGGCGGTTTCTGCAAGGTCAGGAGTGGGATTCACCAAGTCACGGGGGCGAAAACCGCGGTCAAATTGATTGACAAGTCGAGTTTGAAAAACGAAACCGACCGCAAGCGCGTTTCGCGCGAAATTCGCGTGCTAAAAAAACTCAACCACAAGAATATCGTCAGGCTTTTCGACGTCGTGGAAACCGCGCGCAAAATATTCTGCGTCATGGAGTACGCCGCGGGAGGTAGCGTTCTCGATTTCGTGCGAAGTAAGCGGAGTTTAGATGAACCTACTTCCGCAAAATTCACGGGGCAAATAGTCGAAGCCCTTTCCTATTGCCACGCCAACTGGATCGCGCACCGGGACGTGAAACTCGAGAACCTGTTACTGGACTTTCACAAGACACAGGTTCTTTTAATCGACTTCGGGTTAGCCGGCGTGTTCGCGCCGGGCAAGAAGCTAACAACACACTGCGGGTCGCCTAGCTACGCGGCGCCTGAAATCGTATCCAGGTACGTACCGCGCGTTTCCCAAATCCGACACACACTGTTTTACCTCTAACGCGCCTGTGACTGTTCGGACCGATTACGGTGACTGTTTGACCAGGCCATCGTCCAATACACGCCCAACACGGGACTGACACTTTTCGCGTACCAATCACAGAAAACCGTACGACGGCCCGCCCGTAGACGTGTGGTCCTTAGGCGTCGTGGCCTTTGCCATGGTCACAGGGTATTTACCCTTCCACGCGAAAGGTACGTCTTGGGGCTTTCCCAAATCCAGGCACTGTTTGCTGCCCCTCTGTGACTGTTTGAGTCATTAAAAGGGAGTAACTACATCCATCACAAGTAGACTGTTTGCCCATACTCAAGACTCAAGACTGACCATTTTCTTTTCCACAAAGACGGGGACAAGAAGGAGATGTGCCGCAAAATAGTCGCGGGGGCGTACCAAACCCCGAAAACGTGTTCGACCGATTTCGCCGAGTTCATCGGGGTGGTGCTTCGGGTTGACCCTGAAACCAGAGCCACGCTTCAGCGGTGCCGGGATACAAGGTGGGTGAGGAACGCGAGTCTGAATTCGCAAAGGCATTTACTGTTGAATGGCAATTTCGAAACGCAAAAAAAAAGCTTCCCCGACGAAAACGCGGAGACAAACGACTCCGCGACGACGGAAAGAGCTTTTACGTACCCAGCCGCGCCTTCTGGTGGGTCTGTTGACCAGCAAAGAGTGAACGCCCTTGTCGAATCCGGGTTCGAACGCGATGACCTTGTCACTTCGTTGAAAAATGGCGAGCACAACTACCGCACCGCCGCGTACCACTTGCTCGCTTACCGAGACAAAAGCGATTCTGCAAATCGCGATTCTTTTGGAGATTTGACCGATCCGGCTATGAGTAAACAGTCAGGCCGCGCGCGCAGTGCTGCCCGGGTTAGTAACAGTGACGTGCACGTGAAGCACGCCACGCACGGGCACGGGCACGGGTGGCTGCCGACTCGGCCAGCCACGGCGATGCTAGGCATGAAGGAAAGGAGAGCGGAGGCGGCTGCGCTGGAGGAGAATCTTCGGAGACTGAATTTTTAGAAAATTTTGAGGCGTTTTTTATTTTTCGAGACAAATCTTTCTTGCGTTTCCCATCCCAAAAGCTTCACTCCATCATGGCGCAGCGCGAGGGCGAGGCGGTTGGTGGCGACGAGGCTGATTTGGGTGGCTTCGTTGCCATAACTAAAGAGGAACCCCGGTCCCCGCAGGTGCGCTCGGCGGCTACCGCGGTCGTGGTGCACCACGGAAGCGCGTCGTCGTGAACGGCCTCTCCGTTCTTTCCGTTCTTTCGCAAGGATCTCGCCGCGCAACGACCACGACTCCGTCGCCCTCCTCCTCCTTCTCCTCCCTCTGACCCCACACCGACCCCCCCGTCACGTACGTCACGCTTTACCACAGACCAATGTTGTGTCTCGTTTCTTCACCACTCGCGCTGTACCCGCGACCGCGCCCGCCGCCGCCTCTCCCTCCGCGGCGCACTCCGCTTCGCTTCCCTCGAATGGAAGGACAGGCAAGCGCGTTTCGATTCCGGCGCGGTTGCCCGACGCGGCGAAACAAGCGCAACTCGCGCTAGAGGAATTCGTAGTCACGGCTCGCAAGAAAAACAAACACACGGACCACTCGGACGCGGCGGAGGCGGTGTTGATTCCGTTCCGGCCGTTCGCCAGGGCCAAGGCGGAGGCCGACAAAGCGCACGCGGATGGCGACGTGGTGTGCGTGGAGACGAGCGTGTTGTCCGTTGAAGGCGGGAACTGCAGTTTTTCCGGTGGGAACGGCAATTTATTACGTGACGTTAACGCGAGCACGGAACGGGTCACAGGGTCGACAAAAACTGCAGGTACCGCAGTCATCGCAGGTGCTGTAACGCAAGAAACAGCAACACGCTCCGCAATAATACCAATACCCCCCGGCACCGCCGACACCGGCGCGGTGTTAAAAAATACCCTCGCCGAACTGGACCGGCTTCATGTAAACGCGTCGTGCCGGGTGAGGCAACGGGCGCCTGTGGTGGCGGAAGCGAGGGCCCGGTTGACGAGTTTAAGACGAGAGTGCAGGGACTTGTTCCGAACCCTGGACAGGCAAGGGTTCGACGAAAGCGTTCAGGTACGTATTGGGTGTTTCCCAAATCCTGACACTGTTCGGCCCGATTACTCTGACTGTTTACTCATACACATTACGAAAGACCGACACTTTTCTTTTTTACAATCAGGCGAAACTTTGGCAAAAGCAATCCCTGCCCGCGGCGCGGGACGCGCGGGAGTTTAGTAAGCTCGGCGCCGGGGAAAACATGGAAGAAATACGGAACCGGTGCGGCGCGTTCGCAAACACCGGGAGCCCGCACCACTTGTGTTTGCACCTTTGTTACTATCGGGAATACGACCCCGCCAGACGGTTGTTCGTGTTGCGAACGCGCTTGGCCGCGGCGTTGGGGTCGGCGTCTTTGTTGGATAACTGGCGCGCGTCCCTGCGAGCGGCGACGTCGACGGAAATGGGAATCGCGAGTTCTGACGATGAAGCGTTTGATGACGGTGACCCCGATGAACTTGAGGATGATGATTCCGAGGACGACTTGCAAAGCCCTGAAGGCACTCCTGTGGTATCTCCTGTGCGTACCCCTCGTAAAAGCCCTGCAAAAGGGAAAGGGAAAGGGAAAGGGAAAGCAAAACCAACCGGAAAAACACGAAAACGAAAGCGAAAACAACACGACGCCACCGGCTGGCTCAGCGGCGCGTCTCTTCCCTGGCGCGTGGTGTTCACATCCCCGGACGGTTTTAGTTTCGAGAACGGCGCGGAGGTTTTGGCCGTGTGCGGGGTTTGCCAGGCGAACGCCCCTCAAGCCGCGGCCACAGGGGCTGGCGGGGGTGGTTTAGGAGTGGAAACTAACGAGGACTTCGAAGGGTTCGCTCCGGACGGTTCAACACTGGACGACGATGCCAACGCAAACACAGAAAGCGCGCGCCGCGACCCCATCGGCGCGCGGGCGACCGGCCGGGTCCAGCCGCCGCGGCGCCAACGGGCGCTGAATCTGGGAACCGGGGGGTCGCACGGCGGCAGCGGTGTCCGGTTAGCGCGGCCTGATGAACGAGGGTTGGACGCCGCGACCGACGTTTTGAGAGCCGCGCTTTGGCCGGCGCGGAGCGACGCGGTCGTCGGGACGTCGCCCGTGCGGGAGCGCTTGGCTCGGTTCAAAACAGGTGCGCCGCGGTCGCCCACAAGAGTGGCCCCCGATTACGACGGAAACACTTACAGTATGACTACTCGTACTACGGAACTAGTTACCGAGAGGAGTTCGTTTGGCTCACGACAGGTCACGGAAGAAACAGAAGAAGCGGGAAGTCCAGACTGCAGTACACAGACCAAAAGGTGGTCCCCGCCCCGGTCGCCTTTTGGGTTGCTGGAGGAGATTCTTTTTGCCAGTGAATGGCGCGTTTTGGTGGGGTGTATGATGCTGAACTGCACCACACGGTTGTTAGTGGACCGGGTGTTGTGGCGGCTGTTTTTGCTGGCGCCCAGTGCGGTGGATGCGGTGCGCGTGGGGAGGGGAGCAACCTGGACAACAGCACAGGGGGGGGTGGGAGAGAGTCTCGCCGTTGCGCTGCCCGCTGGTTCTGATACCGACCCCGACGGGTATTCGATCGACGGCATGCGAGTGTTGGAATCAATCCTGGCGCCACTCGGGCTGCACCGCAAGCGCGCGCGCGCGTTCGTCCGGCTCTCGGAAGACTACCTCGCCGCGCAGAGTCGCGATGGCACCGGTAACGCTTCGCGAACGTTACCTCAACAAATTAGTCGCATAACTACTCCCGTTTCGTCGCTTCATGGCGTCGGGGCGTACGCCGCGGATGCGCACGCGTTGTTCTGCGAAGGAATCTTGGGCGTCGCACCAAGGGACCATGCGTTGCGGTGGTGGTACGCGTGGGCGATTGAAAGACGAGAGGGGGAGAGACGGGAGCAGGCGGAGAGACGGCGGGGCGAGACGGGGCAAGACGCGTTTTGAAGAGGTGATGCCTTGCTCCGTTTGATTTGGCGTGAGTTTGTGTCAGTTGCGTTGATTTCAGGGTGAAATTGACGCGTTGAGTTCATATTTCGCCAAGTGTCTTTTTCTTACACACATCCAATTTAGAACAATTTCACACAAATGCAACACGGCTGGTCTCCCCGTTCGCCGGGGTAACACGCCATGGTTTGTGTATCTCCGTCTATCACCATCACTGTCGCATCGCGTTTCGGCGACCGCCAAAACGGGTCCATCCAGGACATGGGCAGGGAACAACACACGAAGGGGGTGGTGCCGCATCCCCAGCACAAACTCGCGCCTCCGCAGATGTAGTGACATCCCACGGGGAAGCCACCGCACGGGACGCACTTGATTTGGTAACACCCTTTAACGTCCATGCGTTGGGATGGGGTAAGTTTCGAGGCGTACGCGATGGCGTCCTTCTGGGACATCACCAGGGAAGGGGGGGGCTTGGTTAGGGGTTGGTCGGACATCGTGTAAACGGTTGTGGTTTGGCGCCACTTCACGCCACTTCACGCCAACTCACGCCAAATTTAGGGAAGTGCATTTTGCATTTCACGTTTCAGCGTTCCCACTTTGATTTCGCGGGGCAGCATTCGATCTGACACTTGCCCGCCCTCAACCGCGTTCACGTGTCTTCGTCGCGCGCGCCGTTGACGCGTTCACACCGAAACGGGTCGGTCGTCACGCGTTCTCTCAGGGTGTAGGCGTGTACGGAACACGGCACGCGTGGCTTTGGGTTTCGGGCCACGCGCGCGGGAAGGAACGAAGGAAGGCGGCTTCAAATCGGAACTAACCGGTTTGACTCGTTGCTTTGACAAAACATGCAGTACACGCACCGGACGAATCCCAACCCCGACAAACCCTCCGGGTCCGTTCCCTTCAACGCGCGTTCCATGTACGCGCTCCCGCCGTTCGGCGCGGAACGGGTGTCCACGTCGTACGGCGCTGGGACCGGAACGGGTAGGCCACGGGGCCAGGTACCCACCGCGGGAACACAGACCAGTTTGGGTTTGAACGTGAACACCAATTCCGGGCTTTCGCACTTCGCGACCACGCCGAATCCGCAAATGGGCGCTGGCGATTTGAGCGGAGTCGCGCCCATGGGCCCGCACAACGCCCTCGCCGCGGTCCCGGCGACCAGCACGTCAACCCGCGCCAAGTGCGTCTGTGTTCACCCAAATTGTTCCAAGGAATTCGCGTGGCCCCAGGACCTGGCGAAGCACGTGCGGCGGCACCACTGCGACGCGCAACCCGGGTTTCTTTGCGAGTGGAACGGGTGCGGTAAGAGGTTCTACGAACGCAAGCTGCTCGCGGCGCACACGCGGACGCACACGGACGAACGGCCTTTCGTGTGTTCGCACGCTGGGTGCGGCAGTAAGTTTCGAGCACGGAATGCGCTGGCGTACCACCTGAAGGCGTTACACGAAACGGCCACGCCGTTTGTTTGCGACGAACCGGGGTGCGGGTTCAGCACGAAGGTACGGCCTTACGCCTTTCCCAAATCTCGGCCTCTCTGTGTTCCCATACTCGTCCTAACGAAGGGGCGGCTATACCTCTGACTGTTTACTCACTCACATTACGAAAGACTGACACTTTGTTTTACCTATCGTAAGCGCGCGGATTCGCTCGCGACGCATCAAAGGCGACACAAAACGCGCGACGCGGAGAAGGAATGGCGGGACGCTAAAAACGAAACCGTCAAGACCGCAGTTGCGGAGGCGAAACACGAGTTGAAGGAAACGACCGCCACCGTGCAGATGCTTGAAAAGAGACTCGCGAGTGAGACGAAGGAACTGGCGAAGGAAACCAAGGGGTTGATGAAACTAAAAGAAAAATTGGAAGCGCTGCAAAAGAAACTCGGCGCTAATTCAGGGATGAAAGCAAATGGTTCTTCGTCCTCTGGGAAACGAAAAAACGCACCCGACGGGACCGGCAATCAGAACGATTCGAAGCGGCTCAAGACCTCGAAAGAGGCTCACGTAAAACGAGTGTGCGGCGAAACCGGCGACGGAAACGAGTCGCGCGAAAACGACGACGACGACGACGACGGTCAATCCGTCGAGGTTTCCGAAAACGACTCGGACGGCGACGACAACGTTATGTGCGGTATCGTGCTTCCGGACGACGACGACGCGCCTATTATGCGTCCTCGGGGAGTTGCTGCTACGTAAGGGTGAGGGATTTTTAGGGTAGGGGAGGCGACGTACGGTACTCGACGAGTACTTGAGTACTTGTCTCGTGTAAAATCGCGCTTTGACGAAATCTACTCGTGTCATTTTTCGCGTGCAGTTGTAGTACCTGGTCAGTCAATCTCTCCGCTGCAACTCGTTCGTCGCGTCAGAGGGTCGGGCGCGCGTCGGCGGTATGCGGCGCGGATCTTCCGTGGCGTGCTCTTCCGCGTGCGGTCGAGTGTGGAGAGATTTGTTTACCAGACCGACACGATGTCGCGCAGGTACCGTTACGTACGCGTCCGAACCCTCGCGCCTCGCGGGGTGGCTTGTTTTGCCGTGCCGACGGGACTACGCCACTCGTGATGATTCGAGCACTCACCAGTCGTTCTCCTCGAAGACTCGCCGCGTGTGTTACGGAGGCGACACACGTACTCACGTTGGCTTGCCGTTTAAACTGACGTCCACCGATGCGCACGCGGCGCTGAAAAAATGGACCAAACGCAAACCGTTCCGGCCGTGGTCGTTGCGCGATGGGAACGCACACAAACCTTCCTTGAAAACAGTGTTCCTGCCGCACTGGGTGTTCCAGTGCGAAATCAGTGTCAAGTACCGCGGCGTGGTTGGTTATGACGCGGGTGGCGGGAAGGTAACATGGACCGCAATCGATACGTGGAGGGACGGGGGCAGTACGAAGTACGACTCATCGAGTAAGGAAACGCAAATATGCGCCAGCTTCGGACACAGGCGGGATTTGCTAAGCGCGCTTCACGGGAAACACGTCGGGAGTTTACCGGGGCGGAATAAAAATGCAAATGAAGAATTAGATGACACGAGAGCATCCAGTTCGAAAATAAACTTGATAAGCATGCCTGACCGCGTGCAAGCCTCCCTGGACGCGTCCAAGTTCGGCGCCGGTCCGCCAGGGCAAATACATGTGGAGAGGTTTTCCATGAAACGCAGCTTGGCGTGGGAACTGGCGTTCCGCCGGGTGCGGGAAAGCGAACGCGAAAAAGCAACCGAGTTATTGAAAAGAAATCACAAAGCCGACGCGGTGCGGGACGTCGCATTAGACATCACGTTGTCCCCAAAACGACACGTAAAAGCCGTTTTATTACCAGCCTTCATCGCGCACTTCACGCACGGCGAGGTTCGGGGCCCTTCGGGTGACGCGAGCCCGCGGAAACACGTCGCGGTGGTGTGCGGCGTCACAGGAAACGTGGTGGTGGACGAGGACGTGGTTGACGTGGGGAAGGCGCGAACCGCCGCGGTGGTGGGCGGGGTGTTTCTTCCCGCGCTTTGCGCGCATTTCTGTCTCGGACCCGAGTTCGCTGGTGAGTATTTCCCACTCACCACATTCCGCCTCCCTGTTTGCCCATACGAGACTGACACTTTCTTTTTTACAATCAGGAATCATCGCGGCGCAAACCGCGTTGGGGTCAGCCCTCGCGTTCGCTGTCGCGGGCGCGTTCGCCAGGTACGCGTTGGGCTAACCTTTCCCAACTCCAAATCCCGCCTCCCTGTTTGCCGACTGTCCAGAGTACTACAATGCACTGCAAGACTGTGTCCGGCCAGATTACTACGCGACTGTTTACGTAATACACATGGCCCGAAAGTCTGACACTTTCTTTTATTCGTCGCAAGGCGCGCACCGGTTGCGGAGCGCGAGCGCGTGGAGCGCGTGCGCGTCGCCGACGAAACCGCCGCGTTCGCGGCGGCGATGCGCGTGGGCGGTGCTGGTGACAAGGCGTGGATGGACGAGAGCACGCAGTTACGCAGAGACGACGCGGAGTGGGGCCGGTGGAAAGAGACGGATAAACAGAACTGGGACGAAACCGAACGCGAGGAGTGGGCGGCGAATATATGGCAGTGGCAGCGTTTGCGGAAACGCGAACGCGAGGAGCGACGGGCGCATTTGGACGCGGCGCGGTTTCGTTTGGAGGAAGCGACGCGACGGGACGAGGAGAAGGAACGGCGATGGGGGCCGGGGTGGCGAGTCGCGACTGGCGCGGGCACAGGAAGAGGGGGCGGCGGCGGTGGCAGGGACACGAAAGGCTTTTACAAACTGCTAGGCTTGACGGCAAAACTAGCGGACGCCACTTACGAGGACATAAAAAACGCCTACCGAAAGGAAGCCATGGCGTGGCATCCGGACAAGCACCAGGGCGACGACGAGAAAAAACGCGCGGCCAAAACGTTTCGGGAACTGCAAAAGGCGTACCTGGTTTTGGGAAACAAAACGGAGCGGGAGGTTTACGACGGGTTGTGACGATATTCTCGTAAATCGAAAAAATGGAAATTTCTAGGGAAACGGCGTCGCGAAGACTCACTTCTCATTTGCGCTCGCCGCCTTCTTCTTCTTGTAGTAGTTCTTGTTGTAGCAATTCTTGCAAATTTTAGTTCCAGGCGTATCTTTGCTTTTGTGCCACTGACTGGTCGTATCCGTCCCGCACTCCACGCACGTCGTCCCCGTGGCCGCGGCGACGTCCAGCAGGTTCTTCTGGTAGCAAGGCTTGCACATTTTAGTTCCGGGCTTATCTTTGCAGCTGTACCACTGAACAAAGGTCGTATCCGTCCCACACTTCACGCACGTCGTCCCCGCGGCCGCGGCGACGTCCAACCGGTTCCTGGCGTAGCAAGACCTGCACAATTTATTTCCGGACTCATCTTTGCAGTCGAACCACTGTTTGGTTGTATGCGTCCCGCAATCCACGCACGTCGTCCCCACGGCGGTTTTGATGGCCAGCTCCTGCAAAGAATGCGGAACTCGAACGACGTGAGTCGAGACAAAACAGCTTGTGACTGAAGTTATCATGCCTACGAAGTCGCCTGGGCAAAGAGAGAGAGAGAAAGAAAGAAGAACCGTGAAATCCGCACCTCCCATTTGCTACACGGCAGGCAGTACCACTCGCCCTTCTTGAGCTTCGACCTATTCAATCGGCTTGTATTTGCCCCATCCTTACCGCAACCGGAGCACTTGCCACGGCTGGCAGCGAGCTGCGAAAAAACGCACCGCGGGTATTGGGTCAGGATGTGACGACACAAAGTAGATGAAATATTAACATGTGGGATCGACGCGCGTGGCATACCTGTCGCCTGTAGCAAACCTGGCAGACCAGTTTGCCCGCATCGTCCCTGTTGGCGTACCACGTACTCGTCTCCGTGGTTTCACACTCGGAGCAGACCAGCGCGACGCCCTGCGGAGGAATGAAAGTTTGAGGTGAGCCGTTAACGGGCAACGATCACGGCGCAGGCGAATGGGTCCTCTACATCTCACATCAATGCGGAGTGCGCACCTTTTTTATCCATCGTTCGGCATCGTAGACCTTCGCAGACTCACTGTGCCAGATTGTGCGTCAAAGAGCGAAAAGAGTTTTGTCAGCAGACGCCGCTTTGGCAGGAGAAATCGTAACAAGCGAGTACGATGGAAGCACGCACCTGCGGGGAACATATGCTTGTCGAATAGATTCGCCTTCCGAAGATAAAGACTCGTTGCTCGGTGACATCGCCCAACACCTGGGCGTCCGCGTGTCGCGGAGAGCACGCCCGTGCCTTCATGTTTGGTCCATCCAGATGGACTGCTCGGTGTGCGGAAGCGCGCGCCTTTCGCCGCGTATTTGAATGCCTGTGCACTCATGTACGCCTTCGGCGTGTACCTGGTGACACGACGCGCAACCGGTACCGCGGGCATACCCGCCACGCTGAAGCACACCATCGTGCTCCGTACGAGGCGCACGCGAGGTTTGATTCGTGAAGAGAGTGGAAAGCTGGAAACTTCCTCATTTCGTTCGGCTTCGTCCCCACGCACGAAAATGATATCTGATGACGTCCACACGTCTCACTGTTGTCACGCGCGTCGCGATGTCGGGTCGGTGTGCGACCCCGCACGTCTGGCCCGGGGTGGCGTCGACGTCAGGACCGGGTCGGCGGCGCACTGGTCGGACGACCTGTCGGGCGATGCGGGCCGGCCCAACCACACCGGCGCCCACTTACACCAACACGTGGGTCGATCGATTCTGGCTGAAACAGTTCCACCGGCAAGTCGCGATAGAGCTGGGCGAGGACCCAAACTCGGCGACTGGGGAGTACGACGCCACGATGCGACGGTGTGTGAAGCTGGTGAGCACGAGCAAAACAAGCGGGGAGGCGCAGGCACGTGGAGAACGCGTGTTACGGTCGCTACTCCCAGCCGGTTTCGCGTTTGGGTTCAAATTGTTCATAGCGTCGTTGCCGGAGTGGTTCGTGGCGAGGCACGCCGCGAAGGTGACGCCTTTTCTGTTACCGTGGCTAGTAGGGCCGTCAAAAGTAATAGACGCGCCGCTCAATTTACCCGTGGATGACACTTCAGAGGTACCCGCGAACGCGGTGTACTCGGCGTTGACCAAGATGAAACTGGAAATCGCGGCGCGGCAGATTTGGGAGATGGATCCCAATAAGCTTTCGTACGCGCCGGTTGGAGATGACACAGAAAAAAACAAAAAAACCTTTCCCGGAAATGCGGTACCTGGCTTCCAACAAGGAGTGTTGCTACAGCGGTGTCGAGTTTTAGAGGAAAGCAGGTGCGCGTCCGTGTGTTTGAACGTGTGCAAGTTACCTACACAAAAGTTTTTTAACGAAACCGTCGGTCTCGCCGTTACCCTAGTGCCTGATTACGAAACCTTCGAGTGCCGTTTCGTGTACGGGAAAACTCCACCGCCGGTTGAGTTAGATGAAGCATTCAACACGCCTTGCTTTTCGCAGTGTCCTATTACCAGGGAGGGGAACGGGAGGAAGGATTTCTTGCTCAGTGGAAACAAAAATGACTCCGCGACCATTAGTGACGGAGACGCCACGAAAACGAACGAGCTCGATACCGCGCTGTGTGACCGTTTGCCTTTTTTTGTGGGAGAATAACCTGAGAAACAGCGAGACGAATCACCCGTTGCTTAGTACGTACTTTGGAAGTAGCAGTTGTTGTAGTTGTTGAAGTAGTAGTTGTAGTAGTTGTCGAAGTGGTTTGTGTTGACGAAAGACGTCTTTCATGTTTATTTTGGCAAAAATATGTAGTTTGTCTCTCCGTTGTTTTTGTTCTTCGCGTGGCCACTCCCTCGACGTCCGCTCATACACTTCATCATGCGCACCATCTCCTTTCCCGTGTTCGTCTGCGTCGCCACAGCAGTGCTGTGCGCGTCGTGCGGCGTCTCCGCGGGCGGCGGCGACGCCAGAGCCCTGGCGCAATCCACACAGCAAGTTCTTTCCGAGGCGTTTGTCTCGAAAGCGACACAACTCGCCTCACCTTCTCCTTCCTACCAAGGCGCAGACGTCACCGTGTACCCCCCCACGTCGTTGGGTGACGCAAACGCGGACACTAAATACCCTCTAGTCATCTTCCTCCACGGCTTTTGTCTTCCCGACGACGCGCAGCAGCAGTACAACTTCACCGCGACGAGAGCTGGTGCGGGGAAAGACGGCGCGAGCGCTCGGCAAACCTTAACGCAAGTCGGCCTTCGCGATTTCGTGGACGAGGCTTTTTACGTTACGCCGACGTCCCCGACGTCCACTCGGTTTTGCGCGTTGTGCAATTTAGGCGAGGACTCCCCGAACGTCGCGGACCGCCTGACCACGAACTGGATAAACCAAACCCTGTCAAGAGTCGCCCCCGCGTTCCAGTGCCCTACCTGGGACGGGAGCGACGCGTGTTGCGCGCCTGAAAAAGCGGGCGCGGGGGACGACGTCGCCTTCGTCGCCAGCGTCATCGAAACGATGATCGAAAAATACGAAAGTATTGACCCCGACCGCGTGTACTTGATAGGCATCGCCACCGGCGGGTTCATGGTGAACCGGTTCGTTTGTGAAAGACCTGATTTAGTCACAGCAGTGATGACCTTCGCGGGTGGGGTTTGGAACGACGAAACCAGGTGTGCTGGGGTTCGAGCCGGGGACGACGACGACGACGAAACGACGACAACCGAGAAACTAACCCAGATGAAAAGAACCTCAAACGTCTCCGTTCTCAACGTGCACGGCACCGCGGACACGACGGTTCCTATTCAAGGAGGTGTGAATTTCGCGGGCGTTTCGTTTCCAAGCGCGGACAGGACGGTCGAGATTCTGGGCAACGCGTTTCAGTGCGAGGAACCGGGGGAAGAAAATGACGCCGATTCCTTCACGCTTCCCGCCGCGATTGGGTCGCCCACGGAGGACGTTTTGGTGGAAGTTAAAAAACGGTTAAATTGCGCGTCCTCATCCGGAATCGTCGAACAGTGGACCCTTAACGGCGTGGACCACTTCTGGGAAGAGGAAACCGGGCGGGCGATGTTCGGGGAGGTCACGAAGTGGCTGTTCTCGAAGAGTAAAGGCGACGCAATGAAGGAGTCGGAGTAAAAATACACGCAAAACTTATAACGAAGAACATCATTAGGAGCTGCTGTGTGGATAAAATAATCACCGCGCACGTCTCGCTTTGCATCTTCTTTCCACTCTTGACTGATACAGGCTGATACAGGGTAGGATATTTAAAAATGACACTACCTGGGGACAGGTAGTGTGGTGCTGTCACCCGGCAACAGTCGTTTCCCCTTCGCATCCACCCCGATATCCACGGCGTCGCCGTCGTCCAGGGATACCCGCGGCGACCCTTGCCCGTCGTCGCGGCTCGTCAAAACACTCAAACCGAAATCAAGACGAAGCCGGCTCGATTCCACCACGTTTTCCACCAAAGCCGCGTCCCCCACGCGCACGCGAACGCTGCGATAAAGGAAAGAAATTGTCAGTCTTTCGGGCCACGTGGCCTGAGCAAACAGTCACCCGTAATCGGGTCTCCACGGTGTGTGGCGGATTTGGGAAACGCACAAGGCCGTACCTCCGGACCATCTTCTGGTCCCCGTCCGTCACGGTGAGCCGCACCGGACACATGCCGTACCCCGTGTCCCGGGTGTCTTTTTCTACGTTCTTTTGCGAATCCGCGTCTTTTTCATACACACCGTTATCCACTCCCAGCGACCCACTTCTTTGGTCGTGTTCCGTGCCGCCCCGGCCGTCGTCGTCGCCGCCAATCTCGTCCCAGCTCGAGGCGCTTGCTTTGATTGGAAGCGTAATAAGCATGGTCTCGCCAACCTCGGGAATGTGGTCGAAGCAGTCACACGTGAACCCGCCCACGGTGTCGTAAAGCGCGCTTCGGGGGATATCAACCCCCACACGATCCGCCAAGTCCTCCACGTCGCAGCGGTAATCCACGTCGTAAACGCCGTCCCCAACTGCGGTGATGAAGGTTTCGTTCGATTCGCACTCGTCGGGTGTGTCGGTTTCGTCCTGTGATTGGGAAGGAAAAGTGGTTAACGTCTTGTGTATCGCGCCGTGTGGACAACAGCCACAGACGCGTTAGATGTAATACAGCGTGTCGACGGATTCGGGAAAGCCCCAAGACGTACGTAAATCTCTCCCACGATTTCCTCCACGCAATCTTCAAACGTCGCGATCCCGATGGTTCCGCCGAACTCGTTCACCACGATGCACATGTGCGTTTTTCGCGCCAGCAGTTCCCTCATCAACTTCACAACGGACATGCTTTCGGGAACAAAATACGGCGACTCGCCGAACCCCGGGAGTTTTGAGATTTTCGTGTTTTTCAACGAAGCGTCGTCCAGGTTTTCGAAATCCAGCATGCGCATGCTGTTCACCACGCCCACAATGTTATCCACGCGGTCGTCGTACACCGGCACGCGGCTGTATTTGTGTTTCCGGTACAGATTCCTCAAATCCTGAAGCGACGCGTGTTTTTCCACGCCCACCACGTTCACCAGCGGCGTCATCACCTCCCGCACCGGAGTCTCACCCATGTCAAGCACGTTCTGGATCATCTCCTGTTCCCCGACGTCGACTTGGCCCGACTTCGCGGCGCCGCTTGCGATAGGTAAAACAAAGTGTCAGGGCCTTGTACGGTCAAACATGGAGGCGGGATTTGCGAAAGCCGCGAGGCCGTACCTTAAAACCAACTTTAGCTCCTCCTCCGAAACAAACGGCTCGGCGCTTCCCTGGATGTTCATCAATTTGAAAAACGCGTTCACCAAACCGGTGCATATCCGGCCCAGCGGGTACACCAGCACGGACATCGCCGCGATCGGCCGGATCACCGCCCGCGCGACTTGCGTGGCGTGCTGCACGGCGTAGCTCTTCGGGGCGATTTCGCACATCACCAGGGTGACTAAGGTTAGGGCGATTGTAACGTACCCCACCCCGGCTGATACCAATAAAAGAAAGTGTCAGTCTTGTATGGGAAAACGGGGAGGCGGGATTCGGTACATGCAATACGTACCTTCGCCGTACAAACCAAGCGCCGCTTCCGTGGCCAGGGCTGATGAATAACCGAAAGTGTCAGCTTTGTTTGGGCAAACGCTCGCGTCCCCGGATTTGGGAAAGGGAAGGCCGTACCCGCTGACCCGATACTACTAAACGTGCTTCCGATTAAAATCGTGGTTAGGAACCGGGTGATGTCTTTGCGCAACAGGGTGAACGGTGAGTCGGGGCCTTCCTGGTCGGAAATCTCCCGGACCTTCCACGGCCACAACGTCGTGATGGCGGTTTCCGATATCGCGAAGAACCCGTACACGACGAGCAGCACCACGGTGCCTATCACGGCGCCGGTGCTGTCGGTTTTCACGGTTTCAACAATCACGGGTTCGACGACCCCGTTTACCACGCTTTGGGCAGCACCCGCCAGGGAAGGCTTGGCCCTAGTGATGAGCATCAGCAACGCGGCGACGATAAACGCGGCGATTCTGGAGAAACTGCCCAGCGCGCCGGCGAGTCTGGGAAGCGGCGGGTCTGATTGTAAAGGACCGTACGAGTATTTGTACGAGTGCTGTTTTGTGTTGTGTGCGTTACCTGCATTTCGTCTGTGTGCGTTTCCTGCATCGGACGAGGCATGTGCTGTTGCTGCTGCAACGACGCGAACTTGGAGTCGCGCGGTACCAGTACTGCCTACGCGTAGCGCACCACCAGCGTTCCCGAAGCACTGGCCTTTTCCAAACACCACCTTGCGTTGGCAGGCATTTCTGGTGGGTACCTGCCGGGTCACCACCGCGCAGGCACGGAGGCTTCGCGGGGTCCCCACCGTACCATGTTGTTTGTGGGCAACAGATGCGCACGCCGCAGATGTGTGTTTCCCTCGTGGCGTGATAATTGAAAAATTGAACAAAGCCACTGCCAGAGCCTTTGTCGGGGCGGCCGCCAAAAACGCCATCGCCATCGCGTTGCTTCCAATTTAAGATGCCCCCGAAACGCGTTGCGGAAGGTCGTGTCTAACTGCCCCTACGAGACACCGCGACCGGCCCTGGCACAGCGGCACAGCGGGTACGTCGCCCGTACGGCGCACCGCGGCGCGCGAGCCACACAGGCGGTCGCGACGCGAGCGCGGACCGGTGTGTTTCGCTTGGTGACGTCATCCGTGAACGCGGGCGATGGGGGAAAAAAAATCGGCCTTGCAGAATGAAATGGGCGCGTGCCTAATTTTTTACGACCGCGGCTCGCTAGAGCGAGGAACGCGAGGCGCACGCGCGGCGACGGACGCCGTGAGCGCGCTGGTGCTGTTTCCAGTGGTACGATGCCTTCCATGACCGACCGCGCCCGGGCCGTGTACCGGAGCATGCCTTCGTCTTCCGGTTTCGCTCGATCGGGGTCGGGTACGACCAAGGCAAACGAAAACAGCACGGTCGCATCTGAGGCGTCTGCGTCTTCTCACGGCAACGTTCCCTGCGCAACCGGTACCTCGGATGCGACCACGTCTAGAGCTCCGGAGTCAGACGGGGTGCCTGGGCGTCCGGAGTCTGACGGAGTGACGCAACTGAAAAAGCACAGCCGGCACTGCAGTAGTGTCAGTGACATGGATTCCGATTACGAGGGAGGGTCGGACGGGGGCAACGAAACTGAGGTTTCCGAAGCCACTGCTCAAGAGGACGCGGACAGAGACCGCGAGATGTACCGCCGTGTGCTTTCGCCATCCGCGAAGTCACCAGTTTCTTCATCAACTTCGCGTCGAGTGATATGTGAAACAAACGCACCGACAGCACAACCAAACCCAAACGACACCACCTTGGACGACATGGACGACGAGCTGCGACGGTTGGAAGACGTCCCCATGGTCAGTCTCGAAAACTTCCTGCGCTTCAACATGCGCAGCGATAAAGACGAGGGCAGCGGGTACGAATCAGACGCCACGGAGATGAGTACTGGTACGTCAGAACTCGGTGATGTACTCGGTGAGGAGACTACAAAAGACAACTCGATGTACGACAAGAACACGGATTTGGAGTTCCAGGAACAGGTTGACCCCAGAGTAGGCGCGGCGCTTGATGAGATGAACCAGTCGGCGACGGCGATAAACGCTTTGGAACGAAATTTAACACTCGCGCGGCGCACGCGGAAAAACGCGCGTCGCGAAAGCGAACGACACTTAGAACTCGTTCGTTTACGAGTCGCGAAAAGCGTACGGAACGCGGTACCTTACTTCCACCAGCAAGCCCTGGCGAGCACGCACGAGCGCAATGGTACGTCCCCGCGTTTCCCAAATCCGGGGACACACTGTCTGTTTTACCTCTAATGCGCCTGTGACTGTGTTGTGACCGATGGCCGGTGACTGTTGACCAGGCCATCGTCCAATACACATACCGATTACCACGACTGTTGTCCACACATCGTCCAATACGCGCCCAACAAATGGACTGACACTTTCTTTTTTTACACGCAGCGCAGTTGTCAATGGCGCAGTACGAAAAAGCGCACGACGCGTTTGTCGAGGCGCGGGATATCGTGGATGGGAAAATGGAAAAATGGCGGCTGGAGGAATTCGGCGAGAACGACGAAAGTACATCGGAAACGAACCTGACTCCCTCGAAGCGGGCGGATTTATCCGCCAGGAGGGAAACCAAGGAACTCACCGCGTATGTCAAGTTCAGTAACACGACGAACTTGACGGAGTTGGAGGCGATGAAACTCCGGGCGGAACACGTGTACGGGAAACACATCCACGGCTTGACGGAGAGCAAAAACCAGGCGTTGCGCATGAAACGAAAGCTCACCAAAACCATCGAAAAAGCACGCCCTTACTTCGAAGCCAAAGCAATCGCGGAAGGTGTGTGGGACAAGCTTGATGAGTCCGTACGAGAAGCGCAGGCTGCGGTACGGGACGGGAAGGCGCGGTACCAGCAATCGATGGACGCGTTGGCGAAGATTAGCGAAGAAGTGCACGAGCGCCGGGAACGGGAATCGGCGGAGCGGGAGGCTGATTTATTAGCCGAGGAACTTGCCGTGGAGGCGGAAGCGCGTGAAGTGGTGTCCTCCCTGGTGGTGTTCGCGCTGAACGCCGGGCTGTCGAGGGCGGAGGCTGAGGAAAAGGCGGCGAGGGAAGCAGCGGAGGCGGAGGCGGAAGCGAAAGAAGCCGCCGAGGAGGCTGCCAGAAGGCTCGCAGCGGAAAGGGAAGCGGCTGAAAAGGAAGCGGCCGAAAATCAGGCTGCTGAAACAGCAGCCGCACGGGAGGCAGCTGAAACAGCTGCCAGGGAAGCCGCAGACGCCGCTGAAAAAGAAGCGGAGGAAGATGCTGCTAGGGAGGCTGCCGAAAAGCAAGCGGCTAGGGAGGCTGCCACGCGGGAAGTGGCTGAAGCCGCTGCCCGGGAGATTGCGGAAAGAGAGGCGGCTGAAGCAGCCGCGAGGGAGGCTGCTGAAGCAGCTGCCGAAAGAGAAGCTGTTGAAGCAGATGCGCGAGAGGCTGCCGAACGCGAGGCGGCTTTCCCGACCGCGAGGTACGCGGCTGAAAGACAAGCCGCCGACACGGGCGCCGGGGAGGCTGAAAATGAAGCAGCCCTGGATGCGTCCCTTACGGTACGCCAGCCGCCCGAGGCCTCCTCGGTTTACGATACACGAGAAATAGTACGCTCGCTCGTCGCCGAGGCCGTGGACTGCGTGGTGTCTTTGAGCGATACGAACACGAAAACGACTCGTTCGTTTGATGAGTCATTCACTCCCGAGAATGCATCGACGACCGGCGATCGCTTCGACCCCGATCCGTTCGGGTTCGGGTTGACGGGCCCGTCCGCGAGCGACGCGAGCGACGCGACGCCCGTTTCCGACCCGTTCGCGTTACTCCCAGACTGTTTGCCCGTGGAACCACGTTCTGACGGAACCACGACGACTCAACGCGAGCCGTCCGTGGCGCCCGCCACGGGATCTTTGATTGATTTTTGAAGACTTAGGCGAAGACACAGTTGAAGACAGAGTTGAAGACGTAGTCTTTTACGGTATTACACACAACCGCGAAAACGCAAAGCACGCAATATCTCTACTCTACGCTCGAAACGCGTCTTTGAATTTCAGTCTCTGCGCCTCCGTGACGCTCGCTGGAAATGTTACCGCCTCAATCACGAAAACAACATCACCTCGAACGCCGGTTTTCTGGTTGGGCATGCCGCGACCGCGGACGCGCACCCGCGTGCCGGGCTGCACGACCTTTCCCGCGTCGCTCACGCCGACCAAGACTTACGATGAATAATAGAAATTGTCAGTCTTGCATGGGCAAACAGTATGGGGATTTGGGAAACGCCCAAGGCCATACCTTCGCCGTCTATCCCAGGCAAGGACAAACGCACGCCGCACAGGGCTTGTTGCAGGGGTATGCTCTTGACGACTGCGAGTAAATCGTCGCCATCGCGCGTGTAGTCCTTGTGCGGCTTTTCAGAAAGCACCACGACCAAGTCGTTCGCGTGTCCGGGCTTTCCAGGTAGCTCGTCTCCTTTTTTGTCGTAAGTCAGCTTCGTACCAGAGCGCCAGCCCGGTTTTATGTCGATCTCGATGACTTCAGTGACCTCGGTCATGGCGTTAGGGCCGGGTGCGTGTGGACCGACAAAATTAACTTTCCGTGTGACTTTCAGCTTCTTGACCCCGCCTGTGAACAAATCCTCCAAAGCGACGGGGTACTTCACCACGTCGTGGGACGGACCTCGCTTCGCACTGTTGTGCTGTTGCGCGCCGCCCGCCCTGGGCGCGAACCCGCCGCCCATGCCTCCTGACCCAGCGCCGAACATCTGCTCGAAGATGTTGAACGCGTCATCGCCGCTGAACTGGTACTGGGCGCCACCAGGCGCCCCCCCCGCGCGCGCGCTGAAGCCTTGCCCGAAACCACCTTGTGGCATTTCGCTCGAGGGAGCCCTCCCACCTCGTCCTTCGGGCGTACCTGGCCCCACGCCCGCACCGCGTTTCAAGCCTTCCTCTCCGTACCGGTCGTATATCGCGCGTTTGCTGGAATCACTCAAAACGTCGTACGCCTCGGCGCATTCCTTGAACTTGGCTTCGGCGTCGGGGCTTCCCTGGTTCTTATCAGGATGCCATTTCATCGCGTTCTTTCGGTACGCTTTTTTCATCGCAGCATCGTCCGCGTCGCGAGGCACACCGAGAATGCCGTAGTAGTCCTTACCCATAGCGACGCGATGTTGGTGGTTTCGCGTCGAGGTACAGAGAAGCGCGGATTGGCGAGTATCGAAATGCGGGAGGTGTGCTCTGCTGCACGAGGGGAAGTGCGAGATCGAACGATCGATCTTCTCGGACGCGACGACGATTCAGATTCGCTGACGCATTTTTGAGCTCGCTCACGCTTTCTAGGAAGCCTCAACGCACAACGTCGCGCACACGACACCCTTCGCCATGTCTTCCGGCGTGGAAACTCGCGCGCACAAGCGAAAGCGCGAGCGCCTCGATGCTAACGCGGCGAACGCGGGCGATGCCATTCCCGGCCTTCTCAACGACATCGTCGTCACGCACATTTTGAGATCTGAGAATTTCGACGACCCCGCCGATCTCGCACGGCTCCCAGCGGTGAGCCACGCGATGCGCGACGCGGTGGCGGCGATGGTGATTGGGTTTGCGGAGCTTGGGATGTTTAAGCGCGGTGAAGCGCCTGGAACGGGGAGGTCGCCTGTCGCATCGAGTATACCTTTGTGAGGCAGAGGCGAGGGGTGGACATCTCGAAGAGTTGAAGGATTTTCGCGCGAACGACACACCGTGGGACGAGTCGACGTGTTGGGCGGCGGCGATGGGTCCCTCGAGGCACCTCGAGGTAATGAAGTGGGCGCGCGAGAGAAGCCGCGCATAGGACGAGGAGACGTGCATGGGTGCGGCAGAGGGCGGGTACCTCCAGGTGCTGAGTGGGCGCGCACAAACGGGTGTCCGTGGGATTGGCGACGTGCGCGAACGCGGCGCAGGGCGGGCACCTCGAGGTGCTGCAGTGGGTTCACGAGAACGGCTGCCCGTGGGACGAGGATACGTGCTGGTGTGCTGCGCAGGGTGGCCACCTCGAGGCGCTGCAGTGGTTGCGCGCGAACGGCTGCCCGTGGGATAGGTTCGTTCTCGTAGCGGCGACCGCGCAAGGGCATCTCGAGGTGTTAAAATTGGCGATAGCGAACGGCTGCCCTGAATTAGAGTGAGGCCTTTTAGCATCGTTGTTTTCTTCTCAAAGCAAAGCTTTGTTCCCTTCGAGAGCATGCTGAGCCTTCCGTAAATGCAAATCGGCGCTTTACTTTTTGCGATACAATCGCGTCATACCGCTCAAGCCGTCTATCTACAGACTTGTCTATCACCCCTAAACCCACTACCACTAACGTCTCACTTTCCCTCGTTTTCCTTCGCCAGCTTTTCGCTCACCGCGTTCGTCAGGGCATCCAAGGCGTCCCACGTGCTGTTCACGCCCCGCAGCGGTTCCGAAACCTCCAGGTCTTTGTCCTTTGCGAAGTTCGAAGCGGCGTACTTCTTCTTTTCTTTCGGTTCCTCAACTTTTTTCTCCTCGCCCAACTCCTTCCTCGCCGCTTCCCAGATAGATTCCGGAGGCGCGGCTTCGTTGGACCGAGCCAGGGATGCGAGGTCGGTCAGGGAAACAGGTCTGCTGCCGACGGATGTGTCGAGCTTTTTAGACGCCGACAATACGTCGTCTTTATCGATTTTTGTGTCATCCTGCGACGCGGTTTCTGAACTCGTGGATTCTTTTGTCATCTCGGCATCGAGTTCTGCGTCGCTCCGATCACGCGTCGCGTCGCTCTCCAAGTCCTTCGTCTTTCCCCCCCTCCCCCGGACACCCACCAGAATCGACTCAAACACCCCCCGCATCGCCGCCACGCTTTCCTGTTCACTCATTTCGTCCAGCAAATCCGGGGGGAACTTTTCGTGGATCTCGTTCAACACAAACGTCACCGCGTCCGTTTCCTTTTTGAACCCTTTCGCGGCTTTCACTTCGGAAACCACCGACCGCATCAGCACGTTTATTTCCCGCGCACCCGTAGAACCGGCCGGCGCGTTGTCCACCGAGTCCATCAGGGATGACGCCATCGCGGCTCGTTTCCGCTCCAGGTCCCTTCGTACCAGTGTGATTTGCGTTTTCTTGATCTCTCTCTCCGTGGGGGGGCGGCCTTTTGGTTGGTCGACGTTCGCGGCGTCGAAAAAACGGGCCACTGCGAATGTGCCGAAAAAGTGTCAGTCCCGTGTTGGGCGTGTATTGGACGATGTATGGACAAACAGGGAGGGGTAATCGGTCCGAACAGTCACCAACGTTAGAGGTAAAACAGGGAGGCTCCTGATTTGGAAAAGGCGCAATACGTACTGGCTTCGCGCTGGTACAACACAAACAACGCGTCGCACGCCAAACCGCCCGCGATTGGCGCCCAGAGATTCGAATCGTCAACCGTCACGAAACACAAACACTGCGCGACCAACGTGACGCGGCTCCGGAAGCCGTCGAAGAACTGCTTGACGCTGTTGTTGAACATGAGCGAACCAACGGGCGAGGCGCCCGGTTGGCCAGCTTTTTTTTTGTTTTTGTTTTCGTGGGCAGTACCGCTTTTACCAATCGAAAAGGGAACCGGGTTCGTGTCGGTATCCTCAAGCGACCAGCTGGTTTCGCTGGCAGACGCGTTGTCTGAAGACGCGTCGTCGTAACCCTTGGAACTTTTTTTCCCATCGTCCCCGCCTGTTTTGTTTCCCTTCATCACCCTCTCAACCTCCGTCTCGTCCATCGGAATCATGGTTTGTTTCCCCGTGATTGTATCCCGCTCCACCCGGAACGCCCGGACGGATTGCGTCATGCGTTTCGCGGAGGAACGCAGTTTCGCCTCCAAATACAGGTACACGAAAAACACAGCCGCGTCTGCGTTTGTAAAAGAAAAGGTCAAAACGTGTTTCGGACCGCGTTCGTGACCTATGTTCCGCAAACAGGGAGGCCGTATTCGAGCGGAACGTAGGGTCCCCGGAATTGGGAAAGCGCTTTCCCAATACGTACACTTGGCGTTCCCCTCGACTTCGTACGGCTCGAACCCGGTTTCCACCAACCGATCGGTGAGCCATTTGCCCAAGAAACCAATCACCACGGCGCGCTCCAGCATCTCATCCGTCACGCGCGCGGTCGCTGCGACCAAAACGTCTTGAAACCACGGCATCGACCGACACGGGTTCGCCAGGGCTTCTTCCCGTTGGTACCCGAAAAGCGCGCGTTTGATTTTGTTGGATTTTGATACCCCTCTCGTGTCGTCACTCAAAAACGCGTTCCCATCGCCGTCCCACTTCGGAAGCATCACCTGCGTTTGTTTCGGGAATTTTGGGTCAGTCCTGTAAGGCCATGTGTATGCGCGCTCAGTCACCCGAAATTGGCTCCCCGACACTATTTGTCATGATTTGGGAAACGCGCGGTACGTACCAGGGCGTCCAGAAAAGCCACGGGGAGTGCGAATTGCAACCCGTGAATCGTGCTTTGCAGGTCGGGGTGAATTAACGCCACCGCGTTGATTCCGGCGAAAGAACCAAGCACCACCGCGAGTGAGCCTTTCACGCCGCCCGTCACGACGAGCAGGTTCAGGAGTTGGAACCAGTTTTCGTCTGGACGGTCTTCCGGTTCACTTTCTAACCCCGAAAGCGTGGTTTCAAGCGTGGATTCCATACCCACCAGCGTGGTTTCAACTTGGGATTCAAGCTCTTTCCCTTCCCGTTTCAACGCGTCCAACTCGCCTTCGAGCTCTTTATTGCTCTTTTCAAGCGCTCTCATCTTCGCTTGAAGCATAGATTCAAGCTCCGCGGGTTTCCCTTCCGCTTTGGCCTCTTCCCATTCCCTCAACGTTTCCTCGAAAAGCGTCATCGTCCGAGCTTCAAGCGTAGATTCAAGCTCGGCAGATATCCCTTCCGTTCGTACGAACTCTTCCCATGCGCTTTCCGCTTTCTCGCCCTCGCCTTCGAGCTTTTGCGTTTCTTTTTTTAAATCCGCCAATTCTTTTGTTTCGGCATCTCCATCTCCGTCGCTCCCACCGTTTGCCACCTCCCCCTTTGCGGATTGAACCTCATCCTCCGGGTTCGGTGACTCCGCGTCGTCGTTCGAACCGGACGAGTGCTGGTCATCGCGAAACGCGTGTATTTGGAGTGAGATCCGACGCCGCCGTGGTGGGGACTCTGCTCGCGTGTTCCAAACGAACGAAGAAATAGACTCGGGCAGTTGTGAGCCTCGGACGGGACGACGCACCCGAGATCTGTCGTCCCGGACATGGCGTGTCGATGACGCGACAACGACCCTGCGCGTTATCGAAACCAAAGCCGTGGTCACCACGGGAGCGCACGCCGAGGTCGGCGTGCGGAACACAACGCTCGCCATCGTGCACGCAGGGCCCAGCCCCAGCGGTTTGCCTCGAAAAGTGAGCGAGACGGCGGTGTGGGGTAAGATATTTTGGTTTTACAAATGGAAAATCTATTCACCGCATCCCATCGTCCTTCCGCTTCCCCCGCTGCGACTCCTCCCTGGCTTTACTCAGCACCTCATCCTGGAAAGCCCGAATCTGTTCCCGGTTATCTGCGTCAAACCTGGACACCTCGCTCAGGGCGTCTGTGAACACCGAACCCGCGCGCTCCAGCAAGGTCTCGGCCAACGACTTGCCAACGAAAAAGGAATCAAGTATTTCTCGGGACTCTCGCATCTCCTTTGTCTCAGGCGCCGTCGTCGTCGTGGCCTGTGTGTCCGCAGCGCGACAAAGCACCCGCCGGGTGGCGCGCTTGCCGTTGGGGCGGGTCAATTGGGCCACTACGGGAGCGCGAAGCGTGGGGCTTAAATGCGTGACCGACATCGCACGTGCGCGACCACGAATGACGTCAATCTCGAGTTGGGGACGACAGACGCGAAGAGCTCATCGACCGGACACGGCACGTTTGAGACTCGATCTTTAGTACTCTACATGTGAGAATGGTGGATTACATTGCGCCCTTTCGGCTCTTGAATTCTAGGTTCGTGCTGCTTCGGGTGCCGTGGAGTCGCTCGCCGTGGACCCGCCGTGTCCCGGTGACCCTGCATGCGCGGCCCCGGCGCTGGGGGCGCGCGCGCTCGCCCCCCCGCTCGCCCCACCGCCTGTCCCCCGCGATTCTCGCTGCGACGACCCCGCAATCCCCACCAGCCCCTCCCACGCCGCGGTCGCGGCGCTTGTAATTTCCGCCATCGCCCTGTGTGTCTGGTCCCTCGCGTAGGTCACCGCGGTAACGGTGGCGTCCGCGTTGCTTGCGAACCGGTTCACCCAATGGGGGGGCGCCTTCGAGTTTTAAAGAAAGTGTCAGTTTTGTATGGTCAAACAGTCTTGGGATTTGGGAAATACGAATACTTACCTCCACGCCGAGGCGCAAACACAGCTCCTGGCAGAAGTGGTTACAGTTTCGCGACAAAAGCTCGTACTGCGATTTGTGACGGGAAACGGGCATCAGTCTCTTCCGGAAGGCGAGCGCGGGTGTACTTCGTGACCCGTGTATCCGGGAATGGGTAGTTCCGCCCGTGGTACCGGACTTTCCGACAGTACTCCGTAAAACGCGGACGGTAACGCAGGCGTATGTGATGTGTGTGATAATTAGCATCATCACGGGGTGCACTCAACGAGGGGCGGTAACCGTTGCGTGTCGGATTTGGGAAACACGCAAACAACCCAACCGTACCTGGTGTCCCGGCCACTGCGTTTGCAGCACGTGCATCATCCCTTGAACCCGGGCGGGGGCTAAACTCGTCACCCCAAGCGCCACGCTTTCCCGGTACGTATACCCGGTGTTGCCTTTCGGGGGGCACGGGTAAACACCGGTGCCTTGGTCGCAGTACCCGAAGGACCACTCGTACCCGTTCACCTCCACCGCGCCGTGAAAAATACCACCCGCGCCGAGGGCATCTTTGGTGAACCGATTGAGGTTCGTGATCGCGGCGTTCGCGGATTCGTACGACGTGTTCGTGATGTCGTACACGTGCAGCGTGACCAGGGACATCTTCCCTACTAGGGTCTAGAGTACCCTAAACCCCAAACCCTAAACCCGGCAACCCCCGCCAGACCGTGACCGCGACACGACAGCGCCACCCCAGTGTGCGTCCGAGGCGGGGGCACGCAACGCACGCTCCCTGAAAATCCGCGGCCCGCGAAAAACCTCTAAAACATTTGGACGACACTCGTTGAGGCCATTCATTGGACATCGGAGCGCTGTCGCGACCTCTCAGACGACGACGCGCTGTCGGGCGCGACGGTCGGTTCGTGGGTCGCGGACCGATCGGGGGCGTTTTGTTCGAGGACGTAGTGTCCGACGAGCAGGTTCCGGGCTTAGGGTTTAGGGTCCGAGGCTACCAAAGCTTCTGATTCGAAATGGTCGGCACCCTGTATTTACTCGTGCAAACCCAAGCCGTGGTCATCTTGTTTGGGTTCTTCGTGGCGTGGCACTGGGCGGCGCTGCGTCGTCGCGATGGGCGCCAGCGGTTGGAGCGTTTGGGAACTGCCCGAACTGTGTATTGCGTGGGTGGACAGAAACCAGGTTTAGGTACGAGTCGTGCACGGGGGGGTGAAGTCGGATCTGATTTGAAATCGAAAGGCGAGAGAGCCGAATTGCAATCGAAACCCGACGCCGCGCCGCGCGTCCACGTGGTACTCCCCGTGAAGCGCCGCGGCGCCGAAACCGAACGGAACTGGAGAACGCAACTGCACACTTGTTACTCCGGGGCGGTGGATTACTTGTTTGTCGTGGAGTCTGCAGCGGACGACGCGGTGAAAGGTTTTTATCGGCTGATGAAAAATCTGGCGGGCGATGGATTCTTGATACGTGTTGAAAACGGCACAAGCGCCACCGCGTTTGGCAAAATCGGGACGCGACATTCTTTCTCCACGCCGCGAGGCGCGCAGCGCACGATACAGATGGTCATCGTCGGGTCCTCCAAAAGTAACTCGCAAAAGATACACAGCATGCTTTGCGGGGTTCGCCACGCTTCGGAAAACGCAAAATACGTGTTGTTCATGGACGACGACATCCGCGCGCACGCCAACACGATTGGCGTTTCGGTGCGGAGCATGCGGATGACAAGAGGTGGAAGACCCTTGGGTAAGAGTAAAAGTGGAAACTCGACACCAAAAAAAACTTTCCTGGCCAACGGTTTCCCCTTCGACCTGCCCTCAAAAACTGGTACCTTCGCTGATTACCTAACCATGGTGTACCACCTTGTGCTGCTGATTGCGTTTTCGCACGGCGAGTTTGGCAAGAACGTGTGGGGCGGGTGCATGATGCTCGAGCTGGATAGTTTCGCTAAAAACAAACACGGGTTGGTGAGCAAATACGAAACCGGCGGGTACAGCGACGACCTGATTCTCGCCGCGCTTTGCGACGAGTTTGGCGAGGGAGTCGCGTGTCCTTGCGAGCTGGTGTTTCCGCAGCGAATGAGTGATAATCAGAGCCTAAAAAACTGGTGGAACTACTTGCGAAGACAGCTGTTCGTGATGGACACGTACGTCTCAGGGCGAAACAAACGAATAAACCACGGGATGTTGTTTGTGTTGAGTTACCTCAGTTTTGTCGCGACCTCCGGAATTACGTGGAGTTTTGGTAAAGTTTTCGTGGGGGCATTTAGTGTGGTGCTGGGAGGTGGCTTGGAAGGTGGTACCTACGAAGGTGCAATGGAAGTTGTTACCTACGACCCACTTCATTTGCTCACCCTCTTTGCCTTTGCAAGCGCCTTGTCCGCGGCGAAAGCGATGTACAAAGAGCTCGCAGTCCTGTGTTTCCGGTTGGGCGACGCCGACGTGGTAAACGACGTGCACGAAATAAACTGGGTAAAAGTGGGAATCGCGTTTTGGATTACCTACTCCGTTGTGCCTTTCGTTGCGATAACAACGCTTGTGATGGACGACGTGACCTGGGCTGGCATTAGGTACCGGAAGAAAAAAGGGAGAGTGACGCGCTTGTAACTACGGATGCGGCGAAAATAGCAGCCAACTTTTTTATGATGAGGAAACCCTTTTTCGCGTTTTTATCGCCTCGCCATTTTATCCTTGTGTCGGCGCCGTCGATGCACGGACAGACCATCCCGCGCCGTGATGTCGCTGGTTTGTCACGTCGCCGTGGTCGCGCGGGCCTCGGCGTTTGGGTTCTGCCGCGGTGTCTGTGTCAGGGCCAGGGCCGCGCGATGCGACGGGTCACGCCCCAGGGCATTTAGTCTGGTCTCGCTGCCCTCGCGAAGACGACCCCAAATGCTGTCGAAATCCGTCGGCGGCGTCCCCGGTGGTCCCTTCGCGGTGGGCCGCTTTATCTGCGCGCGCGCCACCAGTGACCCCCCCGACGCCGCTGCTGCCACGGCGGTTGCGGAAACCGAGGCGCTGGTCGCCGAGGCGGGCGAGAAGATCCGGACCCTGAAAGCGTCTGGCGGAACGAACACCGACGACGCGGTCGTCGCGGGGGTCGCGGAGCTGAAAGCGCTGAAGGCAAAGCTCTCGGAGTTGCAAGGCGTTGTTGATGTACCCAAGACGCAAAAAAATACAGAAAAGCAAAGCAAGCAAGGAGGCAAGCAAGCAGAGCAGCCTCAAGCGAGCAAGCCTACCCAGCACCAGGGGAAGAAAGGAACCGGCGACGAATCCGCATCCGCGGGCGGCACGTCCAGCGCGGAGGAGGTGAAAAAGGTTCGGCTGGGGAAAGTCGCCGCGATTCGCGCGGCGGGGGGCGAGCCGTTCGCGTACCGGTTCGACCGGACAGCGAAGACGGCTGTGTTGCAGGCTGAATACGCACACCTTGGGGATGGCGAAGAAGTGGTTGGCAAAACACAAGCCGTGTGCGGCCGGGTCAAAGCCAAAAGAGTATTCGGCAAACTCGCTTTTCTCTCATTGGAAGACGACTCTGGATCCGTTCAGTTGTTCGTGGATAAAAAAAGGCTAGACTGCGGCGCGGGAGGCGAGGGAAGTTTCAAAAAAATCGTGGATCTGGTTGACATGGGCGACATCGTGGGCGGTTGCGGTACCGTGAAGCGCACGGAAAAAGGCGAACTGTCAGTCGTTCTTGATTCGTTCCAGATCCTCACGAAATCGCTCCTGCCGCTTCCGGACAAACACAAAGGCTTGACCGACAAAGAAACCCGGTACCGCCAGCGGTACGTGGATTTGATCGCCAGCGCGGAGGTGCGCGAGGTTTTCAAAGACCGCGCGCTTATTATCAGCACGATACGGCGGTTCCTTGATGACCAAGAATTCATGGAGATGGAAACCCCGGTTCTGGAGTCGTTCGCGGGAGGCGCCGACGCGAAGCCGTTCAACACGTTTCACAACGCGCTCGGGATGAGTTTAACGTTGAGGATCGCGACGGAGTTGCATTTGAAACGGCTGGTGGTGGGCGGGTTCGAGAGGGTATATGAGCTCGGGCGGGTGTTCCGCAACGAAGGACTGAGCACGCGGCACAACCCGGAGTTCACGTCGGTGGAGGTTTACCAGGCGTACGCGGACGTGAGTGATATGCTGCAGTTAACCGAGGAGATGATCGTCCAGGCGGCGGTTAAGGTGCACGCGAGAAGAACCAACTCTTCTGACGTGTCAGGGTTGAAAAAGGAAGTTAAAAGCTCGTTGCAAATCCCGTACGGCGACGAAACAATCCACCTCGGCGACCGGCCGTGGCGCCGCGTGTCCATGAACGATTTAGTGTTGGAACACTGCGGGGTCGACGTACTGAACACGTTTCACAGTGAACGAGGAGGCGCTTTTGCGGGCGACTTGGTTGCGTGCAAAACAGCTGCTGTAACTGCGTTACGAGCCTTGGGCGACAAGGAATCTCTGGCTGGCGTTCCCGGCGTGGAACAAGCGCAAAGCGTCGGGCACGTGTTGAACGAGATGTTCGAGTCGGTTTGCGAAAGTAAGCTGCGACAGCCCACGTTCGTGACGAACCACCCCACCGAAATTAGCCCTCTTGCGAAACCGCACCGGAGCGAACCTGGTGTTACGGAGCGGTTCGAGTTGTTCGTCGTGGGAAGAGAGCTGGCGAACGCGTTCAGCGAGCTGACCGATCCAGTGGACCAACGGGACCGGCTTGAGGCACAAATCGCTGGGCACAAAGAAGCCCAGGCGATTCAACGAGAAGCAGCGGCGGCTATGGGCAAAAGGTCTCTGCAAGAGTTCGAAATGGAAACGTACCCCCTACAGATGGACGACGATTTCGTCACCGCCTTGGAGTACGGCATGCCCCCGACCGCGGGCATGGGCCTCGGCGTCGATCGGCTGGTGATGCTGCTCACCAACGCGCCGTCCATACGCGACGTCATCGCGTTTCCGCTGCTGAAGAAAATCGAGTAACAGGGTATTTAATAAGCTTCCGATTACGTGATACGTAAACACAGTAAGCCAGTTTACCAGGGAAGACAGTAAGCCAGGGTCATAAACCTGTCAGAAGACAGTATATCGATACTGGCTTACTCAACATGTACAACCCACACTACACACACACAACCTACCAGCTGTACACACTCTACCCGTCCACTACCTATTCCCCTAATCCGTACACAACCCGCGCATTTCCGCGCAAAACTTTGCGCTGTCGATCCTCGAATTCGGCGCCGCGAACGGATTGGACATCGCCTCGGCGTACGCGTCGTGGATTTTCGCGAACACTTGTTTAATGTCAGACTCCTGTTGAACAAAACTATCGTCGTACACCAACAGAAAAACCGCGCGCGTGTTTGTTTTGTACGCGAACACTTTGGCCTGTTCGGTGGGGAACACCATCCCCAGAAACGGGTCTTTCTGGATTTGAGACGATGAGGTTTGGTGTCCGGAGGTGGCGCCCGGGTTCCCGGGTGGCGTTTGGTTCCCGTTCCCTTGGTCGGTACTGGACGAAGCACTCGCGCCACCGCCCCCACCAGCGCTTCTCAGTTCCACCTCATCAAGCGCGCAGTGCAAAACGTGCAGATACGCGTTCGCATCATTCTCGGTTTCGCCGAACGTCGTGATGTGCACCGGGGCATTGTTAGGGCCGATCACGCCGACGCACCGTAACCCGGCCGACATCGCGGCGTTTTTTTTGATGATTACTTGGTCGCCGTACGCACTCCCTCCGGCCGGCCTTAAGGGCACCGCCGACGCGGCGCGCGCGGGCACTGTGCGGGAAGGGAACGAGTTGGGGCGTTCTGGGGAGATGCAATATGAAGCAGTTTCGGTTTTGTCATGAACATTCATTCCCGCATCATAATACGCAGGTAACGTCTCACTGACTACACACTAAGCAGTACGCACTACCAACCACCCGTCACTTCTCACCACTCGTGTCCATCACGTCAATCAATTTTTCCCCTCTCACCATCCCGGTGACCCCCCTGGTGATGACGTGACTCACCGCGCCGGTCGGGCCAAAGAAAAGTGTCAAAAGTAACGAGTGCGCCGCAAACACGTCGTTTTTTTGCGAATCCAAATACACCCACCGCCCCACGAACAAGTCCATCGCGATGAAGTGCGCCCACCCCACGGCCATGCACCACTGGTACGAGAACCCTTTTGCGAGTGCGGCGAGGTCGGGCTTGCCCGTGCTGAAAGCTTCTAGAATTCGCGGGTCATGGAAACTAAACCATGTCAGGTACAGGTAAACGCCACAGGTCAGGAACGGCACCGCGTTCCCGCGCATCACCGCTTTCGTGACCCGGTTTTTCGGCGCGAACATCATCGCCCCCCACAACGGAAAGATCGCCGCGTTCTCCACTGCGAACACCTGCGCTGGCGTGGGGATCCAGGAAAGGTCGGGGGGGGGGAAACCGATGGGCACGACGTTCAAGGTTTTCGTTTCATGGCCTCGGCCTCGAATTCTGGACAAACTCCGTTTGGTGGAAGCGCTCGCGGAAAGCACACGCGGCGCGTACGCCGCGGATGGGTTCGGCGCGGCGCGCGAGCGCGGCGAGGCGAACGCCAGGGAAGGGACACCGAGCGCCACGGACATTCGGGGTGCGACCGGGGAATGGGGTCGAGTCGGGGGGCAGTCGGCACTTCTGTTGAGACGAAAGCACGTTTACCAATGAAAAAAGAAACTGATGACGATTTTCCGCTCCCCCGCAACCGTTAACCGCCACGACCCTGACCCACCCTTGCTCAGTCGCCTCGCGCGCGATGGACTCGCCCGGACACTCGCCCACGTTCGCGGCCTCTGGCGGTCGAGGGTGTGGCCCGTTTCAACCGTCCAGCGATGAGGACGACCCGGTGGTGCACGAACCCAGAAGTTTGTTCGGGGCGCTGGACCACAGCCGCGAGGGATCTGTCGACCCGACATCGTTCTGGGACAAAACCTTACGCGGTGTCAGTGGAGGCGTGGGCGGCGTACGACTCGTCGCCGAGACCGCGGCGCACGAAACAAACGCGTTGTTAGGCACGACCAGCCAAGGCCAAGCACACGGCACTGACGACGAAACGTTAGAGATGTACTTCGCGGACGGCAAACGGCGGGCGGAGCGGAAACTGCGGCTGGTGCGTCATCCCTCTTCCGAAGGGGAGGTTGCGCATTTCGACGACGACGGCGTTGACGACGGCGCGCTCCCCACAGAAGAAAACGCGTACGCCCCGCGATTACCCCCCCGCGATACCTTTGCTCCCCCCCCCCGAGTCGACCGGTTCCACCCCGAATCCCTGGTGGACGTCACCGCGTTGCGAAACGCGGCGAGTAAAGTTGAATCGAGTTACAAAAACTACGAAGACCTCGATGAATCGAGAAACTCCGAAAACCCGCGCTCGCCGGAACACGTCCCGCTTTCGCCGTTCGACACCCTTGAATCGCATTCTTTTCCGGGTGATACCGGGACGGCTGGGATTTCCTTCGCCGTGTCGAAAATAACCCACCGAGAAATAGACGGCAGTACGCATACGCACCAGCACAAACTCCCGCAAGTGCAGTCGGAGGAACAGCTCGGGTTCCAGCCGTGGCGCCTCGCGGATTTGGAGGATGGCGTGGAACACGACCTCGTTTCCGACTCCCCACCAGAGCGCCAGAAAGATTTCATCGACGAAAGCGAGATGGACCGGGACGAGGTTGACGGGTACGGCACGCGGTCTGTTATGGGGAAGCACAGCTTTAAAACCGCGCTGAACCGCCAGAGCTCGATCGCGAACCGAAAGGATTTGCTTTGGAAGCTTTCTTCGAGCTACCTCAGCAACGACGTTCCCTCCATTCAAAAATCCTTGGTGCAGCACGTGGAGTATACCCTGGCGCGCCGCAGGTACAAGTTCGACCGCGGGTCGTTTTACCAAGCCACCGCGCATAGCGTTCGTGACCGGCTGATCGAACGATGGACGGACACGCAGCAGTTCTACGCGAGTAAAGACAGTAAGCGAATGTACTACCTTTCTCTCGAGTTCTTAGTGGGCAGAAGCATGGGGAACGCGGTGAGTAATTTGGGTTTACGGGGCGCCTACGCGGAGGCGCTACGACAGCTCGGGTACGACCTGGAAGATATCATGGCGCAAGAAAAAGAACCCGCGCTTGGGAACGGGGGTTTAGGGCGACTCGCGAGTTGCTTTTTGGATACCCTCGCTACTTTGAACTACCCCGCCTGGGGCTACGGCTTGCGGTACAAGTACGGCATGTTCGAACAAAGACTAGTTAACGGCAAGCAGTGCGAGTTTCCCGATTACTGGCTCACTCGAGGGAACCCGTGGGAAGTGGAGCGGCTGGATGTTAAGTACAACGTGCGTTTGTACGGCAAGGTCATGACGGTACGGAACTTTCCCGTTTACCACGCTCCGCCTGCGCGATTGCGCGTACTCGTCCCGCCGAAGCGAGCATCACCTCTGCCCATTACCACGACTGTTTACCCGTGATACTGTTACCATAGTAACTGTTACCTTTCCAATCCCGGATATACCAATCCCGGATATACACGTCACGACCGACTGACACTTTCGGCTTTTACAACAAGTACGTCGACGACACCACGGAAACCACGCGGTTCACGTGGGAAGGCGGTGAGGTTGTGGTGGCGGTGGCGTACGACACCCCCATCCCGGGTTATGGCACGTACAACACGAACAACATGCGCCTTTGGAGTTCCAAACCTTCGACGAACGAGTTCGACCTGGCTAGCTTCAACGCCGGTGACTATTACGGCGCCGTGGAAGCGAAAGAACGGTGCGAAAGCATCACGTCCGTGCTGTACCCTTCCGACGACAACGCCAACGGCAAAGTGCTACGGTTAAAGCAGCAGTTCTTTTTCGTCTCCGCGACGCTTCAGGACGTGTTGCGGCGGTACAAAAAGCGGTTAGCCCCCGGGCGAACCCTGAAACAATTTCCCACGAAAGGTTCGTAAATACCAACCCGAATTTCGCCTCCCTGTTTGCTGCCCTGTATGGAGTACAAGGCCTACCCTTTCCAGTCCCGGATATACCTATTACGAAAGACTGACCCTTTCTTGTATGTGTCTCAGTCGCGATCCAACTAAACGACACGCACCCCGCGATTTCCATTCCCGAGCTGATGCGCCTTTTGCTGGATGAGGAGTTTCTGAGTTGGGGCGAGGCGTGGGAAATCTGCGTCGGGACGTTCGGTGCGTATAAAAATTCCCTATGGCTGGCAGTCACCTCCGAGCTAACGTCTTTTCTATTACCACGTATTGCGCGCTTCCCAAATCCCAAGAGACTGTTTGCCCATACAGGACTGACACTTTTTATTTACAATCGTAGGGTACACCAACCACACCATTCTCCCCGAAGCGCTTGAGAAGTGGCCGGTGCCCATGGTGGAAGAGCTGTTACCGCGGCACATGCAGATCATCTTCGAAATCAACCACCGTTTTTTGGCGCAGGTCGAGCTGCAATGGCCGGGTGACGTGCAGAAACTGAAGCACATGTCAATAATCGAGGAACCCACGAGTGAGTGCGATGTGAAGATGGTGCGCATGGCGCACCTCGCCGTGGTGGGAAGCCACGTCGTGAACGGCGTCGCCGAGATCCACACCGCTTTAGTGAAAACGAAACTGTTCCCCGATTTCGACGCCATGTACCCGGGGAAGATCGTCAACGTCACGAACGGGGTCACGCCGCGGCGGTGGATTCTTCAAGCGAACCCTGCTATGTCTTCAATCTTTACAAGCATTCTAGGCCCCGGCTGGGTCAACGACCTCCGGCGGCTGAAAACGTTACGGCCGTTCGCGAACGACGCGAGTTTCCAACGCGAATGGACAAGCGCGAAGCTGAGCAACAAACAACGGTTAGCGGAGTGGGTCAAGGAAAACATCGGCATGGAGCTCATGACCCACGCGATTTTCGACATGCAGGTGAAACGCATTCACGAGTACAAACGACAACTCATGAACGTGCTGAGTATCGTGCACCGGTACGCGGTGATTTGCTCGTGTTTGGAAAAAGACCGATACCGAATACCGCCGCGGGTCGTGGTGTTGGCCGGGAAAGGTACGTATCCCTTTCAACTAGTCAACTTGGCGATGAAAAATCCCTTTCAACACTGATTTGCGATCGGCTTTCTTTTTGCTTAAATGTCGCCTGTATTGGGCCTTTCACCAAATCCCGGCCTCCCTGTTTGCTTGTACAAGGCTGACCCTTTTTTTTACAATAAAAGCCGCGCCAGGGTACGACGTGGCGAAAAAGGTTCGTATTTGCGTTTCCATTTCCCAGATCCAAACACGGTTTGCCCATACAAGACTGACACTTTCTTTTGACAACCGCAGATAATCCAACTCGCCTGCGGCGTGGCGAAGGTGGTGAACAACGACGTGCGGTGCGTCGGGACGTTGCAGGTTGTTTTCATTCCCAACTTCAACGTTTCTTTAGCCGAGCTGTTGATTCCCGCGAGCGACATCAGCCAGCACATATCAACCGCCGGCATGGAAGCCAGCGGGACGGGGAACATGAAATTCGTGATGAACGGGGGGTTGATTGTGGGAACCAGGGACGGGGCGAACATCGAAATCGCGCGCGAAGTCGGCGGCGAAAACGTTTTCTCCTTTGGCGCCACCGCGAACGAAGTCGCGGCGTTGCGAGCGAGCATGCACACGCGGAAACCCCCGATGGACCAGCGGTTACTAAGAGTCATACGCATGATCCGCTCTGGTGTTTTCGGGGACCCGGATGACAGCAAGTGCTTGATGGACACCTTGGACGTGGATAAGGACTACTACCTCATCGGGCACGATTTCGGGAGCTATCTCGAAGCGCTTGACAGAGCGGACCTCGCCTACGCCGACCGCCGGGGGTGGGCGGCGAAAACAATAAGGGCCGCTTCGTCCATGTGGCTGTTCTCCTCGGACCGGACCATAAAGGAGTACGCGGAGAAGGTGTGGGGCATGGAACCGTCGCCGTTCAAACCGCCGCACCATCAATCAAATTCCGCGGTGTTGACGCACGGCGCGGGGAAGGAGGCGCGGGATTCCGGACGAGCGGGCGGACCGGCGATGGATAAGAGGTAGGAAAGCATGTAAGCACCAGTAAATTGTGACCAACTGCTGTGATTGCCGCACTAGTTATTGGAATAGCTCGATGTTCGTAAGAAAAAAAGAATGCCCAGTCTAGTTAGTACTTGTGGAGTCAGTGCACGGTAGTACCCGTGTAGTTAGTCTGCAGTGGTCTCAAAGATAGTGAGTAAAAAGTCTTTACACTTCTTGACACTCCTACTACTCGTAACTCCCACCTCGCTACTCGTCACCAAGCGCGGCGAACGGGTTACTGGCGGTTGCTTTTTGCGCTTCGACACTTTTACCCGACCCGCTCTTTTTAGCAGCCGTGACCAGCCACCCCCCCCCCGCGGGTTTCGAACCGCCAACCGGTTTCTTCTTCGCCACAGGTTTAGCCATCGACGGCGTGAAAAGCACATCCCTGCACTCGTCTTCGAACCAGCCTTTGTCCTCCCCCTCCAGCGCCGCCAAACGCTCCTCCAGGCGCGGTTTCTTGGCGAGCTTGGTGAGTTCGTCGCCTTTCAACAGCTTGCCGCTGTTTTCCAGCTTGGCCAGTTGTGTGATTTCGGTCCGCAGGTCGTTGAGTTCTTTTTCGTGCGCCATGGTGTACACGATGGGCTTTTTGGACGCGATATCAGCCATCTTCGCCTCGACTTCTTTTTTCTTGGAAACAAGCGCATCCTTCTTTTTTTGTTTTCCCTCCGCCTCCGCCGTGGCGCACATCAAATCGATCTCCTCCATCTTCCCCGTCAAATCCTCAACCATCTGTTTCTGCTCGCCTTTCGTGAGCCGTCCTTTTCCGATCATTTTTTCCAGCTCCTTGTTTAAATACTCCACTTTGTCACCCACGTCCACCATGCTGTTGTACATCGCCTGTTCCTGTTCCGTCAGACTTTTCTGTTCCGTGAGCAACTTTTCAAGCATCTCTAAAGCGCTGACCATGACTTTCAAGCGTTTCAACAATGCCCTTTTCTGGGAAAAAGAAGGGACGTTCATGGTGACCAGCTCCTGGAACTCCTCGAACGTACAGGACACGCACTGGAACTCGGGGGACTGGTCCGTTCCGTGCGTTCCAGTACCGTCGGCGCCGCTGCCGTTGGCATCTTCCTTCACTAGATCCAGCTTGGGAAACACGTGTAGGTATTTCAGATCTTTATCCGTGTCGTGCTGGTACTTGTACATGCCCTGGCACATTTCGCACGCGCTCGCGCCCCGGTCCTCTTCGAGCCCATGTGCTCGTAGTGCTATGGTTAGGTGCATCAGCATGTCGGGGTCGTACTTAGAGCGCGTCTTCTTGCCTCCCCCAATCACGAACTTGCACGCCACGTAGTCCTTCGCGGGCAATCGCTGGCCTAAACACTGATCCACCAGCTCCGTAAGCCAGGCTGGTGAGAAACCCGCGAGGTCGTACGTGTCGCTATCGCCGCGAAGCGCGTTCGCTTTGATCTCGGCGCACAACGCTGACGCCATCGTAGGGAAGAAGGGCGCGGTCGGGCGGGCGGGGCGCCAACAATGGAAGAGTCGAGAGGGGCAACCAGATTTATTCTGTGATTTTCGTTCGTACAAAAAGTGAAAAGACAGGTCAATTTTCGCGACGCGATCTAGTGATGAGCTCGACGTTCGTAACTGGGTTCAGTGAACTTTATCTTCCATATACACAAACACAAACTTTCCCGTATTCTTAACTCCGCTCGCCCCCGAAATCCAGGTCGCCCTCGAGCATGTTGAGTCGGGTGCTCATCTCTCCCGCCGTTTCGGGACAAGGCTGGTCGCGAACTTTGCTGAAGCACTTCCCGATTGTTTCGCTCCAGTAGCACACGTGCGCGGCGGTTTCTTGGTTGTTTCCCACCGTAATCCCCAAACACATCTGCTCGTCATACCCAAGACCCTCGCATTTCGCCTGGCACCCGTCCGTGCCGGGGTACACCTGGCCGTCCAGGGGGTACAAAAAGTCGTACGTCGCCATCGCGGAAACAGTTGAAGTGGCGTACGTATTGCGGTCCACCAAGTCCCCAGGGTTTGCCGGTGACGTGGATGGCCCGTCGGATTCCTCGTCGTAATCCGCGCGCGCGTGGTTGCCGCTCATGGCCCAGTCCGTGGCGTACGTGGGGGACTGCGCTGCTTCAGAGGTTTCGTCGTCGCCGTCGTCGCCGCCGCCGCCGTTGAACATGTTCTCCACGTTTTGCTCGCCGTCTTGAACCGCGTCAACGGTGCCGGTAACGACGTTTGACAGCACGTTGACCGTACCTGAGGCGACATCTCCAACCAAGTCAAGGGTACCAACAGCGACGTTGGAAACCACGTTGAACACTGATTGCCCGGCGTCTTCGAACATGTTCCCGGTGCTTTCGCTCGGATGCCCATCTTTGTCGCCGTCGCCCGACCCGGGCTGGTCCGTGGCGTGCTCCACGTCCCACACCGCGGTGTCAACGGTGTTCTCCACAGCCTGTTCCGTGGCGACTGCGACATTTGTAACGCCGTCCACGGTGGCCTCGCCGACGTACTCCACGCCGTCCACGGTGGCGCTTGCCGCGGACGAAACGCCTTCCACGGTGGCAGTCGCGGCGTAAGAAACCCCGTCGCCGACGGCGTCCAGGGCGTCGCTCGTTCCGGTAACGTCGCCGAATTCGTCGACGCCGTCGCCGACCGCGTCCGCGGTGTTCGCGACAGCGTCGCCGGTGGCATCCGCGACATTTGAAACGACGTCGCCGGTGGCATCCGCGACGTCTCCGACGACGTCGCCGGCGTTCTCGACGCCGTCGACGGCGGCGTTCCCGGCGGCCTCCAAGCCGGTGCCGGTAACGGTGGCGGCATCGCCAACCAGGTCGACCGCATCAACCACCACGTCAGTGGCGACATCGCCAGTGGTCTCCGCCACGTCCAACACGACGTTCCCGGTGGCCTCCGCGCCGGCCTCAACGGCGGTCACGACGCTACCGCCGACCGCTTCCGCTTCCTCGACGAAATCCTCCGCGGCGTCCGCGACGCCGTCGTGCGTGTACATGTCCTCGGACGGCGGCGGCGGTTCGTATTCCCCGTCCGGCGCGGGCGGTGAGCTTTGCAGGTTGAGGTACGCCGCGTGCACCACGTTGTTCAGCGTGTCGCTCTCCACCGCGCACGCGCAGTTTCCCTCGGATTGCTCCCAGCCGCAGTAAAACAAATCGGCACACGAGTCTTGGTCGGTAACCGCGGCGCAGTTAGTGACGCACGTTTCGTGGCCGGGGTAGTCGTGCGTCTCGTCCCCTAAACTCCCAACTGGGTCGGTTTGTTTGGAGGCCACCGACCGCGTTTGCACCACCGGCCCGGAGCTCGCCTTGAACGAAAACGCGGCGCCGAGCTTTTGCGACACGGCCAAAGCGTTGGAGGCGCCGATGAGGGAACCGCCGGGGGCGGTGGACGCGAGCGCGCAAACGCCCGCGACCGCGGCCACGCCGGCGAGGGCCTTGCGCGGCCACGCCGTGACAGCCCGGCGCGCCCCGAGAAGGGGAAGCGACTCCGAGGAGAGCTTCGTCTCGACGGTGGACATCGCGCACGCGTGTACTGTCGTACGACCGCACCTACGAAAAAAAAGCAACTACGCCGTAGCCGGAGGGGTTGTTTCGTGACCGCGAGACGGATCGAGGGTCGCGTGGTTCGACAAAGAACAAGGGGAGCGCGGAGACGTCTCGCGACGTAGCGGTGGGACGATCGGCGGTCGTGCTCGCGCGCACGTCGGTTGTGTGTGAGGGTGGCAGGCGGCGGAGGTTCACGCGCGGCGCCATCGGCAAAAAACGCTGAGGTGTTACACTGAAAATGGTTTTCCCCGCTTTTACTCCTGCGCGAAGGAGCAACAACAAATCGCGAGAAGAGAAGAATCTGCAAATCACCTGCCCTACCCCGCTCGCGCTGGAGTAGCAGCGTGAGCTAGTAGACCGGATTATAAATAAAACTCAGACCTTTCCTTAAAGAAACTCTCTTTACAGTCAGTATTAAAACCAAAGCCCTCGCCACTCACCAATCCATTCACGCCGCGGCGTGCACGATGACCCCACGTTCCTGGTCGAACGTGAACCGCGCTGACGCGAACGCGGCACTGGCGTAGAACGGCCTTAAGTCGCCAATCCCGTACTCCGCAGCTTTGTCCTCCAGCACCCGGCAGCGCACCGTAACCATCCCGCCGCCGCTCTGTCCTCCGCTTTGCGTTTCGGATTGGTTCATGGAATTTTCTGGAGCGTTGGTGTTGTTTTGCCCGCCGCCGCCCGCCCCGACTGTTTGCCAGTAGCTCATCTCCCGAACGATCCCCCTTAAAATCTCAAGCAACAGCTGGTCGTAATCCCGGTGGAAGTGCGTGTACCGGGCGAACTTTTTTTGTAAACTCTTCTGCACCGAAAGTTTCTGCGTGCCGATGAAGGACGCCAACATCACCGCGATGGCGGCGTCGATGTCCTCGGACGAAACGTGTTCGCTTGCGACATGGAAAACAAAACGTCAGTCTGGAGTGGCACCAAGTGCCGTGTATGGGGGAATGGGGTCCGAGTAAACATTGCACTTAGCACAATCGGGCCTCCACAGTGCGTTTGTGATGTATTCGTAAGAATTACCAGTACGGCAGTAAGTGTTACGGCCGTACTGGCAATCCTACATACGTCACAAGTAGTGTACTCGCCGAGGCGCGGTAAACAGGGTGCCCGGATTTGGGAAAGCCCCTACGGCCGTACCTTAAACGCATAGCGGCTCTCGCTTCGGACATGCGGATAATTGATTCCACGTGTCGCACGGCGACGGGCATGCCCTCCCTGGTAACGCTTTCGCGCCTCAACTCCGCGTACACTTGCGATATTTTCGGTAAATCCCCGGAACTCAGCTTGGGTTTGATGAACCGCTTGGCGTAGGCGACGTACTTCTTTAGCAGGTCTTGATTAATAGGTTCCACGGAATCGTCGGACGTGTTTGAAGTCCCATCTGCGTTCGGCCGGTTCGCAGTGTTGCTCCGCCCTTGAACGTTACCGGAGTCGTTGCAAGTGAAAATAGGCGCCCCCCCGAACGCGTTCATCCCGACGCCGCCCGCGTTACCGGCGTCCACGGCGGCGTCGAACCTCGGGTGCGACCGGACGTGGCTTTTTGGATTTTTGAAAAGAAAAGGTCAGTCTTGGGTCTGTCTTGTGATGAGCGATTTATGCACAGCGCGCAAACAGTCGGCGGACTCGGGGGTGCGCTTATTGTAGCCAGACCGCGCTCCATACGTGGCGTCGAACAGTCGGGGAGGCGCAATTTTGGGAAAGCCCCGAAGACGTACCTTCCCACCACGAACCGTGCCAAGCGCTCGTCAAGCACGGGGTCGATGATATCCTTCACCACGCACATGATGTCGAACCGAGACAGAATCGGATCCGTTAACTCCACGTTGTCCGAAAACGTCCGCGAAGAGTCGTACCTTCCTCCCACGGGGTTCGCCGCCGCGATGACGGAACACCGCGCTTGCAGGGACGTGACGATACCAGCCTTGGAAATGGAAATCGACTGCTGTTCCATGGCTTCGTGAATCGACACGCGGTCCTGGTCGTTCATTTTGTCGAACTCGTCAATGAGACACACGCCCCGGTCGGCGAGCACAAGCGCACCTCCTTCAAGCACCCACTCCCTGGTCACCGGGTCTTTGTGCACCGCCGCGGTAAGACCGACCGCGGACGCGCCCTTTCCGGTGGTGTACACGCACCGCCCCGCCGTTTTCTCCACGTACTTCAAAAACTGTGACTGAGAAAAATAAAAGAAAGTGTCAATCTTGTATGGGCAAACAGTGTCGGGATTTGTGAAATGCAATACGTACCTTCGCGACGCCCGGGTCCCCCAGGAGTAGCATGTTAATATCGCCCCTGAGCTTGGTCTTACCCTTAACGAACTTCTCCTGCCCCCCGAACAACGCCAAAGCGATGCCTGCTTTGATGTCGTCGTGGCCGTGAATGGACGGGGCGATGGATTTGACGATTCTTTGCGTGACTCTCGGATCTCTCGATAAACGCCGTATCTCATCCTTGTCCTCATCCGTCAGCGCGTGCGTGTCGTACTTGTCCCCAGTGCGGGATAAGTGATTCGCCTCGACGTGCGTGCTGAACACGGGAAACCCGTTCGCCCGGTTTAACGACGATTGAAAGTTGTTCGTGTACACGCCGGTAATCGCGACTTTGTCCCCGGGCCGCGCTTGGTCGATAAGGTCGTCTGAGGTGGGTAAAACAAAGTGTCAGTATTTCGGACCGCGTGTATGAGTAATTACTCTGGACAATCGTCAAGCAGTGCCAATGGATTTGGGAAATGAAAGTGTTTCGGCAAACAGTCTCAATGGATTTGGGAAATGCAATCAATACGTACGGAGCAGAATGATTTCCTTGCTCCTGGGTAACCGCCCGGCGGGGACGTCCCCGGGGGCTTCTTGCAACGTCAGTTTCTGGTAGTTCCGGTACACGGTTTTCTCCGAGTTCACGAGCCACGGGCCTTTTCCTTGGCACTCAGGGCAACTTCCAGGCTTCGTTTCCTGATATTGGAAAACAAAAGTGTCAATATTGTATGGGCAAACAGTGCGTCAGGATTTGGGAAACGCGCACTACGTACCGCGCTCGAGTCCGCTTGGAACACCGGGCCGAAAATGAACCCGCACTTCCCGCAGTCGTACATCACCTCTTGCAGTTGCGGGAAAACACCGGTGCGCCGGGTAACCACGCCCGATATCTTGATCAAGCAGTTCAAGTGTGCCTGTCGAATGTCCCGGATCTGGTCCACGATCGGTAAGTGCGTTATGCGCACGAAGATATCTTTGGTTGTGAACGAAACGTGTCAGTCTTGTGCGGGCAAACGTAGGTGTGGCGGATTTGGGAAAGCCCCAACACGTACCTTTGTGAATGCTCTCGTACGCCGGGTATAACTTCAGGGCTTCCACTTTCGCGACTTACGATGGGTAAAACAAAGCGTCAGTTTTCGGTAATGTTCGTAACTCGTATAAACAAACAGGGCACTTGTGATGTATGTAGTAAACAGTAAATAGTCAAAGAGGGGCTTGAAACAGTGTGCCTGGATTTGGGAAAAGCAACACGTACCTTCGTTGAACAACGTCAACATGTCGGCTGGGGCGTCCGCGACCCAAATCGCGAGCATGGGCTCGCGTTTCGATAAATGCAGGTAAGAAACTTCAAGGCTCTGCCCGTTGCTCACGCACATCTCGCGAATCAGCCGTCGGTACACCAACGTCTCGGAAACCCCAACACCGGCGTCGACGTCTTTTTCCGTGAACTTGAGATGGAAAAAGAACCGCGTCAGTCGGTCGTGAGGTTCGTAACTTGTATTCCGCAATCAGAGCACTTGAGATGGACGTACATACGTCTGTGCAATGCGTATGGTCAAACAAGGGCTGTGCTCAGAAAGGCGGAATTTGGAAAGTGGGAAAGTTCCGTACCCTTCTTAGAAACCGCGAAAACTTTTTCCGAATCTCAATCTTCGTGCGCTCGCGCGTGATCCACTCCCTGAGCGGGCAGTCGTAGTTCTCGATGTCCACTTCGAACTCCTCGTCCTGCAGCCGATTTTGCGGGGTAGGGTTTTGGTGTAGGGTTTTAAGGGTTAGGGTTCAGTTCAGGGTTGGGTTTGCGGTTCAGGGTTCGCCCCGTCGCGCGTTCGCGAGCCGGTCAGCGAAACACCCTCTCCAGTTTCGGGGTCTACAGACCAGCACACCGCCCACACCCCGTCGTCGTGCGCGTTGTCGTTGTGCGCAACAGAAGAGAGCTTCATACTGGGCCGCGAGGTGACCGCGTACGAGGCTGGAAAAGAAACATTGGCTTTTTTGACGGTGCCCACACACGAAAGCCTCCTCGTACCTCTTCGTCCTCCTCGCCATCCTCGTCCCTGTCCGCGGCCCGGCGTCGGCGTTGCTGTCGCCGCCAGTTGTCGTCGTCGTCGTCCGCGTCAAGTGCTCTCGGTCGGACCCGGCCGGCCTGCCCAGCGAACCCGACCCGGCCCTCGTTGACGTCCCGGTCGTCAAGCTCGGCTTCCGCGCGTAAACGCGCCTCTAACTCCGCCTCGGGGTCGTAATCCTCAGGCGCCTCCCCTATGCCGTCCTGTTCGTACCGATCCAGGTGCGGCATGGGGCGGTAGTCCCTGTGAGATGAAGTTGTGTGTCAGATTGGTCAGTACGAGAAACGCGGTGATGCACATGATGCAGGGTTCGCGTTCAGTAGGTACGGGGACGGGAGATTCGCGAGGGTGCCAACAACAACCACAGGGATCCAACGCACATTTCTTGGTTCTCAAGCAAATCCTCCCCGTCGTCGTCCTCATCCTCCTCGTCCGTCACCGGCTCCAAATCCGACCCCCCGAACGGGTCCTCCCCCGCATCACCAACAGGTTCCTCCGCCAAATCGTTCACGTCGTCGCCGGTTTCGCTCATGGCGGCGGTGGCGGTGGGGAAACCGCGCGCCGAGTCTGATTGAAATCTGGATTTTGAAATCGCTTTTCTCGCTTCCTCTGTGGTTATTTTCCAACTGGTGCCTGGTATCGCCCTCGCGACGCAATCTCGCACACTCTTCAATCTCTCTGGAGTTCCCAGACTCGCGAGGCGCGGGCGACCCCCCCCACGATGGAGGCGTCCAAGCGCGTGGTGTTCGTGTCCTTCCGGGGACCGGACGACGGGAAGCCGCGGGGTCGGCGGAAACGCGCGCTGGGGTAGGTGCAGGGGTAGTGAGAAACACATCAGAAGGGTGCTCGAAGCGTGCTAAACGAGGCCAAACGGTCTTCGCGCATTTCCATCTCGAGCGAAGTAACCACGACCGCGAGGCTCGACAAGAAAGGGCACCGCGCGTTTTGGGGGCATCAAACACAACCAACCAACTGACACGTTCGTCCACCCGCAAACCCTAAACCCTGAACCCACCGCTACCCCCGCAGCGTTTCCGAGACCGCGTCGTGGCCCGAGTTTTTGGGATTGATCAAAACTCGGTTACAGCTGCAATCGATAAAGGCGGTGTACCACGCGTCTTCCATGACCCCCCTAACGTCCATGGACGAGCTCCAGGACATAGAGGACTTAGTAGTGGAAGGCGTGGAGGAGGGGGCGGCGGGCGTTGCTGCAGGTGGTACCACTGTGCCTGCGTTGAATAATGCGCCCATAAATAGCGGAATAGGACGAACCGGGCTGACGCCGCCCGCGGCTGTGGCGACGTCAAAGTTGGACCCAAAACGATTCGGCGCGGATGGCGAGGACGGGGACGATAAGTACAAGAAGCGAAGCTCGGGGTTGATGCAGGCGGTGCTTGTTTGCGCGCCTAGCTGGGCCGGTGTCGTACCGTTCTCAATGCGCGGCAAGGACGAGGGGAAGAAAAAAGATGACGACGACCTTTTTGATTTCATGGAACAAGGCGGACGAGCCGGCGATGTTTTAAATGGAGGAAAAGGAACCGGGACGCCGACGCGGCGGAGAGAGAAAAAACACCGGCGTTCCGATCCGCGCGTCACGGTCACGGCCCTGGCGTTGCTGTCGTGCGTCGCCACCATGTTTCTGCTCTACGCGAGGCTCGCGGCGAAGCTGCCGCAGACGTGATGAGTGGGGAGGGGGTAGGCGTAGCGACCGAGAATACAAACAGCGTGGTGTACATTTGGATGGTGAAACTTATTTTAATATCTTTTCTCTGATGACACGTTCCCTTTACATCCTTCTCTGTCTCTCCACTCCGCGGTGCGCTTGCTTCACGTCCAGGGCGTCGTTTTCCTCGCGATGTCCTCGCGTGTGGTATCGGTACCTGTGGCGACGACACATGTGGCGACGCACCGGGGCCTTCCCAGGTCGCGGCGCGGGGGAGGCGCGCCGCGGACGACCAGACGTATTTCTCGATGTTGCCGACGAAAGGCAATGTCGGGTGCGGTGTCGGATGAGTCCGGGAAGCGGACGCCTACTGCAACCGAAACAAACACCAACACGGACACCACCCCAACAACAACCTCCACTCGGGCCTCACTCGCGACCGCGGATTCTGGAAACGCGTGGGAGCGGTTCTACAAAACGCACGCTGGGAAGGGTGATGGGAAGAAAACGATTAGCGTGTACAAAGATCGTCACTACCTGCGCAAAGAGTTTACCGAGCTGATGCCTCGCGCGGTGCTGGAGGACCCGGGGGCGTGGCCTTTGGCAATAGACCCGGAAGCAACACGACCTCCAGATGAAAACTCGATCGATTATAAATTAGTTTTAGAACTGGGCTGCGGCGTCGGCAACAGCGCGTTCCCGCTGTTGCGCGCGAATCTGGATTTGAGGTTGATATGCGTCGATTGTTCTCCAACCGCGATCAGCGCGTTGACGCAAAATCCAGAGTTCGATGGAAGGAGGTGCCGCGCGTTCGTTGCAGACGTCGCCGGTTCGAATCCTTGCGGAAACGGTGCTTTGTCGGTGGCGCAAATAGGCTCGGAAAACGGAATAGCGGACGAATCAATAGACGCCGTGACGTGCGTTTTCTTCTTCTCCGCTTTGGACGAAAACGCGTTCGCCCGCGTCGCGATTGAATGCGCGCGGGTTTTGAAAAAAAGAGGCGTGCTTTTGTTTCGAGACTACGCGAAAGCGGACGTGAAGAACAACGGGAGTTTTTCTCCAGGCCAGGAAATAGACCCCTCGGTTTTCGTTCGCCCCGACGGAACGTTGGCCGTTTTCGTGGATGAGGCGTTCGTCGCCTCCACGTTCGCGAACATCGCCCTGGTCGGCACCACCGAGATCGTAACGCACACGGTGACGAACCGGAAACTAAACGTCTCCCTGGACAGGTACTTCGTACAGGGAAGGTTCGTGAAGCAGTGATGGTAGGTAGATATTGTGTAGTTAGTAAAGTAGTAGTAATTAGAGATATCAACCCATCTCGTCGCGCTCTCGTCAACTCAAACAACCGCGTCACACCGAAACCGGCGCGCCGCTTCCCCCGCCGATTGATTTCAATCCGGGCGTCACGGGGGACGCAGCCGAAACCCCGTCCTCCTCCTTCTTCTCGACACCAAACCCGAGCGCTTTCCGGCTTTCTTTAAAGTACTGGTTAGGGTGCTGCATGCCCTCTTCGATTTCCTTGCCGTCGTGCAGCGCCGCGAAGGTCATCCCGCACGCGAGCTGGTAGTGCTGCGCTTTCGCCTTCGCGACGATATCCCGAACCTTCCCCCCGGGAATTTGCAGTCCCCCCAGCGCGGACGTCAAACTCTCCTCCCCGAACGTCTTGTAAGGACACCCGTGGTGCTCCCCCGAACCGGGGTTACTGGAAATGCACTTCATACAAGTGTGCGGGGTGTAATCCACGCGCTTACCTTGGGAGTGGGAAGGAAAAAGGTCAGTCGCAGAGTCGGGAGTGATGGGCGATTTTCGTACAGTGAGTAAACAGCCGTGTACTAACGGTGCACTTATTGTAGTGGTGAGACGGGCGCGTAACCGCACTCCATACGCGACAGGTTAACCAACACGTACCTTCTTTCCCGTACGCGTGCCGCACGGCGTAGGCGTACTCCTTTTCGAACTTCTCCGCCGGGATCTTTTTGCAGAATTCGGTTTTCCAAAACAACATGGCTTCCTCGAGGCTCAATCCGATGCCTCGCGATGGAGAAAAGAAAGGCTTAGTCGCGAGTGGCACCAAGTGCAATGTATGGGTGATTGGGTGTGCCGTAATCGGGCCGGACACAGGGCACTTAGTCGGAGTAATCGAGAGGAACAGTGCGTTTGTGATGTGTGTAGTGAACCGTAGATACGGGCGGGCAATCGGCGAAACGCGTACGGCGGGATTTGGGAAATGTTCAACACGTACCTTTCATGTACAGCTGCAGTTGTCGTCTTCCTTCGTGTCGTAAGTGGTGTTCCTTCTTCACCGCGTCGAACAGGTTCTTGGCGCACAGGGGGAAGGAAATTTTGGACGCCCCTGGTAGGTCCTTTAAAGTTATTTGATCCGCGCCGCCGTCACCGGCGGCGCCCGGACCGCCGAAGTCCCTTCCGATAGGTAAAAACAGAGTCAGTCTTTCGGGCCATGTGCATGCGTAAATAGTCACCCGTAATCGGGCCTCCACATTGTGCCTGGATTTGGGAAACGCAACACCCACCTGCCCAAGTACCGCTTCGATAAACTCACAATCACGGGCGCCAGGCGTTCTTTTTCTTCGCCTGCGATGTGCTGCGCCCATCTTCGGGACGCAACGGCGAGTTGCTTGGATAAACCCGCTCTGAAGGCGCCTACTACTAAAGAGGTTAGCTGGTCTCTAGGCACGAACGCCTGGCCGTTTGACATGAACACGCGTCGGCCTCGGACCAGATCGTGGACCTCTTCAAACGGCACGCTGTAAAACCCAGACGCGCCGGTCGCCATTATTTTGTCACAATCGTCCCGTTTCATCATTCCGGATAACACCTCGGCGAGGCCTTGCTTCACGGCGATGAACTCGTCAGCGGAAATGGGCTTGTACTCCATGGCGTGGTCCTCCAGAAACCGCGCCTTGGCGAACGAATCCAGCTTTCCAAACCGGTGTTTGAACAAAGTACATTCGTTCAGTAAGAACCACCTTCGTAACTCCTCGGTGCGGCAATACGCCAGCCTCAACGCGAAGTGCGAGACTTCGTCTTTGGATAGCACTTCATCCGACGCGAACGCGTGCGTGGTGTCACCCACAGGCAGCGTATCGCTCAGCTTCAAGTATTTCCCCGTTTCCTCGTTCATCAAAAATTCCATCTCGGGTTGTTTCTTGCCCCTGGACAACCCGTCGTCGATGGCTTTCAAAACCCGCATGCGGTCCAGCGCGTACGCCTCGAACGTCTCCAACGATATGTCCGCGGAGGGGGTGTTGGTGTACATGCTGAGGGTTGGGTAGTGGCTGGCTGTGACGCCACCGAGGGCACCAGGCTTGACCGCGGACTTCGGTGTCTTCGCGAGCGCAGCAGCCTTGGCCTGATCCTTCTTGCCGCCGATGGCGAACATCGCGACCGCCGTGTGTGGGGTAGACTTGAGTCTTGAGTCGCGAGCAACGAAAGTAGTCTCGTCGCACAGTCTCCGCGCGTCAACGAAACGTCGTCGCACGAGCAGCGTTCGCGCGTGGACCGAGTGTGGCGGACGATGAGAGGTGTGCCTACTAGATTTGAGGCTAAAAAAATTGCTTATTTCAAAAAAACGTAGGCCCAAAACCTGGCGGGTTTGAATTCCGATGCCAAAACGTCGATGGATGAAAGCGTCTCCGTACGAGGCTCGATAAAACAACTACGTGCCTACTTTTCGGGACAGGCCGAATCCCCAGCATCCCCAACTGCATCCCCACCACCGTCCCCAAACACCGCCGCTACTTTCCGTTTCTTCCCCCCCTCCGTTTTTTCGCGCTCGGCGTTCTGCGCGGCGCCGACTCGTTTTTGCAGGCTCGCAATTTTCTTTTCAATCGAAGCGCACGCCTTCCGCGTCTTCGCCCGTTCCCGCTTCGCGCTCGCGATTTCTTTCTTCACCTCCAACAGCCTTGTTGTTTTTTCCCGCAAGTCATCCTTAGTGGCCCTCACCGCGTCCGAAGATTCGTCCTTCGCCTTGTCCTTCCACTTCTTCTCCGCGGCCTTTTCTTTGTGTTTCTCTTCATGCGCCGCTAGGGCGTCCTTTTTCTTGGCGCGGAAAGCACACCCCGGCGCGTCGCACGTCAGAACTTCGCACGCCAGCCCGTGTAACGCTTTGACGTGGTACGCCAGCGCGTTCCGCGCTTTAAACGCACTCACGCACCCTTCGTTGGGACACACGAACGGCCTTTCCCCGGTGTGCGTGCGTTCGTGCGCGGTGAGCAGTTTGCGCTCGAAAAAACGCTTCCCACAACCGCCGTGCGTACAAACGTGCGAAGCCGGCTCGCCGCTGTGTTGCTTCCTTACGTGTTTCGTCAAGTCCTGCGGCCACGCGAACTGCGCGTCGCACCCGGGGTGAGCGCACATGTTCACGCCGGAAACTCTTGGTTTGCCGCCGCCGCCGCCGCCACCAGGGTTGTACTCACCACCCACACGGGGGACACCAGCCCCACTTGGCGGCGGCAGTGACGACGAAGCCTCCGCGCGATTCAACCGCCGAATCGCCGCGGTGCTTAGGCCGAGGCTGAAATCAGGTGGTGGGTTTTGCATTGGCGTTCCTTGCGGCAGCAACGCGTTGCTCTGGCCGCCAACCCGCTGCGGCGCACCGGCGCCCGCACCGGGCGGCGCGTACCCAGGGAACACGTAGTGGTTCCGCAAGTGGAAACCCTCCATGCCGACACGTCGCGAAGCCGGGCGCGGCGACGAATGGCCACCAATTGGCGCCACGTGTGTTTTAGAAAAACTGACACGAAAGGAGTTTCACGTTTAGTGTTAAGTCCGAGACCTGCACGTCACACGGCGCGACGTGGCGTTTGACGCTTCTGCGACGCGGTACACGATGCCCCGATTCAAGTTCCTCTTCGTCGGTCTTTGCGTTTCGGCCATCGCGGCGGCGGGCCTCACCGAGTCCGCGAAACTCGAGTCCTGCGCCACGTCGTTTCCCACCCGGTTTGGTTCGTCATCGTCGCCGCTGGTGGACCTCACCGCGACGATATCGCCCTCGCTGGTGGTTTTCGAAAGCGCCTTCGGGCTGGGTGAGGGGCACCGTGTTCAAAGCAAAAGCCAGTTACGGGGCGACGACGCGAACGTGAGCGAGTTGCGATTCGGCGCGCACACGGGGACGCATGTGGACGCGCCGCGGCACTTCGCCAGGGGAGACAACACCGGGATCGAAGAAATTGACTTACGCCATCTGAACGGCCCGGCGTTTGTGGTGGACGCGTTCGGGGTTGTTTTTTTAGACCGCGAATCCCTGAGTCATTTGGAGATACCACAAGACGCCACCATCGTGCTGTTCCGCACGGACAACACGCGTCGGGGTATAATGAATCAAACGCGATTCGACAAGGACTACGTCGGCTTCAGTAAGGATGGTGCGGAATATCTGCTCGAAACCTTCCCGAACGTAAAAACAGTCGGCATCGATTACGTCTCCATTGCGGCGTATGACCATTTAGTCACCGCGCACGTGGTTCTCCTGGAAGCGGGGTTGGTTCCAGTGGAGGGGTTGTCGATCCCGGAACACACGGTAAAGCCTGGGTGGTGGATGTTCCACTGCGCGCCGTTGAAAATCGCGGGCAGCGACGGCGCGCCAGCCAGGGCGTGGCTGGAAGCGATGGAGTTTTAATGGCGACTTTTTCACTTTTTGACATTTTGAGAAGCTTTCCTTCTACTCTTCCCGTCTCGTCACAGATGCATGCGCCGCGGCACATCTTCGCGTGTCATCGACGCGATGGTTGGGCTGGCGGCGCGCGGTCGCCCTTTGGCGTCGCCCGTGCACGTCCCCAAGCGCGTGTGGAGTGGAGCGAGCACGAGCCAGGCGGTGGTTCGTGGGATTCCGAAACGAATCGAGTCGGGGTCGTCGCGATGTTTTTCCTCATCTGCTTCTCGACGCCGCGGAATCCGCACCAACGCGACTTCATCATCTTCGCCCGACCCCGACTCCTTCGCGTTCGGCACACTGGGCACTCCAGGGTGCCCCGGCGAAGGCTCGGCACACCAAATAGCCGCGCTCGTGAGCTGGCTTGCGGAAAACGGGGTTAGCTTCGGGGACCGCGCCAAGTTTTGCAAAGTGCGAGGCATGGGGGTCGGCGGGGTCGCGACGAGGGAGTTGCGACAGGGCGACGTGATTTTTTCCCTCCCAATGTTTGCGGCGAATAAAAAGGAAGGTGACGGTGACGAACGAATTCCGTTAGTGATGACCACGCGAGTCGTCATGTCCCACACCGGGCCGCTCGGGCGTTTAGGCCGGGCTTTAAGCGCGGCGGGGCTCACCACCAGGGAGAAATACGCGGCGGACGAATCAGCCAGGCCGGGGATGCGAAGTGACGACGCCGGTGATGATGAATCGAATTGCGACAAACAAAACGAAAAGTGCCTCGTCGAAAAACTTACCGAAAAACGACGAAACCCGACGCACCGGTTGGGCGGCGTTCACGAAAGCGACCTTCCGTTCCCGCTGGACGTGTCAAGCACCACGTTGTTGGCGCTCGGGTTGCTGTTCACGTGCGCGAGGGCGCAGACACAGACACCTACCAAAAATCCTGAAGCGCATTGGGTTTCTTACACAAACCTGCTCCCTCGCGAAACCGACGCTTTGCTCGAATGGAGCGATTCCGAGTTGCAAAATCTGCGCGGCTCAAAACTAGTGACGCGCGCCCTCGAGCGACGAACACTGGTACACAAAGTGTTTTGCGACGTGTTTCCTGTGTTGCTTGACGTAGACCCCGGATTATTTCTTCCGAGTTCAAACGTTTCCTCAAAAAGTTCAAATAAGGTCTCATCAGAGAGCCGTTCAAACTTTTCCTCACCAGCCGCGTTTCGATGGGCGTTTAGCACGGTACTCGCTCGCGCGTTCACGCTTCCCGTCGGTGAATGCGGTGCTCAAAAGGAACTCGGTTTGTGTCCCGGTCTCGATTTGTTCAACCACGACGACGACGCGGAACAGTGTGTCGTGGAGGGATTTATGTCGGAGGACGAGGACGAGGACGACGCCTTTGCCGTAATAGATAGCCAAACAGCAAAGAATGAGATGATGGCCGAGTACTTCCGTGCCGCCGACTCGGACGACGAAACCTTCGACGCCGACGAAACGCGGCTTGCGAAATTCGGCAACAGGGTCACCCTGCGCGCCGGCGCGGGCGGCGCTGAGGACGGCGCGCAGCTGTTCCACAGGTACGCGGACCGGGCGTGTGGTGGGAGTTTGCTCGAGTTCGGTTTCGTCAACGCGTTGGGTGGCACTCGGGCGGCTGACGTTTCGCTGATGCCGCTGTTACTGAGCCTCGAGCACAACAAGCGAAACAAAAGGTTGCAAATGCTAGCGGGCAATAACTTGTGCGCGGGGTTTTCTTGGGAAGTCACCGACGCGGCGCTGCCCGGAGTTAACGGCTGGGTGGGAATGACCCTTGACGCCACAAACAACGTTCGGGGCACCGAGTGCGTCCCACTGGACGCGCTGCGTGTCGCCAGAGTGTTGACCTTGAATGAATCCGAGTTCGACGCCATCAACAGCTGGGACGACGCCGCCGCCGAGGCGTACGACGGCGCGACCTGTTTTTCGAACGCGCACGAACAGAGGTTTGGAAAGGCGATGGCGGGGTTGTTTCTTCGCGAACGCGAAGCGCTTGACGTGATGACCGTTCACGGTGAAGTTTCGAGAGCGAAAGGTGTTTCGAACGAGGTTGAGCAACACGGTTCAGGTCGATCTAACCGCAGACGTTTGATGGCGCGGAAAGTCGTCGAAGGCGAACAGACGCTGTTGCAAGAAATTTCAAACGACTTTTTAAGAACGACGAACGAGAAAACGTCGAGTAGTCATCAAGGGTAGTGTTAGCCAATGTATACGCAGAGTCGTCCCTAGCTAGTATTACAAGTATCGCGCATCACAAGCCCCGGCTCGGTTGTCGCGTGTGCCCCACGGTGGGTACGTTTCGGGTGGCGCCTTTCCCTAACACAAACGGAATCTTTCCCCGTCGCGAAACCGAAATAACCGCGGGCGGCTGTAACCACGGTTCGCCGTCCACTTGCAATTGTGAAGGAAACGTGTCAGCCGTGTATTGGGCGTGTATTGGACGATGTATGGACAACAGTCACCGTAATCGGTCTGAACAGTCACCAGCTGAGAGATAAAACAGTGCGTCCGGATTTGGGAAAGCCCCCCCAATACCTACCTTGCACCGGTAGGGCGTCTCTTAGCGTGATTTCAATTTCACTGCCCTGCGCCACGCGGTGCGAGTGTCCCCACCCGAGGCGGATGGCGCCGAGGTGCCACGTGGAATTAGTGGCGACGATTTCAATCAACCCGTCGCCGATGTTCGGCGGCTCGAAGCTTTGCAGTTCCTCAGGAGTGGAGGGTTCGCCGCACCCGAAAAAGTCAATGCCCGTGGCGCTGCTGTGGATGTTGAAAAACTGCAGCGTCCGCGCGTTTGGGGGTACTTTCACCTCCACCCCGTCCACTTTCAGGGTGATAACCCCCGGTCGTAAGTACTTCCGGTTAGAAAAAGCCTCCCCCAAACCCAAAACCGCGTGACCCGCGACAATTTTACCCACACTATCCGCGCAACAGGGCGTTCGTTCGCGTAGCTGGTGAAACTGCATCGCGATTGACGCGTCGAAGCCGATTGAGAAAAAACACACGCTCGTCTTTTCCACCACCCCCAAATCGCCGGCCTCGTCGTCGCTGGCGGCGTCGCCGTCGCAATCGAGCTCGTCGAACCCGTCGGTTGCAAAATCCACGGAGCCGCCGCGCGAGTGGTTCTTCACCCGCCCGAACCCTATTCCGTTGTTCACGGGACCCACGGGGGTACCCGTGCCGAACGGCGGTTTATCGCCGCCGGAGCTACCAGCACCTGTGCCCGCGAAAACCGAGGAAAGCGAGCCTGCGAAGCTCCCGGACCGAGCGTGTCTGCCGTTCACAAAACCCATCGGCGAAACAGGAGGCTTGTTTGAAAACTCGGTTTTCAAATCAAAGTCGACGCTCTTGCGTCGGGTGGGCCGTACTTGTTGCGTTTGAGGAGCCTGCGTTTCCAGGGGTGTTTCCAAAGCTAAGGACTTGTACACGTGCGTTTTTGTGGTTCTCGTGGTTTCGTGCGAGTCAACGCTCCTGCCGCGCCCCGACCCCGTCCGCGAAGGCAACACCCGGTTCCCAGGCGGCGTCAGCGGCGGCGGCGCGAAGGCGAGTGTTGGAAGGTGTGGCAGGTCGTCGTTCTCGAAGGCCATTCGTCGCGCCAGGTTGACGCTGAGTCGTCTTGTTTTGTTTGAATCTTTCGGGGACAAATGAGAAACTCGGTCCGCCTCCAAGGTTTGTCGCGCAGAGGAGGAGGAGGAGGAGGGGGTTGAGGCGGTGTTGGTCCCGTTGGTGTCACCGCGCGACGTGGAAGTCGAACTTTGCCCGCCCCACACCACGTGCTTGCCGTTGTTTTCGAAATCGTGCAACGCGTTCAGCCCCACCACGCGGGACGGGGCGGGCTTTGCGTTTAAAGAAGGCGAGTCAATCAGCTCGCCGTTCGCGTCAACCTCCAGCGGCGTAGCGCGCCACAGCCACGAATCCACGCCGACAACGTTTCCAACCGCGACGTCGCGGATGAACGGCACCAGGGATTCCCCCGTGTACGTGCAGCCCCACCCGGTTACCCGCGCCAGTTCGTTCCCCGTACCGAGCGACAGCACCGCGATCGGCGGTACGTTTTCGGTACCGACAAGCGCGCACGCGTCTCCAACCAGCTCTGTGACCCAGCTCACCGTGCCGTCGCCCCCCGCCGCGACGAACCGCAAGTCGTCCTTCCCGCGGTGCTGCGTTATTAAAGAAACGAGCTTGGCCATCAACGCGTCGCGTCGCCGAAGAAACTCGTCCAGGTATATCACGCCGCACTTCGCCTGAACGCGGGGGGTAAGGAGAGGGGTGGGTGGTGTGAGTGATTGAGGGGGAAGGAATGCCAGCAGTACATTTGGTACAGCTGGTGTCTAAAGTCGGCAGACGGGTGTGTCTTCCGAGTCACTCTTGATTGAAACGAGGTCTGCCGAAACGGTTGAAAACCGGGTCGAAAAAAAAGCAACCAGGGAAAAGTAACACTTCCGTCGGAAAAATGAATTGGGATCTGTAAATATCCCGCTTCGGGAGATCTCGGGTCGGGCGGTGGCGTGACCCGACCCTAGTGCGTGTGTTCGTTGGTACGTACCTCCGCGAGTTTCCGTGCGAGTTGCCGGCCCTGGTGATACGAGGACAAACGCGGGTTGGGTATGGGCAAACAGTCAGTGGTTGGTGGAGTCAAGACAAACCCCGGTAGGGGCTTCCCAGAAAAGGAGTCTTCCGCATTGCGGACGTGGACGCGCGACTTTTCCCTCGGAGCTCCCAGGCTCGCGGGAGGAGACGTGCTGGGTCTGTTTTGGGTCGCTTTCTATGGTGGAAAATGCTGGCAGGCGCACACGTACCGCCCTACTTCCGCTTCGTTTGTTCACGATAACCACCACCCTAACGTCGGGCCACGGCGGGTCATCCGCGGATGGCGCGAGGTCATCCTTGCCCTTTGGCTTTGCAATGCCGAAAATGTCGCGCACCAGCAGCCGCGCGGCTTGGTCCGTGATTTTCCACATCGCGACGAGTCACGGACCGTTTACTACGTGCGCGTCCACACGTCCGTCTCGCCCGCACCCAAACACACGGAGCGCGACGCCAGCGCCAGGGTTGTGAGGCACGGTACCGCGGGCACGACCCTTTACTACGGTGGAATAAGGCAACAACGAGTCCGATTCGGGACGACGGAAAAATTGAAGTGTTTTTTTTTTCACGTCGTCATCGCGTCGATCGCGATCGTCCTCATCTCCCGACGCGCCCGCCGCGATGTCCGCGCTTCGCCACCTCGTGCGGTTAAGCCGCATTGGCCACGTCGGCGGCACGACGACGCGAGGGTTCGCGAAGCGCGCGAAGAAAGACGCGGCGCCTGTGGCGGCTGGTGCCAAAGCCAAACACGCAACCGCTGATGACAACGCCGCCGACCATTCAGCCGAGCCGGCCGCCGAATCGTCTTCAGCGTCCGAGCCAGGCACCGCGGGCGCTGCCGCTGAGGACGCAGCGGCCGCGGCCAGAGCCGCAGCCGCGGGGTTCGGGACATGGGCGAAACAAGCCGGTTCCCGAGCCGCGGAGGCGGGCGAGCGCGCGCGGTTGGGCGCCAGTGCCCGGGTACCCCCCACCGCGACCGGGATGTTCGGGAACGTCGTGGATGCGTTCCGAGAGGAGTACCGTTTGGCGATGATGGACCCGGGGGACGCAGCGGTTGAGCGGCGGAAGCAGCAACCTGGTTATGTCGCGCCTGGCCCCGTGGATGAGTACACCGGCACCACAGCAGTTGCGGCGGTGACGCAAAAAGAAAGTGTTTTCCAGAAAGCGTGGGGAAAATTCGCGCGGAAGACGGGCGCGACGAGTTTGGTTGACAAGTTGAACAAATTAAGGGACAGCTCGGCGTATAAAAAAGGCACGGACTTCGCGAACGACTTGCAGGAGCGGTGGGAAACCAGCGATTCGCCCCTTGTGCACAAAATTCAAGACATGCAGGATGGCATGTTCACCGAAACAGAACAAGCCGAGGCGTACAAAACGATTCGGCAACGAGATCCGGGGTTCAACATCAACGACTTGCTCGCGGAAGTGCGGCGGGACGTGCCGAAAGTTTTGGGGGCGTATTTGAAAGGCGACCTTGAGTTGTTGAAACAAACAAACACCACGAAGGAAATGCTCGAACGCATGGGCGGGCAGATGGCGGCGTGGCGCGCCGAGAGCGCGTTTGTGGATCCGCGGATTCTGCACATGAGCGAGATGGAGTTAGTAGAGGTGCGCATGATGGAGGGCGAGCCCCTGGTTGTGTGCCAGTTTTCGTGTCAGCAAATCAACTGCGTCCGGAACAAGCTCGGGGAAGTCGTGGACGGCGCGGAGGATGACATCCAAGCCGTGCACTACTTGTGGGCCGTGCAGTTGTCGCCGAAACAGTTCGTCGCCCCCGACGGCCGGGAATACAAAGCGCAAACCTGGCAACTGCGCGAGATGGTGCTGCGGGGGATGATGAGTATAAGCATGTGATGGGAGGAGTAATTGGCGGGCGGAGTATCGAACGTCCGACCAGGTATTCTTGCTTTTCTTGTTTTATATCTACAAGTCGTGTATCTGCTATTCGTTATATCTACAAGTCGTACATCTTTCGTAAGAGCGCAGGGTCAAGTATGCCTTTGAGTCTGTGCCTGCTGTTTCCGTCAGAGCGCGGGGTATATAATTATTCCGTGCCGTCGTCGCTTTCTTTTACCACGGCGGCAAACGCCTTCGTCACGCTTCGTGCATGATTGTCAAATCCATTTCGATCTTCTCGTCTTTTTTTTTCGCAGCCACCACGAACTCTCGCAAAAGCCGGTGGTCGTCCAACGGCAGGTACTCGCCGTTGTACTTCAGCCTTTGCCGGTTCGGGGGTAGCGCACCGTTGGTGTTGGCGCTGACGGCGAGTTTAAGCCCCCCCAGGGTGACCGTCGATGGTACCGCCAACGGCGCCCTCGCAACGAAATTACCATCCTCTTTGTACACCTTGACGTCGATTTTCAACTCAACAGGCGCGGCTTGTTCCGCCGTGGCTTTTTCGAAGTTTCTCCTCAAACCGCCGCCTAAAACGCCACCGGAAAGGCCACCAGAAAACGCGCCACCGCCCGAAAACGTCTTGGCCATGTAATCGATCAAACCTTGCGATAGGTAAAAGAACGTGTTAGTCTTGTATTGGCAAACAGGGAGGCGGGATTTGGGAAACGCAACACATACCTCGCGCGAAACCGCCGCCACCCGTGTGTCCTTGACCGCCAACCCCGCCATGGCCGCCGGAGTGTGGCACCCCAGTCAGGTTGCCGAACATCGCGGCCAAGTCCAACCCCGTGCTGAACGACGCGTTGCCGGGTAACATCGAAGGCGGCGACAGGGGCGCAAAAAGTTTGTCGGCCTCGTCAACCCCGCGCTTCCGGCCCTTCGCGGGGTTGATGCCGGTCAGGGTTTGCAGTCCGTCGATGCCTCCGTCCAAACCCCCAAACCCTAAAGTCCCGCCCAGTCCACCGCTTGAGGCGCCTCCGAACCAGGGGGTGCCCAGCCGGAACGGGCTCCCGAACCCGCCGCCCGATAAGGTTGGCGCGGTCGCGCCGAATTGACCGCCGCTGCCACCGCTGCTCGCGTTCGCCCTGAACTTGCACCACCGCGATACGTGCATGGCGAACCCTTTCTCGTTGAACGGCCCGGCGCTGCACTGGTCGCACCGAATCGTCCGCGGTTCGCGTTGCGGTTCCGTCCACTTTTTCAGACTCTTTTTGGACCCGTCGTCGCCGTCGTCGCCCTGGTTCGTTTTGGCAACCATCCGGTCCATCGCGAGGGCTCTCGATTTCGCCAAATCAGCCGCCGCGGCGACTTTGTCCGTCACCGCTCTTGGAACAACACCCTCCTCACCGCGCGCGTTGCCTTTCGCGAACGCGCACCACCGAGAGATGTGCATGCGCACTGCGATTGGAACGAAAAAGGGTCAGTCGCGAGTCGCGAGTACGGGTGTACTGTATGGGCAAACAGGGCACTTGTGATGTATGTAGTATACTTCCTTGTAATGACCTTCTAATGACTAGTGTAGTCACAGAGGGGCAGCAAACAGTCTTGAGATTTGGGAAAGCCCCAATACGTACTGCCTTTCGTGTTGAACGGTCCGCCTCGGCAGGCGTCGCAGTATAAAACCTTTTCGCCGTGTTCGCGTTCTTCTTGGGCGGCGAGGTCGGGGGATTCCATGGCGCCGAGACACGCGAGCCCCACCCGTCCCGGGGCGACTTTCACAAACGCGGGATCTCCTGAACAACACGCGTTCACCGTGTTCGAAGGCTGGTTCACGCTTTCCCAGTCCTTCAACCCCCGTTGTTGCGTTCGCTTTACGATTTCGCTTAGCAACAGTCCGGTCGGCCCCGCGTCCCTCAGGACCTGGAAACAAATACCCTTAATGGTCCCCACTCCGATTCGCTTTTCCACCTCTTGCAAGGTTTCGTCGCTCTTGGGCCGGGGCACGGATGGCGGTTTCTTTTGTTTCTTTTTTTTAGCCTCCGCGCCGGCGTCGGCGAGCTTTTGCTTTTTCTTCTTTTGGGATGAAGAGGCGAGTTTTTCGGTTTCTGCAATTGTGGTGCCGGATTTCCGAGGAGGAATCCCTCCTCCTCCCGTCGCGGTACCCCAAGCCCCCGGCGCTTTCACCCACGTCACCAACCCGTCGTCCAGGTTCGTCGCCGTCACACCCGTTCGTCCGCCTGGGCCGTTCTCCCACTGAACCGTGTGCTGCCCCGAATCCGGGTCGTACCCCAACACCAGACCCGCGAATTCCTTCCTTCCCGCGGGCCAGAAAAAACGAAGCCTCCACCCGACCGCGGCGGGGGGCGAGGCGGGCGCGGGGAAGGGCTTGGCTTTGCCGTCTGCGAATAAGGTTTTAAGGAGAGAGCTATGTGTGAGTCGGTTGCGTGACACCTAACCGGGGGGGCGTGGCGAACGAGACGAGGCCGGTGGGACGCCGCGGGAAGAACTTTGGGAATCCGCGAAAAAAAAAAGCGTTCTACATGGGGAATCAAGTGCGAAACACGAGCACACGGCATGGGGGGAAACCTCTTGACGCACCGCCGTCGTTGGCGTATTTCGTGGTGCCCATGTTTTCACCTCCTCTTTCCACCCGCGGTGTGATCGCGCGTCGCAGTCACCGTGCGCCTGGAAGTGCGGTTTGTCAGGGGGAACCGGGGGCGAGGTCGTGGCTGGGATTCGTTTTGTTTTTGTCGTCCAGAACTCCCCTCTCCGCGAGATAACTTGCCGAACGACAAACGACTCTCCCAAAAGCTTTCTTTTGTCGGAGAAAGTTTTGCGGTAAAAGTTGAGCGAAGTTGAGGAGAGCCGAAGGAAGGAAAGAGGAAGCGACGGCCTACCAAAAGCCGACGTCTAACACCGCACCCAAACGACTATACGCGTGAAACGCGTACACGTTCTCACACAAACCCACCAACACCGTACCACACGAGCCTACCAAAGTTTCGGCAAGAGCGATCCGGTGCGCGCGACCCACTGTTCGTACGCGGCGTCGTTTTCGTACCGCGCTTTTTGCTTTTCGTCCTGTTTTTTCGACACCGACGTCATCAGGTTAACGATGAAAAGAAGCCCAACCACCGCGGGTGCGAACGACCACCACCCTTTGCAGAGCATCGCGGGCACGCCCGCGATGAACAAACCGACCCAGAACAAAATCTCGCCCAAATAGTTCGGGTGCCGGCAGGTTTCGTACAAGCCCACGGCGCACCATCGGTTGTCGTTACTTTTGTGGACGTTTTTTTTGTACTCGCTCTTCTGGTGGTCCGCGACGGTTTCCAAAAGAAACCCACACCATTGCGCTGACAGGCCTGCGATGACGATTGGTACCTGACCGCCCGGAACTGAGTTCGCGCACTGCGCGTGCCACAGCAGTGGCGAGCACATCGAGGCGTATAGCAAAGAGCAGACCGTGATTATCGCGAGCTTTTGAGGAATTGTACTGGCCTTCGCTTCGGGTGCGTTCTTCGCCCGCGCGTTCCACTCCGGCCACGTCACGCTTCTGATGTAAAGGAACACGCCTAAACGGGTGCCGTACAGCACAGTGCCGGCTAGGTGCAGGACCATGGTGGTCGGTATCCACACCTGCGACGAGAGCAGCGCGAACCAAATCACAACGGCTTGCGCCGCGACGGACAACCCGTACCTGGTTGGAAAGAGAAAAGGGTCAGTGTTTCGGGCCATTTGTGTGAGTGATTACCATATCGGATAACATGTACTGGTACTTTGGACAATCGGCAAACAGTGTTGGGATTAGGGAAATCAATACGTACCCGACGGAGAAGACGTAGATTGGGTTTAGGAAAGCTAAGCAGCACGGCACCGCGCCTACGGCCCAGAGCGCGGGGAACGCGAGTTGCGACGCTAGGACCGCGGCGACTGTTACCAGTGCTGGTGCCGCTGCTGTGGCGGCCGCGGCGGTGGCCTTCCCGGCGAGTTCCGTGACCATGCATGCGGTGCTTTCCATCGACGTATCAGGGAAAGCGCGGGGCAGCGCGATGTTGGTGACTCGGCCGTGTAAACTACGTAACCCGACCGCCGCTTTTGGTTTTGCTGAGGTACGCGGCGGCGAAGAGACGAGCCTGGTGGTGCGCGTTTTAAACGACGCAGCGCACGTCGTCGCGACAGAAGACAGAAATGTGGGACGAATGACCGACGTCGTCATGTTGAAACCCCGCGCGCGCGGGTCTGTGAGCCTCGGCTGGTCCGAGCCACTTCTTATGGATTTGAGAACGAGAGGCTTGCGAAATAAAAGTCGTTTTTCTTGATTGTTTCCCGCCAAGCCGATCGATCTGCAAAGCCATCACTCCGACCCGCCTTCGCCATGGCGACGGTCGAGGCGTCGAGGCGCGAAGCCGCTGTTGTCGCGTTTGAAACCGAGGGGAACAACAAAGTCCAGGAGAACATGCGCTCGCTTTTGGAGCGAGGGGTTATCATGGTCGCGCGGCCGAGTGAAGATTCGGTGCTTGCGCAGACGCAGTCGCAGACGCAGTCGCAGACGCAAGTCGTGGGTTCCACGCGAAGGCGGTCGCTTCGAAGCCGCGGCAACGTCATCGCCTCTGTTCAAACAACCGCGCTTCCCACCCACCAACCTGTCGCGGATCAAAACAACCCGGCGACGAACGGCACGCACTGGTCGTGGGACAACGACGACACGTCCAACGACTCGTTCGATAGCCTCCTCGGCCTTGGACACGAAAACAACAACAGGTGGACCAGTGGCTCGGGATCTTCGCGTCCCCGACGCTTCTCCCCCGCCGGCCCTGCTTTCGTGAAGATCCTGCTCCCCAAGCACGTCAGTGGCGAGTTCCGCGTCGCCGCCCCGATTGGTTTGGCGGACTTCCTGCCCCTGACCACCAGGTCCGTGACCCTGCGGTGCGACGGCGAGGCTTGGCGAAGCACGTGGAGCGCCGGGCGGGATTCGTCTGGCGCTTGCCTGGCGGGGAACTGGCGCGGGTTCGTGGAGGACCAACGATTGGTGGCAGGCGACGCGGTTGTTTTGAAAAAAGAGCTCGGCGCGAACTTAACGGTGACCATACACAGAGCGCGTGGTTTTGAGACAGACGGCGTTGGTGGCTCGTTTGGCGGTGGCGAAAACGACACCCACGAATCGTCGGTGAAACATACCGCCGCGTGGCGAAACGCGTTTGCGCAAGCCGCGGTATTGACGGATGCGATGTTCGTGAACCACGGAGGTAAGCCGGAGGGTTCCGCTTTCGTGGCAGTTGCTACACCAAGTGACACGCAAACGCGAGGCGGAGGCACCGATCCGGCGACGCACACGCACTCGCGGCGCACATCGCGGGACGCGAGGCGACGACAAGAAAAGAAACCGCTCCAACTCGATTTGGAAGTCGCGTTCGCTCCGGGTTCGCTTCCCTTCACCGCCGTTCCGTACGCGCCGTTCGCGTCTCCCAAGCCGGTGGAGAAGACCAGCGCAGGTCCGGCCGTGACCCAAAACGCGATTACCAAAAACACGGACAACACCTCGTTCCTTTCCCCTGCTGCGACGCCCGCGGCGAGCGACAAGACGCGATTTGTGGAGTTGGAAAACGCCGCGAACAAAGCGGGGCTACGGGCGCCGCTTCGTTTCGGGGAGACGCGAAACCTGGGTTCGGGTGGTCGAAACCCGCTGGAAACGCCCGCGTCCGCGTCGCCGGGTACGTGCGGGGAGGACGGGTTCGAGGACCGACGCGACGGCACGGGGTGCGGCGTTTCTTTGCGCGACGCGAAGGGAAAGCACGCGCGCGGGGTCGATTGCGTCGAAACGCACACTAAGCGCCCCGCGCGCCGGCAACCCCCGCGGTTCGTGTCCTCCGCCACGGGCGCCGCGCCGTGGGAGGGGTGGACCACACCCAGAGCGGCAAAACTTTCCGTCAACACCGTCCGGAGTTCTCCGACGAAGCGTGCGTGTGCAAAAATCACAGACTACGTCGCCACTCCGAACGGCGCGCCGTTGAGCCGAGTGTTCAAATCGACGAAGAAACACGGTACGGCGAGCGCCGTGTGGAAAACGGCGCCGACGCGCGCGTTCGCGACGCCCACGGCGCACTCACCGCGTGACTCGCCCTTCGGCGCGGACGCGGCGGCGGCGGCGGCGAAAAGACGACGACGAGGATAAATTGACTGTTTCGCACGAGCACTGAGTCGTGGCTTTGACTCTTTTTAAATCAAAAACAGCACTTCTGAAAACGCCTACTCCTGACACTAATAACTCGAGACCTTTCCTAAAAACACGTCCTAAACACGTGACCTCCGTTTCGGTGTGCCCAAGTACTACACGCGCGAGCTCCGTGTTGGTGGTACGACCGGTACTACCAACCGCTTCACTTACGACGAGTCACGAAAATCCGCTTCCGGGCACCACGAACGGCTCCACCGCAACTCGGGCGAACTCGGGAAGCACGAACGCCGCGGAGTGCACCGCCGCGTTGTAGTACCGAAGCGGCTTTAGCTTGGTACCGGCTGTGTGGGTGTTTGCGATGGCGGGAAAGGGTTTGGGGTAGGGCGGTCAGCGGTGATACTAGACAGCACAGTATCGAACTGGTCGTACTTAGATAGCACACAAGAACTTAACGTGCTTCCCTTCAGACGGACGTCTTCGAGACTCTCGAGACACGCCGGCTTGACAACGTGCACGCATCTGACAAATCGATTCCACGAAGACAGAAACCCAAAAACAAACCCAAAACGGCGCATCCTCAGTCGCAAAAACAGTCGTCACTATCGGTCGGATATTCTCAAACTTTATTAGATTTAAATCTTCAGCGGACGCGCGCGCATGGGGGGTTGGGAGAGGGCGAACAACGCAAAACAGGGCTACGAGCGAAAGAAAAAAACACGGCGTAGTGGATCTCTATACCACACAGGCATGGGTAGCAGACTGTTTACCCATACTACGCGATAGTATGGGTAAACAGTCTGGGCACGGTAAAAACTGAATCGGGCGTGGTACGAACCTGGCGCGATCGGCGGCGGTCGCTCGGGGGTCGTGAACTTCGCGGTGTGGCCGTTTTCATCCGGCTTGCACGCCATGACGAACCCGATTTGTCCGGACGGGTACGTGGGGATGGTGGTGAACCCGTACTGCACCGACCCGCCAACGAAGATGTCCTTGCACATCTCAAGCACGTCTTTGATTAAATCGGCGTGGAGCCAGATGCACTCGCCTTGCGTGCACACCACGCCGCCTTGCGATTGGTAAAACAAGGTGTCAGTATTGTATGGGGAAACAGTCGGAGGGATTTGGGAAATACAACACGTACCTGGTTTCAGCGCTCTGTGCATCTTTTCGAAAAACGCGCGCTCGAAGAGCACCGCGGCGGGGCCAACCGGGTCGCTCGAGTCGACGATGATCGCGTCGTACGTCCCGGCTTCCGCATCACCCACGAACTTGATGCCGTCGCACACGTGCACGTGCACTCTGGAGTCGTCGAACCCGCACGACATGCCAGGGAAAAACTTTTTGCTCATCTCGATGACCATCCCGTCGATCTCCGCGATGTCCAGGTGTTCGATGCTGATTGTAGAAGAAAAGTGTCAGTCGCGAGTCTTACTGTATTGGGCGATTTATATACAGTGGGCAAACAGTCGTAGTAATCGGGCCGAACAGTGCACTTGTGATGTATAATTGTTGCCAGTACTGGTAAATGTTACGGCCGTAGTGTAGTCAAAGAGGGGCAGTAAACAGTGTGTAGGATTTGGGAAAGCCCCACTACGTACCTGGCGTGGCGGGTGATTTCGCGCAACACGCCGCCGTCGCCGCCGCCCACGACAAGCACTTTTTTAGGCGCCTCTTTCAACGAACAAAGCGGCAAGTGCGTGATCATTTCCTGGTACGAAAACTCGTCCCTCTCCGTGGCTTGAATCACCCCGTCAAGCACCAAGACCTTGCCGTACTGCGCGTTGGTGAACACCATCACGTCCTGGAAATCGGATTTGCCCCGGAAAAGCACCTCGTCGATTTTCAGGCTCATGGCCTGCCCGGGCCACATCTCGTGACTCACCTCCGAGAACCACCCGGACATCACGGTTTCCTCGCACGTGACGTTGGCGGTGGGGACTGCGTTGTTTGGGAGATGGGTTTTGCGTCAGTAACAGCGTGGAGGCGGTTCGCGGTGTCCAACGCGTGAGGTTCCGAAACGCGTGAGAAATAAACCGCGTGAGTTCACAGGAAAAGCGCGTGGGATGGCGAAAAAGCGCCGAGGCGGCGAAGGACACGAGTGGTGATGCGCCATGGTTGGTGAAGAAAAAACGTACCCGCCGCGGTCATGTTTTCGCGCTGGGACATGTTGACTGAGATAACACGCGCCCGAGGGCGGGGAGACCACGCGAGTGGAAGTGAACGCAGCGCGGACATCAGTGCCGCCGCCCTACATTATTTTTCCAGCACCTACGCGTCTAATTTTCGAGCCAGCAGTCGTCATCAGCAATGCGTCCATGTCAGATGTCAGATGCTCAGATCATCAAGGAGTCGGGCGGTTTCGTTCTTCTTCTCGGCCTCGGGTTGTGCACAACGCACACCTGTACAACGCGCGCCACGATGACCGCGGTGGCGAAACCCCCGGTGACCGTGAAGGACGTGGGTTTGGTGCAAGGCCTGCTCGTGGTGGCGGCGCAGCTCAAGAAATACGGACGGGACGGCTTGGACACGAACAGTACGTCTGTTGTGTCGTGTCAAAGCGCCCAATCTTCGCGTGAACGAGCAGTCGCGTCAGTTTTCCCGTACGTGACCTACCGATGCTTACCGATCCCGGCTGACCACCGACCTCCCCGTACCACCCCCCTCATGCATGTGACACCCACCAGTCAAAGTCGTGAGGCAAGACAAGCTGTACCTAGCGTTCCTCGCGATTTCATGCGTGGGCTTCTCTTCACTCGCCGCACGCGAGTTCGTGGCGCTGTCGTCTCGGGATCGCCGGAGCGCCAGTACCGCGATTAAGGAATGCGCCACCATGTTGGATTTGAAAGAAGTGGATGGGAAGGAAAAAAAGGAGCAGACGCTGTTAAGCCCTGACGGTGCTTCCCGTACTTCCAGTGCGAAGAGTAACACGAGTGATACCTCCAAACCCAGTTCGGTAGCCCAAGAGCCGACGGTCGGTAAACGAAAGGGCAAAGGTCGACGATCGGGATCAAACTCGTCGTTAAAAACGGCGGGGTCGGAAAAAATCGGCGCCGAGTTCTGGGACGAAGTGGGGTACCTTTTGCGCATCGCCAGCCCTTCGTATTGCTGCCGGTTCAACCAGCTTTTGGCGGCGCAGTTCAGTTTGCTGGTCATGCGTACTTTGTTAACAGTACGCGCGAACAAGGTTAACACTTTTTACTTAACAAGAGCGATAAGCACGGCTTCGTGGAAGTTCTGGACCCGGTGGTTCTTCAACTTCGGCGGGTGGATGGGAAGCGCGGTTGTTGTGAACTCGGGGTTGCGGTACACGGAGACGCTGATTCAGATCGAGCTGAGGAACGCGCTCACGAAACAGGCGCACAGGAAGGTACGTGTTGCGTTTACCAAATCCCGCCGACTGTTTCCTGTTCTGTATGGAGTACAGTCGGAAAGTACTACCCACTCCTATACCCTTTCCAATCCCACATTGTGAAACACTGACACTTTTTTTACCCATCGCAAGTACATGTCCGCGAACAACTTCTACCGCACCGCCGTTTTACGCTCCGGCGGCCTGGATAACGTCGACCAGCGAATCGTCGCGGACATCGACGCGTTTTCGAAAGAAGCCGCGTTTCTTTATGGACACTCGTTTAAACCTATTCTGGAGTTCACGTTGAGTTTAACCGAAGCGGCGAAAGAACTGGGGTATTCGCGGCCGTTGGCGCTTTTCGGGGCGCAGATCTTCATCACCGCGGTGCTTCGGCAGATGGCGCCGTCGTTGGGGAAAATGATCGCCAAGGAACAAGCCCTGGAAGGCGGGTTCCGGCACACGCACGCGCGGCTCATCGCGCACGCGGAGGAGGTTGCGTTGCTGGGGGGTGCTGAGCGGGAGATTGGGATTCTGGATGACGGGTTGAAAAACCTAGTCGTCACGCAGGTAAGGGCCTTTCCCAATCACCACACACCGCCTCCCTGTTTGCCCATACTCGTCCTGACGAAGGGACTATTACCCTTCCCTGTTCACTCATACACATTACGAGAGACTGACACTTTCTTTTTCGTCTCGCAGCGGTGGCACGCGCTGCAGCGCATTCGCAAATCCGCCGCGGATAACATTTCGAAGTTCCAGGGGCTTCTTGTTGGGTCCATTTTCGTGCACGTCCCGTTCATGGTCAGAGCGGCGAACTCGGAGGGCGAGCGCATTTCCGTTTTCAGGGCGACGGAGGAGCTGATGCTGCGGTGCGGAAGCGCGTTTACGGAGGTTTTGTTGCTAGGGCGGTGCGTATTTCCCACTCACCACGTTCCGCCTTCGCGATTGCCCATACTCGTACCAGAAGGGACTATTACGACCAGAAGGGCGCATTCCCTCGGACTGTTACCCTGCCTGTTTACTCATACCAATCCCTCATACACGTTACGAAAGATTGACACTTATTTTTTCATCTCTAAGAAACCTTGACGAGCTCGCGGGGTACACGCACCGCCTCGGGCAGTTGTTCCGGACCATGGACTTGGGCGTGAAGGAGGAAAACGCAAAGACGCTCTTCGCGGCGAAGGAAAAACTCGCGCGGTTGAGGGCGCTGAGGGAGAACGGCGGCGGTGCTTTGAGTGACGGTGATTTGAATGGAGGTTCGTCGACTCAACACAGCAGTGGCAGTGACGGCATTTCCTTCCACAAAGTGTCCGTGGGCGCTCCCGAGCCGGGGGGCGGGCACCGGCTTTTGATTAAGAACGTCACCATGGCGGTGAGGCCGGGAAACAACTTGCTTATTACCGGCCCGAACGGGTCGGGTAAAACCTCGCTGCTGCGCGTCCTGGCGGGGCTGTGGGAGCCCCTTGACGGAACGGTGCGAACCCCAACTCCGGTTTCAGGTAAAACCCAGAAACCGTTGATGTGGCTGCCGCAAAGGCCGTATTTGCTCCAAGGCTCGTTGCGGGACCAGGTAAGTGTTTCCCAACTCCAAATCCCATGACTGTTTGCCCATACAAGACTGACACCTTTTTCTTTCCAAACAGGTCGTGTATCCAAACGTGGCGCTCGCGGAGAGCAACGCGAAGCGCGTTAAACGCGAACGGCGACAAAACTCGCCGCCGGTTTCCCGGAACGGGTCCGCAAAGCGGCTTGACGAGAAAAATCAAGACGACGAGGATGAGATCGTCAAGAAGTGTTTGCGGCTTGCGGGGCTGGGGAAGTTCGTGGACGGGGGCGTGCAGGGCGTGGGGCTCAACACGAGGCACTTGGAGTGGAACGACGTGTTATCCGGCGGCGAGCGCCAACGCGTCGGGTTCGCCAGGCTGTTTTACCACAAACCCCCGTTCGCGATTCTGGACGAAGCCACCAGCGCGATCAACCCTGACGAGGAAGGTTTGTTGTACCAGCGAGTGCTACAGCAAGGCACCACCGTGGTGTCCATCGCGCACCGCCTGGAGCTGCGGAAGTTCCACTCCCTGGAGCTGAAACTTTTGGGCGACGGGAAAGGCGGGTGGGCGCTTCACGAAAGTATCGGCGGCAAGGAATGGAGACTGATGGATTCAAGCGCGGAAGACGCGGACTAGAGAACGAGCGGAACAGGTGCACCCGATCCGTACGCCTTACGCGGGTGACTGTTGTACCCTACACAACACGGAACAACACTACCGCCCCTAAACCCTACCGCGACGCTATAAACGCCCCGAGCGCCAGGGGAATCGCGAGCACGCCCAGAATTGCCCCAATCGTGAGCTTCTTCAGCCGTTCCTCCTCCTCCGGATCCGTCTGCTGCATTTTCCAGTCCTGCCGCTCCGTGGTCATTTGAATCAAAAACGGGTCGTACTTGTCCTTGATCGTGTCGTAATCGAACTGGTCGGCTTTCATTTTCGTGGACGCCGTGGTCATGCCCCAGATCATTCGGTCGGCGAGCTTGGAAACCCGCCCGTGAGGATTCCCCACGCACCGCTTGTACATCTCGAGCGCTTCGTCCCTGCGCTGCGTGTTGTCCAGACACATGCCGTAGTGGAACGTGATTTCCCCCCCGAGCTGGGTCCGGGGGTTGATTTCATCCACCAACACGATCGATCGTAACAGGTCCGCACCTTCCGCGTTCTTCCCGAGCCGCATCAAACCCTGACACTCCTGCGAGTGAACACGAAAAAGGTCAGTCGGGACCGTGACGCGTATGAGGGATTGGGTAGTTCCGTAGTGGTGTGACTTTCAACCTGTACTCCATAAAGAGCAGGTAACAGTGCGTTTGTGATGTATGTGCTGCACTTCCTTTTAATGACCAGTGGACGTCAAAGAGGGCCAGTAAACAGTGTTTGGATGTGGGAAACGCGCAACACGTACCTGCAACGCCATGTTCCACCGTCGGCGCGTCGCGTTGTCCACATCGATTCCCGCGTCTTCTCGGTATTTCCGGAGCTTGAGCTTAACCCTCGCTCTGCGTTGTTCTTTTTCTTCGTCAGTTTCCATCTTGAACTCACCGGCTTTTATCGAACGGCCGCCGCCGTAAGCGGTGCTGATGTTATCAGGTCGTGGGAAAACACCCCAGGTGCTTACTTTGGGCTGGTACGCGGCGGTGGGATCTTCTGATTGAGTCGCGTCGGAAGCGTCTGAATTCTTTTTGGATTCCGTATCAATCCGGTCAATCGTCACCTTCTTCTTGTTATATCTGTCATCGTCAAACGTGGTCCGTGTAAGCACCTCCTCCACGTCGTTGTCCACCCCCACGCCGCGTTCGCGCCGGCGCCCGCCGTCCAACATGGCGGAAAATGCGCTCTTGTCGCTATTTTTCCAATCAGCACCGCCCGTTGTGGGCGTGAACGTCCGGCCTTTGTCCTCAAACCCGACCACCTGTTCGTCCTCGTCGAACGGGTTGTAGTCGTCCTTGCGGGTCATGATTTTCACGGTCACCTGTCGTTGCTGGAACTGGCCGGAGTCGTTTTTTACTTTGGTGGAGTCGTCGTCCGTCGACGTCGATCCGCCCGCTTCCACTTTCCGCAACGCCTCGCTCACCACCAATTCAAGCTCCTGTCTCCCACCCTTCGCTTTGGAGTCCTCCTCCGCCTGTTTCTTGTACGCCGCGGCTTTCGCGAGCAACGCGGCGCGCGCGTCGATTGGTATGTCGCCTGAACTCCCGGCAGAGTCGTCACGGTTGTCATCACCCCCATCACCTGCGGTGGCTTTCGTGGAGACGACCGAAACGTTTTGCCATCGTTGGTGGAGACGGGTGCTGGCAGATCGGTTGGCAACTGGCTGGTGTATTTTCGTAGCGCTCGGCGGGCGGGACCCAACGCGTTTGACACCCAATCGCACGCAAAACGAGGGCGTTCTCGACGACACGGGCGTGACCGCCATGCCGAGCGCGACGTGCGCGGTGCGCAGACGCTCGAGTGAGGCGTGTGTTACCTACGACGGGAAGATATGGCAGTGTTGAAGTCTCAGATTCATCGAGCAGGTTGGAAATCAAGCTGCAGCAGTCGCGATCATTAAGTTGCAGTGACGTCACCGCCGGCGATCGTCACTCCCCTCGCGCCTCCGCCAACCGTGCATGTCGGACCCCACCTCGCTTCCCGAGGACATTCTGCCCCCCCGCAAAAACATCAAGAGCCCGTTAGTGTTAGTCGGCGCGGGCATCACGGGCGCGGTGCTTTGCGCGGGTTTCGTGGCGTTTAAATCTGGGAACGCGAACGTGAGCCAACACATGATGCGCGCGCGAATCTTCGCACAAGCCGCGACCGTGGCTTTGATGATAGGCACTTCAGGCGCGGTGGTGATGCCCTCCGTGCTTGGCGGGGAAAGCAAGTAATTCGTAGTACCCTAGAACACCCGTAGAACATTAGACGACCTTAGAACGCGAGCGGAACCGCAGTGCGTGACGACCGAGACGATCGCAATCGACACAAGGCGGTCGACCGCGAAGAATGAATCAGTTAGGCCGATTCGCGCGACTTGTCGCGCGCGTGTCCACGATTCGTGCCACGCCGATTCGTACGCGTACGGCGCGATCGACATTGAGTCATAGCAACGTCACGCAACGCGTTGTTTCCGTGGACCCATGGCGACACCGGGGCTTCGCAAGTCACGCCGAGACGGGTCCCGAGACGCCTTCCGACACCGATGCCGACTCCGACGCCGAGACCCGCCGGCGCAAAGCGAACAGCGACGACAAGGACGTTTCTCGCGCGCTGACCCACCGGTTGCTCCAGGCCTCGATGAAGCACGTGAGTGAACACGGTTGGTCCACCGAGGCGCTGCGTTCAGGGGCGATTGAGTTGAACCTAAGCCCCGCCATGGTCGGACAGGTACCAAACGGCGTCGGCTCGATGGTGCGCCACTTTTGCGACAACTGCGACAGCCGGCTTTCCGTGAAGCTGGTGTTGGAGCTTGACGAGTTAATGAATGGAGATTTTTCGCAGCAGATGTCACCGTCACAAAAACTCGCCACGGTCATCAAGTGGCGGCTTGACATGCTCAAGCCGGTTATCGACACGTGGCCGCAAGCGCTGGCGATACAAGCAGCGCCTAAAAACGCAGCCGCAACGGCGACGCGCGTGGCGCTTTTGGCGGATGAGCTCGTCAGTGCGATGGGCCCTGATGGGGTTGGTTTGACTCGAGTTACCAGGGCGATAACCGCCCCGGATCAACTCCCGATTCCACCGGAAGATGTGAGTGGTGACGATACGCAGAAGGACGACTCTTCAAACTACTCTTCCAAAAAAGAAGAAGAGGTAAAACCAACCTCGTCGCCGTTCGCCGCATTGTCAAGCCTCGGTTGGTACGCCGACCGCGCCGCGGTCGGCGCGCTTTACCAAGCCTGCGAGGTGTTCATGGTCGCGGACACCTCGCCAGGGTTTCAAGACACGTATGACTTTGTGGACACCAGGTGCGGCCTTGAGGCTTTCCCAAATCCGCCACACCGGCCGTTTGATGCCATGTATGGAACGCGGTCACGCAAGTCTTACCACTACAATCAGTGCACCCCCGAGTCCGCCTCCCTGTTTGCGCACTGTACGAAATCGGCCATCACGAGACTCGCCGACGTTAACCCCTTTTCGGTTACAATCGCAGGTGCGCCGACCTGGCGCGGTTCTCGGCGAGCGCGGAGGAGATTGGTTCATTTGCGGCGGCGGCGGCGAAGGGTTTCAAAGGGGCAAAAGGTTTCCCGATTGGTTTCAACGCGCTCCCCGAACTCCCGAAAGGGTCGAAACAAGTCATGGAGAGCGTGTTTGCCAAAGTCATTGAGGTGGCGATGTCGAGTAGGGGAGGGAAGAGATGAGTACGGGCGCGCAGAGATGATACGGTTTTTTTTTACATGAATCTTTACAAAAGTTTAATCAACCTTGACGTTCCGGTAGATCCTCCGCACGAACGCGTTGCTCGCGAACCACCCAATCGCGCCGCACATCAACCCCAGCGCTACACAGAACATCGCGGTGTACCCGAAGTAAAAGCAGGTTTGGAACAGCCCGGTCATTTTCGTTTTGAAGACGAAGTAGTACACGGAGTAGATGTAGACCTGTGGGTTGCGCCAAAGAAGTGTCAGTCGGTCGTGACGCGTGTTACGTAAACAGGGAACAGTGAATAACCGTCCCTTCGGAAAGGACGAGTATGCGCAATCGCGAAGGCGGCGCGTGGTGATTGGGAAACACGTACGTAAGCGCTGACGCTCGCGGCACCGCAAAACGACGTCCACTGCCACCGCCAGTTCTCCGCATTTAACAGGAAGTAGGTTCCCACGACGGTGACGCAGGACGTGACGATCGTTAAAATGCAAAAAACCAACAGAAAAAACCCATACACGTAGTACACCTTGTACGACCAAATCGACGTGAACACGAAATAGGTTTCGATGAATATGCTGCCGAAGGGGAGGATTCCTGTGCGTGTGAACGAAAAGGGTCAGTCTTGAGTCTTGAGTATGCGTGTACTGTATTGGGCGATTTATACAGTGGGCAAACAGTCGTGTACTCTGGACAATCGGTAAACAGTCTACTTGTGATGTATGTAGTTGTAACAGTTGCCAGTAATGTTACTAGTAGTGCACTCAAAGAGGGGCAGTAAACAGTGTGTCCCCGGAATTTGGAAACGCAAATACGTACCCGTAAGCGCCGCGATTGATGTTGGGGTGAGGTACCAGTTGCTTTCCGGAATCGGCCGTGGGATGGTTTTCACCCTGCACGGCAAATCAGGCACGCCGTTCCAGTTCCGTCCGACCACCGTGCCGAACAAGACCAGGGGAAACGAAATGAAGCTCCACATCAGAAAAATGACAACCATCGTGCCGAAGGGGACCGCCGCTAAGGAGTGGTACGAAATCGCGACTGCGGTTGGGAAAGAAAAAGGGAAGAAACGGGTCAGTTGCGAGTTGGGTGTGTCGTAGTACCGTGTTCGTAACAGTCGCGAGTACGCCGGTAGACGGTACCAGTACTGCAATCAACCAGGGGCAGCGAACAGGGCACTTGTGATGCATTTGTAACAGTCGCCAGTACGCCAGTAAATGATACCAGTAGTACTACATACATCACGAGTAGTACACTCGACCAGTCAAAGAGGGGCAGGTAAACAGTCGGCGGGATTCGGGAAACGCAACTGCGACACGTACCCGCGTTTAGGAAAAACGCGATCCCGAACACGCATCCCGGGAAAAGCCCCGCGGTGAGCGCCATCGTTTTGATCCACTGTTTGCCCCCGGCGCGCGCGTTGTACCCGCCTGACACATAACCTCCCACGAAACTGGTCAGGGAGTAGCACACGATGAACACCGTGATTATCGTGCCCCGGCCTGAGGGATAAAAAGAAAGTGTCAGTCTCTCGTAATGTGTATGAGTAAACAGTCAGGGTAATGGGCAGAGGTAATAGTCCCTTCTGGTACGAGTGTGGGCAATCAGGGAGGCGGAATGTGTTAAATGGAAATACTTACCTTCGTACATCGCTCCGAAAATCGTAATCAAAATGACGAAGAAAACAAGAAGCGTCATCTGGGTTCCCGTGCCGAGCAGCGCGGCGAGGGTCGATAAGTGGTTCGGCGCCCGGAACACGTCGCCGTGCACGAGCTTCCACCCCGACTCATCGTGATCCGCGGACGACGCCCCGACGGTTTCCTCGTCCCCTTCCGTTCCCACGGCGTACTTCGCGTAGTCGTTCCTAAGCGTCCGCATTAAAATCATGGATACCAACCCGGTGAGAAAAATGACCATCATGAACGAGTTGAAAATCGAAAACCAGTGGATTTGGTGTTCGAAAAAGTTGTAATCCAGGTACCGCTCGAACCGCCGCGCGAACGCGGTCTCTGACGGCGTCCAGGTTACTTGGTAGGTCATTTTCAAATCAGACCCAGCCACGAGTGGCTTGGGGTTTTCGTTTACCAGGTTCACGGCGACGATCCGATCGCCGTTGATCCCGATTTCAAACCGCTTGTGCGTGTAAACAAGGGTCTGCGAAACGCCAGCGGAGTGGGAATCGTCGCCGTGACTCCCGTGGTGCTTCGTGTTGCCGTGCATCACATGTAAAGGGTCGGTATGGCGCGCGTTTCGATGACCGCGCGCCGCTGTGTTTTCATCTTCACTCGCTCCGCCGTCTCGGGCGAAACCGCCGTCGCCCGTTTTCACGTTTTCACCAACAAACCCCCAAATAGGCAGGTCGTCCATGAAGAACTCGTACCAGTAGTGTTTCTTGATTGCTTTTTTGAACTGCCTGACGTTGGCTTGCGTTAACACCTCGGCACAAAGCGTGGTGGTTTCCTTGTCCACGCCGAACAAAAACTCGTACCGCGAATCGATGAGCTCGTTGCCTTGAAGGATCTCGCCGAGGCCGCCCCATTTGTGCGTTGGTTTACTGTCACCTTTACTGTCACGCCCATTAGTAGAAGAACTATATGACACCGCACAAAACGGCAACTCGTGGTAGTTGTACGTCTCCTGGGGGTTGTTGTACGGACCCACTTTGTTTTCCCAAAGAATCACCCGGTCGCCCGTGGCGTACTTGTGATCGTACTCATCCGCGAAAACGGCGGATGGGAGGCACAGAAAAAACACCACGAGTGCCGTGGGTATTTGGGCCATTCCGGTGCCGCGCCGCGACGGAGCTTGACGGGACGGCATGCGTCGTGTGTGCCGACGCAAACGCGACACAGAACGGGAGCAGCGCCGGGCACAAGGACGGCAGGACGCGCGTCTTGCTGTGACCACCCGTCACCGGCGATGTGTTCATCAACGGACCGGAAAATCGCAGGCTGGAGGTTTGCCAAAATGGCTGGCGATCGCCGGCTAGGCACCTTTCACTAAAAGGCCAGAACTCGACGCACGCCATGCGTCTGTGCCCAGTCGACGCGAGCGTGTTCGGTGGTGCACAGGCGCGGCGCTCCGTGTTTCGCACCGGGCGCGTCGCATCCGTTCCCAAGAGGGTATCCCCGACCCTGGCCGGCGTGGTCGGGGATGTGGTCGGGGACCCTCTGACCACCACGGACCAGGAGTGGAGTAACGACCGGCTTTCCTTCCAAGGCCATTCCGTTTCAAGACAACGCGCGCCAAAAAACGCGCCTCCGATTGTGATCCTTGGAGGTTTCGGGAACAACTCCCTTGACTACACCGCACCTTTCGGTGACCCGAGCGTGTCCTTAGCCAGCGCGTTGACCTCCCGAGGCTGGGACGTGGAGGTGATGGAGTTGGAGAGAAAGGATTGGGCGAAGATTCTGCGTGCTGTTTTTTCCAAAGGCTTCTGGGACACCAGAAAAGGCACCACCGAGCCGGGGTACACGTGGTACTTGGAGAAAATAGACGCCGCGGTTGTCAAGGCGGTGGCGAGACACGCGAACGCAGGTAATGGCGAAACATGTCAGGTTGACATCGTCGCGCACTCCGCGGGGGGCTGGCTGGCGAGGGCGTACGTAGGCGGAGCTCTGAATGAAATCGATTACGAAAGTAAAAGGTTTCGGTACTTTGCGAAAGAGCCGCAACGGTGTGAAAATTTCCCAAAGGTCACGACACCGCACCCTTCAGTGCGAACGTTAGTAACCCTAGGCGCCCCCCACCACGTCGCGCCGGCTAGCAAAAACGCAACAGACGCCACCCGAGGAGCCTTAGAGTGGGTGGATAAAAAGTGGCCAGGAGCGTATTTTAAGGAAATAAACTACGTCTGCGTCGCCGGGCGAACGGTGCGCGGCGTGAAAAATACGAAAGAGACTAAAGAAACCCTCCCCGGGTACGCCGGCGCGAGCTACGCACAGGTTTGCGGCGAGGCCGATGGGGTTGTCGGGGACGCCGTGGTGCCGAGTGAGTACGCCACGCTTGAAGGCGCTTTGAATGTTTCCGTGGAAGGCGTGTTCCACTCCATGTCGAAAGTGGGAACGTACGCCGAGGACTCGAACGAGGCGTGGTACGGGTCGGACGAAGTCGTGGATCTGTGGCTCAAGGAGTTGACGTAATTTATTAAACAGGGTGGTGTCGGATGCAAGGAGTTGCGGTAGTTTTTTATTAAGGTTGGTGTCTAGAGAGGTAGTTTATTGCGGTGTCTAAAGAAGGTCTAATAACGGTGTCTAAGAACCTCTAATAACTCGTAAATTCGTTCAAGAAACCACAAGAAACCCGATGAACACTACCACTTGTGCAAAGTCGAGTCTCGCTGTACGTGTTCCGCGAACATCCGGCGCGCGGCGTTTCGGGCGCCTGAGAGATAAAAAGAAAGCGATTAACGTCTCGTATGGGCAATCAGGGAGGCGGTGTGAGGTGATTGGGAAAGTTCCGTACCGTTTTTGTCCCCCGAAACCGCCGGCGCGGCGTTTTTCAGAAACTGCCGTTTCAGCTTTCGCAGGATTTGCAACGACGGCGCTTTTTCGCACCGCAGGATCGGCACGCCCGGGCCGAAGTCATAAATCGCTTTGCCTGAAGCTTGAGCTCCCCCTCCTGATTCCTTGTCGAACTTTACGATAGCGTCTATTATGTCCTGCGCGCCCGAATCCACGTCCGCTCTTAAACTCGCGTCTGAAGGCCGCGTGGTGGGTTGCGTCGACGCCGATTTTGACGCCACTCGTAAAATGCCGCAACTTTTGGAAAAAGTGGTTCCATGACCGCCGCCGGCTTTTCGGTGTTGGTCGGGAAGGCCTAGGATGGAAAAAACCGCGGACTCTATGGTTTCGTTTCGCGAAGGGCCTCCTATGTCGCTGTACCCGTCAAGCACCTCGGGCTTTGGGAACCCGTGGGCAAGTTGAAGGGTTGCGGGATCAACGTCATCGTTGTTTTCGTGTCCGGTATTTTTTTCGGCACCCGCAGTTTCTTCCCTCTTTTCGCCTCCCTCCTCCTCCAGCCTCAGCCTCCAAAGAGGCGCGTCCCACCGGTTTTTCCCGTCCGGGGGTTCGAACCTACACACCAGGTCGGTAAAGATGTCGTCATCGTACCCGCCCCACTCGGCTCTGGTTGAGATTTCTTCAGAAGTTCCAAACGACTGGTGCGACTGGTCGCGCGTCGGGGGAAGTGATGATGCATTTTTTTCGGTCGTTTCTGCTTCTGTTGTTTCGGAGGCGGCGGTGCTACTGAATCGATCTTTCCTCCCAACGTTCCACGCCTTCGCCACCGCCACCGGAGTTTCCACGTGCACCACGCAGAACCGAACCCCGGCTTGGCGGGCGATGCACCACATCTCGTACCGGTACCCTTTGATGCCGTTGTTCGCGTCTAGAATAATGACCGGGCCGTCTTTGTGCACGGAACGCTCCACCGTGGCTTTCAACAACGATCGGGTGTTTTTCTCCGACCGCGCGTCTCGGTAGCTGGTGTTCCTGGGAAGGTGCAACGAGGGCTCGTCCACTAACAGCACAGTGGCGCCTCTCGACGTGAGTCGTGCTGAGATATCCGCCGCCGCAACCGACTTACCGCTGGACGGGTGGCCGCACATCAGCACCAAGCACCCCGAGGGCGGCGACGCCATCGTGGCGACACCGAAAATGAAGACGAAGGTGCCGTAATTTTTTATTTTTATCGATGCGCCGCGTTTTATTATGCCGAAACGCGTTGTGCTTCGTCAATCGTCCACCACCGTTGCCACTCCGGTCAGGCACCGCGTTCCGCGTTCCGTTCCTGGTTCGCGCGCCGGTCGGCCGGCCGCTTGTCATGCCCAACCCCGAGGCGACCGCGGCGTACCCCGGCTACGCGAAGGCGCGGAAGCGACGCGAGGCGGACGCGCGTCGGTTCAAACCGGGGGTGTCCCCGATTTTGCGCGCCTTTGCTTTTGTAGCAAGGGTTGTTTTCGCGGTGACGCTGTTACCCCTGGATCTGCTCTTCGGCAACGCCGTGCGTCTCCGCGACTTCACCAGGCCGGTGCTCGGCGTGGTCGGGTTAACCACCGGGTACTTCGCGTTCCAAGGCGCGGAGTGGGCGATGGGGGTGAGGCACTCCGCGATGGGTTTCCGGCACAACCAAAACGCAAAACGAGACGATGGCGTTTTCGGAAAACACAAGAAAGGGAGTTTTTTGCGCCCGCGCGTTCCCGCTTCGTTCGATCTGTGCGCACTACGAGGCATACCCGGAAGTGCATCCGCGTGCGCGTTCGCGAACGTTGTGGAAACCGTAGTGGAAGCAACACAAGTGCATGTGCACGATGATACTCGCGATGATACCGGTACCACTAGTCAGTCTTCCGATACCGTTAATACCGGCCATACCGCGAAACACGAGATGGACGTCGTGGACTTGGCGGATGGTTCTCGAGCGCTGCGAGTTAACGAAAAAGTCGTTTGCGCCGTCGACGTAAGTGCTGGTGTTGTGACATATCCCCCGGCGTCTAACTACGTCGTTGATCAAGCCTTACGATGGCAACCCACGTTCGCGATAGGTCAGCGGAGCGTCCGGGTTTTTTTAGCCGGGGGGACTGGGGGCAACGCGGCGGCGTTCGCGGCGTTGAAAACGAAATGCGCGCGTCGCAGTTCCCAGAGGCACCGGCGAGGCGAAAACGGCGGAAGCGGGTCATCGCACTGCGTGGTGACGCTGATGGAGGGGAATTCAGAGGTGGTGGACGTGCTGCAGAGAGGGTTTGGAGGCGGCATTGCGCGGTATGGGGGGGTTGGAGGCGTCAATGCAGAGTATGGAGAGAAGAATACGGAGGGAAAGCGAAACGTTTTCCGAATCGTCCGCGGGGACTACGCCGAGTTTCTAAAGCGAACGCCGGCCGGGTCGCTGGACGTCGTGGTGTTCGACGATCTGATTGTCGCGGGCGGCGAATCTGAATCTACTTACGCGAAAGAAACGCGCACAGAGGCGTTGTTAACAGACACGCGCACCGCCCTAAGAGCCGGCGGTGTCGTTCTCTCCATCGCGGTGGCGCCTAGGTTCGGTCCGGGGAAGGGAAGGTCGGATTTGAAAGAGTTACGAGACGCCATGAGAATTGTCTTTGGCACCGAAAAATACCTTTCCTCAAAAAAAACGAAAGCGGTCACCGCCAAAACAACCGGACCGCCCCTTCCGTTGTTTCCGCAGCAACACGTAGTGGTCGGCACGAAGCTGGTGGATAAAAAACTGGCGGCGCACTACAACTATAACTAGCATACGTTTATTACAGTGGGGATTTGAGGGGAGTTGGTGCGCTTTCAACTACCTTCTAATAAATAACCAAACCTTCGAGCTCTTCGCAAAAATGTCGTCTCGAAACGGCCGTTCAGCTCGATTTTCGTCACGTCCCAGGGCATCACCCCGCGTCTCATTGCGGTACGCGCCTTCCACATGGCGCGCGTGGCCGGCAAAAGTTTCGTCCCTGTGACGCATGTTGACGACCCTTGTGAGGCATCCGCGACGCACCTTCTTTACTGCGAAGGCCCGGTGCTTGAAGCGGCGCAGCGCTTGCGGATCTGGCCGGACTCGAAAGATTTCGTGGACACCGCGACGCGGGCGCCCGCGTCGGTGGTGTTGAAGGCGTGGGCGGAGGAGACGCCTAGTGACGACGCGTCCGCCAGAGCCTTCATCGAGAAGTGGTTCGAATGCGGACCGCGCGACCCAGACGGAGCTGAGGGGCGACTCGGTAACGGTACGGCCGGGACATCGGGCCCATCCATCGGATCCCATCCATCCCAACCATCCATCGGCAACCAAACAGTTTCGTTACCCGACTGGGCCCCCGACGGCCCGCCGTTCGCCGCCGCGCGGTTCAATAAATACATCCAAATAACCAGGGGGGACGACGACGTGTACGCGTGGGCTCGGGAGTTCGCGAGCAAGGTGCACGCGTTGTGGCCGTTGTTGACGCGACCACCGACACCGGTTGATAAGGAACACTCGACCAGCGCAATCGTCGGAGACGCGAAGTCACCCTCCGACGACGACAAAGAAACCACAAAGAAAACGTCACCCGTCACCCGTGTGTCCACTGCGATCCCGCTTCCCCACAACGCGCTCGTTCCCGGCTCGCGGTTCAGGGAGACGTACTACTGGGACAGCTACTGGGTGGTGGTTGGGTTGGTCACAAGTGGCATGACACACACCGCGCAAGGCGTGGCGCTGAACCTTCTTTCCTTGGTAAGTATTTCCCAATAACCACATTCCGCCGACTGATTGCCCATACTCGTACCAGAAGGGACTATTACCTCTGACTGTTTGTCCATACATCGCGATATACTCGTACCAGAAGGGAGCATTACCTCTGCCCTGACTGTTTGTCCAAACATCGCGATATACAAGACTGACATTTATTTTTTTACAATCAGGTCGAGCGGTTCGGGTTCGTGCCAAACGGCGCGCGTTTGTACTACCTGAACCGGACGCAAGTACGTGTTGGGCTTTTCCACATCCGCCACACACTGTTTGGACCGATTACTCTGACTGTTTACTCATACACATTACGAAATACTGACACGTTTCGTTTACAATCACAGCCGCCCGTTTTGGCGAGCATCGTGCGTTTGGTGTACGAGGCGTTGAGGGACGAGCACTCCGTCGAAGACACCGCGGAGCTGAAAATCTGGGACGAGTGGCCGCCGCCGACGCCGCCGAAACAGAAAAAACCTCGGCCGCAAACGAAAGCGGTTACTTTTGCTCGATACGCGCTGCCGTTGCTGCTGAAAGGTAATTGCGCGTTTCCCAAATCCCGGTCTCCATGTTTGCCCATACTCGTACCAGAAGGGCGCAATACCTCTGACTGTTTACGTAATACACGTTACGAGAGACTGACACTTTTCTTTGTGCGAATAAAAGAATACGCGTACCTCACAAAACCCGAACGAGTCGTACGGGTTGAGGTACCGAGAACGAGTAAGGCGCATAAAATAACCGGCGATTTTGTTGAATTGGCCAGGTACTGGGCGTTCACCGACCAGCCAAGGCCTGAGTCTTGGAGAGAGGATGTGGAATTGGCGGAGAAATCAGGCCTAGACGACGACGCCGAAAAAAAAAAACTGTTCCGGGACGTCGCCAGCGCCGCCGAGAGCGGGCACGATTTCGGAAGCCGGTGGCTGGGCGATTCCGACGACGCCGGCGGTACGGAAAAAGGTGACGTCGTTACCCCTGGGGGATTTAACCCCGGACCTCACAGAGCGTTACCAGAGCCTCAATCAGACTCCCTAGCTTCCATACGCACCACGCGCATCGTGCCGTGCGACTTGAACGGGTTGATGCTGCGGTGCGAACTTGACATCGGTTTTCTGGCGAGTCAGGTTAGGGACGAGGACATCAAATGCGGGACCTGGGTAAAAAACAGTGAAGCCAGCACTTCAAGTTCTTTGTTTCAGGTGAAAGCGGGACGACGCAGAGTGACGATAAACGCGGTGCTGTTTGACGAGACCACTTGCCGGTGGCGTGATTTGCTTCTGGACGAAGACGCTCGGTGTCCGGAGTTTGCCAAGACGGCGAAGACGTACTACAACATGGGCTTCACGCAAGGCGTAAGGGCGAGCGATTACGTGCCGCTGTGGTGCGGGGCATTTGAGAAAGATTCAAAGCAAGCGCTTTCAGTGGTCCGGAGTTTGGTAAAAAGCGGACTTCCCATGCCCGGCGGTATCGCCACCTCACTGCGACGCACGGGGCACCAGTGGGACTTCCCGAACGCGTGGGCGCCGCTGGTGCACATGTTAGTGGAGGGGTGCGACGGTTTCGGCGGCGACGAGGGACAGAAATTCGCGCGGGAAACCGCGCGGCGGTGGATAAAAACCAACGCGCAGCTGTTGAAAACAAGCAAGCACATGCACGAGAAGTACGACGCGAGGGTCATGGGCTCGAAACCGGGGGCGGGGGGTGAGGTACGTGTTGGGGCTTGCCCAAATTCCAACGCTGTGTACAGCCCCTCTGTGATTATTTACTGTTTACGTAATACATCACAAGTAGACTGTTTGGCCCGATTACTCTGACTATTTACTCCTTCAGTTTACGAGAATATTACGAAGACTGACCCTTTTCGTTCACAAAAACAGTACGCTCCCCAAACCGGATTCGGGTGGACCAACGGGGTGGTTTTGTTTTTCCTGAACAAGTACGTCTACGACGGCGACGCGGCGAGCGGGGACTTTAAATTGAGAGGCGTGCGTTTGGAGCGGCTTTTGGAAACCATCGGGGCGCAGAGGACCACGGTGCCGTGAGAGTGTTGTGGACTAGTATTTATGATTCAAGTATCAACTAGTTTTACTAGTATCGACTAGTATCAACGCACTCGCGAACCGGCCCTTGCCGTGTCGTCTAATCGCCCATGTCATAATAGCCGTTGATGTTGAACGGCTCTTCCTTGATCTCTACCGAGGGCGCGGGCGCGGGCGCGGGCGCAGCGCGTGCTGTTTTGCACGCCGCGCAGGTGTATTTTAACTTGCCGTGCGGGCAGGGCTTGCACGCTGCACAGTTGCCTTTCAGCTTCCCGTGCGGGCAGGGGTTGCAATTTGCGCAGTCCTGTTTCCGCTTCCCGTGAGGACAGGGGCTGCACTTCACGTAGTGCTGTTTCAGCTTGCCGTGCGGGCAAGGGTTGCACTTTCCGCAGCTCCTTTTCACCTTCCCGTGCGGAGAGGGGGTGCACTTTACGCAGCTGTGTTTCAGCGTCCCGTGCACACAGGAAGTGCACTCCTTGCAGCTGTGTTTCAGCTTCCCGTGCGGGCACGGCGTGCACTCCTTGCAGCTGTTTTGCTGCTTCCCGTGCGGGCACGGCGTGCACTCCCTGCACTGGTGTTTCTGCCTCCCGTGATGGCACCGCTTCTGCTCCCATGTCGTCACGCTTACTCGATCGTCACGGTTCGTAATAAGCCTCGTCACGCTCTGCGCGCCACCGTGTGCTCGACGCGAACAGCGGAGTCGAGCTTTGAGGTGACGTTTCGAGGAACTTCAAAAGCAGATCTCCGAGGAAAACAGAAACCGAAAACAGCAGATCCGCCACAATCAACCCAAAAAATCGCCTCTCAAGATTACGGTTGCCAGGAAGAGCGAGAGGATGGGTCCCAGAACGCGCACAGTGAGACGTCGCCAGCGACGCGAACGTCTCGGAAATATACGCGTATCGCGTCGAGTCAACAGGGGACTTGGCGCGCGGCGATACGAACACAGGAGGTGCCGGAGGGAGACGTGGTCTCAGTGCCGGGTGCTAGCTAATTTTCTGCTGACGTCAGTCTCGAAGTGCGTAAACTCTGGATTACACGGTGATGGCAAGCATGAGTGCCGTGGCGTACGCGGGCGTCGTGCCCCGGCAGTCGAGCGACACGAGCGGTGTGTCGTCGCGAGGGATCCACAGAATACCACGCGTTGCGGGTATCGGCGCGTGGTCACGATCGGACTCGACGTTTGGGCTGTGCAGGCGCGGCGGCCCTAACGACGCCCGTGCGTCGCGAAAGGGCACGGTCCGGAGCGGCGCTTTCGCGAAAGCGGCGCTTGTGACTGCCGGAGGGTGTATCGCTCCGGGCGGATACTCCCGGTCGTCCCAGGTGGATACACAGGACACGCGCGTGTGCTCGAATGGCGCGTCAGGTCCGGGGTATCGAGCCTTTGCGCACCGGCGCAACGAGCGCGTGACGCGCCGGGTCGTGCATCGCGCGAGCCCGAAAGATGACACCCCCGACCCCGCAGACCGCGGGCGGTACCTGAAACGCGGTTTTGACCAAAGAGCGTTGCCTGGCGATCCATTGAAACAAAACCCGATTTCTAAGCTGTTCCAAATCGGCGACGATTCATCTCCAACCGCGCGTGACGCGATAGCCGCGGTGTCCGTCGCGTACGCGTTCGCGGCGTGGCGTTCGCTGCAGTGGCCGGCCGCGACGCCGCTGGTATCGGCGGTGCCTTCGCCGCTACTCGCGTTCGCCGTCGCGCTCGGCGCCACCGTTTGCGTCGCCCCCCTGCTCGCCCTCGCCGCGCACCCCAGCGCGAACTACGGCGTGCGGTACCCGCTGCTAACAAGAGCCGCGTTCGGAGTAGAAGGCGCACGGGCGTTGACCAGGTGCGTGTTGCATTTCCCAAATCCCGCCTCCCTGTTTGCACATACAAGACTGACACTTTCTTTTGTGTATCGTAAGCGCGAGGCGGCTGGTGTGCTCGGCGCTTTGTGCCGCGCACTTCCTGGCGGGCGCTAATGCGATGCACGTGTTAGCCGCGACGGTGGTGCCTGCTGCGAGTGTGTTAGGCGGCGGCGCGTGGAGTAGCGCCGGGTGTTACCTACTCGCGTGGCTCGCGCAGTCGCCCGCGGGCGGAGTTTTCTGCCGTGCCGTGTTGATGAAAGCCGGGGGCGCATTCGCGGTGGTCGCCGCGCTGAGCGCGGCCAAAATAGCAGCCTTCACCCCAACCATCGTGGCCAGCGCGAACGCGATTGGCGGTTCCGTCGCGGCCGCCTCGCACGGTACCTCCTCCGCGTTCGCGCTGAGCTCTTCGGTGGACGTCGGTTTAGGTTTGGTCGGGGTTTGGTTCGCCATGTCTTCGTCGTTCCTGGTAAGTATTCCCAATCACCACGTTCCGCCTCTGCGATCGGCCCGATTACCCTGACTGTTTACTCATACACATTACGAGAGACTGACACTTTCGGCTTTTATCTCTAAGGACACCACGGCGAGCGCCACGGTCAAGGAAGCCACGGAGGCGACTCGTTTAGGCCGGGCGTTACCTCCGGCGAGCGACCGGGCGTGGCGGTACGCCAAGCGGTTACCAATCGCGAGCGCGCTCGCCGCCGTGGTCGTGTCCAGGTACGTATTTCCCATTTACCACATGCCGCCTCCCTGATTGCCCATACGAGACTGACACTTTCGGCTTTTATCTCTCAGCGCGTTGAACCCGGCTGGGGCGTTCGGGACGGAAATAGGCAGTCAACTCTCAAGCTGGTTGTTTCCCGCGCTTGTCGCGCTCGCCGCGCCTGCCGCGACGGCCGTGATCCGAGGCGGCGGCGGAGGAACGCGCGGGAGCGGCAACGGCTCAACCACGGTCGCGGACGCGAACGTCGCGCTGTTCGCCGCCGCGGCGACTCTCTTCGCGGCGGGGGTTCCCAGCAAGAGCGTCGACGCACTTTTGGCGGCGACGGGCGGCGGCGCCTTCGCCGTGGCGACCGCGGTCGTGGCGCCTACTATGGCCGTGGCGCTGGCTGATTACTTCATCGTACGCAAGCGGGTCATCGACACGACCGCGCTGGTGGACGGACGCGGTAAAACTTCGGACTTTTGGTTCAACAACGGGGTAAACCCGCGCGCCGCGGTCGCGGCGCTCCTCGGCGCCGCCGTTCCGCTGATGGACTTTTGCGCCACCGCCGAGATCGGGTTCCGGATGGTCGGCGTGGTGGGCCCTGGTGTGGAATCCATCATCGCCCCGGGCGTGGCGCTCGCCAGAGGCGCGGGCGTCGGCGGCGTGATCGCGGCTGCCGCGTACCTGGCGCTCAACGCGTTGGCGCCGCCCCCGCGAGTATCCTCCTCGGGGGGCGCGTCCGCCAGGGGCAGGGGAGGCGCCGCGCGCGTGATCACGGAGGATGGCACCGCGACCGGGGTCTCCGTGGATGACGCCATGGCCGGTGAGGCACAGGCGGAGGCTGATTCCTTAACCGTGGATCGCACGCCGGGGTCGGGGAGCGAATCGAAAGGCGAGCGGTGGGGAGCACCACCGCCGGCGCCGCCCGGTGGACCTGGGGACGACGACACCAACACTCGCGTCGACCGCGCCCGGAGTCGGTTGGAGCGGCTTCTGGAGATGGAATCCGCGACGCCCCCACCGCCTCCGCGGGAGCCTCCATCGCAAAACACAGAACGACCTTACGACTCCTCCGCGCTCGGCTTATCCCTGAAACAAGAACTCCAGTCGCACCTGGAGCGGCGCCGGTCGAAGCTGGGCGAGCTTAGGGCGGAGCGAAGCGCGAAGGGCATTTTCGCCGTGTCGGAGGAAACAATCGCGCGAGTCGCCGCCGACGTCGACGCGCTGGTTTTCGAGATTTCCACGTTCGAGAACTGCGGCGTGTCGTACACCCGAAACGCGGGTGGCAACGTGGTGGCGAACGCGGCGAACGAGATCGCCCGGGTCAAATTCGCCAGCGCCGACGAAACAAGCGCGGCGGGTGGGTACCTGGCAGACTCCGGGGTTTGGAAACAAGTCGCCAAGTGCGCCGCGGAAGGTACGGCCTTGGGCCTTTCCCGAATCCGACAACGCACTGTTTGCCCATACACGTTACGAAAGACTGACTTTTTTCGGTTACAATCGCAGTCACAAAGCTCGATTTGGAGATGGAAAAACTCGCGGCGAGGGCTTTGGTGACTGGAAAGCCGTACGCGCAAAGCGAAATGTCCGAGCTTCGGGAACGCAGAGGGGCGTGGGGGTTGCGGCTCGTCGCGGCGCAAATCAAGGGCGTTGATAACGTCAAGCGAGAGGTTGTGAGGCTTGAAAACGGGCTCCCGTCGTCGTCGTCGAGCGTAAACGGCACAGCCAGCCAAACCTCCGACGCCGTTTCCGAGCGCGAAGTGAAACGTCTTGAGGTTTTGGCACAGGAGAAACAGGCGCTGCTCACGAGGTTGACAGAAAAGGAAAAAGAAGGCGCCGTGGCCAGCGAAGGCGCCAAAGCGCTTCGCGGCGAGGTTGTTCAACTCCGAACGCAGCTCAACGACGCGCAACAAAAGTTACAGCGGAACTCGAAACTCAACGCGGACGCGACGTACGGTACGTGTCGGGGCTTTCCCAAATTACGACACGTCATTGCCGATAGTCCGCCCCTGATTACGCAATACGCGCGGTCCGAAAGACTGACACTTTTCGTTCTTTTACAATCGCAGCGTTTGAGCAAGCGTTAGCAACCGCGGAGAAACAAAAGTTCGCGCTGAAAATGAACGCGGAAACGGAAGCGTCCAAGTTGTTTTCCCAAATCGTGGCGTTACAGAAAACGCTTGCTTTGCGTGAAACCGAGCTTGGTGTTACGAAAGCGGCCCTACAAAAATCGGAAGCCGTCAACGCGGACCTCTCCGCCGCTAACGTCGTTTTGACCGAGACCACCGCGGAGCTACAGGAAAAAGTGACTCGCAACGAAACTGAAAGTGCGTCCCCGCATTTCCCAAATCCCGCCTCCCTGTTTGCCCATACTCGTACCAGAAGGGACTACTACCTCTGCCCTGACTGTTTGTCCATACATCGCGATATACAAGACTGACACTTTTCCTTAACAATCGCAGTTTCCACACTGAAAACGTCCCTCAAAACCCTGCGGGCGGAGATGGCGGAGAAGGACCTGGCGTACGCGGCGGCGACGAAGGTTTTGAAACAGCAGCTTGTTGACACGAAACAACAACTTGCGAACTCGGAAGGGCGGCTGGTTCGGGCGAAGCAAACTTCGGTGACTTTGGAGAAGCAGCGGGACCAATCGCGTTTGGACGCCGCCGCCGCCGCGGTCGACGCCGAAAAAAGAAGAGTCGTCACGGAAGTTGAAGCGGAACAAGCCAGGGTTGAGGCGTCGGCTCTTGAAAACACGTTGCGTTTAGTGGAACAAAAACTGGTGGACAGCGAAAACGCGACTCTTGCCGCCTCTGAAGCCGCGGCACAAGCCGTGCTCAACGCGAAGGAGGCTGAGAAGAAACGCGAAGAGGAAACGCGCGTCGCGGTGCGGAACATGAGGGGCGCGGAGAAGGCTTTGCTTGAAAAGGAAGAAGCGCTGCGAATGGCGCTTTTCGAACGCGAGGCAAATGTCACGACCTCCGCTGAATCGCTAAAGATGGAAACGGAATTCGCCGCGGAAAGAGCGGCGCGGGCTGAGCTTGATTTAGAAAAGGCGGCGAAGGAAACGGCGAACGCGACGGAACGCGCGGCGGCCAGCGAGCTGGCTTTTGAAAAGGCTGCGAAGGAAACGCTAAACGCGACGGAACGCGCGGCGGCCAGCGAGCTGGCTTTCGAAAGCGCGTCGAAGAGGGTCATGGAGCTTGAGAAGACGGAACAAACACTCGCACTGCGCGCCGCGGCGGCGCTGCAGAAAGCGTCCGTCGCGGAGAGCGAGGCGACGGAACTTCGCGCCACCCTGCTTGCTCGGGAAAGCGCGTTTGCGGGCCAAGAGAAACGCTTGCAAGGGAACGAGAAACGCTGGAGCGTTGATATAGCGAACGCGAAAACGCTTGTTTCGGAATCTGTCGCCGCCGCGGAAACGGCGAAGCTGGCGCTGGAGGACGCGCGAACCGACGCGCGGGAAAAAACGCTCGCGAAAGTGACCGCCGAGCGGAAACTAGCCGCCGCCACTGCGCGCGCCGCGGAGGCGCTCCAAACGCGCTCCACGCTGGAATCCCGGTTGGGCGTCGCCGCGAACGTGTTGCGACGCGTCGCCGCCGCGATGGGAGGCACGCCGGATGAGGTGCGGGGCTTTCCCACTCACCACGTTCCGCCTCCCTGAATGCCCATACTCGTACCAGAAGGGACGGATATACCTCTGCCCATTACCCTGACTGTTCACGTAATACACGTTACGAGAGACTGACACTTTCTTGTCAATCTTATCAGGCGTGGACCCCCGCCCGGGTGGAATCGGCGCTTTTCGATCGCTTGGCGACTCTGGAGCAATCTCTGCTTGCTGCGAAGTCCGCCGCGTCCGTGGCTTCCAAGGAAACGCAAGACGCCGCGAACGACGCCTTGCGATCCGTGATCGCGGAGCTTGACGAAACTCGGGAGGAACTGGCGGCGACGCGGATGGCGTCGCGAGACCGAGACGCCGCCGCCGCCGACGCCGCCGCCGCCGACGCCAAGGCGGTCGCCGTGGAACAGAAGACCAACACCGACGCGCTTCGTGCTGAGCTTCACGCCGCGAGGAATGACGCGGAGTTGGCCAACGCAAACGCGGTGAGTGCCGAGCGCAGAGCTTTGGCAGAAGCTGCTGGCGCGAGCGAGGCGAATGCCAAAGTTTTTGCGACGAGGGAAAAGGCTACGCAAGTTTTGAAACTTTCCAACGCCGAAACCTCCGCGGCGAAGGATGAATCGCGGCGACTCGCCGCCGCGCTGGCGCGAAGGGAAGCAACGCTGGACGCGCTGGAGTTGGAGATGAAGTCGATGCCGGTGCCGAGCGCTGTCGAGGCGCAAAAACAAACAAGACTCACGCGGTGGACTGTTGACTTTTTCGCCGGGTTTTCGGGCGCTGCTGACGCGAGTGCGAAAACGTCGAACGCCGACGCCGCGTCGGTTCCGGTGCCGTTATCGAAACGCCTGGAGCTGTTGCTTGCTACGAAATCGAAAGAGCTGCAAACGCTGACGGGAAGCGACGTGACCAGTACGGACGCGAAGGAAATCGAACTCGCGCTCGTCGCGGTGGGCGCCGCCGCCGGCGAAGCCGCGGCGCTGGAACGCGACCTTGAAAAGGCGCGAGAATCGTTGAAAACCGCGGAAACCGCGGCGTTTGACGCGCGGGAGATCACCAGGCAGGCTGAGTCCAAACGCGACGCGATGGAGAGCGATTCTTTGTCAAACGCAGAGAAACAAAAAGCTGAGCTTTCGAAATTGCGAGAGGAAACTGATGTGCTCAAGCAGCGTCTTGCGAAGGCGGAAGAGGCGGCTGCGCGCGCGCGAGCGGAAAGCGCATCGCGGGCGACGCGCGCCGAGGCGCTTTTGGCTGGGCGGGGCGTCGCGAACGCTGTCGCGGTGGGTATCGCCGACGACGCGCTTGAACTCACGGAGGCAGCGTCCAAACAGGCTCTTTCGGCGGCGTCTACACAGGCGGTTTTGGAAAAGCAACTGGCTCGCGAACGAGAAGCCGAACTCCAACTCGCCGTGGACGCCGCGCAAGCGGCTGTTTTGCGTTCCCGGAAAGAAGCGACTGTCGCGGTGCGTGCGCGGCGCGACGCCGAGCTCGCGAGGGACGAGGCGACACGAGCGATTATTTCTTCTGAATCCGCGGCTGCTCGGGCGCGCGCGGCGGGCGCGTCGCGAACAACGCGCGCCGAGGCGCTTCTTGCGGGGCGGGGCGTCGCCGACGCCGTCGCGATGGCCGCGGCGGCGGAAGCCGCGGTTTCCGCGGAACGCGCTTCCAGTGCGATTGAAAACGAGCAGATGGAGTTGATCGAGACGCTTCGGGGGGAAGCGCTGAAGTTCGTGGAGGTTTTGAAAAAATCAAATGAAAAAGCAAACGCCGTCGCTGCTGAGCTCCACAAAACGCAAGTCTCGCTGACGCAGGCGCGCGATTCCCTGCGACAAAGGGAAGAGACGTCGGTTGCTGAGCTGGCGAGGCTGACAGCGATTGTGGAGTCCGAGAAAAGGTGCGTATTGTATTTCCCAAATCCCAACACTGTTCGGCCCGATTATTCTGACTGTTTACTCATACACATTACGAAAGACTGACACGTTTCGTTCACAATCACAGAAAACGCGAAGCCGCGGAGACGATACGCGACGAGGCGTCGGAGGCGGCGGGTGACGCACCGGCGACGAACGCTTCATCAAACCCGGCGACTGAAACAAACCCGGTACTTTCCCAAGCGCGCCGCGAAACTGAGCTCCTGAAAGCGGAAGTTTCTCGTTTGCAGGCTGAGATGACAACGAAATCGCTCGCCGCGGCAAAAGCCCTGGCCGAGGTGGAAGCCGAGGCTAAGGCGAGGGAAAACGCAAATGCAGTCACCAAAGCCGGCGTTGGTTCTTCGGCTGGTTCTTTGTTCGCCTCTGCGAAGACGTTTTTAACAAACGCGGTGGCAACGACGATGGAATCCGGCGCAAACGCGCGGCGCGTTCCCTCCGTGAAAGCCCTGGCGAAACGGTTGAGGGTACTTCTGAACGAAATCGATCCGATCACCGCGGCTGCGTCTGCTACTAAGCCTACTCCTGCTAAGCCAGACGAACTCACCCCGAATTTGACAAAGCAAACCGTGGACGCCGCGTTCGAAGTGTGGGCTACCCTGGACAAGGTGAGGGACGAGCTGAGTGTTTTGCGAGGCGTGGAGGTTGCGTTTGAGGAGTCGAAGAATTTGTTGCGAAGCTCCGAGGAAACCTTACGGAAAATGAGGGAAACCCTTGAGTCGAAAGAACTGAAACTCATCGAAGCCAAGGCGAGTTACGTGGACGCGGTTGACGAATCGGAGCGGAACGAGGGTTTGTTGAAGGCGCGGATCGATTTGCTAAAAAAAGAGGCGTCCACTGCGAACGAGTCTGCGAAAACGGCAAATCAATCCTCAGCCGCGAACGCGGTGGAAACGGAACGCCTACGAGCTGAGCTTTTGGTCTCCGCGGCCAAGGCGAAGCGCGCGAAGGAAGCGGAAAAAAAGGCGCAGGTTGGTTTGGAAGAAACCGTGGTTCGACTCAGTGTTGAGTTTGAACTGAAACTCGCGCAGTCAAAGAAAACGGGTGCGAAAGCGCTGACGGACCTGGACGCGGCGCGAACAGAGCTGGAAACGGTCAAAAAGCTTAAGCTCGTCGCCGAAACCGACACAAGAACCTTGAAGGAGACGAAACGGAAAGCGGATGCGGAATCCGAAGCGGCGCGTCAAAAGGGTGCTGATTTGGAGAAACGGTTGGTAAACGCAGAGACCGCGTTGGCCGCCGCTTCTGAAACGTCGGTGGCGGATTTGAAAAAGCGGGCGGACGAAACCGCGGCGGCGAAAAACGTGTTTGAGAAAAACGAACGCAAATTCCAGAACGACCTCGCCGCCGCGACCGACGAGCTCGCCATCGCAATCGCGGCGCGAAGAAAGAGTGACAACGAATCGTCTGCGTTGCGCGTTTCATTAGAAGCGGCGGAAACAAGAGCCGAGTCCGCGAAACGAAACGCCGAGGAAGCGTCCACTGAAGCGGCGACGACAAAAGAAACCCTAAACTCGGACAACGCCAAAACCTCTTTACACGCCTCTGTCGTGGCGCAGCTTCAAGGAGAGCTTGCCTTGGCTCGCGCGGATCTTAAAGAAACGCGCGTCGCGTTTGACTTGGTGCAGTCCGCGTCGGAACACGCCGTGGCATCGGAAACGGCGCTGTTGGAAAAAGTCGCGGCGCTGGAACATGAGTTGTTGGTCGCGCAAAAGCAGACGACCAAGGCGGTGCCGGCACCACCCTCCAGCGACCCTTCATCGGGCGGTAAGAACTCGTACTACGAGATCATCGACGGTGAGAAATACGACCGCGGGTTACTGGACAGTTGCCGGCTGGCGACACGGGACGGCGGGGCCATCGCGCTTCCCGCGGCGCAGGCCATCGTCGCCAACGCGCTTGACGGCCCGAACAAAATACAGAAACGAGGCGTCAAATCACGCGTCACTGATATCGAGCTCGCCACGCTTAGGTACGCGCTTGGCACGTTTGTGTGGGCCCCCGACGCGGAAACCTGGGTGTACGGCAAAGTGCGGAGCGACATGGGTGGTGAACAGGGCGAGGCGAGTAAAAACGCGGACGAGGCGATTAAAACCGCGGAAGAGGCGATCAAAACTCTGGAGCGAAATCTCGCGCAATCCCGCGCCGCGCTCGCCGACGCGACGCGCGCTCGCGAGGTCGCGGAAGCCAAAGCCGAGGAAGCTGATGCGTACGCGTTGATGGACAAGGAGAAAGCGGACGATTTAGAGATTGACATCGAACACGCGCTCGCGGAAGCGGCGGAGGCGAACGAGGCGCGCGAGGTCGCGGAGCGGGAAGTCGTTTCCCTTCGTTCACAACTTGATTTACTTAAACTCGACGAGACATCCAAAGCGTCAAAGTCAAACACGGTGCGCGAAGTGATTACCCGAACCGCGAACGTTTCCGTGGATGCGCTTCGCAAGGCGTTTGAGGACAGGGGCGCGGAGCTGGAGCGCAGAGTCAAGGTTGTGTTCGACGCGGAGGCGCGGTCGGCGACGCGCTGGGCGGACGAGCTCGCCGTGAACAACGTTCTCGTCGCGGAGAAGGATGAAGAGGTTTTGCTCTACATGAAGCGGTGCGAAATCTTGGAAGCGCAGGTACGTGTTGTATTTCCCAACTCCAAATCCCGGACGACTGTTTGCCCATACAAGACTGACACTATATTGTTTACAAACAGCTCGTCGCTTCAACGTCCGGACGCGTCGCGGCTGAGCTTTTCGCGTCGCGACGAGTTGTGACTACGCAAACCAGGGAGACGCGGACGTTACTCTCCACTATTGTTACCCTGAAAGCCGAGCTTGAAGAAGTTAAGGTGCTGGAGCGCCAGTCCACAGCGGCGCTGCAAATCATCAAAAGCTCTTTTTCAGTCGACTCGGACGTCGCGTTTGAAACCGCCGACGTCGTGTCCCTGTCCTCGCGCGCCGCAAAACTCGCGCGAATGGAAGCCGAGGTTTCCGTGAAAGAGGCTGATCTGTTGACCCAAGACGCGGAACTTAAACAGCAACAAAGTGTGCTACTCAACAAGCTCTCCTCGGAGAAAGCGGCGCTGGCGGTCAAGGCGAGTCGCGCTTCCGAAAAAGCGAAAGCGGCGACTGAAAAAGTGAACGTTCTTGAAAAGAAACTCGCGCAGGTTCAACTCGGCAACGAGAAAGTGACGCGCGAGTTGAGTCAGGCGCTTGTTGCGGCGGAGAGTAAACTCGCGGACGCGCGGAAAGACTTGGACGAACTCACGCGGCTTCGGAAAGAAGCCAGGGAGGTGATGACCCTGCGCGCTACGATTGTTTCGATGGAAACGGCGCTCAAAGATTCCGAACACGCGAAACGCGCGGCGCGGGCGGTTGGGGCGGCTTTGTCTGAAAAAGTGGAAACCTTGACCGCCGACTTCTCAGACGCTGAACAGTCAAGTAAGGCCACGGAAACGGCTTTGCGTGCCGAAACGGCTGGCTTGAGGTTGGAAATCGAACGGATCACCGCGCAGCTGCAAAACGCGCAAACCCGAGTCGCCGATTTGGAACAGGTGCGGGGGTTCCCAATCACCGCGTTCCGCCGGTTGCGATTGCGCATACTCGTACCAGAAGGGACTGTTCCCTCGGACTGTTTACTCATACTATGGATTACAGTATACCCTTTCCAATCCCTTATACCAATCTCTCATACACATGGCCGACAGACTGACACTTTCGGTTTTATCGGGCCAGGAAACGTCCCTCAACCTCTTGGCGTCTACGGACGCCGGGTCGGCGTTACAAGCGGCGAATCAAAACGCGGCGCGCTTTGAAAACGAAACGAAACTTCTTTTGGACGAAACGCGAAAGCTTGAACTGAGGGTCGCCGACCGCGACAAGGCGATATTCGCCAGGCTCGCGGAGCTTGAGTCCGCCACGGCTGAGCTTGCGCTTGTTAAAAGTGAGTTGGCGTCGCGAAAGGACGCGCTTTTAAGTGCGGAGAAGGCGCGGGACGACGCGGTGGCGAGACTGGAAAAAAGTGACTCGAAAAAACAGGACGCGAAACCTGCGACTACTACTGCTAGTAAGTCTGAAAGAACAGGAACCGCGGCTTGGGCCGCGGCGAACGCGCGAGACGTGCAAGGCGAGTTGCAGACGACCGATGTCGACTCACTCAGAACCAACGCGTTATCCCAAACCCAGTCCGAAGTCGAGGAGCGCTTACGCGCGGCGAAGGAAAGCTGGGAAGTTCGCGAGCGCGATTTGCGAAGACGCGTGCGGCAGCTGGAAGCCGCGTCTACGGCTTTTGACTTTTTTGGTGGTGCTGGGAAAAAGAAGCAAACGGACAGCCCTTTGAACGACCTGCCGTCCAAAGAAAGCCTCACCATTTTAGCGAAGGAAGCGGAGAAAGCGCTGAGGATCAGGGAGGTTGAGTTGAGCACCGCGCGGGCGGCGGAGCGTCAGGCGCGCAAAGACGCGCGGGACGCGTTGCGGGGAATGGAAACCGAAGCGCGGAAAGCCCGGGTCGCCGCGGAAACCGCTACCACGCAATTCGCGAAACTGCGGAAAGAAAAAGACGCCGAGGCGGCGGTGAGGGATACGTTGGAGAACACGCTTCGGGGACAAATCGCGGCGTACGAGCGTCGGCGGGTGGAGGTTGAGGAACACACCGGGAAAGGCGACGTCGACTTGACTTCACCGACTGATGTTGACTCGAACTCGAAAGCGCCTTCAAAGGTTCCGGAAGCTTCGAAAGCAGCTTCGAAAGCTTCGAAGGCTCCTTCTTCTGTTTCGACCCCTCCCGACCGCGTGGCGTGGATGCGAACCTCCCACCCGGCGCCCACGGAAACCGCCGACGTCGCGTCGCTGCGAACCGAAGTGGAGCGACTCAACGCCGTGCTCGTTTCGAAATCGGCAGCGCTTGATGTCGCGTGTGCGGAGTTGGAGAAGGGCGGAGAACCTCCGGCTGGTTCTTCGCCTTTCGGAAAGGGTTCCCAAAGAGGATCTGGAGGCGGAGTCGGCGGCGGTTTTTCTGGGGACAAGGAAAAGGAAGACGTAGACGTCGTTTTGGTTCCTAAAACGCAAGTTTTAGTCGTCGAACAGGCGATGCTCGCGGCGCGCGGGGAAGCCGCGTCGCTTCGCGCGCGCCTGGAACAGAAAGAAGCCGAACTCCTTGACCGGACGGTGCGGGAAAAACAACTCGCGGTTGCGGAAACCGCGTTGCGCGCGAGGATCCGCGATTTATCTCTCGAGCTGCAGAAAGCCAGCGTTGGGTACGACGCCGAGCTGGCGCGGTTAATGACGCAATTCTCGGCGCTTCAACTCTCCCTGGCGAAGCGCGAGTCCTCGGTGGAGGAAATGCAGAGCCGGCATAATTTAGATGTCGCCGCCGCTGCTGCTGAGACTATCAATCGCAACGCTGAGATGTCTGACGCACGGAGCGAGCTCGGTAAGATGCAGAGCGCGCTCGAGAACATGGCCAAGGACGTGTCAAGGGCGAAGGACGTTGAGGCGCGGCTTTTCGAAACCTCCGAAAAGCTGCGGTTCGCGGAGACGTCCCTTGAAACCTCGGCGGCGAAAGTTTTCACGCTGGAACGAACGACGGCGAGTCTCGCGACCTCACTTGAGACGAAACGCGCTGAGCTGGCGGAATTACAAACTAAAAATGATTCCGTGAAATCGCAACTGGAACAAGCGAGCCGGGTGGTGGGTATCGCGCCCAGGGATCTGTGGGTGGACGAGAAGGCCGGGGCGAAGAAAACTTTTACCACGTTCAGGGTGGACGCCGGCGACGCGGCCGTCAACGCGACAACCGTGGGACTTGTTTTGCACAGGCTGGAACAGAGGCTGGCACAGAGGCTGGTTGACCTGGAAACCGCGACCCAAAAAGGCGACGCGAGCGCGTTGGTTACCAAGGTTTCAGGAGAAGTTGCGGAACTGAAACAGTACAAAGAAGTCGTTTTGGCGCTGCGAAACGCAAACCAGAAATCGAGCGCCAACGAGGCGAAGTTTGAAAAGGCTGCTCAAGAACTTTCGGAAAGGCGAGCCGAGATTGATGTTTTGACGCGAAAGCTGTTGGACACCGAGTTCGGGCTTTCCGACGCGCGTCTTGATTTGCAAAGAGAGCAAGGGTAAGTTTGCATTTCCCAAATCTCGACACTGTTTGCCCATACAGTACTGACACTTTTCTTTTACAATCAGGTTGCGTCAAGACGCGGCGTCCTTCACCGAGGAGTTGGAACGTTCGGCGGCGAGCGTCGACGCCGACCGCGAGGTACGTGTTTTTACCTTTCCCAACTCCCGCCTCCCTGTTTGCCGATTGTCCAGAGTAATGACGCACACACATTACGAACGACTGACACTTTCTTTCCTTCATCGCAAGGCGTGGGAAGTCGCCAAGGGCGATCTCGAACTCGCCCTGGAGTTCGAACGCACCGAGCGGTTCCTCGAAAAGGAGCGAATCGCCGAGGCGGTTTTCGATTTAGAAAACGCGTTGGAGTCTGCGAGAAAACAGGTGGATCGACTGGAACAAAAACACAGAACGGACAAAGACGCGAGGGAGGTGACCGTGAGCGGTTTGCGGCGCGAGCTGGAAGACGCGAGACACGCGGCGAGGGACGCGGAGGCCAGGCTGGAAACCGCGGCGACCGCGGCGGCGCGAGCCGCGGAGACGGACGCCGCGGCGTCCGAGACGGTGGAACAAACCCTGCGTGAGCAGCTCGTGAAGGCTACGCAGCGAAGGGTTTTGGAACGGTCCGAGTTTGAGACGAAAAACGCGGAGTTGACGGCGAAGAGCGAGGCGCTTGAAACGGACGCGGACGCGAAAGCAAACGCGGTTTCCGAGTTCAAACAGAAACTCGAAGCGGTCGAGTCTGAGTTACGTGAAGCTGTAGAAACCGCGTCAGAGCAACGGTCAATCGCCGCGGCGAAGAGCGCGGCGCTTGATCTGGCGCTTGAGGCGCGCGACGGCGCGTTCCGGGAGTTGGCTTCCCTTCAAACTGAACTCGCGACGAGCGAAGCGAAACTTTTCGTTTCCAACGCCACACAAAAGAAAGCGTCGCGCGACTTGGAAACCGCGACGAAAAACGTGGACACGACAAGCAAAGGGTTGCGAAAGCTGCAGCGCGCGCTTGACGACGCGACCGCCAACGCCGGCGCGGATGCCGCCGCCGCGAAGGAAGCGCGTGAGGCGGCTCTTTCGCTCCGGGAACAGGTACGTATTGCGCGTTTCCCAAATCCGCCACACTGTTTGCCCATACAAGACGTTAACCACTTTTCGTGTAACAATCACAGCTCGTGGAGGCGGAGAAACGACGGGACGAAGCGTCTAAGTTGGCGTTTGAAGAACGCGACGCGCTCGGCGCGGAGACGAAACGGCTTGAAACGGCGTTGCGTGACGCGCGCGACACGCTGAAGCGCACAACACTCAACGCCGAGAAAGATGTCGAAAACGCGATAGTCGCCTCCGAGGCGCGGGTGGAACGACTCGCCGCCGCCGCCGCGGACGTCGACGCGCGCGTCAGGGCGGCTTTGGAAACGCCCCCCGAGCAACTCGTCCTCGAATCCGCGGCGCACTTGAGACGCGCCGAGTCGCTCACGAAGCAGGTACCTATTGCGCGCTTCCCAAATCCGCCAACACCGTTTACTCCCCCTACGTGACGTCCACTAGTCATTAAAAGGAAGTATACTATTGGTAACTCTTACCAGTACTGGCATCTCTTACAAATATATCTCAAGTAGACTGCTATTTGCCCATACAGTACACCCATACGCAAGACTCGACTGACACGTTTCCTTCACAACCACAGCTCGCGGACGCCAAAGCCAGCGCGGCGAGCCTTGAGAAACACATGTCCGCGCGCGTCGGTGAGATGAAGGCGAAGGTTGAGACGTTGGAGCACTCGCTCGCGAAGAAACGGGACGACCGGGAGGCCAACCGGTTACGGAACGAACTCGTTTCCTTGGAACGCCAACGCGCCTCGCAGGTCGCTGAGTTGGAAACGCAAGTCGCGGATATCGTGGCGGCGCTGAGGGAGGCGCGGCGGGAGGGGCAATACGCGGAGGAGAAACGAATCACCGCCGAGAAGCAGGCGAAGGCTAGTGGCAAGGCATTGGAATCTGGTTCCGTCGCGTCTGAACAGGAAAAAAACAAAGCTTTGGAAATTGAATCCTCACTCCGAGACGCGGTTGCGCAGCTCGAGCTCCGGTTAGCGGCCGCGGAAGAAAGGGCGGCGGCGAAAACCGCGGCGCTCGTGGCGCTGGCGGGTGATGAAACGCGGGCGGCGGCGGCGGCGGCGGCAGTGAAAGCAAGTGAGATCTTGGCGCTTGAGTCGCGGCTCGCCGAGACGGCCGCGGCGTCGCAAACGCGACGCGACGAGACCGTTCGCGAGCTTTCTGTTTCCGTGAAAGCAAGAGACGCCGCGGTCGGGACGAGTCGGGGGTTGGAGCGTCGCTTGGCGGAAACGTTGAACGCGCTCGCCGCGGCTTCGTCGGAACGAGACGCGAAGGCGATTGAGGTTGGTGCTTTGCAAACGCGACTCGACGAAACAACCGCCGCGCTTGTCGTTTCCAACGAAGCGGCAACGAAGGTTTCCAAAACCGCGAGCGACGCGAACACGAAACTCGTCAAGACGTTAGAGTCGGACATGGAGAACGCGAGCCAGGCGCTGCGAGTGGTGGATTTGGCGAATGACGCGCTTGTCGGAGAGGTCGAACAGGTATTGGGCCTTTACCAAATCCCGACACTGTTTGCCCATAAAAGACTGACACTTTTCTTTCACAATCACAGTTGCGCGCGGAGCTCGCAGAGACGCTGAAAAGAAGCAGCGCGGACGCGAACGCCGCAAACGAGGCGGTTTCGGTTTCCGAAAAGAAACTCGCCGAGTCTAAATCGGCGCGTAAAAAACTCGAATCTGAGCTCACCGAAACCAAAGAGATGTACGCCGTGTCGCTGGCTTCTTTGGTTTCGGAAAAGGGGGTGTTGCTTGGAAAACTGGACGCGCAACTCGCGGCGCTCGCGGAAAACACGGATTCGGAGACGATCAAAGCGCTCAACGAGGCGCTCTCTTTGGCGCGAAGTGAGGCGCTCGAGTTGAAGGTGGATCTTGCCACCGCCCGCGAAGCCGCGGACGCTGTTTCTGTGGAGAACTCGGAACACAAACGCGACGTGACACGACTAACACGGGCGATGCGCACGATGGAAACGCGATTCAACGCGAGGCAAGCGAAACGCGACCTCGAAGTCGCCGCCGATACCAAGAAACGCGACGAGGAGACCGAACGCGTTCTCGCCGAGACGCGCGCCGAACGCGACGCCGCGAAAGCGAAACTCTTCGTCGAATCCGCGGAACGGGAAGAGACTCAAAAGAAGGAAGTCGCGGAGCTTCGTTTGCGCCTCGTTGAGTTGGAAACTGCGTACGAGACGCAGCTACTCGACATGCGCGCCGTGGAGCGCGATCTTCGCGCCGCGCTTTCTAAGGCGCAAGCCGCCAGCGCGCAAGGCGCCACGCTTGAAGCCACGCGGACCGCGCTTGAGCGGAGGCTACAAGACGCGGAAGCCACGTTGCAAGCGGAGCGGTCACGGGCGGTCGCGGAAGCCACGACCGCGAGCGCGAAAGCTGCCAAACAGTGTGCCGCGCTTGAAAATCAACTCGACGCGCTTCGCGCGACGCTCGCGTCGCGCGACGCCACGCTTCGCGAGGCGTCCGCCGCGGCGGACGCGCTTGCGGTGGCGAATGTTGATTTGGAGAAACGGTTAGTCGCGGTGGAAAGGGCGAAGACCGGCGACGCCGAGGTGGCCGAGGGCGGCATTGCGAAACTTGAGGCGGAGGTTTCCGCCGCGCGCGATGCGTTGGCCGAAAAAGACGAAGAGCTCGCCGTGGTCCTTTCGCGAACCGAAACCGCGACCGCCGACGCGTCCGCCGCGGAAACCGAGGCGGAGGCTTTGCGCGAGAAACTCGCGGCGCGGGAAGAAATGGGGGCGGTGTTGGAACTGAAACTTTCGGATACGGAAGAAAAACACACGACGCAAGGCTTGGTCGTCGTAACGCTCACGGCTCGTCTTGTCGAGCTCACCTCCATCGCGGAGCAGAGATCGGTCGCGATTGAAAGCCTGACTGCCGAGAAGGTGTTGTTGGAGTTTGAAATCGCGCAACGAGTAAACGCGCACGCCGCGAAACTCGCCGCCGAGCGCGAAGCGGCGGGTTTGCGGGTACTGGTGACATCGCTGACCCAGGATGTCACGGATCTAACAAACGCAATCGCCGCGCGAGACGAGCTGAAAGCGCAACTACTGTCGCATGACGCGTCGGACGTATCTGGTCAGGTAAACTTTGAAGTCTCTGACCCTGCCGCAGAACCTGCAGTTCCTTCGCCTTGGCAGACTCTTTTCGGGGACGATTCGCGAGAGGCAAAGGTACAGGCTTCGAAAGCTTCCAAACCCGGCGGTCTCTTCGCCGACGCAAACGAGGACGCGGAAACCCTGGAAGTTTCCGCCGCCCTCGCGCGGTTACAGATCGTGCTGCGACAGCGGGAACGCGCGCTTGTCGGGCTAAAGCGTCTTGAAAGCGACGGACAGGCCTTAGCGCCCGCGCTTGGCACGTACCGACAGGAGATCGCGGCGCTGACGGCCGAGGCGCGCGCGGTTCGCGCCAAGTTGGCTGAAAAAAACGCTGCCGCGGAAAACCTGCGAGGCCGACTGGACGTCGAGCTCAACATCTTGAAACGAGAAACGGAACGCGCACGGAGCTCGTTGACGACGGAGCTCGTTGGGGATGTACGCGACGCGGTGAAGCAAAGAGCAGGTATCCTCGACCCTTTGAATCCGGCGATTCCCTTGCCGGAGACGCTGGATGCCTCGCGCCTGGAGACTCTGGAGGACAAGCTAGCGAACGCGAAGGCGAAGAGCGCAAGCGCGTTTGCGCAGCTGGGAAGCACGCTGGGTAGCGCCGCCGAGTCGGGCAAAGGAGGTGCCCTTTCATCCGAAAACGGCCTTTCCGTGAACCTGATAGACGTCCAGTTCTCGATTCCGTTCAACACAAGAGTGGGGCAAGACCTGTTCGTCGTGGGTACGTGGTGCGACTGGGACGTGGAGAAAGGCTTGGCGCTTACGTGGACGGACGGCGATTTGTGGCAAGGCACGATGCCGTTACACCCGGGGTACAACTACGAGTACAAGTACGTGGTTCTGGAACGGCGCGAGGGCCAGGGACCCGGCCAACCCACGAACGGCGTGGAATGGGGCTTCGCGGAGCCTAGTTTAGTCAGGTCGCCTAGCAGCGCTGCAAACGGCGACTCCTACGCGCAAACAGTCGGGTACGCCGCGGTTTGGCAAAAAGGAAACAACAAAGCGCTTGCGCTTGATAACATCTCAACCAAAGGTTTGGCGTACGTCGAGGCGCGGGACGACTGGATCGCGGATCCGAAAAACTCGCCCATTCAGTTGGTTGGTACCGACGGGCAGGTGAAACAGATCGTGGGGAGCACCAAGCTGTTAATGGAGTGCGTCCACAGGGCGGATACGTACCTGGAGGAAGTCAAGACGCAGATGGAGGAGATGTACGACATCGCGGCGGCGTCCATTCGGCGACGGAAAGAAAAAACGATTGACGACGACGACGACGACGACGACGGCGGGTTGATCATCGCGTGAGTAAATTTGGTGCGGTTTAGTTGTAACACTGCGTTGAATAGTGTGTCGATGTGGTCATGTTACGTCTTTCTCGAGCGTCTCCATCCCTCGCGGCAGTACTGTAGTACAAGTGTATCTGTTCGTAGCTACTCCGTCCCACTACCACTACCTTCTTGTGGGATCGTTAACCTGTCCAACACTTGGTTTAAATCTACATCCCGTCCGCCCTCCTGGAGCTCGCGAATCACCCCTACTACTTGCTCTCGCGTGAACCCCATGTTGGCGAAATCGTCCACGACTTTGACCATGGCAAACGAATCCGGCGGCGAAGGATTTTTCACCTGACGCCCCGTTTCCGCCACCGCGTTTCGCATAGTGTGACTCACCGCTCGAAGCCTGGCCAGGTCCGCGGGATTCGGCATGCTGTCTTCCCCGAGAACAAGCGTGACGCCGATCTCGTTGAGAAGCCCAGGGATGGCATCGGGCATGTTTTGCAAGGACATGTTGGTCGGTGTCGTGCGCGCGTCGTTGTGTCATGGTGGTCGTGGCTTTTTAAACGTTTTTCTCGGAAGCGGCAACCTTTCATATTTGCAACACTTCCCGGAGGTACGACCATCCGCTACTCCCTCCCTGCTACGATGGCTAACCACTCGCTTGCTCTGAGGGAGCCGCAAACGTGGCCTTCTGGGCGTCGGACATGCCGCGCCACCTAGAGCCGAGCTCCTTGCCAACCTCGCCGAAGGTGAACGTGGGGTTCGCGTCGACGATACCGGCTCGCTGAGACTTGCAGAAGAGCAGGTAAGCAGTGGGGGCGCGCTTGGGCTTGTCTTCCTTGGCGACCTTCTTCTTGGGGGACTTGGGGGGCTGCTTGGTGATCTTCTTGGTGGCCTTGGGCAAGGCACTCTTCTTCTTAGGGGGCATGGTGAATGTGGGGTGAGGGGCTACTTCGTGTGCGGTAAGGCGCACGTCGTTGTGTAGTCGTTGCTTTTTCTCCGTAAGTTCTTCTCGGAAGCGGCAACCTTTTCATTCGCATACCGAAAGCTACGACTCGTCTTCGCACGTCGTGGCACGCGGAGCGCAGACGTAAACGCGCGCGGAGGTGAATAATGGGAGGACATAAGCGGTGCTCCCATGGAAGGGAGAAAAGACAGTGCAAGGAGTGCAACCCGTGTCCCCACGGCAAGCTGAAGTTTGGCTGCGCGCAGTGCACGCCCTGCCCGCACGGGAAGGTGAAAAACGACTGCGTGGCGTGCAACGCGTGCCCTCACGGCAAGCTGAAGAGGAACTGCGAGCAGTGCAACGGCTGCACGCACGGGAAGGTGAAAAGAAACTGCTCAAAGTGCACCCCATGTCCGCACGGGAGGGTTGAACGCAGCTGCGCAAAGTGCAACCCCTGTCCGCACGGCAAGCTGAAACGCAAGTGTGGGGACTGCAACCCTTGCCCTCACGGCAAGGTGAAACACGCCTGCGCGGTATGCAACCCCTGCACTCACGGGAAGCTGAAACAGGGCTGCAAGGAGTGCAACCCCTGCACCCACGGGAAGCGGAAAAGCGACTGCGTGGCGTGCACCGGTTGCCCTCACGGCAGGTGCGCGGCGTGCAAAACGGCACGCGCGGCTCCGCCGAGTTCAAAGCGGGTCAATCGCGAACAGGAGAGTTCGCCGGAGATCAAACAAGAGCCCGAGATCAAGCAGGAGCCCGAGATCAAGCAAGAGTCGTTTACTATTTGCGGCTACTTCGGGTTTGACGACGGCCGGTAAACAGACGCGCCACACGGGATATACAGTTGCACGTGTCCTCGGGAAGGTATTTGCAAAACACGACACGCGTGTCCCTGCTCCGATAACTCCGTCTCCTTGCCTCGATAGCTACGATAAACACGATAAATACACAACCCCGCTACGATAATACGATAATAAAACTTTGGGATTGAAGCGAGAGGCGCGTGTGTCACGCCTTATCCTCGGTATCCCACTCCCGCGTCCCCGCGGCGCCGTAGGTCGCAGCCCCGACGCGCGTTTTCTGTCCCGGGCTCGCCAGACTCGCGAGGATCCCGTTCCAAATCACACCCATCACCGCGACGTAAACGGCTTGGTCCTCCACCGGGACGAAGGAAAACTGTACTGCTTGGACTGGTATCCAGAACTTCAAGTTCGCGGTCATGAGCTCGGGTAGCCGTCTTTGCAAAGTCTGGAAACTAGTCGGCAGGGACACGCGTTCCGCTGCTCCCGTGAAGAGAAAATAAGACGGCCAGTACACCAGCGGAATTATGACCAACTGATTCACCGCTAACGGGAACAGGCTCTGGCCCAAGTGCTCCACCGCGTTGCTGAGGGGAATTTTGGTAACCAAACCCGTCCAGTCGTACGAATTCAAAACGTTGAACCAGTGCGGCTGCCACAGCCCGGTGTAACACACGGAGAACAGCACGGTTTTAGCGACGTCGTACGTCTCTTTTGTTTGTTGGGTGGAGGAGGGTCGTGGAGTCGACGAGGTAGCAGTAGAAAGATGTTCCATGGAATCGTCTTTCTCCTCCTTCGTAGCGCCCGCTTTTTTTCGCCTCGCACTCCGTCCATTCACAATCGCCCTGCTCCCCACTGCGCCGACCAGCGCTAGCCCCGAAATCGTCCCCGCGCGTTGCAGTTCAAGTTCCGTCGCCGTCACGAACCGCCGCGGTTTGTCCTCCACCGCCTTGAATCCCACGCGCTCCAAAGCGAACCGGATTTCGCGACGGCGTTGTTCCAACCGGAGCTTCGAGGTTTCGCTGGCCATGGTGTGTTCCACGACCTGCCCGGAGGTTTCCGCGAAACACGCGCCGACCACGGTCGCGAGGAAAAGACGCCGCGGGGACGTGTCCGGGGCGGTTTCATTCGGGGACCGAGGCCACACCGAAAACGGACCAGACACGGACCCATCTTCTTCTGGAAGGTTGGTTAACACCACGTCACCCCGGGGCCCGTCGCTTGTTTCATTCACGCGTGTGGTGTCCGTCTCCACCGTTATAGTTTCATTGGTCGTACTGCCAGCCATTGTCCGTGTTCCGTTCCGTGTACCACACCGGTAGGAACGCATCCCACGTCCTCCCGCGCGTCCCACGATTTTCCGTGTCCGCGTCTCGACTCCGCGATGTGTTCCACGATTCGAAGTGACGTCACTTTGGGTGCCGCAAATCGAAACGCGTCGTCCTGACGTCGAAGCGTAAGCGCCGTTTTGGGAGGTCCAAACTCGTGGCAACTCACCCCCCACCCAAAGCACCGCTCCCGCACTCAGTGACGCCATCGCGGAAGGCGCACTCCGCCCAAGTGGTCGCCTCTCAAGCCCCCGCGTGCCGCGTCCCGAAGCGTCGAGAAAAGTGACGAGGAAGGGAAGGAGAAGCGGAGCTTATTTCTGACAAGTGGCAATCTGGGAATCACCGGTCGGTCAAATTTCATCGGATACATCGGTCTAGTACTCCTATTTTGAAACTTCAAGACGGTCAAATGCATCGCGATCAAAACGCTTTTTGGCCAAAAAAAGTGGATAGGGCAAAGCGCCCCTCGTCGCAAGGTGCCCACACAAAGGGGAAGCATTTCCAGTCATCCGATTCAGCGGACGCGACGACCAACTGTCACCCGTCCGCGTCGCCACACGACACCGCGCTCACCCCCGGTCGCCGCACATCCACCCAAGTTTTTTTTTCGGACTCGCTTCCACCGCGCTCCAGACGTGACCCACGGGACACCGCGTCTCTCACCCCCCCCTCGGATTACTCACCAAAAAGCTTCCGGAACCCATTTCGGTTAGGTATCCGCAATGTCCGTCGCCTCGATAACCGCTCGCGCGGCGTTCGTCCCGGCGGTTTCGCGCGTCGCGAAACCCGGCGGCAACAAACTCGGCCGCCCCGGGCGCACCACCGTACGCGTAAACGCCAGTGTCGCCGCGCCTCCGTCGGGAAAGGTACGGACGGACTCCCTCTAAACGAGCTCCGTGACGCGTCCTATCCATCTCCGATGCGCGCCGAAAAACGTTCCGTGACTATTCCGACTATTCCGCCTTTCCGCCTTTCCGCTAAACGAATCCCAACACTAATCCCCTGACTACTTACCCCACCACCAGATCCGTTTCGACGAAGCCGCGAAGGTGGATTTCGGCGGCCACGACCGCATCGAAACCCACGGCACCGTGCACATGCTGGGCATCGAGTACGCGGACGGCACGCGAACGGTCACGCTGACGCAAAACGAGCTCCTGCCGAAAGGCGGAAACCTCGAGTGGCACTGGGCGGTGATCATGGAAGGTACCTCGGAGTGGTGCCTTCCCCCGGATGGTGCGATTTTACCAGGCGGCACCAAGGATGCCGGTGACGGCAAGGCATCAAGGACGCCCTTCGGTGGGGATGGCAAGCTGGTGCTTTCCTTCCCGCCAGGCGTAGGCGAGGACATCGAACGCGTGGTTGGCATAATCGTCCGCAACAACGCGGATTGGCTGCACGCCGACGTCGGGGACTTGGCCGTTCCGCTAAAAACCCCCTCCTCGTCAGGTGTCCTGAAAGCCCTGTCAATCGCGGAGAACATGTCGAAACAAGAAAACGGCATCAACCTCTTCGAGCGCTTCTGCCGTATAAACGACAAACTCAGCGAGTCGCAACAAGCCGGGCCGGCGGGCGCCGCGGCTATTTTCGCAAGTACGTGTTGCGCGTTTCCCAAATCCGGCACACACTGTGTTTTACCGAAGCTGGTGACTGCTCGGACCGATTACTCTGACTGTTTACTCATACACATTACGAAAGACTGACCCTTTTATTTCTCAATCGCAGCGCTCCGCTTGAGCGCCATGCGGCAGTTACCCTGGTACGCCGGCGGGAACTACCAAGGCAAGGACATGGCGCACATGCAGGAGGTTGTTTGTCGCAGGATGGCGCTGGCTTCTGCGACTGGCGAGGACGGGATGTCGCGACAGCTGTACCGCGCGGCTTTGGCTACCCTACCCAGAGGCGGCGGTAACGGCGACGACATTCGCCTTGGGATCCTGCAGCTGATGCGGGAAAACGGCATCAAGGAAGGCCACCGCCCCGGAATAGAAGACCCGTTCATCGCGCAGTGGCACCAGAAACTGCACAGCAACACCACCGTGGATGACATCTACATCTGCGAAGCGTACCTGCACTTCCTGCACACCGGGAACTGGGTACGTGTTGGGCGGTTCCCAAATCCAGGCACTGTGGTGTACAGCCCCTGGTCGAGTACTAGTAACAAGTGCGCTGATTAGAATCCAACTCGGGTGACTGTTTACTCATATGCATCACGAAAGACGTTTGACCGTTTCTTTTAAAAAAACAGGACGATTTCTGGACGCACCTTTACGACAACCGCGGGTTGACGCGGGAGGATTTAGCGTCCATGAAAGCGGGCTGGCGCACGGAAGGCATTCTGGGCCCCGGGAACCACCTGCCGCAGCTCATAAACCCGATGAAGCACTTCTACTGGATTTTAAGGATCACACACGGCGGAGGGAACATGGACAGCGCCATGGACCACGCGCGCGGGCACATGCCGGATGACATCCAAACCGAGATTGCGGACATGCTGAAGAACCGAGAGGAGTACTGGGTGCCGAACAAAATCGTGGAGTTGCGGGAGCGCCTTTCAGGGACGTGGCGGTACGGCGCAGAAACCAACAGGGACGTGGTACTTCTCGACATCGCCATGGAGAAGTTCTTCCGGAACAAAATCGAGGGCCTGGCGTGTGCCGGGATGACCCCTGACGAACGGTTAGGCCAGCTGGAGTTCGCGATCAGAAACACGCTAGTGGGGCAGGATTTCGACCGCATGATCGCGGCGTTTGCGTTCTTTCAAAGAGCCAACGGCGACAACGGCATGCAGCGCTGGGGCCCGGAGTGGAGTAAGGTCATGGACGCCGCGCTTGATTCCGTGGCCCTCGCGATGGAGTACCACATGGACCAGATGTGTGAGCTGGTGCAGTACCCGGCGGACGTGATCGGACAACAAGCCCTTGTGGACGACCAGTACATCTTGAACTTCGGCGAGGAGGTCGTGCGTGGGCACTCCATGTTCGCGGTTTCCAAGATGCTCGGCGAAACAAGAAGCACGGTTCGCCAAGCCGCGGGCAGGTCGCCGTGGGACGTCGCCGCGCTCGGCAAGCCCGAGCTTTCGTTGCACGCGGGGAAGATGACCGTGGTGTCCCTCGGGGACATTCAAGGCATGGACTACTCGGACGACCCGGTCGTCGTGCTGTCCGCGCGCCTCGGCGGGCTGGAGGACATCCCCCCCGGAGTCACCGCGGTGCTGACCGCCTCACCCGTTGATCTCCTGTCGCACATCGCAATCCGTGCGAGGCAAACCGGCGTGCTGCTCGCCGCGATGCCCGACCCCGGGGGCTGGGCCGAGCTCATGACGATGTCCGGCCAGGGCGTCAAGATCGACGTGGTGGGTGAGGAGCTCGTGGTGTCCGAATCCGAGCTCGGCATCGCCGCCGCCGCGTCCGTCGCGGGCCCGCCCACCGGGCAGTACATCGAGGGCCTAACCCTAACCCCCAAAATCGATTGCGAAGGTACGTATGCGTATTTCCCAACCGGAATCCCGTGCCCACGTTTCTGCCGCCCCGTTCGTGACCATTTACTGTTTACTACACGCATCACAAGTGCCCTGTTTGCGCAAGACAAGTTACGAACATCACGACCGACTGACACTTTCTTTTTTATCGTATCAGACTGGATGGTTGGCCCCGAGAAGTACGCGGAGGGCGTGGTGGGGGGCAAATCGTCCAGCCTGGCGAACCTGGGTTTCTCAACCACGCTGAGTACGTTCGGTTTGATGTCGGAAACCATGAAGGTTGGCGAGTTGAGAGTGCCCAGCTCAAGCGCGCTTCCCTTCAACGCGTTTGAACGCGCGCTGCTGCTGGACGAACCGACTTTGGACAAAGTCGCCATGGCCGCCGCCGCGGTGAGCGCCGCGGACGACAGCGGCGACGCGAACTTGCGCAGGGAAGCGCTTTCCGTGTTAAGGGACGTGGTTTCGTTCCAGCTCAAGATGCCCGCCGATTTGGTCGCGCCCCTGACCCTAGCCGCGACCACGTACGGCAACAACTGCACGCCCGGCGATATTTACCAAGCAATCAAGAAAGTTTGGGCGTCCAAGTGGAACGAGCGCGCGTACCTTTCACGCAAAGCGTGCGGCGTGGACGAGGAGGAGCTGCACATGGCCACGCTTTTGATGGAAGTGGTTCCTGCGGAGATGGCATTCGTGCTGCACACCGCGAACCCCCTGAACGGCGACCAAACCGAGGTTTTCGGGGAGGTTTGTATCGGGTTGGGGGAGGCGCTTGTGGGCAACGAACCGGGAAGCGCGCTTTCGTTCACCGCGAAGAAAGCCACCGGGTTCCCGAGCACGTAAGTTTTGTATTTCCCAAATCCCGCCTCCCTGTTTGCACATACAAGACTGACATTTTTTTTTTACAATCACAGGGTCCGGTCGTTACCCTCGAAACCGGTATCGCACCACCCCCCCGACGGGTTACCCACCATGATCGTGCGTTCCGATTCAAACGGCGAGGACTTGGAGGGGTTCGCAGGCGCCGGGCTTTACGACAGCGTCACCGTAGCGCCCACGGTTCCCAAAATCGTCAACTACGCGGACGAGTGGCTGATTTGGGACGCTCCCCGGCGCACGGCGCTGATGGTGCGTATTCCCTTTCCCAAATCCTGACTCTGTTTAGACTATTTGCCCATGCAGTACACTCATTCTTAAGACTCAAGACTGACCCTTTTCTTTCTTCTCAAAAAGGCGAAACTCGCCGAGCTCGCCGTGGCGATCGAGGTTGAAATGAAAGCCCCGCAGGACATCGAGGGGTGTATCGTCGGGGACGACATTTACGTGCTGCAAAGCAGGAACCAGGTGCTTTGATTCCGGGCGGTTTCGGAAGGACGACGAGACGAGACGGAGGAGACGAAAAGGAAGGTGTACATACAAGGCGGTAAGGCGGCGACACAGATGCAATGATACAATAAGAAAATAACACGACCACCGACCACCTCTATCTATTACCGGACAACGTAGTCTAGGTAGTACTACGCAAACCGAGTCTAGCGTACGGTCTAGTAGAACCGCAAAGACACCCTCTTTCACTGTCCCTTTTTTGCGTGTTTCAGCTTCGCAGCCGTGCCCGCCGCCGCGGCGTTGCTTCGCGCGAGCGCGCTTTTCGATTTCCAGTGTTTCACGAAGTAAGGCACCGACCTTGTGAGGTGCACGTACTCCCGCCCCGCGATGAGTAAAAACCACGCCGACCCCAACCCCGTGACCCAGACCGTGTTTTTCAATTTCGGGAACTGCGAAAACTGAAGGAACATCACCGCGCCGATTACGTTTGACACCTGATTGTAGAAAGAAAAGTGTCAGTCGGGTATGGGCAATCAGGGAGGCGGAACGTGGTGATTGGAAAAGGCCCTTACCGGCATGCAAACCGCGTACATCGTCTCCGCGAAGTGCTTCACCGGTGCCGGCACTACATTACTCGCGTCCTTCCCGCACAACAGCACCACGTTGTACGAAAAATTTCCCAACTCCAAAACCGTTCCACCAACCACGAAGCTCCCGATGCCAGCCGGAATGACGAAGAAGGCTGCGATGCCTAGTAAACAAATCAGGTGATGCGTGAAGAACAGGAAGTCGTTTCGAAAGATCCACATGTCCTTGGATAGGTAAAACAAAGCGTCAGTCTCGTACCATGGGCATCGGTTCGCGGAACGTGGTAAATGGGAAAGACTTTACCTTTATCATGTACCCCCACAGGGCGTACAGGTAAACCCGCTCGATTCGTTTTTTGTCCCCCATCGGGTTGACGTTTACACTGTCCCTGGTGGTCTGCCAGCCCTCCTGGAACCACTGAGGGTCGAACCCCCAGCGGTGCCACGCCACGAACGCGGTGGGTGCGAACACCACGGCTTGGAAAATCATCGCCACCGCGTAGATGTACAACGGCGTGCCCGCGACTAGTCGCCGCGCATCGGGGTTGGCGCGCGCCGCGGTGTTGAACGCGATGGATAACACGGAACCGCACGCGAGGCCGGTGGCGTGGGGCTTGATGGCATCCAAAAGTTCCAAGAGAACCTCCATCGTGTCCGGGGTACAGGCGACGCGCGAGGCGAGCAATGGCACGGGCTGGGGTAGGTTATTTCGTAAGTCCACCAGTTTCGTTCGCGGGAAACGGTCGAGCGGGTGAAACTGTTTTCGAGAATGGAAAGCTTCTGTGAAGCAGAGGTACCGTAGTAGTTAATAAGGGACTATACCTCTGTTGAAAGCGAATACTAAGGTGGTACTAAACCCTCCTAAAACTCGTGTCGACCGAAATCAAGCCGCCTCTCCTCCTGATGGAAGCTCCAGAGGAAGGTACCCGTACTGCCGGAACGAACCATCGCCGAGCTCCGGGGTGAACAGCACGCCCCTGAACTCGCCGGCGTACCCGCTGAGAAAAGCGTCGCCCGAGTCTGATTTTAAAAAAGAAAAGTGTCAGTCCCGAGTCTCGAGTATAGGTTCGTAACAGTTACCGGTACTGTGTCAATTTACCACAGGGCCCGCCAGGAAACGTTACTAGTAGTAAGTACGTTACTAGTGTGAAGTACTTCCGTTGAATGAAACTAGTGGACGTCAAAGAGGGGCTGTACACGGTGTGTCAGGATTTGGGAAAGCCCCGAGGCCGTACCCGAGTTGTACTTCACGAAAACCGCGCCAGTTGGCGGCGGTTGTTCCACGCCGTCGACATCGAGGCCGTGCAGCTTGCCTCGAGGTAGGCCTAGATCGGTGACCCAGGCTTTTAGGGTCTGGATGCCCGCACTAGCACTAGGTGCGCAAATGCCGAGCATCACCCGCGATGACTTAATGGCTAAAGCGCGGCATGACTGGCGCAGCGGCGGGTACGCGCACTGCGGCGACCCTTCCGCTGATTTTTCGTCAGCCAGCGAACCAAGCCGTTGCGCCTTGTCGAACCTACCCAGCAAGCGGTCCGCGTCGATTGTGGTGGGCAGGGTTTTTTTGTCGACTTCTTTGGACGCGAAGCCCGCTATTACCGCCACGACGGGAGCCGCGGTGCTCGCGAATGGATTCGCGGCGGAACTGCCTACGCCGGTCTCGCCAAAGGGACTGGCCGCGGTTTTCTTGTTGCCCGGATTCACGCGTTCAAGCGCCTTGAACGCATCCGCGTTGGTGACCTTATTTTGGTCATCCGCGGCGGCACGAGGCACGCGTGGTTTGCCTCGGCGCCCTTCGCGTGGTTTAGATTTATTGGACTCGCGACGAAAACGAAAACGTGTAGAAACGCAAAACGCGCTTTGTCCAGACGCCACGCACCCGGCACTGAACGCCATTTTGCAGCTGTGCCACACTTCCAAATGACCACAAAAGCTCACCGCAAACTAATATTGCGTCTCTTCCAGCTTTTTCTTCGCGAACTCGCAACACCGGTTGTACCTGTCGATGTCTGGCTGGCACCTCCCGTGATCCAGCACGGCACCCGAAACTTTCGATTTCGTCACCGGGACCTTCGAGATGCAAACCTGGATCTCGCACGCCAAGCGCTTGCACTTCAGCTCGCAGATATCCGCGCCAGCGCGGGGGGGCTTGCGACCTTTCTGATACACGAAACTCGCGGGCGGCATGCACGGCGCAGACGCGGCGCGAAGTGTGAGTGGTGTCGGGTGACGCGATCAAAATAAATACAGTCACTCGTAAAAAATCTCGGCACAATAAACGTTGCACCTTGACTTGGCAGTTGGCACTTCAAAAGTGGGCACACCGCGCCAGGCGCCATTCACGATGCCTAGCCATCGGTGAGGCGAATGCGGCGGGAAATTCGAACAGTATGATCTCGATGACTACATGCGCCACAACTGGAAGCCCGGGCCGGACGATGACGCGGACGCGGAGCCCCCTGACTACTTTGAAAGTGAGGGCATTTGCCCTCAGTGCTTGGACAAAGAAGAAGCAAAAAAACTGGCAGCCGCCAACCACACAGCGCTGCAGGCGGAGGTGAAAGCTCTGCGCGCCGAAAACCTTTGGCTCAAATCGCGGGTGGGCTTGATGGACCAGCCCGCCGCGCCGAAGCGCGCGGCCGAGGCGGTGGTGGACCTGACCGCGGACGAGCCCGTGGAGAAGAAACAAAAAAAGTCGCAGTCGGTCTGGGTGCTCCACAAAGGAGACTGGCCGGAGGAACAAGCGAGGATTGTGGATGTCGAAGTGCTTGGGGCGTTTTCCAGTCGCGTCAACGCCGAGGCTGCGTTGGAGACGTTTTGCGAGGAAGGCGAGTGGGAAGAGAGCGGGGACGGCGGGTATTGCCAAGGCGACAAGCTGTGCAACACCCGAATAGAAGAAACCATCTTGGACGAATAAGTTGAAAAAAAAACGTGCTCATCGTCTGTCTTCACTCCGCGCGGGCGCCCCCACGATGGCGGAGTTGGGTTTGGACGACCAAACCCCTGGGGCGTTCGACCTGGACCGCGGTTTCGACGACGCCGAGCTAGCGATTTGTCTCAAGGTGTTACGAGCGCTCGGGGGTGGGGTGGGGGTGTCGTCCGATGCATCTGACAAAAGCGCCGCCGCCGAGTCATCCGGTGGCCCAACTCCGGAACCCACCACCACAGACACAGTGCACCAGTCTTTCCACCACCCACGACACAAACAACTGCGCGTGGCGCTGCAACCCCTGCTTTCAGGGCTGAAAAACCAGCTCGGCCACTACGGCGGGGACCCGAAAGCGTTCCGGGCGTCGAAGCAATCGAAACGAGACTTGAACCGAAGAAAAATGCAGGAAAAAGCGTTTGACCGCGACGCGCAGAACAAAACCGCGATGCGCTCGGCGCGGCTGGCCAGGCTGGGGGATTTGCAAAAGGAACGCACACCAACCACCACCTTTGCACTTGGCAATCAATCCGTGAATAGTGACGACGAAACACGCGCGACGTCGGCGGTTCGAATCCCGGGCGTGCCCGACGGGTGTTTTGGAAAATCCGCGCAGTGGGGCGATGACAATGACGGCGATGACGACGAGACCGAGAACGTGCAAGATGACATAGCTACCGAAACCCCAACCACCCTGCACCAACCTCGGCAGTGCTACACGTGCAAAGCCCGGTTCACTACGTTGCACCTCTTCTACGCGCAGCTGTGTCCTCCGTGTGCCTCTTTGAACTGGGAAAAGCGAAAACAAAAGTGCGACCTCGCCGGTCGCGTTTTTCTAGTCACGGGCGCGCGGGTTAAAATCGGCCTCAGGATTACGTTGAAGCTTCTTCGGTGCGGAGGCGCGGTGGTGGCGGTACGTAATTGGGCCTTTCCCAACTCCCGCCGACTTTTTTACCGAAGCTGGTGACTGTTGTCCATACATCGCGATATACAAGACTGACACTTTTCTGTTACAATCACAGACGACGCGGTTCCCAGTGGACGCGCGACGGCGGTTTCTTTTGGAGAGGGATTCGGATACATGGTGTGACCGGTTAACAATAATCGGCATGGACCTGCGCGACCTTCCTGGTTTGGAGAAACTGTGTTTGCGGTTGTGTGACACGCTCCCGAGGCTGGACGGCATCGTCAACAACGCGTGTCAAACCGTGCGCCGGCCGCCGGCGTATTACGAGCACCTGCTCCAGGCAGAGGCGGAAGGGGCGCGGGCGTACTTAACCGGAGCCGGGGAACCGGAGCAGGGAATCACAAAGTTTGGGCAAAGTTTTTTGGTCGCGGGCGTCGCGGATGCGCCAGGTGGAACTACCGACGCAACGGAGGACGAAACTGGACCAAACCCCGAGGGCACTAGGGTCTCTTCGGGTGTCCCTTCTGAATGTGTCACTTCCACATCTGATGCTTGGCGTGACTCCACAGCTCCGCTGTCGCTAAAAAGCACAGGCTGGATGGCCCCTAGTGCGTCGCAAAGTCAACTCAACGTGTTGCGAAGCGACGCCGAGGCGAACGGCGCATCGCATTTCCCAGCCGGCGCGCTTGACGTGAACGAACAGCAAATCGATTTGCGCTTGAAAACGAGCTGGACCACCAAGCTCGGGGAGGTTGAAACCCCGGAGCTGCTTGAGGTGCTCGCGGTGAACACCGCGGCGCCGTTCGTTTTGAACGGCAAGCTGAAAGCGCTGATGGCGCGGACGGTTTTGGGTGGCGCGCCCTATGGAAGGGAAACGTCAACGTCGTCGGATACCTCCGCGTCGGAATCTCAAGACTTGCGCGAAAAGTCTGCACAAGAAACGCATCCGCAATATTCCAATACCCCAAAACCAGGCCGCGGCCGCGCGTTCATCGTCAACGTCAGCGCGATGGAGGGTAAGTTTTACCGGTACAAAACCTGTAACCACCCGCACACGAACATGGCCAAAGCCGCGCTTAATATGATGACCGCCACCTCGGCGGGCGAGTACGCGGAACATGGCATTTACATGAACGCCGTTGATACGGGGTGGATCAACGACGAAAACCCGCGTCACGTCGCGGCGAGAATCGCGCACGACCAGAACTTCCAAACCCCGATTGACGAAGAAGACGCGGCGGCGCGGTGCGCAGCGCCGATTCTGGAGGGGTTCCGGGATACGTCAACCGAACCGCCGTTCGGGAAGTTCTTCAAGGACTACAAGGAAAGCGAGTGGTAGTGATGGCGGGGCTTTCAACGCGTTGGTGTTACACGAAAGAAATGCAATTTCATAATAGGAATCGACTCGTCGTCGCGCGCTGGGGTACCTTTTAACCCGCTGGCAGCGCGGCTGGTCCAATAACTCTAGCCGGGTCGCGTTTCACCGCGCTGGGGTACATTTCAACCCGCGCCGCGTTTAACGTACCGCCGGTACGACTCTACCTCGCCTTTTCTCCAACCGCGTCCCCCTCCCCGAAATCCGAGGAACAACTTTCCCTCCACGCGCACCCGCCTTCGTCGAGCGACCCCGACCCGCTCCCCCCAAAGTCTCCCGAATCGCCCGAATCCCGCGACGGCAAAAAATCCCTATCGAACGTAAACGCCACCCCGCCAACCTCCGCGCTGAACTCGTTCGCGAGCTGGCCTTGCATCTGGCTCCCTGGCCGTTCCGTTTCATTGTTCATGGGGACTTGCAACGCCTTCTCCGAGTCTCGGTTCACCGCGGCGCTTAAAATCGTAACCCAAATGACCTCCACGCAATCCACCCAGAGGAGTTTGAAATCTTGCGGGCTGCGAGTGGACACGAAAAGGGTCAGTCGCGAGTCTCGAGTGTGGGTGTACTTCGTAATGTGTATCAGCAAACAGTCAGAGTAATCGGGCCGAACAGTGCACTTGAGATGTATTTGTTGAGAGTTGCCGCCAGTACTGGTAAAGTTACCAGTAGTGCACTCAGTAAACAGTCACGTAGGAGCGGTAAACGTAGGTGCCTGGATTTGGGAGCCCCGATACGCACATGATCGACGAAAACGTCAGCGTGTGTATAAACGGCCAGAACTGTTTTTGGAAAAGAAAAGTGTCAGCAGTGTTGTATGCGAAAACAGTGTGCCTGGATTTGGGAAAGGCCCAAGGCCGTACCTTCCACCCCGCGCTGATGGCGTTCCACCAAGTGGCTGCGATTTCGTCTTTGACTTTCCCAGGGCGCATGCCCTGTAAGCTCATGATACAAGTAGTGTACGCGGAGTTGAGAAACAAACTCCAAACCGTTTGATCCGCGAAGACTTTCAGGGGGACGGTCCACCACTGGTTCGCGAATGATAAGTTGTCCTCGGTCCAAATCAGCCAAAGGTGACAAAGCGGCCCGTGTATGGCGAAGCCCGCTACGCCCGACCGCAGCGACCTTTTCAAATCGCAAGTTCCGATTGTTTTGCCCTGGCTCAGCTGGCACGTGAAATCGCCCAGGGTGTAGGCTACGCCTGAAGTGCACGCTTTCGTTAAAACTGGATTTGCGAAAACCGCGGACTGGTACGCTGCCAGGTTATCCGCGGGCAAATTGCGCAAGATCTCAACCCACGTCCAGCCGGTTCGGATATCGGCGTCGACTTCGATGACTTGGAAAATCGTGCCGAAAGACACGCTGCCCACGACGAGCACGTTGAGCAACGCGTTCAACTGGAGGCTGTTGTCGTCGATGAACTTGACGAGCTTGGCCTGTGAATAGGTTTGTTTTTTGTTTAGGAAAGGTCGTCAGATATTTGCGAAATGGCAGGTCCATTGCTCCGACGGTCTTTCTGTTCTCGTATCGACTCTTACCTTGATCGAGTCGTCCTGAGCTGGCATCTCGGACACCGCCGAGCCGCCGCTGGTCTCGGTCACGGTGACCTTTTCCTCAGTGGTGTTTTGTGCCCTCGCCGCGACTTCACGCTGTGGTCGGCCCCGGGAGGACGATGACACGACCGTCGTCCATCCCACACGACGCGCGGTCGTTACGCTCACCGGACCCGGCGACTTGCCGGGCGACGACCCGGATTGGTGGCGGCACGCGCGTGTCGCCCAAACGGGCGACCCAACACGCGCCGGCGTCCCGGACGTCACGAGCGGCGCGGCGAACATCGCACGTGTCTCAGGGGCACGTGCGCGTGACAGGGCGGACGGCGACGAGGAATCCTATCAACATGTGGACGTGTTTTTTTTTGGCGCAAGCTTCGGCCAGTCGGCATCCGCGTTTTGATTCGTTGAGCCGGAAAAAGAGGACAAGAGGCGTCGAGGAGAGAGGCGATGGCTGTCGCAACGGGCACCGAACGAACCACTCTTCGTGCACGAGCGCTCTCGTGTCTGCTCCGACGGTCGCGTCCGAGGCTACCGACACACGCGTAGTGAATAGTTGCGACGATGCGATAGCCGCACGCGCCGGACGTGGAATCTCCGCGATACCGTCGTAACGAGACGCGATGGGAGGGAAACGGTGCTCGCATGGAAAGCAGAAAAGCAGGTGTGTGAGGTGCAACCCTTGCCCTCACGGCAAGGTGAAGTACAGCTGCGTGGAGTGCATCGGCTGCCCTCACGGTAAGCTGAAAGGCAACTGCGCGGACTGCAACCCCTGCCCTCACGGCAAGGTGAAACACAAGTGCGCGGAGTGCAACCCCTCCCCTCATGGCAAACTGAAACACAAGTGCGCAGAGTGCAAAGGGTGCCCTCACGGCAAGCGGAAAGACCACTGTGCTGACTGCAACCCGTGCCCCCACGGCAAGGTGAAAGACAGGTGCGCGGAGTGCAACCCCTGCCCTCACGGCAAGGTGAAAGGGAGCTGCGCGGAGTGCAACCATTGCCCCCATGGCAAGGTGAAAAGCAGCTGCGTGGAGTGCAACCCGTGCCCCCACGGCAAGTTGAAAAGCGACTGTTTGGAATGCAACGGGTACCCCCACGGCAAGGTGGAAAAACACTGCGCGGAGTGCAACCCCTGCCCTCACGGCATGCTGAAACGTAACTGCGCGGAGTGCAACCCCTGCCCCCACGGGAAGGTGAAACGAAACTGTGCGGAGTGCAACCCCTGCCCCCACGGCAAACGGAAAAGCGATTGCGCGGAGTGCGTCGGGTGCCCTTATGGCAAGGTGAAGCGCTGCTGCGCGGAGTGCAAATCATGCCCCCATGGCAAGGTGAAAAGACGATGCACAGAGTGCAACGGGTGCCCCCACAGCAAGCTGAAATACGACTGCGTGCATTGCAAGCCCTGCCCCCACGGCAAGGTGAAAGACAAGTGCGCGGAGTGCACCCCCTGCCCTCACGGCAAGGTGACACGCAACTGCGCGGAGTGCAAGCCCTGCCCCCATGGCAAGCTGAAAGACAGCTGCGCAGAGTGCGACCCCTGCCCTCACGGCAAAGTGAAAAGCAGCTGCGCGGCGCGTGCAACCCCTCCCCTCACGGCAAGCAGAAAAGCAGCTGCAAGGTGTGCAACCCCTGCCCCCATGGCAAGCTGAAAAAAAGCTGCGCGGAGTGCGCACCCCCTGCCCTCACGGCAAGCTGAAAGGCAGCTGCGCGGAGTGCAAGAGAGTCTAGGGACCACGAAAAGACGTGCAAAATTGACACGGGCACTCTTCCGGCGTTAATTAAAAACAAAAACGTCACGTTCACGCCACGATTGGGTTCTCCACTCGATTCTCTTCTGGTTCATCCCAGTTTCGGCAACCCCCTCACCTCCGTCACCCCGGTGGGTTTTGTTTCCCCTTTCGTCACACTGTTCAGGTGTTCGTAAGGCGGCGCCCACCGGACGTACTTGCGAAGCGGCGCGCACCGGAACGCGGGAGTTCGCGCAATGGATTCGCCCCATAAGTTTGCGTTCGCTCCCCCCTCTTTTGGCGGCCAGGTGAAGGTATTGGCGGACGTTTCGCGGAGAGAAGTTTCGCGGACAGAATTCGCGCCGGCGTCGTCTTGGTCGCCCTCGCCTGTCGCGTCTCTCTCCACATCTCTTTCCACGCACACCTCCCGGAACACGAGCAGCATCTGCGCCACGGCTAGACATGTCAAATGCGCGTTCTTGGCGAGTGAGATGTGGCCTGCGATTGGCAGGCGTTTCGTGACGAAAGACACGGACGGCGGGGACGCGCCGGCGTCTTTTTCGCGACGCGCTCCAAAGTCGTGAAACAAAAACGTTTTTTCAATCGTTTCGAACCGCCGCAGCGCGAACTCGGGCTTTTCACTGTGGTCCACCACGCCGCCCAAAATGAACACATCACCGGAGAGTATGGACTCCAGAACCTCGGTCGCGTCCGCGGAGAGGTACACCAGTCTTTTAGGCACCTTAACGGGTTCTTTTTCGCTTTGTGCAGACTGACGCGTGGTACCGCCGGACACGAGCGCCAAAAAACTTTGGAAATTATTTCCAAGCGCGCTCGGGCCGAACGTCGCCGCGCCCCAGCTGCGCCACGGCAGTTTTCGCCACGAGGGGCCTTTCTCTGGTTCTGAAAGGTCGTGATATACCGCGTACGGAGTATCATCATTGCTATTCTGGGCTGGAAAAGTCTCACAACACGCCCCCGCGACCGGGGCCGGGCTTGGCTGACCCCGACCGTTCAAGGCGAGACGCTCGAGTGCACCCGGCAGCGTTTCCGCAGACGTCCCATCTAACTTTGTTTCACTACCGCCAACGCAAGTCACGTCGTCCCGTGCATCACCCCCCACCACGGCTATCCGGAACGGCCGCCGCGCCCTTCGATTCGCGGCGACGCACATGGTGACTTGCCGGGTCAAACCGCCGTGCTCGGCTGTGGTCATTTGCTTGTCGTACGCCAAGTCGAAGACGAGCCAATTTTCGTGGCCAGTTTCGTTTTGGTTTTCTGTCGCAGACGGAGTCTCGCCTTCTTCGTCTTCGCGGCTAAAGAACTCCACTTTGTCCACTTTGATTTGCGTTTCAATAGCAGTGGGGCACTTCACGCTGTTACCACTAGAAACCGCGATACACGACGGCTGGCCGCAGTGCGCACACCGCCGCGTGCGTCGTTCCGGAGGTATTTGACCCGACTCGTTTGTTTGCGCGTCATTTGTGTTTCCATCCTCCTCATCGATTCTGACCGCCGCTCGTCGCTCCAGCGTTCCCCAAACCTTCGCAATCACCGCGCCTGGGACGCACCCTTTGTACGCCAGCGCGTGCGCTTCCGAGGTGAGCCGGGCGGACGATTCCCAGGCGTCGTGAGGCTCGCCTCTGAGGGTCATGAACGACAGCTGCACGTCCCTGTCCTCACCACCATCACTCGCGACCACGAAAAAAAGCTTCATTCCTCGGCGTTTCCGATGCCGAACTACCAGGTTGGAGAAACACACGCGGTCGCCATCTCCCGCGGGGGGGGGGGGCGAGTCTGGGGTGGACGCGCCATTTGCCATCGCGAGAAACAGGGCACACGCGACGCTCGCGAGTGTCGGTTCCGCCCACGGATCGCCCCCCCGGCCGGTGTGCCGCCGAAGTGATGACGAGGCGGCAGTCTTCTTCTCGTTGTAAAAATAACGAAACTGTCGGCGGTCTCAAAAGAAAAGAAAAGCCGATGCCTCGCTGCTGCCGCCACTCCGGAGGCGCGCATGGAGGAGGTGCCTTGCGCGGCGGCACTTCCCGTGCTTCGCGCGTCACGCGCGGAAACGAGGTGGCTGTTCGTGGCGAACGCGGGCCCGAAACTTGGTGACACACGCGATGATCTGGCCGCAGTGTTTGCAGATTTCAATTTCGGCGATGTCGTCGATGTCACAGTACCAGATCCCGACATCGCGCAGTGTTTGGTGACCATGCGGAGTGCGGAGTGCGCGCGCGTTGCCCGCGACGCGGCACAGAAACAACGATGCATAGCTCTTGGCGGACGCGAGCTGTGGGTCACGTTCGCGGCAGACCCGAGTGCGGTCGGAACCTCGGGACGAACCGGCAAACGAAGTAAAGAAAATGGGCTGTTCGTTCCCGACTCTGGGCACGATCGGATAGCGGCAGCTTTACAAAAGCAAACGCAAGAGATGTGCGTCGCCGTTACTGATTCACAAGACCTTGGTGTCAAAGGCGCGACACTGCTTCGCAACTTCATCACACCCGAAGAAGAGTTGGAGATCCTAAAATACATAGACCGCCCGAGTGTGAAGTGGCAAACTTTAGCAAAGCGAAGAGTCGCGCACTTCGGATACGCGTTTGACTACGGCACGAGAGACGCGAACGACGAAGCCGCGTGCGCGTTGCCTCCGTGGGTGGAGACGATGATGAAACGACTGGTGCAGGCAAACCGACGTGAATTCTCGCGTGCGCTTTTCATAGACCAGCTCACGGTAAACGAATACCCCGCGGGCGTTGGTCTAGCGCCGCACGTGGACACACATAGCGCGTTTGGCCCTGGCATATTTTCCCTGTCCCTAGCGGGGAACTGCGTGATGGAGTTCCGGAAGTTAGAGACTGGTTGTCTGGTGGTGGATTTACAGGGAGGTGTTAAGAAAGACCAGGACGTACCGCAATCAAGTCGTGACCGGATCGAATCTCGCCCGAGTACCGGAGAGGGGAGGGAAGAAAGCGACGAAGTACTCGGTACCGCGTCGCCAATCGTCACGTCGCGCGCCGCGATCGCTTTGCCAAAAAGGTCCATGCTGTGCCTCACCGAAAACGCACGGTACCAGTGGCAGCACTACATCCCGCACCGGAAACGGGACGTGGTGGTGGTGGGTGGGGTGGAGGGGTTGGAGGAAGATACGCGCGGAAGTGATTCGAGTGACAAAAAGAAGTCGGAAATCGTCGAGCGCGCGCCGCGGCGAGTTTCCCTTACGTTTCGAGAACGAAGGGACGTCGCAACGTGCGGGCCGTGCCAATGCGTCTGGCCGGCGGGGTGCGACTCGCGACAGGGTATCGCGCAGCGGCTGAAACAAAGGGCGAGGCCGGGGCTGGTGGGAGCGGTGAGGACAAAAAATCAAGAGAGTAGTTAGTGTAACATACGAGACAATTCAACTCACACGAGTTTCGGAAACGACGGGTCGACGTCTTCTCTCCACCGTTCGTACCCCCCCAGCACGTCCCCATGGACTGGCAGGCCTTGGTTTTGGAGGTACAGAAACGCCAGCTGCGAGGCGTTGCCTTTGGAGCAGATCGTGAACACTTTGGGGTCGGGTCGGGTTACGTTCAGGTCTTTGAAAGCGCGCGACTGCGCGAACTCTTCGGGATCGATTGCTTCGCCCCTTTTGCGAATCTCGCGCGCCGAAAACGCCTCCGCGCGCGCCGCCGCAACGCGCGCCGTCTCCACCGCCACCCACACCTCGCCCACCCGTGAATCCAGCTCACCCAGGGGAATCGCGATGGCGCCTTTGGAGTTTTACAGAAAAGTGTCAGTATTGTATGGGCAAACAGTGTGCCTGGATTTGGGAAATGCAAGACGTACCTTTCAACTTCGCGGCGTCGGAAAGGTGTTTCGGGCGGACGTCCACCACCACCACCGCCTCGCCGAGCGCGCGCCGGAGCTGGAGAAGGAAACTCGGCGCCACGCGGTGGGAAGCCTCCGCGCGCGCGTGCAGCGGGGGCGTAGATATGAGATCCAGATGTACCGCATCTTCGGTTTCGGTTTCGAGGGTAATCGCTCTACCAGTACTGCTTGGTGTTACCACACCCCGGCCTCCCGTTACCACACCACCGCTCGGTGTACCGACACTACCGCGAGTACTCGCCCACGGCGCGTCTCCGTCACCGCGCGCGGCGCTCGCGTTCCGCAAACGCGCCGCCGCCGCGTCGTCCAGCGCCGCGGGGAGCGCGTTTGCGTCCGGAGGAGTGGGTTGGGTAGCTTGTCGTGCTGCTTTTCTTTCAACTGCGTTTTCTCCAGCACTAGTCCTTTTCAAATCGCACGCCGTAGCCCCCCCCACGAAGGCATCGTAATCGTATTGCGCGATTTTGCTTGACGATATGGACGGGCGGTCGCCGCACGCGACGCACTTCGGGTCTCTTCCCCTTAACGCGATTGACGAAAAGTTCCGATTAGCGGCGAGGGCGTCGAACATCAGTAACCGCCCTCCGAACCGTTCGCCCAAGTTCGTACACACCTTGATTGCTTCCAGCGCTTGTAACACCCCCATGACGCCAGGCACCGGGCCTAAAACACCGCCTTGCGCGCAGTTAGGCCGGTCGCTCGCGCTGGGGGGGACAGGGAAGATACACCGGTAACAAGGGAGATGATTTTTTGGGTTTTGGAAAGTCGCGGTAGCCGACGTATCCGATCCACTGGTACTCGTTTCTTTACCTGTTGTCGCCCTGAAATTCCCCACCCCATTCGTGGAAGTAGTCCCGTCATCAACATACACGGTGAGCTGTCCTTCCGTACCCACCGCGGCGGCGGAGACCAGGGGCTTTTTTAAAACGGCGCACGCGTCGGATAGTAGGTACCGAGTTTGCGCGTTGTCCGTACAGTCCAGCACGCAATCCGCTTGTTTTACCAGCGCGACTGCGTTTTGATTGGTCACGCCTTCGGTGTGCGTGGTGACGACGCAGTGTCTGTTGAACTGCGCTATTGCGACGGCGGCGGAGAGGGCTTTCGGGGCGCCACAGCGCGCGTCCGTGTGGATGATTTGCCGGTGCAAGTTGCTCCGCTCCACCACATCCGCGTCGGCGAGATGTAACCTACCGACCCCCGCCCCTGCGAGGTACAGCGCGGCCGGGCTGCCCAAACCGCCGCAACCCACTATCAACACCGTTGACGTGGCCAGCGCCGCTTGCTTCCCCACCCCGAACGCGGGTAACGCAATGTGCCGTGCGTACCGCTCCATGTCCGCCCCATCAAGGGATACACCGGCGCCGACGCTTTCCCAGGTTCGTAGATCCGCGGGAAGGCAAAGCGCGGCGTCGTCGGGAAGTGGGGGGTGTGACACGGAAGGACATAGGCCGTTATCCGCGCGGAAGGCAGCCACCTCAGCCTTCAACGCCGCGTTCTCCGCGCGAAGCGCGTGGATAACCGCCTCCATGGCGCGCACCGAGGGTCTGTCGGGACCAAGCGTCGGGCCACAGCAGACGACAAAAGCGCAGCATTTTCCGACGACAGCAAAGTTCGGAACCCCGACGTCTAACAGCATTCAGGACAAGTCGCGTCACTCGCGTCGGCGCGTCCCCGCCGCGATGAAGGGTAACTCAGGCCGGCTGAAGCGGTCGTCCAGGCAATGTAAGGTCACGGCGTTGGTGCTGGGGCTGGTGACACCCCTTGCGCTTTATGCGATGCTCGGGGGCACGAGGAACGGGGATGGCGATGTGCAAAGTGGGCGATCCGTTTGGGACGAAACGAGTGGCAATGTCATTGGTGGGTACGCCGATGGCACGACCGCTGGTTTCACCACACACAAGCACGACGACTCTGGAACTCGCACTGGAGGCCGCGGCACCTTGAAACCGGCCAAGGCGCGTGTGCATGGCGAGGACACAGGCAAACAGTCTGGAGTCGGGGTTGGCACAGGCAAACAGTCCGGAGTCGGTGCGCATCACGCGACGCATTCGCGAATCGGGGATCAGGAGGCACTTAAAAAGCGCAGCGCGAAAAGTAGACACGCGTCGAAAGATACCAACGGACACGCATCAAGCGACGACTCAAAGGCCACGGAAGATCTTCGCGTTCCAAGGGTTGACATGACACAGGGCAAGGCGGGTGGGTCCCCTGTTGTGGTGCACCAAACAGCCTCGATCGGCCTCTCCGTGCGCACTGGGGAACGTGTACGTACACATACGGAGCATGCGCACTCTCTGAGCGAAGGCGATACGCAATCTGACGTCGCTGAAACAAATTTCGACGACGATTTAATCGACGCTCCAACGACTTTATCGGACGAACAGTGCACGAGCCTCGCGACAACGTGGGTCACTACGCGCAGGGCTTTGTTCGCAAAGCACTCGAGCGCGAACCCCGGAGCCGCGAAAAAAAGCGACCTCCTTTTCTTCCTACACATCCCGCGCACCGCCGGGCGGACGTTTCATTTCTGTTACCTGAAGGTACGTGTTGCGTTTCCCGAATCCAGGCACTGTTTACCGCCTCGTTCGTGACTACACGGCCGTCATTAAAATGAAGTGCACTACATACATCACAAGTGCACTGTTTGCCCATACAGTACTTCCGTAGACTCAAGACTGACACTTTGTTTTATTGGTATCAGCTCGCAACGCCGGAGCCGAAACGGTGCGGCAAGAGTTACGACCAGCTCCGGGTCAACGTGCACAACCCCCAGTGCGACTTTCTGGCGAGCCACGATGACTACTCCCTAGTGGAGCGGTTCCACGAACAACCCAAGGTGGTCACGATGTTCCGGGACCCGGTGGCAAGGTTTCTGAGCTCATACGAGTTCGGTACGTATTGTGCGTTTCCCAAATCCTGACACACTGTTTGCCCATCAACGACTGACACTTTTCCTTCACAACACAGCGGTGGAGGTGAGCGTGCGGAGCTTCGGTACGGAAAGCGCGACTCCGTCGTCCAGGGTCAGCACGCGTAACGTCTGGCCGTGGTCCAACGCCGTGCGGTTTATTGATAAGGACTTGCGCAGGTACAAACTACGGGTGGAAAAGGACGGGAACGAAAAAGAGAGTATCGAAAACGTGTACAACAACACCGTGTACACGCCGCTTCACGAATTCGTGGACACCCCGGCCGCGGCGGAGAATTTCCACAACGCGCAGTTCCTACAGCTCATGGGCTTGAGCACCAATAGCAACCCGGAGACGGAACCGGACGCCCACGATTTGCGAAGCTGTTTAAGGAAAGGAAGCGCGGCGGCTGAGATTTTGTACCAGTACGCGGAGGAACGGTTAGTCAACGAAGTCGACGTCACTGTGACGCACGAGCGCTTAGACGACGCGCTGAGGATGACCAGCGCGGATTTGAACCTCCCAATGGCCGGCCCGTCCTGGAACGGAGTGAATCACGCCCCCGCGCATAGCAAGATTCTGCACCAAATGTTGACCACGGTGGCGAGGCACGGGGGGCATTTCGGCGGGAACGCGGTAGGGACGGTGGACGGCGTGCCGTCAGAAAATACTGCCGCCTCTGGCATTCAAACCGGCCAAACCCAGATCGTCGGGTTCACGTTTCGGTTCGGCAAAGTTACGGTGGAGCAGCTGCGGGATGACAAATGGCGGTCAGGGTACTTGGATGCGATCACGCGCGTGTTGGCGTGTACGTATTGCGCGTTTCCCAAATCCAGACACACTGTTTACCGCCCCCGCGTGACTATTTACTGTTTACACATACAGCACAAGTGCCCTGTTTGCTGATACAAGTTACAAACATGGCCCGAAAGACTGACACTTTTCTTTCGCAATCGCAGACACGTGCGGCGTGGAGGCTAAATTTGTCAAGGTCAGGCCGCCCGCGGTGAAAGGCGCGTGGGCGAAGGACGACGGGGGGTGGCAAACCGCGCTCGTCGAGTTTCCTCCCGGGATGAGAGGCACCGGTGGCAACGACCGCGAAAAGTTTTCAAGCATAGACGAGTTGGATTCTTTCGAAACTTACGAAGAGGAGTCGGATGACGCGGAGGCGAACGGCGCCGGTGCGCGGAACAAACAAAAGCTCGGTCCCGCTCTTTTACTGAAAGCGCTGAAACGGTCAAGGGACTCCGAAACAAACGCGTACGCGTATTTAGTCGCCGCCGCGAAGGGGTTCGAGGAGTACGGCGAGATGACCATTCACGCGCTCGGCGTGGTCACCGGTTCGAATCCGGGGGGGGGGGTTGTCGAGGTTTACAAGTTGGGTCTCGATCCTACTTTCGTGCCACTAGGCCAGGCGTTTCGGACGTGCGAGCGCGCGCAACGGAACAAGTACAGACGGTTGAAGTCGAAAGCGTTTCAGTCACTGCACAAGCACGTGTTGGGTGAGTTCGAGCCGTTCGTGAAGGATGACCGCGGTCAGATTTCTGGTCAGTTAACGGACCACATTCGGGACCTGAACTTTCTGGACGACAGACTGCACAAGTTCGCGCTCGGGCTTTTCGACGAGCGGTACGAAAAAAACAAAAGCGCGATGGAGAGGGAGGCGCTTCCCGAGCGGTTGCAAAACTAGCCAGAGACTGAGTGGTGGGTGTATTTCCAGGAATCACGGATACGTCCACAATCCCGAGAGGTCAAAACCGTCCGTCCCCTTGCGCTTCCCGCGCCGCCCAACGACGCGAACTCGAGACGGATTCTTCGTTCCACTCGTCGCGTATATTTTGACCGCCGTTTTCCGCCGACCGCGCCACGTCAAAAGACTCGTGCCCCCGCATGGGAATCGCGTTACTCGCGGTGTAGTCCCTACACAAACGCATGCGAAGCTCGGAGCTCGAGGTTTCTTCCGTGTTTCTGTTTTCTTTTTTGAGGGTACTGAAAAACAGTCTCGAGTTTCCGCGAATCTCCGCCATGCACTCGGCAAAGTTCATATCCTTGGTGTCCCTCCACCTGTGATTGTTGAGGAAAAGTGTCAGTCTTGAGTCTTAATGTATGGGCAAACAGTCTAGTTGTGATGTATGTAGTGCATTTCGGGATGTGTATGAGCATTCAGTCACCCGTAATCGGGCCTCCACGGTGTGTCGGGATTTGGGAAACGCGCCGCGTACGTTTTTGTCGCCACGCCGTGTTTCGACGCGCCGGTCGTATCCGCGACCATCACCACCGCGGTGGTTTCAAGAAGCACGTCACCGGGCATGAGCTCGCCGTGCGCGTGCCCGTTGTGTGGCACGCTTTTCACTTTCGGCCGGCCATCAGGTCCGGGTTCGAAACTCACCCCCGCCGATTCGAACCCGTCTGTCAAATCCAAAACCACCTCGAAACAAACCGACCCGGCTGGCGAAAATGGAACCCATGGCGCGCTCGCGGCGCGTGCGCCGTCCTGCAGAACCACGGATTCTTCAATTGGCTCTGGCTCAGTCACAGGTAGGTCGACAGCTGGGGGCGTGATGGCGTCCTTGGTTTTTGTGGTGTTTGCCGAGGGATTCATTGGAACGTCGGACACGCCGTTACCCGTGCCTTGAGGGGTTCGTTGCGGTTCGTCCGGCAAATCTCCCGGGACCTCCACGAACGATCGGCCGAGGTCCTCCGCGGTGTACGTAACAGACGCCGCGGCGGCGCGGACACACACGCGGGGCACCACAGCGCGGCGCACGCGATTTGTGGATCGGGTGGCGCGGGGAATCGCAACCCATGCAGCATTCGGTGTCGCCATCGATGTGGCCATCAGGATAAATATCCAGAAAGTCACAAAAGGTTATCCAACTGTTTTCCCCAGGCACCGCGTGTGCGAAGCGTCACGGATGTGTCACGACGTGCGGCACAGATACGTCTCCGGGAACGTTCACGAAGGTGACAGATACACGCGAATCGCGTGGTGCGCGCCTTGGCTGTTATGACGGCGGCTTCTGTCCAGTCTCTGACATGATGAGTCAAACGCGAAAAAGTGCATCCTCGTCAGGCCCGTGATTTGGAAATCGTTCGACCTTTTTCTCGTCTCTTCACAGATCTTCGTCGCGCCAACGGGGCGCGATGGAGGGAACCGACACGACGGCCGTGTGGGATGACTTCGGCCAAAAAGTGGACTTGACCGCGCGGTTACGCGAAATCCTGGCGAACTACCCCGAGGGAACGTCGATTTTAAAGGAGCTGGTGCAGAACGCGGTGCGTGTCTCCGGATGAGTTGAGATCTGCGTGTTAACTTTCTTGCTTCTTCCCTTGGTCGTGCCGACCGATGTTTGCGGGTCGCGGCATCCATCTGCGATGCCCTTTGTCCTTGTGCCTGTGTTTCGAACACGATACGGGAAACCGGTAAAGCTCTCCTCGTACCCTGTTCACTGACAACACTCTCTGACCGCGCGAACCACGTTCCCTTCCTCCACTCCGGACGGCCGACAGGACGACGCGGGCGCGACCGTCGTGAAATTCTGTATCGATTTGCGAACGCACGGCGCGAGCAGCGTGAGTTGCGAAAAACTGAAACAGTTCCAAGGCGCGTCCCTGCTCGTGTTCAACGACTCCGTGTTCACTGAAAGCGACTTCGTTTCGATAAGCCAGATAGGAGACAGTCTCAAGAAAACGCAGGTTGGCAAAACCGGACGCTTCGGGGTGGGGTTCAACGCCGTGTACCACTTGACGGATTTGCCGAGCTTCGTGAGCGGCCGCGACGTCGTGTTTTTCGACCCGCATTGTTCGTTCCTGCCAAACGTGTCAGGTACGTGTGGGCCAGGCTTTCCCAAATCCCGGCCTCCCTGTGTTCCCATACTCGTACCAGAAGGGCGCATTAACTCTGCCCACACATTTACCACATACATCACATGTGCTCTGTTTGCCCATACAGTACACCCACACTCAAGACTGACACTTTGTTTTACCTATCGTAAGCGCAAAACCCGGGGAAGAAGATAGACTTCGTCACGAACGACGTTTTGGGGAAACATCCGGATCAGTTCGTTCCTTTCATCGCGTTCGGGTGTGACATGGTGACCGAATTCAAAGGGACGCTGTTTCGGTTCCCGTTGCGAACGGAAACGCAAGCGAAAACGAGCAAACTGAGCCACGCGAATTACGACGGGGGGTCGATTACGGTTTTGCTGAACAAGTTTGCGCAGGAAAAAACCCTGGACTTGTTGTTTCTGAAAAACGTCACGCGCGTGGAGATTCTCCATTGGCACGAGGGAACGGCAGTGCCGAGCTTTGTGGCGAGCTCGGCGATCACCAATCCGGGCCCTACACTTTCGGTCGCGAGAGGGGCGTTCGCGCGAGCGTCCGCGGCGCACGCGTCGGTTGGCGCCGACGCGACAATCGACCCGCCGCAGTCCTCAAACTTCGAGGTTTGTTTCTTCAGCCAGGGAAACGGCGGCGGCGTGAGTGGTTCGGACGGCGACACCACGCGGCAGTTCGCGGTTTCGCAAGCCCTGGGAACTTCGCTGCAGCCGCTAGTCACCCAAGGACGGGAACGGTTCGGCATGAGGCTCGTGCCGTGGGCCGCGGTCGCGGCGGAACTTCCGGGTGCGAATTTAACGGAAGGTACGGCCTTGGGGCTTTCCCAAATCCGACACACACTGTTTCTACCGCCCCTCTTTCAGTGCACTACTCGTGATGTATGTAGCATTGCCAGTACTCGTGATGTATGCAGCACTGTACACTACGTTCCGTAACATGTACCAGTGCTGGCAACTCTTACGAATACATCACAAACGCACTGTGGAGGCCCGATTACCCTAAGTGCCCTGTTCGGCCCGATTACTCGGACCCCAATCCCCCGCACATTGCGCCCAGTCGGCTCAAGACTGACACTTTGTTTTATGTATCGCAACAAGATTCAGATTCACTCCAAAAACCGCCCTCTCCGACCGGCCGCGCGTTTTGTTTCCTTCCCCTGCCTGTGAAGACCGGTTTGCCGGTGCACGTGAACGGGTTTTTCGAGCTCAGCAGCAACAGGAGGGACGTGTGGCACGGAGGCGATATGTACGTAAAGGGCCTTTCCCAAATCCAGGCACACTGTTTTATCTCTCAGCTGGTGACTGTTGTCCATACATCGCGATATACTCGTCCTGACGAAGGGACGGTGGTTACCTCTGCCCTGACTGTTTGTCCATACATCGCGATATACTCGTCCTGACGAAGGGACGGTGGTTACCTGTGCCCATACAAAACTAAGACTGACACTTTGTTTTACCCATCGCAAGGTCGGGCGGCGGCGCCGCGCGGAGCGAGTGGAACGAAGCGCTGTTGCGCGAGGTCGTCTCGCCCGCGTACGCGCGGCTTTTGGTGACCCTTTCAGGGGCGGTGCGTGACAAAAAACTGCCCATCGCCAGTTTTTACAACCTGTTTCCACGTGATGAAAGTGGGTGTGTCAAACCGTGGGACCTGGTTGTCGTAAACACGTGCGCCCTGCTCCTTGACGTCGCCGTGTTGCACTCGCGCGTGAACGGCGGGGTGTGGCTATCGCCGCGACGCGCCGCGTTTCCCGATTTCGAAGTCGACCGCGATCCCGGTTTGAAAACGAGCTTGGTGGAAGAGGGCGTTTCAATTCCAGACGCCCCACATTGGGTTCTTGGGGTGTTGCTGAAACACACAACGAACGGCGCGTTCAGGCCGGAGTACACCTCTCCGTGTGGCACGCGGCGGGTGCTGCGAAATTCTTTGACTAAATGCGAAGTCGGAGCGAAGAAACGACCTCGCCAGCGGGTACTGACTTTGTTGAAATATTGTCTGTCCGACATCGCGGACGACGACCCCGAGTCAGTCGCGTCGCTGGCCGACGTGCCCCTCGTGCCGTTGGCGGACGGGACATGCGCTTTGTTTGAAGTCGGTGACAAAAGAAAGAAAGAAATATACGTCCCCACCGCCGAGGAGCTTCGCCTTTTGCTTGGAGACGCGCGCGACTTATGCGTGGACGTGTTCCGAGGGGACCACGCCGAGTTAACTCAAGAACAAGGAGTTAACTCATCTTTGCATGCGGATGGAGCGGATGACTCGCCTCAACTCACGCGCGAGCTCACGACCCGTTTCGAATCCTTAGCGGATTCGGGGTTTACTAATTTAAAACGAATCGACGCGACCGCGTTGGCGAGAACGTTGCTTCCGAAAATTTTACCGCCCGTCTGGAAAAGCGCCGACGCCGAAATCGAAACCGGAGCCGTGCGAATCGCGCGTAGCGTGGCGTGGCGTCCTTTGATTTTTGCGGAAGACGCCGCGTGCCGCTCTGGTTACGGCAAGAAATCGGATGAAGGACACCCTTCTGTGCATACAATGGTGTTTCTGTGGAAACGCCTCACCGAACTGAGCCCCGACACCCTGGACCCATTCGTGGGGTGGCCTTTGTTCCCCGTATTGAACTGTGACGGGTTTCATGATTTAAAAAAAGAGACCTACCCTGAGTTAAGATTAGCGCCCGTCGGCTCCGCGATCGTCGCGCCCACCGAACTCACCGGGTTCCGCTCGTGTCTTTCGTTTGAATGTGTCGCAGCACTGGGGGAAGCGGGGGTACACGCCATGCTCGTTGCTAACGCGCGCGACGACGAGGACGGCGAAGGATTCGGGACGAAAAAAACGAGCGTCTCAAGTAGTGTCCACAATGAGCTCACTCGCGCGGCGCTGGCGCACGCTTCCACGAAAAATAAAACGTTCACCGCGTCCGGCGCCGGGGTCACTGACGCGTTGGCGTCTGTGAGTCAGGCGAGGCGTTCCAACGGTGCCAACGCACCCATTCCGTTCTCACGCCAAGCCTCTGCCGCGTTGCGCGCTTTTCTTTTGCAAAGGCGCTGGTTCGGCGCGCGCGCGCGTTTGGGCGGGTTCAGCGACGCCGGCGAGCCGGTTCGCGTCGCCACGATCAAAGCGCTTGTGATTTTCGAAACCTATCCCGAGACGATTCGAAGTTGCTCTGACGAGTTCAATGAGTCTCGTGGTCAACTACCAGGTCCTTTGACAGCGTTGGATGGCATCTCTTCACTCCACCTGCCTCCCGACGAGTGCGACCACAACCTGCTGTGTTCTTTGTTTCTTAAAGCGCACGACGAGGAGCAAGCGTTTGTGTTGCAAAACTACCTGGGCGTTTTAAAAATGAGCGCGAGTGTTTTTTTAAAGCAAAGGTAAGTATTTCCCAATCACCACATTCCGCCTCCCTGATCGCCCATACAAGACTGACACTTTTCGTTCACAATCACAGGGTCCTGGCGCGACTCGACCAACTGCCACCGGCGGTTCGCGACAACGCGATGCTGGCCGCGCTTGAAAGGTTAGGCAGCCTATCAGCCGCAGATCCTGATTTGCTTGTTTTGCTATCACAAACGCAATTCGTGCCGACCGCCAGTGGGCAGTTAGTCACCCCGACATCCTTGTACGACCCGCGGGTGCCCGAGCTTCTGGAGCTGCTTGACGCGTCGCGAGATTTAGTTTTCCCCGACCCGGACTCGGCTTTTTCAAGCGAACACACACTAAATACTTTATCCAGACTGGGCATGCGTTCTGGGGTTACGCGATTGGCGGTGCTTGATGCGGCGAGGCACGCGGAACTGCTGTCAATCAATGGAGAGTTCGAATCCGCGAGAAAGCAAGGCCTCGCGGTGCTTCGGTATTTGGAAACTTCAGACGGCGCGAAGTTGGCGTCGGCGTCGCGGAAAGAAAAACAAAAATCGAATTCGTCTTCGTCCTTTTTCTCCCTCTTCGGCGAGAAAAAGGACACCAAGGCCAAAAAAGGTGTTGACGATGCTAAAAAAGAACTCGGTGTTGAGCTCAACGCAAAGGAACTCGGCCACGAGTCCTTCATCGAGCAACTCTCGGATATCGCGTGGGTACCCGTGACGCAAGTAGCCCCGGAATCAGAACCCGGGTTACCTTGGTTCGACGACTTTGGCGAAGAGGTATTGTCGTCTTCAGACTGTTTACCCATACCAACCGCCGTCGCGAAAGATGATTCCGTCGATGTCGATTCGCAAAAGAACGCAACGCTCCTACCTCCAGTCGCGTCTCCGAAAACCTCCCGCCCTCCTGGCGACCAGTGGCTGTGTAGTTCGTCGGTACGAGTGTTGTTGGAAGACCCGCGGAGTTCTGTGCTGTTTTCCGCGTTCGGGTGGCGAAGCGAGATTACGCCTGAAACGCTGTGCAAACAACTCGCCGCGCTTGGTAGGAAGCACAAAACCGTGCCCAACGCTAGCATAGGAAGAGCACTCGCCGCCGCGGTGCCGCGGATATACGCCGCGCTCACCGCGTGTATCAACACCGACGCGTTTGCAAAGGCGGTGGATGATGTGTTTGGCGCGGAAGAGACCAATGCCGCACAAGCCGCCGACGCTACCGAAGCGGACGTCACGAAACAGGGCGGAGAAGGTACTATACCTGCCACTGAGACTAACGAGAAGGCTCTTTACGGTACCAATACGAAGCCCCCTTTCGTGTGGGTCGGCGTGGGGTTCGCGGACGCCACCCGCGTCGCCTTCGCCGGCGCGCTGCATTTGTCGCCGTACCTGCACGTGGTGCCGGCTGATTTGTTACCGTTCAAGCCGCTGCTATCGAAATTGGGCGTCAGGAGTTTTTTCGGCTCGGATGATTACGTGGAGCTGTTACAGCTGCTACGGGATGATGCGGGTGATTCCCACCCGCTGAGCCAAAACAGGCTGGATATGGCGCTGTGGGTGTTGGGCTCCATCGCGGACCGCCCGGGCGGGGGTCGGCGGGAAACGACCAAAGACGAAAACGAAAAAGGGTTACCGATTCCCGACGTGAACGGCGTGTTGACTTCATCAAAGGAGCTTCGGTTCAACGACGCGCCGTGGCTCCCGTCGCCGGACGGGGTGCGTTTGACACACGCCAAGATACCGCACTCAACTGCGGAAGCTTTGGGGGTGCAATCCCTACGACTAGCGCTTTTAAGGGAGTCATCCGAGGACATCGGGTTGGAGTGGTCTGATCAAAATTTGGGCACCAACTTGGTTGCGTTTGGGCAAAGCGAGCCGCTCACCACGCGGTTGCGGCACATCCTCGACGCGTACAGCGACGGGCCCGGGGTTATTTCCGAGCTTGTTCAAAACGCGGACGACGCCGGTGCGTCCGAGGTCCGGCTTTTGCTGGACACCCGGGGGGCGTCTGAACTTGGCACCGATTCGTTACTCTCGCCGAAAATGAAAACGTGGCAAGGCCCCGCTTTGCTGGCGTGGAACGACGCGACGTTTTCGCACGCCGATTTTCACAACGTCGCGCGAATAGGGCAGGACTCGAAAGTCGACCGCCCTTCCACCGCTGGGCGGTTCGGTTTAGGGTTCAACGCGGTGTACCACTTCACGGATTTGCCCTCGTTCGTGTCCGGTGACTATTTGGTGTTGTTCGACCCTCACGCCGCGTACTTACCGGGCGCGTCAGCCGCGAAGCCGGGGCTGAAGATTAAGTTTCACGACGCGGCGCCTGCAAAAAAACCCCCGAACTCGTATTCCAAACAACAATCCAACCTCCTCACGCAGTTCCCCGACCAGTTCGCCGGGTACAAAGACGTGTTTGGGTGCGACCTTTTGAACACGTACCACGGGACGCTGTTCCGGTTCCCGTTGCGCACGGCTGATGCGGCGCGAGTTTCCGAAATCAAACAAGAAACCTACCCGGTATCGTCGGTTCGGGAGTTGTTTGCGAAGTTTCAGGAAAGCGCGGCGCGCACTTTGCTTTTTTTGAAAAACGTCCGGAAAATCGGGGTTTACGAAATCGCGACTGCCACTGCACTGACTTCGAGTTCCGATGAAGAATCTGCTGGGTCACAAGAAATCCAACCAGCGCTTTTGTACGAAGTCTGCATACCCGCTTTTGAACACGACACCGACCCGCGCGCCGCGGTCGCGAACTGGGTCGCCGGCGAGACCGAAAACGGGGAAACAAACTCGCGGAAAACGTTCCTTGATAAACTGCAACGCGCGACCGACGAGGCGTTGCCACACGCATGCGGGTGGATGGATCTTGATGTGCGGACACGGGGTGGTGCGTTGAACAGCACGGCTGGTGATGTGTCAAACAGCACGGCTGGTAACGCGTCAAACAGCACTACTGGTGATGAACTAAACGTCAACACAAACAACGTAACTGTTGACCGTCAACGGTGGCTGATAAGCACCGCAATTGCGGGAGGCAACCCTAAGAAGATGTCCCTTTCCGATGTCGGACGGAAACGGGGGTTGGTGCCTTGGGTGGGCGTGGCGGCGAGGGTGCCGAGGGACGAACGCGACGACGTCTCTCCGACGAAAACAAAGGGAAGGGCGTTTTGCTTTCTTCCCCTTCCCGTGAAAACCGGACTGCCCGTGCACGTAAACGCATACTTCGAGCTTTCTTCCAACCGGTACGTGTTGCGCGTTTCCCAAATTTTAACACCAGACTGTTTGCCCAAACAAGACTGACACCTTTTTTATTTATCGTAAGGCGGGACGTGTGGCACGGCACGGACACTTCGGGGGGGGGGGAGACACGCGGTTTGTGGTAAGTATTTCCCATTTACCACGTTCCGCCGACTGATTGCCCATACGAGACTGACACTTTCATTTTTTATCTCTCAGGAACCTCACCCTGTTACGGCACGCGTGGCGCCGGCGTATGCCGCGCTCATCGCGAGCGCGGCGCAACGACTCGCGCTTTCGGAGGGTCGGGCCGGTTTCGGCTTTGATACGTCCGTGGGTCAACAACGTGGGTACTACGACTTGTTCCCGGGCGCAGATGATGCGGCGTTGAAAAACAGCAGTCCCCCCGAGCCTTGGGTGCAAGCGTTACCGCCGCTGTACGCGCTGTTAGTCAACACGCCGTGTCTGCGGGCGCTTGACCCGACGAAGGGTTCCGAAAAAACCGAAAAGTGGATTTTGCCGAAACACGGCGTTTTTCCCGATGTATCGTCGCCGGAGTTGATGAAGTCGTTCTCGTCCGGTGGGGATTTAGCCTCCGCTTTCGGTAAAATCGGTTTGATGATACTCAAAGACGTGCCTGATGGTGTGGCGAACGCTTTTCGTACATACGCGCCCGCGGAGCACGTCCAAGTCGCGTCGCCGAAAACGACGCGCGTTTTGCTGAAACAAAAAACGCCCTCCGAACTAACGAACGCCCTGGAGTGGAAACAAGTCTTGGCGTTGCTGAGCTATTGCCTTAGTGACATCGACATGCGAAATCCGCACGGTGCGCACGATTTGCACGACCTGCCGCTGTTACCGCTCGCGGACGGCACACTTGGGGTGTTTCAAATTGAGGATAACCGAGGAGTCGCGACTCGACAAAGAAACGTCAAGTACGTCCCGAAAGACGCGACGGAGTTTTCCTTGTTTTGCCGAGGCGACGCGACGACTTCCATACTCGATTTTTCGCTTTTCGAAAAGTTGGGGCACCTTGACACGTATGCTACCCTTGTAAAACTCGCGACTAGTACCGCAGGTGGTTGCGGAAACGTCCGGGTCGTGGACGACGAGGGGCTCGCGGACCTTCTCCCGCTCCTGTTACCGAGCGAGTGGGGCGTTTTGGTGGACGGCAAAGTCGTGGGGTGCGGAAGGGCGGTGGTTTGGGACGGTTTCGTGGATGACGAAGCGAACAGCAGAGGTGATACCTCTGCGAACAGTATATCTCACGCAACCCTGGAACAGCTGTGGCGCATGTTCCTGAAAACCAGCCCGGCCAACTTAACACTGTTCGAAGGGTGGCCGTTGCTCCCCGTGGCGGGCGGCGCGAAGCTCGGTACGTGCTGCATTTCCCAAATCCCAACACTGTTCGGCCCGGAACCTAAGACTGTTTGCTCATACAAGTTATGATCATTACGAAAGACTGACACTTTTCTTTCCCACTCCCCAGCCCCCTTGGCGCCGCACGGCCCGGTCGTGCGGGGGGAAGGGTGGAGTGAATCGTGCGAGTTCGCGTTGCAGGCGTTGGGAGTTACCGTGCTACACGAGTGCCCTGTCACCGCAATCGCGGCGACGCACAGAACGATCGATTTGTACGCCAGGCCGGCGTCCGGGGCGGGGGTGCTGGACAGCGCCGTGGCGGTTGCGGCGATTTCGCCAAAAGCGACGAAGGCGTTTGAAACCCTGTACGGCGGCACTACGTACGAAACCCACGAAATCCCAGAGCTGAAATGGCGCGCCGCGGCGTCGTTAGTGCCTGGACTGTTTGAGCATAATCTGGAGACCCGGGGCTTGGTGGGTACTGGTACTACTGGTACTACTACCGGTACTACCGCGACCAAAACCTGCTCCGCCCGAAACGCTTTGATGGTTTTTCTTTGCCAAAACAAGTGGTTCCTGTCCGGCGCGCCCGGCGGGACCGTTTCCGGCGCGCGACTGGACTTGTTACGGGCGTTGCCGTTGTTTGAAACCTTCGCGACGACACGGACGGGTGGTATTTTTGTAAACGCCTTTGTGGCTTTGGATGGCACGAGCGCTGATGGAAATGATGCACGCGACAGACAAAGAGCAGCACTTTCAGGTCCCTTCCTGCCTCCGCCGCCAGAAAAAACCTGGAAGCACCAGAACCTGTTGACGTTCATCGGCTCGCCGTTTCTCAACGTTCGCGATTTAACTCTTTGCGACGTTGTGGAAAAACACTGCGGCGTCAAAAAGCTAAGCGCAGCGACGACGCTCGCGAATCACGTGTTACCCGCGCTTGACTCTGGTGTACTGAGCAGCTCATACGCACCGCAAGTGCTTGATGCCCTGCTACACGCGCTCGCGGCCGCGAAGTCGTCCTGGAGCGGCGCTGTGGATTTTAAACAGCTGACGCGCGCGGGAAAGAGGTACAAATGCGTCCCCACGAACAGCGGCTTGTTAAAACAACCGGGTGCCCTTTTCGATCCAAGAAATGTGGTGTCAACGAAGTTGTTGGATACGAACACGTTCTTCCCGCAAGCGCCGTTTCACGAAGGCACGCGAATTGGCGCACTTGTTGAGTTACTGGGAGTCCGGGCTAAATTAGGCGCGGAAGGCATTCTTTGCGCGGCGCGGGCGGTGGAGAGCGCGGCGCGCTTTCTGGACGCCGACGCCGACGGAGACTCGAGTTTCACAATCGCCGCCGCGAAGAAGCGAGGCGCCGCGTTACTAGCGCACCTCGACGACCTCGCGTGCGGTTCCGGGCGCGGCGAGTCCTTGCCGCCGCACGACGCGGTCGTCAGGGACCCGGAGGGACCCGAGATTGAATCAGATGGCGATGGTGATGATGAGGAGGGTACTGGTACTACGTCTACTCGTGTGCTTTCGTTTTGGCGCGCCTTGGTCAGCGTTTCCTTCGTTCCCGCGTTGCAAAAGCCGGTCACGGGTGGTATGCCCTGGCCCACCGGCCCAATGGGAGCGGCGTTACACCCGTTGGCGCCTCCGCGCGCGACGAGGCCGCCGGAACGCGCGTGGACGAGCTCGGCGTGTTTGCGCGTGCTGGATATCGACGCCGTGTTGAAAATGAAACACCCGAGCGCGGAAACCGTTGCGGCGGTTCCACAGGACTCGTCGTCCTCTGATGTGTGTACTGAAGATACTTCTGCGCACACTTCTTCTGATGCTTCACGGGAAGATACTTCAGCGGACACTACTTCCGCAGGCGCTTGCAAAGACCCTGGAACGAGTGATGCGCAAATCGAAACAAACGTGGAGCAATCAAACCAACCCGTCCCCGCGGATTCAACCGCGGGCGACGCAAACGCGTTCACACTGCACCCTGCCCTTGTCACCCTGCTCGGGTGGGACACGCTCGCCGTGGCGGTGGTGGCGGCGCAGCTTTTGGCACTGGGCAAGGCGTTTCCGGTGGTTACGTATGCGTGGGGCACATCCTTTCAAAGCAAAGGCTTTGCTACCGAAAGTATCGGGTCGATCCCACCAAGTATTGCCGAGGCTTTGAACGACTCCCTGCCGAGCGCGTACCAAATTTTGGGTGGAGCGTCGCGCGACGAACTCGACGCCGCATCTGTGATTTTGCAAAGCACGCCCTGGCTGTGGACCGGTTTTGGGTTCGTCGCGTCAACCGACGTCGCGACGTTTGACGTCAACGGAAGCGCATTTGAGCCGTATCTGTGGTGCACGCCCTTTGAGCTTTCCACGCAAACCGCTTTGTTGACCGCGTTCGGGGTGAGACCGAAGGTACGGCCTTGGGGCTTTCCCAAATCCTGACACACTGTTTACCGCGTCTCTGTGAGCACTACTCATTAAAAGGAAGTGCACTACATACATCACAAGTGCACTGTTTTACCGAAGCTGGTGACTGTTTGTCCATACATCGCGATATACAGTAAGACTCAACACTGACACTTTTCTTTTACAATAAAAGTTCCACGCGTTTGACTACGCCCGCGCCGCGTGTGCGTTGGCGGGTGACTTTGGGGCAAAACCTTTAAGCGACGCACAAGTCGCGCTCGCGGTGGCGCTCGCGGAAGCCGCGGCAGACGCGTTGAACAGCAATGATCTGGATGATTCGAACCAAGACGACGAGCGACAAGCGCTGCTAAAAAAACGGCTAAACCACGCCGCCGCGTCTGGAACGTTCATGCTCCCCGACCTGGACGGCATGATGATTTGCGCGCGCGACCTAACGCACAACGACGCGGAGTGGCTTTTGAACGGGGATATCACAGGTGATTCCGTCCGTATCGACACTGGGGACACGAAAGGCTCCCCAGGTAGTACCGGTACCTACGACGGGACTGGGGATTTGGGGACTGCAGATAGTACTGGTATCACCAAATCCCCACCGACGCTTCGGTTCACACACGCGTCGATTTCACAAGCCGCCGCTTCCAAACTCGGCGCGCGATCGTTACGCGAGCTATTCGCAGTTGACCAGTCCTCCACGCACCGAATTCAGTGTCCGTCCGGTCCTGCGGTGCGCGCGTTTCTCAAGGGTGGTTTTGAGGGCGATTTCGGTGGTGGTACCGAAAATGCCGAAAATTCCGTGTACGGCGAAAACCCGACACCCGACGCGCACGCGGACGCCGCGCACGTCGCAATCGCGGCTGCGGCGTGGGACTTGGTCGCCATCGCCGAGACAATCGGTGCGCACTCCGTGGAGATCTCCCTGGATTTAAACAATTACCCGACGCGATCGCTGTTGCAACCGCAGCTGTCTCAGTACCAGGGGCCCGCGCTTTGCGTACGTGTTGGGCCTTTCCCAAATCCAAACACCGTTTAAACGCCCTGGTCGAGTGCACTACGTTCCGTAACATTTACTGCCGTACTGGCGACTGCTGCACACGGCACAAGTGCACTGTTTTACCGAAACTGGGGACTGTTTGTTCATACATCGCCCAATACAGTACACCTGCAGACTCAAGACTGACACTTTTCTTTCCCACTCACAGGTGGTTGTCACGGGCGTGGACGTTTTGGACCCGGCGGAGTTGGCGCGGTTGCTATCCTGCGCGCCGCCCCTGAAGCTGCGTCAACAAATGTTACGCAGTGGCGAAGGCCTAGGGTCGTGTATGCGCCTCGGTGACGTGGTGCTTGCCGCTGGAGGTGGCCGGCTTTGCGTTTTCGACCCCGCGGGCGTGGCGCTCGGGGGGGAGGAACCGAATGCAGGAATGTATCAATCGACTCAACCCACGGAGAAGAGCGCCGCTAAGGTCAAAACAGGCGGTAGCGCGAAGAGTTTCTCGTACCACGACGGCGCGCTTCCCAAACGATTCGCCGACCAGTTCGCGCCGTTCGTGACGTGTGGGTGGTCGCCTACAGACTGTTTGACCAGTGACCAAGTGGCATCAAAAGTGACGTACCTCCGAGTCCCGCTGCGCACGTCGGGGAAGGCGACACGGAAAGATACGGCGCTGGCGCCCATTCACGTGGACCCGGGAGACGCGAAACACGCGTTGAGTCTTTTCGCCGCGCAGGCGCACAAATACTTGCTCTTCTCCGCGAGTTTGAAGGGAATCACGTGCCGGGTCCGGAACTCGAGAGAGAACTATTTCGATACACCCGCGGACAAACGCGACCAGGTTTTAGCGGACATACGGATAAAGTCGCCAAGCGTTGATTCCGGTACGGACGACTCCACGAACTTAAAAGTGACGCCCGCGACAATCGACCGCGACGCCGAATGGCGCCGCTCAACGCTGTCCAGCTTTTTCGGGGGCACAGGGAACTCCACCAAGTGCGCACACGTCGTGGAGCTTGTTTCGAGTTCTACGGGGATGGTCACGGAGGGTGTGGTTTCCATGACCGACTTGTGGATCGTTGGAGCGACGATTGGAGTGGGGAAAGCGAGGGACATCGCGCTGGACCGAACACGGGACGCGCGTGCGACTGCTTGTGATTTGTTACCGCTGGCGCAATGCGCGTCGCACATATTTCGCGACGGCGTACCGGTGGACCCGTCCAACGCGCCGCCGACGCCCGCCGCGGCGTACGCGTTGGCGAACCGGTCACACGACTCGGCGGTAACCCGTCACAACCGAAACCGCGCGTCGTTCCCGGAACCGGGCTCCGGGTTGTTCGCGTTGGGCGCGCCTTGCGCGTACAAACGAAACGAGCTCGGCAAACCCGTATTCGACGACCCCGTCGCGTCCGCGCTTTCGAAAACTCCGGGGGTGGTATCTGCGCACTTCGCGGTGAGACGGGGAACCAGCGCCGGGCGAGCCGTAGAGTTTGTGGATCCGCGCTTGTTCGCGGCTGGCGACAGGAGTAACGCGATCTCGGAGAGTAACACTACGGAGAGTACCTCTGGTGCCGACGCGAGTACCCACCATACCCACCAGAGTACTCCCGCTATCGTTGACCCGTCCGACTCGCGACGCGAGTGGAACCGGGCGTTGTGCGCGTGTGTGGTCTCCGCGAACGTCGCCGTGGTGACGCACGCGCGACGCATCGCGGTGCCGTCAACAATCGCCCCCGTGACCTTCTACGGGCTGTGGCCTTTGTCAAAGAACATGGGAGTCCCCCCGCCGCCGAAGCTGGACCCAAACGGACTTCCTGAAGTTTCTCCGACACAATCGACACACCCCGCGGCCACGTTATTTATCCGGCCGTTGTACAAGGCGCTCACCGAGCAAACCCCAGGTTTGTTCTTGAGTTTAGGTAAGGGCGATTCCGTGAAGCCTCAGGATGGTTTTTTTCTGCCAGCCGGGTTCACGGAGGGCGTCTCTTTCGGCTTCGGCGCTTTCGGGATTCACGACTCCGACCGACAAACCCCGCGGCCGCTCGCCGCGAGGTTCATCGCGACGCACTTCCCCGTCATCGACGCGCCGTCCGATATTCGCCCCGAGCTAGCAGCCGCCTGCCCGAACGGTGTTACCTCGCGCGAGCTCACCGCAGGCGCGCTGCGTTTGCTGCTGAAAAAACAACCGCCGCCCACTGCGAGTTCAACCCTATCCGAAGCCGACGCGCTCGCGACGCACGTTGAGCTGTTGGAGTGCGCGGCGTCGGACGTGTGGTTGGACGCGTCGGAGGCCGACTCGGCAGCCTCCGGGACTGTCCCTGGAAATGTTTCTTCCTCCGGACAAACGCCCCGCCCAACTCCACCGACGGATAGCCTCACCAGCGTTATCGACAGCCTGGCCGCCGCGGGTGTCCCCGTAAACGAATGGCTCGGCGCGGCTGGGTTAGGGAACGCGAGTGCTGCGACGCCGGATACGGCGACGGCTGCTACAAACGATCAAAACTCTCCTCCGATCAATCTCGCCGCCGCGAGGGATTTACGCGGCGTCCCCGTGCCCACCGCCAACGGGTGTTTGTTCGCGTTGGGAAGCGCGACGCTGTATCACGCAACCGCCGGCATGGCCTCGTTGGTGCCGCGTCTGAGTGGCCAGTTTATACACCCGAACGCGTTACGATCGGCGACTAACTCGTTGCGTCACACCACGCTGCACCAACTTTTCTCGCACCCCGGGTTCAACGCGGCGACCGCGACACGCGAGTTTACGGTCGGCGATTTACTGGCAGATCTCCCGCGGTCGCTGCCCGTTTCCATGCACCCTGGCAAATTATCAGGTGCGCCGATTTTGGCCGGCTGGGTCGGCCCTGACAAGGCGCCGACGCGAAAGTGGATCGAGTCGTTTTGGGAAGTCACACGACACAGCGGAGACGCGGCCGACCGCGAAGACGTAATCGACAAATTCGGGGAGTGGCCTTTAGTGCCGCTTGCCGGAGGCAAACTGCTTTGCGTAAAACACAGAGCCTGCGTGTTCGTGCCACCGCCGGGCTGTGAAGATACGTCCTCGCCCGTCGCGTACCCGCTCTCGCCGAGCGCGTTCGACGCGAGCGTGGACGAGACGGAGACGTCGTCCGTCGACGAAACCGACGAATCCGATTTGGAAGAAGACGCCTTTGGGGTGTTCGCACGGCCGACCGACGCACGGGTTGCACCGGAGATGGCACAGGCGGTAGCAGCGCGTGCTGCTCTCATGGCAGACACCGCCGCGTACTGGCGCTGGGCCGCCCCCGCGCTTCGCATGGCAAACTTCCCGGTTTTGGACAAGTCCTTCGTCGGTACTTTCGTGGATCTCGGCCGCGGACCGAACGTCCACGGATTTTTGCCACAAGCGGTGAGCAAGGGTGATTACTTCGCGTGGCGCGTTTCCAACGCGATTCAAAGTGGCGTGAAGTTTGACTTCGCAAACCTCACGAGTGCGCTGAAAGCAAACTTGTTCGATTTGTTGGTCGTCGACTTTAACAAAACCGGAACGCGCGAGCTCGGGGAAAGCGTGTTTTTGAAAACCGCGCTCGGTTTGAATACGGTTCGCCAACTCCCGGTGTTTCCCCTGGCGTCTTTTCAGGATGACGGAGATGAGAACGACGCCAATTCGCGAATCGCGTTGACAAACGCGGACGCCCGGTACGCAACCGTCGCGCCGGACGCGCCGTTCGCGGCGAGTTCGTATTCGTCGAAAAGTTCTCTTTTGTTTGTCGAAACTGCCTTGCCTCTTTACCACGCCCTGGGCGTTGCGTTGTTGGACGACGTGTCATTGCTATCAAGGCACGTCGTGCCGAAGCTACCGGACTTGGACGAAACAGGCCGTGCCGCGGTGCTGGCGTACATACTGCGACACTGGCCCCGGCTCAAGGACGCGGACGAACTCGTGGCGGTTCTGAAAGGCACAAAGTTCGTGGAGACGGGCGTGGATAACAATACTATAAGTGGATCCTCTAAATCCAACGCAAGTAACTCCACTTCCCTACGCTCGCCTGGTGAGCTGTACGACCCCGAGGTGGAGTTGTTAGCGGGCGCGTTCCGGGATTCGCCCGAGGCGTTTCCGGCGAAATTGTGGCGCACGAAACAGTGGCTCGCCGTGCTTCGCCGGTGCGGCTTACGAAGCGCCGTGGACGCTGTTTTGTTCACCGAGTGCGCCACAAGAGTCGCGTCAAGGGCGATGCGCCTGGGCGTGGCGTACCCTGTTGTTACACACCGTACCAAGGATGGATCGAGGGATGTCTTTTCGAAATACCCCCCGGTGCCGAACCAAGCGACGATAGGCGTGGAGTCGTTGCTTTTGGATGAAAACATCGGTACCACGGATTCACCCGAAGAAGAAGCCGGAACGCTCCTCGCGGCGGGCGCCGCGCTGTCCGCGCACCTGGTGAAACACATGAGCGTTTTGTTCAGCGTTTCTTTTTGCGAAACCCTGTCGTTGGTTCCTTTCGTGCCCGCCAGTTTCGGGATTCCGGGAACTCCCGGGCCTATGGGCAAACAGTGCAACGTGTTGGTATCCTTCGCAAACGCGTCGGCGCCGAAGCTCTGGGCCAAAGTTTTCATGGCCAGACCGGTTATCCCGGCCGAGTTTGTGCCTCCGCAGTTCGCGAGAAACGCGCTCCGGTTCAACACAGGCGAGCCTACTGGACAAGTCGTGCTGGAGCACTTGCTGTGCCTCGGTTCGAACCCGTCTACGGGGGGGGGGACCGCGGTGCTTACGAAATGGCCAAACGGATGTAACCTCGATCCGGTGGCGGCGGTGAAGGTCGCGTTGGGATCGATCGCGCGGGCGGTCGCGGAGAACGACTTTTCGCCATCCGAAATTCAAAAACTTCGAAACGCAAAGTTCGTCCCCGTCGAGAACGGCGCGTTTTGCGAAGCCCCGTGTCGGCTGTTCGTGCGCTTGCCTTCCAAGGCGTTACAGCCGTTACGATTCGAAGTACCGTCCTTGTTAGTTTCGGAAGTTGAAACGTTACGTCTTTTGGGCACCAAAGACGTTTTCGGTGTACACGACGCCGCGGGTGCTTTGGCGGACACGTTTCGGCTCGCCAACGGCATTTCGCTTTCGCCCAACGAAATCACCGCGGCGGTCGCGGCGCTGCGGGTCGCGGCGGGGGGCGGTGGCGAGAGTCACGACTTGCGTGGTGACTCATGGAAAGACTTTCTTAACACAAGTCCAAACACCGACGGCAACACTGCTTCTCTCTTCGCGCCCGACGCCCTCGGGGTGTTGCGCCCCCCGTCCGACATGCTGCACGCGTGGGGCGCGTCTGATTGGCTGACACGAATCGCGGTTCGCAACGCGGACAAGCTCACGATGGCGCACCACTCGATTGACGAGGGGCTGTGTAAAAAAATCAACATCCGGTCGTTAAATGCGGCTTCGCGCGAGGAAAGGGTCACGGAAACCTTCGACGAAGCGCTGTTTTCGCCGGGCCTTCCGGAAGGGGAAGGAAGGAAGGATACGGCGCTACGGGCTGTTGATGAGGTACCGGACGGACAGGACCGAGATACTGTTGATGCGCCATGCGATTTGGAAGGCGCTGTCGATGCGGAAGGCGTTAAAGTTAGTGTCAGAGACACCGAACAGGCGGCCAAGAACGTGATCGAACACGAATCGTACGTTTCCGAGAACGTGTCTGCACAAGAATCGAACGTTTCCTCTCCTTCCACGTCTCGCATCGTCGCCCCCGTTTCCTGGCCCGACGCTGTGCAGAAAACCGAACGGGCGGCGACGCAAAATTTTGCAACCGCGCTTTTCAAAGTCGCGCGCGGGAGGGTTCCCCTTTTCGGCGCTTTTCTGTCAAAAGAAACGCTTCACCATCGTCTCGTCGCGATTACCAAAAACGTGGTGAATGCGCCGTCCTTGAAAACGAGATTAGAGGTGAGTAAGGAGGTGACGGATGCGAGAAATGAAGGAGAAAAGGAAATGGTATTTAGAAACGAAAAGAGTGACTTACTCTTCGCGGGACCGCCCACGAAACGCGCCGCGTTTTTCGAAGCGCGAACCGGGAGGGTGTTTCTGTGCGCGCCGAGTACTGAAACAATCGGTGGAACCGGGGTAATTTCCATTGGAACAAAGGTAACGCTCACTGGAACAAAGGTAACACCCATACAGATGGACAGCGCCTGTCTCCTCGCGCCGGTGTTCAGTCAGGCGCTTTTCTTCGACGAAAAGACCAAACAAAAACACGACGAGATTGACCGGGACGCGTTCGCGTTTGTGTCGTCGGCGTTCGCGGCGTTGGTGTCGGCAAAGTGCGAGGCGACCATGCTTTTGGTCGCGGCCGCGCTGGCACCGGACGCTTACCACGGCGTATTACGCGGATATGACGACTTTGGCAACGACGATGTTGAGAATGCCGAGACTGTTTGCACGTACGAACCCGGAACGATTGTACCGAACCGAGACGTTTGCAAACTGCGCGTTTCGCCGCTGCGGCCGGTAGCGGCGGGGGAAGTTTGCGCGCTTCGTTTGGCGGTGGTCACGTCAGCCTCGGAAGCCGCGTCTACGGCTGCGCAGACGCGTGCGGATGGCGTTTCTCCTGAGTCAGCAACACAAGAAACGTACCACTACGTCTACGCCAAGGCGTTGTCCTCCGCGCGGCCCACCGCGGGGGACGCGCTTCAGTCGGTTCTTGTGGAGACGTTGCCAGGAGTCACGGCGACGAAACTCACTTCGGAGGTTTTTACCTTTGCGCTGGTCGCGGAGCTTCCGAAGAACACTAATAACGATGACAGTGCCTTTGATGTCACTGCAGGTACTGTCGCGCGTGAGGCTTTCGAGGTTGCAGAAGAGCACGATGACGCTCTCGACGTGGCGTCGACGACTTTGAAGAATGCGAAGAGCGTTACGGAAACTCCAACCCCCGCCCCCGGTCCGTCGCCCGAAATTTTCGCGAAAGCCGTTTCCGACTTGTTGTCCGCGCACGGGTCGCCGCTTCCGAGTGACCAACGGGCGATGCTTGTGGAACACCAGCGGTTACGACAATTGTTAAAGTCCGCGACTGAAAAGGCGGATACTTCGGAGAAGAAACGGCTGGAAACGGTCGCCGCGGCGGTTAGCGCGGCGGAGACGTTTTTATGCCCAATCACGCAATCGCCGATGTCCGATCCGGTCATCGCGGCGGACGGGCACACGTACGAACGCACCGCGATCGAGCGGTGGTTCGGTGCTGGGCGGTTAACTTCGCCGGTAACTAATGAGCCGGTGACCTCAACGCGACTGTTACAGAACCACACCCTGAAGTCCGCGCGCGCGGCGTGGGAAGACGCGGGGGTAATTGAATGATGCGAATGTACAAGAAGGGCGGGGTCGGTGGTGTAGGTAATGCGATGAAGGTTGGACCTAAAGTAGGAAAAGGCACGAACACTATGGTACGGTACTGTGGGTCAGTCGGCCACATAGAATTTTGTAAATTATCAAAGCCTCGGAAGGTGATAAACGCCCGAAAAAAACATTGCGCCACAACGACGCGCACACGCCACCCGGTGCACATGTCCTCCGACGCGTCGCACCCCGTCACGACTGATGCGAACGGTGATGTCGCGACCGCCAATACTCCTGCGAGCCTTGCCGACGCGGGCAAGGCCTTCCCCCGCCTCCCCAACCACCTCGTCGTCGAGCACATTCTCAGATCTGAGCATTTCGACGATCCCGCCGATCTCGCACGGCTCCCTGCGGTGAGCCGCACGATGCGCGACGCGGTGGCAGAAACGGGGCTGCGGTTTGTGTAGCTTGATGAAAATCGTGCCGCGGAGCTCGGATGTTTAAGCGCGATGCAGCGCCTGCACAGGGGAGGTCGCCTGTCGCGTCAAGAACGCCTTTGTCAGGCAGCTGCGAGGAGTGGGCGCCTCGAGGTGCTGCAGTGGTTGCACGCGAACGACACACCGTGGGACGAGCGGACGTGCATGTTGGCAGCGCAGGGCGGGCACCTCGAGGTGCTACAGTGGGCGCGCACGACCGGGTGCCCGTGGGACGCAGGGACGTGCATGGGAGCGGCGCAGCGCGGGCACCTCGAGGTGCTGCAGTGGGCGCGCGCGAACGGCTGCCCGTGGAACATTTGGACGTGCATGAGGGCGGCGGAGGGCGGGGACCTCGAGGTGCTGCGGTGGGCGCGCGCGAACGGCTGCCCGTGGGACGCAGGGACGTGCTACTACGCGGCGAGTGACGGGCACCTCGAGATTCTGCGGCGAGCGCGCGCGAAGGGCTTCCCGTGGGGCACGTGGACGTGCGCGTACGCGGCGAGGTACGGGCACCTCGAGGTGCTTCAGTGGGCGCGCGCGAACGGCTGCCTGTGGGACAAGTGGACGTTCGCGTACGCGGCAAGGGGCGGGCACCTCCAGGTACTGCAGTGGGCGCGCGCAAACGGGTGCCCGTGGGACAGCGATACGCGTTCAGTGGCGAGAGTTGAGGGTCATCTCGAGCTGTTAAACTGGGCGATAGCGAACGGCTGCCCTGAACAGTAGTTTTTCCGACGGTGTTATAAAAGTACGGATTACGTCGCGCGCTCCGCACTCACCGCCCCGCGTCTTCTTCCCTTCGTATGGTCACGTCTAGCTTTTTCAATGTCCGTACTCGTTCGCCTATTTCCGCCTTGATTGCGGTTTCGTACTGCTGGCCCCTTCCCGCGCGCGTCATGTCCGCCAAGAACGTTTCGCGCTCTTCGATTTCGGCAACGACTTGCGAAAACAAAACCTCAGCCTGTGCTTTTGTGTTCATGTTTCTTTCCGTTTTCGCTTCCTCCCGTTTGGTGACAGGTTTCACCCACGCCTGTTCTTCCGGCAGCTTCCCGTTGAACTCCCGTAGCCGCTGCAACCGGAGTTTGCCTTCCTCGCCTATTAGCCTTCGTGACGGCGCGGGAGGGTTTATTTTCTCCTCACGCCTGGCGATGTTTTCTAATTCCGAAACCGCCTTCGGGCGCACCGTGGGTCTGTAGTTTTTTTTCGCCTCCTCGAACATCTCATCAACCGCCTGCGCCTCCGTCACAGGCTCCTTTCCCGTGAAGTTCCCAGGGCGCCGTACCCTGGCGTGCGCGCTCCTCGCGGCGCACGCGATGGCGTCCTGTTTTTTCAAGCTCTGCTCCACGTCAGGTGGCGCTCGGCGCTCGGCCGGGTCGCTGGTTTTCATCTTTAGCCGGTTAAAGCCAGTCGCGAACGCGCCGTATTGCCGACCGCTCGTGTCGCCGCTGTACAGGTTAAACACGACCCGGCCAGCCGCGGTACCGCGGCCCAACGCGTCCCACAACGCCCCAGGGTCGTCGTCGTCGGTTTCGCGACGAGGCATCGGGCGGGGCGGAGTGGCGGGTCCCGTCGGGAGGCCATCCCGTTTTAGAATGTCGGCACGAGACAACCGTTTGACTCTGCCGTTCAAAAAGTGTTTATTGGGCCGCTTTTGCATAAGAATGAATGAATGGTTCACACCCGCTCTCGCCGCTGCCACGGTCACACCGCACTTCGCGACGACACGAGTCGCGCCCATATCCGCGTACGCATTGCGTGTCTTTTTAGCCGTCTCACGAGCGGCTTGTCGACCCACGCGGTCGTTCGTAGAACCGTTTGCCTCACGTGCGCGAGGATTGAAAAAACCGCAAGAGGAAACCCGCGTCGGAAAACACAAAACACACAATGGGTAGAGTCGAGGACGTGACCCTCCCCGCACGGTTCATCACCACCGCGGCGCACTTAATCGCGACGCTTACGATCGTGTACGATGCGGTGCGTGATGAGCACTGGCACACGAATCCCTTCTCTTCCGTCGAGTGGATGTCCACTCCCCTTCGCCCGAGACGTGCGTCTCAATTCAAACGGCCTCAACGGCAGCGGTTTTAGTCAACAACGACCACAAGACTTGGCGACTCGTAGTAGTGTAGTCGTCCGTAACGTCACGCACACGTCGCACACGTAATGCCTCTCCTTCCTTTACCCCAACCCCGCACTCACCACCCCGTCCCGTCCACGTCTACTCAAAACAGGAAGCCACCACCCGTCGTGCCTTGGGCACCGACCAGACCGACTTCGCGTCGTCGAAAAGTAACCTGGAAGGCCTGGCGTGGACGTCGCTGATTTTCTTCGCCATCGAGTTCGCCGGGATGTTCACCGGCGTGTCCCTGTTCATGCCCACCGCGAACGCGTACTACATCTTCTCTCACTTCTTCGGGGCGCTGTTCGTGGGTTTGTTCGTGTGCCTGAACTGGGAAATCACCGCGTACGTGTTCGTTCGGGCTTTCCCAAATCCAACGGCCACCGTTCGACGCGACGCGCGGTCACGCGCCCGTCTCACCACCACGATAAGTGCAACAGAACACGGGCGTCTACCTGTTCACTGTGCACCGCGTCGCCCATCACGAGACTCACAAGACGTACCCTTTCCTTTCCCAACCAAAAAGGTACCACTGGTTCTTCGCGTTGTTTTCGTTTTTTCCCGCGCTGGTGGAATGCGCGTTGGCGTTTGCGGTGACGCAGATGAATGCGATGCAGTACAAGTAACCGTCGCGAGACGGAAGGGCTGGGGGTTACGAAAGCCGGGATACGTGTTACAAAAGTAGTTACTGCTGTTACGAAAGTTACGTTACGAACGTAGTGGAGTCGTGTTACCCGAACTGAACCGAACGCGTCGACTTACTAAGTGACTCCTGATCTGTTTTTTGTCGCCGTTCACTGCGCGCCTGCTTCTCATTTCATCCCTTCGCTTTGCACGACCATTACGAATTTTGCCTGCACCGCGTTTGTCCAGCCCCCGCCCGCGGCGGCGTTCTTCTTTTTCACGGATAACCCCAAACCAGGGAAGGTTTGCTTATCCAGTTTGCCGTCGTTCGCGTTTTGAAGCAACACGTCCAAAACAGCGAGCAACTCGTTTTCCGTGGTAGCGTCTTTGAACGCCTGTAAGTGGTGGTTAACGCTCGTCGGGTCTTTTTCCCCCTCCAACCCGAACTTCGCGGCGAAACCGTGTTTGTTTGTCAACTCGCCATCCGCCCCAGCGGCTGTCAGACACGCAACAACAGGGTCCAGGTCATAAGATACCGCCATGTGCATCGCGGTTTGGCCTTGCGCGTTTTGGGCGTTGACGTCGGCGCCTTTTTTCAGCAACATCTGAGGTAAATAAAGAAAGTGTCAGTCTTGTATGGGAACACAGGGAGGCCGGGAGTTGGGAAAGCCTGGCCCACGCGTACCTGCACAAGCGCCAGATGGCCGTTTTGCGCCGCGATGTGCAGCGGGGAGTTGTCGTTCCTCTTGTCCAAGACGTTGGCGAGTTCCTGTTTAGGTTTAGGGTTTAGGGTTTAGGGTTTAGGGTTAGGGTTAGGGTTAGGGTTCTTGTGTGGAACGTCATGGATGTTACCTCGCACAACAATTCAGGAAACTTCAGGGTGTGTCATGGATGCAATGGCAACAGGCGCGACGCGTCGGCGTGCGCATTCTGCGCATTGTGTTTTTTGCGATGTCTTCTTTTGGAAGTTTTGGGGAAGCAGATGTCTCACCTTCGAATCGACCATCACGCCGACGTCCGCGATTTTGTTCCACCGAATCGTGCTGTGGATCGTTTTCGCGGTCGCCGGGTCATTGGCTGTTGGTTTGGAAGGGGTGATGGGGGTCAACTATGGGCTGTGCCGACTGCTTGGGTCGCGCGTGTTTACAGTGACTCCTCGGGTGCGGACGTGGTGTTGAACAAATTTAGACGGAAGAATCGATGATGTTGAATTCCGGGCGCGAAAGCTTCCACGTACGGTCCAGCCCGCCGGTCACGCCTTCGGAGGGGGCGTCTATCCCCGGCACTTCGGGCGGCATGGGAGTGTTTGATATTTCGGTATCAACCGCTTTGGAGGTTCCGCAACCCATGGTGTTCGGGTGTAAACAAGACGCGCGGGTTCGTGTGAGGGGTTGGACATTTCCCATCAATAAATATACAGTCACGCGACTCACGCCGCTCGCCTCCTCCATAAAATCGTGCACGCGCGCTCTCGTCGGTCGTGCTCCTTCCGGACGCCTCGTAGGCTACGACACAGCCGTGGTGAATGTGTGCGGCGACGCGATAGCCGCACGTAACCGAACGTGTAATCCCCGCGATACCGTCGTACACGAGACGCGATGGGACGGAAACGGTGCTCGCAAGGAAAGCAGAAAAGCAAGTGTGTGGAGTGCAACCCCTGCCCCCACGGCAAGCTGAAACGCGTTTGCGCGGAGTGCAACCCCTGCCCTCACGGGAAGTCCAAAAACAGCTGCGTGGAGTGCAACCCTTGCCCGCAAGGCGAGCTGAAACAATCCTGAGCGGAGTGCAACCCCTGCCCCCACGGCAAGGTGAAATACATTTGCGCGGAGTGCACCCCCTGCCCTCACGGCAAGCGGAAAAGCTTGTGCGCGGAGTGCGTCGGCTGCCCCCGCGGCAAGCTGAAACACAGGTGCGCGGAGTGCACCCCCTGCCCCCACGGCAAGCTGAAACACATCTGCACGATGTGCACCGGTTACCCCCACGGCAAGCGGAAATACAGGTGCGCTGAATGTAGCAGAAACTCTTCTGAGAGATAGGACTGTCAGACTGTGAGTCGATTACCGTACAGACATTACAAAAAGTTTCGTCACGACGACTCTCTCCAGGTATTTTTTTCGCGCCCTCGCGTTCTCCCCGTCTTTCCCGTCCATCACTTTTTCTTACGCCAACAGCGCGATGAACGCGTCGACGCAAACCTTGCTCGATTGCGGGTTTTGCCCCGTCACCAGGTTGCCGTCCACGCACGCGTTCGGGTTCCAATCGTCCTTCGCCGCGAAAAGCCCGCCTTGTTCTCGGAACTTACTCTCCACCAAGAAAGGAACCTGATTGAAATAAAATAAATGTTAGTCTTGTATGGGCAATCAGTCGGCGCGGAATGTGGTAAATGGGAAATACTTACCTTCTCCGTGAGCCCCACCGCGGCTTCCTCGGTGTCCGTGAAGCACGTGACGTTGAGGCCTTTCACGAGGGGCGTGCCATCGGTTTTGACGCACCCGCACAACGCGATGGGGCCGTGGCAATCCGCGGCGACGGGTTTGCCCGCCGCGTACTGCGTTTCGATCGTCTTCGTGAGCAACGCGTTGTCCACGAAATCGACGCACGTCCCGTGCCCGCCAGCGAGGTAGATGCCGTCCAAAGAGTTGGCGTGTTCCTCGCTGAGCTTCACGCTGTTCTTAAGCGCCGCCATCGCCTCTTCGTCCGCCGCGAACTTGACGCAATCGGGGGTGTTGAAGTCGCCCGCCAACGAGCCTTGGTCGATTGGAACCTCCCCGCCTTTGATCGAGACGATGGTGACGTCGACCCCCGCCGCTTTCAAGGCGTAGTAAGGCGTCGCCACCTCTTCCATCCACGCGCCAGTGGGCATGTCACCCATCAAATCGGCGCTGGTGCAGACGATTGCGATTTGCTTGGACATGTTGAGGTGTAGGGTGAGGGACGTCGTGCGGGATTGTGACACCCAGCGGGTGCAATTGCGTCCGTTGTTCGCTTTTTGTTTCGAAAGGTTTTGTTATATTTCATCACATGTGGATCTGAAACCCAGCCCGCTAGGCACTCGCCACACATTCCCCCGCACGACCCTCACGCCAAAAGCAACACAGCAATGCCCACCATGAAAGCCTGGCAGGCGTCCGCGTACGGCGCGGAAGGCAACCCTGGGGACACCATCGCGTCCCTTGAACTGAAAGAAGTGGAGATTCCGCCTCTTGGACCTGGCCAACTTTTAGTAAAGGTGGACCGCGCCGCGGTGAACCCAATCGACTGGAAGCTCTTCTCGGGGGGGCTACACGGCGTCGCGCCTTGTACGTTCCCGTACGTACCCGGGTTCGACATCACAGGCACCGTCAGTGCGTTGGGTGAAGGTAGGTTACGTGGACCGCGTCGTGGTGTTTCTTCGATATTCGAAACGACGCGACTGGAAGACCTCCGAAACGATGCGGTGCGAGAAAAATTTGCACGATTTCTTTCGTACCTCCCTCCAAGAGCGACTCGGAAGACACACCCGTCTGCCGACTTTAGACACAAGCTGTACAAAACGTACGCACTGATATTTGCACCCTCCACCCCCCGCCCTTCCCTTCACCCTATTTACGCGTCACCGAATTCGCGGTCGGCGAGTCGGTGTGCGCGAACCTCGGGTTGACCGAAACCTGCTTCGAACCTGCCCCCGCGCAGGTACGTATTATTGGGCCTTTCCCAAATGCCAAGACTGTTTACTAGTACTGCCCCTCTTTGATTGCACTACTAGAAACGTTTACCAGTACTGGCAACTGTTACATACTTCACAAGTGCACTGTTGCCTGCTCTTTATGGAGTACAGTCGGGAAGTCGTCCTACCACTACTATACCCAATCCCTGATACACATTACGAAGTACACCCACACTCGCAGACTCAAGACTGACGCTTTGTTTTGCCAATCGCAAGGGCAACGCCGGCGCGTTCGCCGAGTACGCGGTGGTTCCCGTGGCGTTCGCGGCGGCGACGCATGGGATCGACCCGAGCGCCGCCGCCGGCCTCCCCTTAGCGGGCCTCACCGCGTACCAGGCTTTGTTCACCAAGGCGGGCAGGAGTTTCACCGGCGCAGACCTGGGGTCGCTGAAGAGCGGTGACAAACTCCTAATCCTCGGCGGCGCGACGTCCGTCGGGTGCTTCGCGATTCAGCTCGCGAAAAACGCGGGCGCGTTCGTGGCGTGCACGGCGTCCACTAAGCTCAACGCGAAAGGCGTGGCGAAGCTGGAGTTTTGCAAATCACTCGGTGCGGATGTTGTTATCGACTACGGCACCGCGGAGTGGTCAGACGTTTTAGCCGGGAAGGAGTACGACATGATTTTGGACACCGTGGGCGGCGCGTACGTGTTCGGGCTTTCCCAAATCCGCCACACACTGTTTGCCCATACAAGACGTTAACCACTTTTCTTTCTCATTCACAGGGACGACTGGCGCGACGCGCGGAAGGTTTTGAAAAAGAACGGCGAGTTCATCTCCGTCGCGAACTTCGCGCCGGACACCGCGGCGAACACGGAGAGCGTGTTCAAGAACTACCTGCTGACGAGTGACGGCCAAAACCTCGCCGACCTCGTGGGGATGGTGGTTGCCAAACAACTCGTCGTGGAAATCGACGGAGTGGTGCCTTTCACCGACGTATGCGCGGCGCTCACCAAATCCCTAACCGGAACGAACGCGGGGAAAATCGTCGTGCAAGTCGGGGCGTAACGACGACGTGACGAGTATGATGAGTACGCGAAGTATGAGGTTTTTACGTCTGTATCAGGGTTGTTGCGTGTGAGGGTTACACGTCGTCGGCGAAAGTGCCGCAGATCCAACCGGATTGCGTCCCCTTCCGCGAGTATTTACCCCGGTCGTTACGCAGTGGGGGGGGTCCCACGAAATCGTGGGGCCGAGACACGGGAAACATCAGGAGTCAGGTGGGGCTTTTCCATGTTATTTTCAATCGATTTAGGAGACATCATCCGTCTGTCTACGCAAACGACGACGCGCGCCAGTCGGCGCGGCGCCAAGGTTGTTTTTTTTCTTTTCCAGGACCGCCTGCGGAGGTACCGTCAACCCCTTTCGCGTCCGTCGTCCCATCGACGCCACCACCACCCCACTCCAGCACCGGGTCGATGTACTTCACCGACCGCGCACCGGTCAGTAACTTTGCGCACACGATTACGAAGCTGTTCGAGTTGAACAACACCGAACTTAACAGCCGCAGGTACTGCACGCGGTAAAACTCGCCCAGTTTTTCGTGCGCGCACTGTTTTTTCATCACCGCCGCGTGTTTTCTCATGTTTTGTAAACTCGGCGTGCCTAATTGCCCTGCCCAGACATTCGCTATCCAGCTAGCCTGCGTCTCTGCGACCTGGAAGTGCGACCCGAAGGGCAGGACGAACAGGACGAACGCCAGCCTCGGGTTCTTGGTGCTCAAGCACTGGAAGTACAAGCCGGGGGCTTGGTGCGGGGAAAGGGAGGGGGATTGTTTTTTGGAGGCGCGGTCAGAAGATTCTTTTCCCTCCTCCCCGTGTTCCCGTAAGAACCCCGTTTCCCGCGTAAACCCGGTGGCGAAAATCAGGACGTCGAATTCCGCGGAAGTGCCGTCCGTGAAGGTCACGGTGTCTTTACTAACTGACGCGACCGCTGGCTTTATGGCAATCTTCCCAAGCGCGGCCGCCGCGAGCACGTCGCCGCTGTCGGTGGCGCCCGGCGTGCAGTGCAGGTTTTTCAGCGCCGGTACTTTCACGGAGTACAGGGCAAGTAAAAGACCGAACAAGGTGGGCATGCGCTGCGTGCACGATAGCAGATACGAACCCACCCCACCCGCAAGCCCTCGGCGCATCACCCACCGGTGCGTCCGAACCGCGATCACGGTTCGCGCAGCGGCGACGCAAACGTCTGAGATAAATAAAAGAAAGTGTCAATCTTGTGTCGGCGAACAGTCTTGGGATTTGGGAAATGCAATACGTACCTTGCGCGACGTCCGCGCCGCTCGCGCTTCCCAGCCCCACGACGCAAACTTTTTTGCCCAAAAAAGACGTGCAGTCTAAATACTCGCTGGTGTGTAAAGTTTGGCCGGTGAAGGAGCTCAAGCCGGGAATCTCGGACTCACCAGGTACGGAAGGCTTTGACAACTGACCGGTACACACGGCGACGGCGTCGAAAACGCGCGCGGTTGTTTTCGACGTGGACGCTCTGTTTCTCGATTTTACGTCGTGTTCCCCGAGGACATCTCGCGTTGCGTCGAAAACGCGCGCGGTTGTTTTCGACGTGGACGCTCTGTTTCTCGATTTTACGTCGTGTTCCCCGAGGACATCTCGCGTTGTGACTTCAAACCCGCCGCCATCAGCTGTTTCCTTGATCGTGACGACTTCTTTGAGTAACCGAACACAGTTCCTTAATCCAGGTACCGCATCCAAAGTATCACGGAGGTACGTTTGTGTTTTTTTGTGCCCCAAATACAACGGCCACTCGTCCTTCGGCCGCAGCCCGGCGAACCTGTTGTGGTCTTTGGTTAGGTTTTGCGTGACGTTTTGGAAAACCTTTACGAGTGTGAACGAAAAGTGTCAGTCCCGTGTTGGGCGATGTATGGACAAACAGTCACCAGCGTTAGAGGTAAAACAGGGAGGCTCCTGATTTGGGAAAGCCCCAACACGTACGTACCTTCCCCGGCGCAGAGCCGAACCGCCACAACCCCCCCACGTCGTTTGACTTTTCAAACAAAGTAACCTCGAAGCCTTGTTGCTTCATCTGTTTCAGGGTCGCGATGCCGGCTGCGCCGCCGCCGATGACGGCGACGGTGCGTATTTGTTTGGCGGTTTTGTTTTCCAAAGTCGAGTTTTTGGATAACTCGGTTTCGTCACACGAAGAACACTTCGGTTCGAACCTTGTCACCGGCGCTGGGTGGTCCAGGTCTCTCCACGCCGCGTGTGCGACGGCCAGGGCGCACGGTGTCGCGATGGCGAAGAACGCGCAGAGGCAAAGGACGCACGCCACGAGAATGCGCGCGACGTACGGCAAGGTGACGAGCACGAAAGCAGTCGGGCTGGCTATGAGCGCAACGCGTACGCCCATGCGACACACCCACACGAAGACGTCGTCCAAGCGACTCGCGTGCGTCGTGCCACTTTGGGAACGCGCCGGGGCAGGTGCCATGGCGAAGTGGCGAGTAGTGCGTGCGCGCAGCGAAAGCACCACGTCGCGCGTCATCTCGGCCTGCACCACCAGCGTGACCGGCGTGCGACGGAAGTGCGTGACATCTCGGTGTGTGGGGGGCGAACACGTAAACAAAGAAAGAAGCGACGACCAAGGGTCGAAACGCTTGACGTCGAGCCTCGGCCGAACCTTGGAGTTCGGGCGATGCTTGGTGCTTCCGAGAAACAAACAAATCACGTCACACGCGCGTCGCGCACGTCGCACGTCCACACGTTTCTATCTTGAAATCTCGGAGGAACGAGGAAACGAGGAGTTTTCTGGGAACGTGTGATAACAAGACGGTTTTTCTTTTGTTTTATGCACAACACCAACACGGCTGAAGGGGAGTTCAGGACGCTGCTCGAAGACCGTTGACGTAGGCGAGGTGACAGTGTCGAGAACAACAAAAACGAGACTTGACGCGGATGGGATTCGCATCGCCAACAATCCTCAAGTCTCGTTCGGGTTAGTTTCGGCGTTATCGCCTCCTCTCACGTCAACGGTCGTTAACCAGAATCGTGGGCTCCCCCGACTAGTTCCTTCCGATTTCGGAAGCTTCTCTCCACAAAAAGTGGACGCTGATGTGCTGCTGAAAATGAACTTGCCCCCTCTTCTTCCTTTTTGGGGTGTAGGATACCTAGGACGGGGTAAGTCCACCTCTTTTCAACACATCAGTTTTCTTGTTTTGTGAAAGAGAAACTTCCAACCTTTTTCCTTTTTCGTCGTCGTCGCGCGCCCGCGCTCACGCCGCCGTTCCGCCCGTTCCGTTCGCCCGCCCTTTCCCCTTCCCCTTCCCCTTGTCGCCTCGGAGTACTCCGTCGCCGTTCATGTCAGCCGACGAAGATGAAGGTGTGGGGTGCGGCGCGACGGGAACTCCTTTTTGGGAGTCACCTTTTGAGTCCTTTGAGTCCGTGGAGTCCTCCGAGTCTGCGGATTCCACACTCGACGCGTTGCGCAGAAAAGAGGCGCAGGCGTCGCGCGCCGCCGACACGTCCCCGCCGCAGTCGGTGACAAGCAAACACCCTTCCCCGAACTGCGTTGCGTTTTCAGCGAGGATGTCCGCGTGCGCAAAGTTCAGCCCTCGAAGCGCGTCGCACACCTTTGGGGTCCACGTGTCAAGAAAGTGTCGCGCGCGTTGCGCCAGCATTTTACTCGTCGCCTCCACCTGCGCTTTTCTTTTCCCGAAATCAACCTCCGCTTTGTCAATCGCGAAGGCGGTGGCGTCCGTGTCTTTGTGCGCGTCGTCCAGGCTGTTTAACCTCGCAAGACGGTGCTCCGGAGCTTTCATCTGGTTGAACGCCTTTTCGTGCGCCAGCGCGGAGCTGTTTTGCGTTTTTAGGGCGGTATTGAGGAGAGGTAGGGTAAGGGGAAGTCAGTCGGTCGGATTCCGAAAAGTTCCTTTAAAAAAAGAGTTTCCGAAAAAAAGAAACGAAAAGCAGCTACTCACGGCGCGTGCCTTTGAAGCTTTACTTGGTGCGCTTTTTCCAAGTCCCTGGCGAGCTTTTTCATGTTATCCAGCAAACGACCGTACACGCGTTCCCGCGCTACCGCGGTGGCGACGTACGCGTCTCCCAGCTTGCGCGAAAGCCGGTCGACGTCAAGCACGCGACGCGCGCTTTCGTTTGAGGTTCCGATTTCGGGAGGCGCTTCGGTTTCTTCTTCTGCTTGTTCGCCAGTTTCTTTTCCGTCGTCGTCGTCGCTTCCCGTGGTTTCCATAAGCACCCCAATCGTGTCAAGCGCGTTGCCGTTGGTTTGTTCAAGAAGACACGCCCCCAGGCTGTCCATGCGTTCGCTCATTGCGACCAGCCGCACCCCGAACGCGTGTTCCTTCTTGCTCGCCTGCATGGCGTCGTGGAAGTGCGTCACGCACGCGTCTCGCGCGCCTTTCGCGAGGTCACGAAGCGCCTCGGAAGCAGTCATGAGTTGCAGCAGCTCGGGGTCGTGGCCGTAAAGTTGGTGCAGACTGTTCGCGTCGCGTCGCGTCAACACGGGCGTCGTGGGGTGTGCGGTGACGGCTCCCCCGCACGGGGGGGTCATCGGCGACGAGGACTTGTTTCCCATGACGCGTGGGTCGAGAGGTGTCGCGCGGAAGAGTGACGCGCGGCGGTCGAGGAGAAGGCAAACAAGCTCGCCCGAAGAGACGCCGCGTGAGCTCCTCTCGCGCCTTCCGAGGATCAGCCTCGTCAGCACTATTTCTTTTTGGCGCGACACGTGAAAAAAAGGTGACATCGCAACCGCGTCGTTCATTGACTCACGCGCTCTCACCGCCCGCCGACTTCCGCGGACTGAGTTCTTCGGACAGTTCATCACCACCAATGCCCCCTCGCGATGAAGCCTCCACGCAACCGGCTTCCGCGACCCTGACGCTTCCAGGTAAGGGTCCCTGATTCGGATTCGGACCCGGATGCGTTGACAAGCATTGACAAGCATTGTTTTTTTTCGTGCACGAAGGGAGCATTGACTCACGCCCTCCCTCCCACCCACACACCCCTCACCATCCCCAGACGGCCGCGTTTTGCAGTTACCCGTGCTCGTGGATTCCGCGAACGCCCTGTTTCTGGACGTCCGGAAGATGTACAACGAACACCAAGTCTGTACGTTCGACCCGGGGTTCAACAGCACGGCGTCGTGTGCTTCGAGCATCACGTACATCGACGGTGAGTGTATTTCCCAGTCACCGCGTTCCGCACGCCTCTGCGATTGCGCATACAGTACGCGACTGACACTTTCTTTTCAATCGTGCCAGGCGATGCTGGGCGCTTGTTGTACCGCGGGTACCCGATCGAGCAAATCGCGAAAAACGGCGACATGATGGACGTGTGGCACTTGCTTTTGCGCGGGTGGTTGCCCACGAAAACCGAGCGCGACCAATTCAAGCAAGACGCCAGGAAACACCGCATGGTGCACAGCAACGTGATCAAGTTCTACAGCGGGTTCAACCACGACGCGCACCCGATGGCGATCATGGTACGTCATTGCACTGTGTGACTGACCAGTCATTGATATTCGTCACGTGACTGTATGCATGTATGTAGCACTGCTCGCGCGTAGGGCACTACCCTCACTACCTCACTCCCGCGACTTCGAACCGAGGACCTCCAAAACAATAGTGACAGGTATCAACCACCCGCACTTTCTTACCAACTTCTACTACCTCTTACACCTCTTACCACCTCTTACCACTGAATACCCGTACCCGCAGGTCAGCGTGGTCGGCGCGCTTTCCGCGTTTTACGACAAAGAGCACGGCGTGGAGTACTCGGATCCGTCCCAACGCGACCTGGCGGGTTTACGAGTGGTGGGCAAGATGACCACGCTTGCCGCGATGGTACGTAGTGGGCCTTTCCCAAATCCAAATACTGTTTTACCGAAGCTGGTGACTGTTTTTCCATACATCGCCCATTACATGACTGACACTTTCTTTTATTTATCGCAAGGCGTACAAAACCGCGATCGGCCAGCCGATCGTGTACCCGCGGGACGACTTGAACTTGGCAGGTACGTATTGCATTTTCCAAATCCCAACACTGTTTGCGGTTTGCCCGTACATTACTGACACTTTTGTTTTACAATAACAGAGAATTTCATGTACATGCTCTTCGCGCTCCCAACTAGGAAATACGAACTCGACCCGGTGGCGTGTCGTTGTTTGGAGGTGATTTTAATGCTGCACGCGGACCACGAGCAGAACGCGAGCACCAGCACGGTGCGGATCGCGGGGTCGTCCAAAGCCAATCCGTTCGCCTGTGTCGCCGCTGGGATCGCGAGCCTGTGGGGCCCGGCGCATGGAGGCGCCAACGAAGCCGTGTTGCTGGTACGTATTGCGCGTTTCCCAAATCCCGACACTGTTCGGCCCGATTACTTCGACTGTTTACTCATACACATGGCCCGAAAGACTGACCCTTTTCTTTCCCAACCGCAGATGCTTTCCGAAATCGGCACCGTGGAGAACATCCCGGCGTTCGTGGCGCGCGCGAAGGATCGAACGGATGATTTCCGCCTAATGGGTTTTGGCCACCGGCTGTACAAAACCATGGACCCGAGAGCAGTGCTGATGAGGGATATGTGTCACCAGCTGCTGAAACACTTAAATTTAAACGACCCGCTTTTGGAGTTAGCCATGGAGCTGGAGAAAATCGCGACGAGCGACGAGTACTTCACTTCGCGAAAGGTACGGCCTTGGGGCTTTCCCAAATCCTGACACACTCTTCGCCCGTACAAGACTGACACTTTTCTTTTCCAACAGTTGTATCCGAACGTCGACTTTTACTCAGGGATTTGTTTCCGCGCGCTGGGGATCCCGCAGAACATGTTCACGGTGGTGTTCGCGGTGGCCAGGTCCGTGGGGTGGATCAGCCAGTGGTGCGAGATGGCGGGCGAAGTCCCGGCGCGTATTTCGCGGCCGAGGCAGATGTACGTCGGCGAAGGGGAACGCGAGTTCGTGCCGGTGGGGCGAAGAGATGTTGGGGATGATGATTATCGGGACGGTATTGGGTATGACAACGGGGACACATACAACACTGGGGATGATACCGCGGAGACCATCGAGGATACCGGGGATGCCATTCCCCACTACTCCGCAGTGGAGAGTCTTGGCAAACGGCTGTTGGACGTGCACGTCGTGATGCCGCTTTCGTAGTCTAAATTATTTATCTGAATTCAAACTTTCGTTTTGCGTTAGTTACGCGTAACAACAACAACTTTGACTCGTTGTCTTGTCTTTCGGTGGAGGTTTACGGACGTGCAGAAATCTGGTTTGCATTTCAAGTCAACAAAACTCTCTCGTCTCTGGTGCCGTCACCCCGGCTCAGAACCCGCGCAGTCTCGCGATATGCATGGCGTACTTCTCGTCGAAAACGCACTCCGCGGCGTTGATCAAAAGTGGACTAGCAGGGTGGCCGCGTAGATGCTGATGTTCATACATGTGCCTCCCACACACTCGCTGGCCGTCCAAAAGCAAAATCACAAGCAGAGTGTCGCCGGTGCATTGTTGCCGCGCGTACGTCGCTGAAAACTCCAGCTGACCACTGAAATACGCCCCGGCACCGTTACTGCGTCTACACGTAGGGCAAAAGCCTGCGAGAATAATCTTCTCAGCGTTCCCCGCGCTCGTGCCGTGGTACCCTAAAAGTACGCGCGGGTCAGACGCTGAGGCGCCGTGCTTTTTTGCGAGCTCCAGGAATTTGCGCAACAGCGCACACTGGAGGTCCCACAAGTTGTCACGGACCACGAGCGTAGGCGGCAACTGCCCTCGCCTCTCGTGGTGCTTGTTGCCTTCCTCCAAGAAATGACTCACTTGGCGGAAGTACACATCTTTGATGGAAGCCATCAGCGCCAGAAGAGCCCGGTCAGCACCTTTTTTGACATTTTTGCCGTTGTGCGTCAAGGTCGCCGAGGTCAGTGCCAAAAGCGCGCGACGCGCAGCTTTTGCTCTTTTTCTTTTCTCATTTCTTTTTTGCTTTTTCTTTTCGATGGATGTCACTGGGCCGATGTCCGTGCGCTGTGTGTCGTCGTGTGCTTCGTGTGCTGTCATGCATGAACAGGTGACAAACACTTTGAGGCACCACCTTGTGCACTCAGTCACGACGGTCGCGTACTTCTGAACGTGTAACGCGCGAGCTGCTTTGCTAAGCATCAACAGTACAGAGGCGAATAGCCAAAGGAACTCTAACAGGACGGCCAACTTCGCACCGTCCCACCGCGAGTGTTGGGCTTTTGTCCGGAGCCACGGACGATCCCAAAGTTCCTAAAGTTCCCTCTTTAAACAGTTGCGAAACGCAGTCGACGGCTCGCCGTTCTGCTTTTCCATGGGATTATCGCCGTTGGTTGCGCGTGGCGACAGTGGCGGCGTGCTGGAGTCGAAGCAACAAATATTTTCTTTTCTAGCCTCTTCTTCTTGGACCGCACAACCGTGCCGCCGACGGAACAACGACAATGATTTCGATTTGTTCTCTTGTCTTTCTAGGCGATAACTTCGAACACGCATCGCACGACCACGGACGGCATTCAGTGGAAACTTACATCCGTAAACGGTAAATGGTCGTAGCAGTCGCACGAACCGTGACGGCGCTGCGTGTAAAAGTCTCTGGTTTGAATTTCAAGTCACCAAAACTCTCTCTCGTCTCTGGTTCCGTCACCCCGGCTCAGAACCCGCGCAGCCGCGCGAGAGGCATGACGTACCTCTCGTCAAAAATGCACTGCTCGACGCTGATCACGGGTTTCGTTTCGCTAGCAGTGCGTAGATCTCGTTGTCCAAAAATGGTTCCATCCCTGTTACCGTCCAAAAGTAACACCACAAGCAGAATGTCGCCGGGGCCTTCCGGTTTCGAAGTGGGTCGATGCGACATTTTGTTCGCTACTTCGTGGTGGTCTCGCGCGTAATTCGCTGAATACTCCAGCTGGCCACTGAAAAACGCCCCGGAAAAGCCAGAGTGTCTACATCTAGGGCTAAAGCCTTGGCACATAATCTTCTTAGCGTTCTTCGCGCTCGTGCCGTGGTACCCGAAAAGCACGCGCGGGTCAGACGCTGAGGCGCCGTGCTTCTTGGCGAGCTCTAGGAATTTGCGCAACTGCGCACACTGGAGGTCCCACAAGTTGTCACGGACTACGAACGTGGGCGGCTTCTTGCCTAGTTTCTTGTGGTGCTTGTTGCCTTCCTCCAAGAAGTGACTCACTTGGGGAAAGTACAAATTTCTGATGGAATCCATCAGCGCCAGAAGGGCGCATTCAGCAGTTTTTATGTCGTTTGAGCCGTTGTGCATCAAGGTCACCGAGGTCACCGAGGTCACCGCTCTGGACTTGATGAACTTCTTGACCTGTTGTTGAGGCGCGCGGTGGGATAACGTCAGCGTGTTTCAAGTGGAAAAAAATCGTTCTCTAGATCGCCATTACGATCACGAACGCGTCGGTGCGGTGGATGGAGACGACGTGGGGAGGTTGTGACGCGTCGGGAGCGGTGCGACGGCAGAATATCGCAGATCACGACTTCGTCAAGCCCGTCAGGAAACGTACCTCTTCGCGGATGAAATCTTTGCGATCCGATAAGCTGATCTCTAGATCCACCTCGAGTTGCGTTTGGATGTTCTTCATCGTGATTTTACCTAAATCTGCGTTCCTCAAAATCTGGCGAAGGCGCGTGGTAACAACGCGGTTAATCTCCTTGCCCGGCTTGAGCTTCTTTTTTACAGGGTACGTGTTGGGCGGGACTATGAGAACCCCGCGTCTCATTCCAACAGGGCTCACCTGCACGGGTTTAGGGTTAGGCACATTGAGGTCGAGGTCAACCTGGTAATCTCCAGGCGAGGATTTCTTAGGGCCGATGGATGTCACGGGGCCGATGTTAACGAGGCGCGTCTGCGTTTTGTGTCCCTCCAAGATACGTGTTTCGATAGCGGGGGAATACTTGATCCACTGTACGTCGCCGCACCAGTATACGCCTGGAGACGTGGGGGTCAAGTGCGATGGCGGTTGATGCATCGGCGTGACTCGAGGAGACCGTGCGCGACGAAGCGACGGTCCTCGACGAGGTGCCCGGGGTTGTGCAGAAAAAGCAACAACTCCCTTGTTTTCTTTTCCCCAGTCCTTCTTGGACCGCACAACCGTGCCGCCGACAGAACGACGACTGTGATTTCGACATGTTGTTTGTTTTACTAGGCGTTAACTTCGAACACACACCGCACGACGGAAGGTATTCGGTGGAAACTTACATCCGTAAACGGTAAATGGTCGTAGCAGTCGCACGAACCGTGACGGCGCTGCGTGTAAAAGTCTCTGGTTTGAATTTCAAGTCACCAAAACTCTCTCTCGTCTCTGGTGCCGTCACCCCGGCTCAGAACCCGCGCAATCGCGCGAGAGGCACGACGTACTTCTCGTCGAAAACGCACTCCGCGACGTTGATCAAATGTGGTCTATCAGGGTGGCCGCGTAGATGCTGATGTTCATACATGTGCCTCCCACACATTTGCTGGCCGTCCAAAAGCAAAATCACAAGCAGAATGTCCCCGGGGCATCGGCCTCGTTCCCGCGCGAAACCCGCTGAATGCTCCAGCATGCCACTAAAAAACGCCCCGGCACCTTGACAACGTCTACACGCAGGGCCAAATCCTTCGAGAATAATCTTCTCAGCGTTCCCCGCGCTCGTGCCGTGATACCCGAAAAGCCCGCGCGGGTCAGACTCCGAGGCGCCGTGCTTTTCGGCGAGCTCCAGGAATTTGCGCAACTGCGCACACTGCAGGTCCCACATGTTTTTCCGGACTACGAGCGTCGTCTTCCCTCTTTTTGAGTGCTTGTTGCCTTCCTCCAAGAAGTGATACACGTGGAGGAAGTACACATCTTTGATGGAATCCATCAGCGCCAGAAGCTTGTAGTCTCCAGGCGAGGATCTCTTGAGGCCGATGGATGTCAACGGGCCGATGTTGACGAGGCCCGTGCGCTGTGTTTCGTGTGCTTCGTGTGCTATCAGGCATGAGCAGATGTTAAACATGGGTTTCAGGCACCACCTTATGCACCCAGCCACGACGGTCGCGAACTTCTCAACGAGTACCGCGCGAGCTGCTTTGCTGAGCATCAACAGCTCCAGAAGCTCAGAGGCGATTAGCCAAAGCAACGCTAACAGGACGGCCAAGTACGCACCGTCCTTATGCGAGTGTTGGGCTTTTTTCCGGAGCCAGTGACGATCCCGAAATGCCTTAAGTCCCCCTTTCAAACAGTTGCAAAGCGAGGTCGACGGGTCGCCGTTCTGCTTTTCCATGGGAGTATCGCCGCTGTGCGCGCGCGGCGACAGTGGCGGCGTGTTGGGGAGAAACAACGACTCACAGAAGAAAAGCAGTCCTCTGCTTGGACCGCCCAACAAGGTTCTCTTTTCTGGGAAGAGCAGAAAAGAAGAGAAGAAGAAAAACGACGACAGCCTGGACCTCGGTTGGGACGACCACAACAACGCGCGCGTGTCCCACGTGTCGTGCCTTCGAAAGGTCCATCACCCTCCCGTTGCCTTCGACATGACACGCTCCGCGGATGTCGAGTCCTCTTCCCGAGTGGTCACGTTCAACGAAGGTGTGGTCACGGCGGCACAAGCGTCGTCGGGCGCGGCCACGAGTTTACGGACCACGACGTCAACGTCACCCAACGGGGGGTGCACCGGGAACACGTGCTCGCTGTGGTCCTTGAACACAGTCGCGGCGGCGATGCACGGGGTTTGGTTTGTCGTGTTCGTGCTTCTCTGGGCGCTCGTTACGAACGAAGACGGCACAAAGCGCGACATAGAGTACCCTCTGTGGTACTCCGCCGCGACCTTCGGGGTTTTGCCTGACCCACCGCAAACGCAAACAACCCCCCCCGGATTACCCCTGGGTCTATTCGACACCACGGTTGGTACCACGTCTCCCTACCCACAATGCGACGCCCCGAAAGGTGCTTCAGTAGGCGCTTTCCCCGTGTCTCCCGCGTTTCGCGACTCCGGCGTCACCCTGTCCCTGCACTGGCTCGTCGTGAGGTACGGAACTTTCCCACCCAACACGTTCCGCCTTCGCGATTGCCCATACAACACTGACACTTTCTTTTTTATCGGGCCAGTTTCTTCGCGCTGAGTTTTCTTTTCCAAGCAACCGCGGCTTGCGTCGACGCCATCGCGTTGAAACGATGCAACGCGAAACGAATCATGCGCATGGGCGACGACGACGAGATGGAGTTTGAAAAAGATGCGGTCGCAGGTGAGTCACTTGCAGACACCAGTGGAACCATCAGTTCCTGGTTCCGGTTCGTCGAGTACGGTTTCAGCGCGAGCGTGATGGTCGTCGCCATCGCGTTACAAGTCGGTCTCTTCGACGCTTGGCTTTTGTTTGCGCTGGCGCTACTAACCTGGTTTACCATGATGCTCGGTTTAATAGCCGAGCGAGTGCTGGCGTTGGAGGAACACTTGTTTGCGATACGAACCAGAACCGCGAGCGTACGCAACGACGCGATGACTGAAACAACAAAGCGGCTATCGAGCGCGTTGCTTGTGCTCCGCTGGACCGCCCACCTAAGCGCCTGGGTAACGATGAGCTTTGTTTTCGTCGTCCTACTGTTTCACTTCGTAAACTCGCAAAACGCGTGCGAGTGGGCGGACAGCGAAGAGGTTGGCAACACGCAGGACGACAACAAGGCGCCGAAGTTCGTGTATGCCATCGTGTTCTGCGAGCTCGTTTTGTTCGCTGGTAAGTATTGGGCCTTTCACCAAATCCCGGATGACTGTTTGCTTATATAAGACTGACACTTTTCTTTTACAATCACAGGGTTCGGCCTGACGCAGCTCGCGCAGTTTCTGGCGTTTGACAAAAACGTACTCGGGCGTTTTCGGTGCGGAAAGAAATGCGGCTTTCAGACGAAAAATCCCGACGACGCGTCAGCAGGTCTCACTGAAACCACGCAAGACGACATCACAAAACGCGTTCGTCAAAAACAATTCGTGGAGGGCGCGTATATCGTCCAGTCGCTGCTTTCGAAAACCGCGCTCGGGTGGCTGGTGTACGGCGGGAACTTCGCGGAGTAGGGTGGGGTCGTTTGATTTCTTTTTAGAGACTTACGGACTTAAACATGACTTAGAAACTTACGGAGTTAAACGTGGTGTTTGGGGTTTGGTGGATGCTGGACATAGGTGCGTGTTGACCACATGATGCCTAAGCGAACGAGTTAACGCGATCAAACAGGCGGTATTTGGAGTTAACGCGCGCTCGTTTTTGTGGAGAATACCTGACTTTGTTATTCTCCACAAAAATGAGGGAACGTACTCCAAATACCGTCTTGCTGATCGCGTTAAATCATAAGCTAAAGCCTCATGTGCTCCATGCATTCTCTGTCCAGCATACACCTCGCTTGATGTCGACTCCCACAGCCGCTGGGAAATTGGTTTCGAACAGAGCGACGGCGCGCGCGTTCCGCGGATTCGGATAAAGATACGAATGAGAAGGAAGAAAAGAAGGCCGCGAAGAACCAGCTCATGTTTGTAGCCCACCTTGTGTCCTACAAGGTTCGGAAGTTGAACATGAGCTGGTTCTCGGGAAAGTTCTTTTCTTCGCGGTTCTTTCGTAACTTTAACCGAATCGCTCCATCGCGGCGCCCCGGTCCAAACTATTTCCCCGCCTCGATAGGGGTCGACCTCAAGCGAGTAGTCTCACGGAAGGTCGTTTGGCAAAATCCGTATGGGCTTTTAGTCATCGTCGTTTAGTCACCACCTTCTACCGGGGAAATTCTTTTGTGATCGTTGCGGCACGCACTTGGGGTTATTCGGCTAAAGCTGCGAACGAGAGGGGCATACGTACCCTCCGCACGACCTCGTGTCCCACTCCCGTACCTCGGAGGACGAACCGTCGGCGACGGCGGCGCCGTTTGCGAAACCGTTTGCGAAACGCGCCGAGTTCTTTGTGCGCACGCACAAATCACGTTTCGGGTTTCTTGAAGGTCCGGCGAATTTGACGTTCGGGCCGCGATGTGAATTCGGCGAACGGTTACCCAAGAAGAAGGAGGTCGAATTCAAGAAGGGTAAGCACGAATTACCCTCCTTGAGAATTCGGAGTTCCCTTTCTTGATTTGGTTGTTCGCCCGCTTCGCGTCTGGGCCCGAACGTCGCGTTTCGCGCCGTGGCGAAGGAAACAAGAAGGGCGACGTGGTTTCGGCCCTCGGGTCGAAGGTTTCACAAACGGACGCGCAAACGCGCCGGTTTCGACCACCGTGTGTCACACGAGGTATGGAGGAGTAGCACACGAACTCGGTCGCTGTCGTACTTTTCCCTCTCGTCCGCGATGATACCAAAATCGCCAACGCGCGTCCGAACGAATTTCCCGGCGAGCCGGTACCTTTTAAGAATTTTAAAGAAGATGGCCTCGTGTGTTTGTGTCTGTGTCTTGTGTCTGGAACGAACTTTTTGTGGAAACTACAGACTACTACTTACGTAAGTACTACATCCTACTTCCCTCCACGACTCCACCGCCGCCGCATAACCCGCCGCCGCGGCCGTCCATGCCACCGCGGCGAGCCAGGGCCACCCGTTTATCCCGTCGTCCCCGACGGCTTGCGAAAACGCCGCGTTCCACACGAACCCGGCGATGAACGCGCCAACCTTTTCTTCGTCAACCGCGAGCTCGCGTAGTAGTCGGCGCTTGCGCTTGGCGGCTATCTTGTCCCTAGATGACGTATCCCCAACTCTGTCCCCAGGTGCTCTGTCCCCAGATGCTCTGTCCCCAGATTCATCCCCGATTGATTCCTCCCCAACTCGTCTGACCCCGGATGATGTTTCCCCAACCCTGCCGTCCCTGGATGATCCATCCCCAACTCCTTCCCCAGATGCATCCCCATCCAGGATAAAGCCGTCCCCGGATTCATCCGACTCCCGCTGCGTGTGCGCGTACGTCGCCGCATATACCGTCACCGTGGACAGCACCGTCGCGTAAAGCACCGCACTGGGCAACCCTCTTCGCACGCCCACCGCGGATGACACCGACAGCCACGAACTTTGCGCCGCCGCGTTCAGGGCGACCCCCGCGGTGAACGCGAACGCGCCGGCGAGCATGGCGGACGCGTGTTTCGCCACGGCGACACCGTGGTTTAGTTTCGAGCGGACTGATGCGGAAGATGCTGCATTTTGCGTGGCGTTTGCGTTTGGACTGTTTGCGTGTGAGGACAGCGCACTTCTCGTTTCGGCTTCCGAGTGTAGCAAGGGCTGGACGGTATTCGTCACCTCTGCTACGTCGTCTTTAAACTCCTTCGCCCACACGTCATCTTTGAACTCCGTCCCCGCGGCTCGCACGGCGAGAAACGCGAATCGACACCCCACCGCCAGCAACGCGACTCCCCACCCCACGACTTGTGAAACCAAACCACTCCCTTGGTTTCTCAACCCGAAGAGCGTATCCGCGCCTCGCCGCGCCGCGCCGACCCACGCAACCTGTGATTGTAAAAGAAAAGTGGTTAACGTCTTGTATATCGCAATGTATGGACAATAGTCACCAGCGTTAGAGATAAAACAGTGGCCGTTGGATTTGGGAAACGCCCAAGGCCGTACCGCTAATATCCACTCGCAAGTCAGCCGCACGCCTTCTTTCGTGACCGCCGCGATTTCGTTTTCCATAGTGATTCGCTCCACGTCCTCGGCGCAAATGGCGTCGCCTCTATGTGCCATGTTTTCCTCAGTGGTCACCTTCAGAACCGTGCCTAGCGGTCCGAAACCGCGCGCGCCTGCGTTTGCCACTAACGCAAACAAAAGCGAAAGCACCAAAACGCTTCCCGAGTCTTCCGCTAACGTCGCGCAAGGCGCTGAGATTGTAAAAAAGAAATGTCAGTCTCGTATGGGCAATCAGGGAGGCGGAATATGGTAAATGGGAAATACTTACCTGACCCGAGCAGCGCCACCGCCCACGCCCACATCGCGACGTAGGTACACGCGCCTGCGAGGCGTCTGTGAGTGAAGGCGACGAACCTTCGGGAGAACAAAGGTGTTGTCCGTCTGTTTTCGATACGCCTTTCCTCATCCTCCAGCCTTAATCGTTTTCCCACGCTCCACCGGACTGTCGCGACGCACACCGACGAGACCCACACCGTGTACACCCACGTCCACACAAGCTGCAGGCCGTGAAACTGTCTGGTCATCAACACGTCTATGGTGGTCCTTGTCGGGCCGCCCACTACGCGCATCACCACGCGGTTCCACGCCAAGATGGCGAGGTAGTCCAAAACGCTGCCCAGATGTTTGGTAGTCTCGTGAAACACGATTTTGCTCAACTCGCGAGTCACGATTGGCGCCACGGGAACGACATCGTACGACTCAAAAGACTGCACTGTGTCATCCGGAAGCGGCTCGAGAATACCCGACTCGAGCACCTCGTACTCGTCGCGGTGAGACATGACCGCCCGGCGGCGAGGTGCGTCGCCGAGTGAGTCGAGATTGCAACACGTGGCGCTAACAACGATTTGAGGGAGTTCGTAAATTATTCGATACCACCTCGAAAAAGAAGGCACTTCACGAACCACGACCCGTCCCCGCTGGGTTCAGACCTTCTTGGCGCGTTGCGTTGACGCGCCGAGGCGGAGCCGTATCGTGCCCCGGACACCCGTGCGAGACGTGTGCGTTCATTCCACGTAGTTGCTGGACGTACGTTTGCGTTGGACTTACGGTTGTCTCTCTCCTTTGATTCGCGTCCAGATTTTAAAAATCTAATCGCAGCTTCCCAGAAGAAAGAAGATGGCCGCCCTGTCCATGCACGCCGACCCCCCCCCCATGACCGCGGAGGAGCAGCACCTTTCCGTTCTTTTACGTGAAACCACCGCGTGCGATGCGAACCGCATCGCGGCCGCGGAGATGCAAATCGCAAACGCGTCGGACCAACCCGGGTTCGCGCTGGCGTTGCTGGCGTGCGTGTCAAGGGCTCCAAAAAGTTCCGCAGACAGCGGCGCCGCTGATGATGTCAGCGTCCCCGCGGCGGCGGCGTTGCACAACTTTGTTCGCGCGCGGTGGCCGCACAGGTTGGTTCACGGCGAGCGGGAACCCATACGCGCGGCGATTCTGCGCTCCCTGTTAGTCGCCCCAACAAGCGGGCCGGTAACGCGGCTACTAGCGGAAACATTCAGGATCGTAATCACCGCGGACGTCACGAAGCAAAAGTGCTGGCCCGACTTGTTACCCGCGCTTTGCGCCGCGATGCGGGAGTCAGATTTAATGCTTGGCAAGGAACAATCCCCGGTTCGCACTGCGAACGCGCTAGTCGCAGTGCACACCCTGCTGAAGCCGTACAAGTACTTCCAGAACCCAACGCTTGCGAAGGTACGTGTGTGCCACGGCTTTCCCAAATCCCGGCCTCCCGTACGTTCCCAATCAAGACTGACACTTTGTTTTACCAATCGTAAGGAAGCGGCGCCGCCCGAGTTGGAAGCCATCGTGAAAGCGCTTCTGGAGCCGTTGCTCGGGATGCTCGGCGTGTTAGCCAGCGGCACGTTAGCCGCGGCCGCGGCGGAGGCGGGTGGTACGGCGACTGGTGGTGTGGCTGGTGGTGTGGCTGGTGACATGACAACCGCGCAAAACGGCGTCCCCACCCCCCCGGTGAAAGACGAAAAGAAACAAGCCGAGAACGACGCGCTGTTACACACGCTCCTGAAGTGTTTCCACCACACGATCGCGGTACGTGTCGGGGCTTTCCCGAATCCCTCCCACTGTTTTACCTCTAACGCGCCTGTGACTGTTCAGACCGATGGCCGGTGACTGTTGACCAGGCCATCGTCCAATACACGCCCAACACGGGACTGACACCTTTCTTTCACAATCGCAAGGCGTACATGCCGCACGCGCTGGTCCCGTCGTTGCGGCACTGGCTCGAAGTTTTAGTGAAGCTGTTGGAGCGGTCGCCGAGTTTTTTCAACGCTACACCCGGACAGACGAAGACGACGACGCCGCGGCGCAAAGCCGCGAAACGCGCGATTCAGTGTTTGATTTCCCTGGTCACCAGACACCGACGGCACGTGGATAAAGCGCTGCCCACGCTGTGCGGGCACGCCACGCACTTAGCGGGGGTTCTTAGCGGCCAGCGGTTGGTCAGTTCTCTTGACGACCCTCCGTGTCCGATCGCGTCGCGAACCGCCGCCGCGTGTTTCGACCTTCTCGCGCGGGTCGCGGAAACCGCGCCTGGGTTCAAGTTGCTGGCCCCGAACTTCGGGCGGTTGTTGGAACAAGCCATCTTTCCCGCCCTGCGAGCCAGCGCGGAGGACGAACACGACTGGGAAACGGACGAGGAGGAGTATCTGCGCCGGAACCTCCCGAACGACTTCGGGGACGATCAACTCACCGTGACTTCAGGGTTCAACGAGGAGCTATACGCGCCTCGGCAAAGCGCGTGTAACTTGCTGGCGCTGCTCGCGGATCGAGGTTCTGGAGGCGGAGCTGGGGCGCTCGATGACAGTACTAGTTCTGGGAAGGACAAGCGGTCGCGAAAAAACAGCAAGGCTGGCGGGAAGGTGAAAAAAAACAAAAACGACACCCCCGGCGACGTCGCGTTGGTTTTCCTGGACCGGTTCCCCCCTCCGGGAGATGGGAACGCGCCCCTGGACGGCACCGGGGCGAGCGCGTATTACGGCGTGCTGCTTGCGTACGGCGCCCTGTCCACGTGGCTGGCGAAACACAAAAACGAAACGTCGTCCACGATCGTGACGCTGGGTACGTATTGCGCGTTTCCCAAATCCCGCCGACTGTTTCAAGCCCCTCTTTGAGTGCACCGCAGTAACATTTACTGGCAACTTTTACAACTACATACATCACAAGTGCACTGTTTGCCCATACAGTACACCGATAGACTCAAGACTGACCCTTTCTTTTATGTATCTCAGCGCGGCGACGCGTTTTTCCCGCGCTTTCGCGAAACGGCGCCGTTTCGGACGTCGCCTCCGCAATGTTACGCGCGAACGCGTGTTGGTGCGTCGGGGAGTTGTGCGTTACGGACCACGTCCCTGCCACGGAAGCGCACGTTGGGTTACTTGACTGTTTAACCTGCCAAACCGGAGTGGAACACCCCGCCCTACGGTCCGCCGCCGCCTCTGCGATCGCCAGCGCGCTGCACAACTCGTGCTGGCCAACGGACTGGACGCCGTTACTCACCGCCGCCGCCGCCGCCGCCGCGCCCGTTGCCGGGGATGCCGACTCCGACACCGACGCGTCGCGTCTTCGAGCCATTCGCCTCATCGCCGTGGCCGCGGAAACCGCGCCGGAACACTGCGGCGCCCCCGCCACCGCCACCGCGCTGGCGGCGGCGTTGGCGAGGTACGTATTTCCCAATCACCACATTCCACCTCCCTGATTGCCCATACTCATACCAGAAGGCACTATTCCCTCTGCCCTGACTGTTTGTCCATACATCGCGATATACAAAACTGACACTTTTTCTTTTACAATCAGGGCCTGCGCGAGCGCCACGCCCTCGCCGCCCAACACGTTCCCGCCGATCGTGGAAACCGCGCTTGAAGCGCTAAACGCGGTGGTGGAAGCGTCTACGGAATGCGTGGAGTCGTACGAAGAGGAGGGCGATGACACGTCGATATCGGTGCCACACCGTAGCCCTAACCACAACCCCCCGCACCAGCACCTCGTGGCGTTGGTTCCGCATTGCTGCGACGCGTTGCGCCGAGCGTGGTTACCAAGCGCGTGGGGTCTTGATGCGTGGCCCGCGTCGTCGGGCGACAGCGGCGACGGCATGGCTGACGACGCGGACGCCGGGGGCAAGCCCGTGCCGTGCGCCATGGGCGACTGCAGCCGATTACTCACAAAAGCCCTGCGGTGGTGCCCCGATTTGCGAAGCACACACCAGATAAACCTGGCCGAGTTGGTCGTGGCGCATGCGGAGTTGCTTGTCGAGTGGGACGCGTTCGCGGAGGAGGAGGATGAATCCGGGCTTTGCGCGATAACCGCGGTCGCCGAGGCGTTCACACGCGGTGTCCTTCCCTCTCACGCGGTTTCCGCGTCACTCAACGCGCACGCCAAGTTCGTCGCCGAGTCCATCGACGGCGCGCCGAACGCGGTGGCGTGCGCCAGGGCGTGCCGCGCGAGCCACGCCATTTTGGGCTTGGCGAGCAAGGTGGCACCGACGAGCGCGGCGACTGTTTCATTGATCGGCGAAGCCGCGACGTCGCGGCTTCGGAGTTTGGAGTCGTGCGACTTGCCGTTGGCGCGGCCGCTCGCGTTGGCGGTAGCGGCGTGCGTCGCGAGGAGCGCGGGAACCGGGAGATTAGACTTCGCGCCGGATACCATCGCGGAGTGGGCACGCGCGGCGAGCCGAGCGCTTGCGCGGGATGACGGCGACTTCGTGCAATCCGAACTGCGCGTCGTCGCCGTCGCCGCCCTGCGCGCGCTCGCGGGCGGCGCGGCGAATGATTCGGAAGCAAGAGCGGGGGTGGTGGAGTGCGCTTTGCGGGCGGTGATTGGTTTGCGGGATATCGACGGCGCGGCCGGGATGGACAAGGCGGACGACGATAGCGGTGATTCCGATGACTCCCATGAAGATGTCTCCGATGATGATGACAACGAAGACGACGAAGACGACGACGAAGATGACGAAAATGGAAACGGAACGGAGGACGACGAGGAAACGGAACAGCAGTTCCTGGCGCGCTACGCCGCCGAGGCGCAGCGGATGGCGCAGACTGAAGTGGAGGACCCGGACGCCGGGGAGGTGGACGACGCGGAGGACGGCGAGGAGATTTCCACGGACGGGGTGCAGATGGGCCCGCCTGGATCGGAAGCCACCGCGCTTTTGGGGTGGCTGTCCTCCGCCGCAAGCGCGTCGGATTTAGGCGCGCTCGCGGCGACGCTTCAAGCGCAACCCATCGCGGGCTTGGAAAGGGTTGGAGATTTGCAATCCGTGTTGTCCTCCATGGCGTACGATGGGGCTAATCAGCGAACCAGCTTTCCGACCCCGGGCGCGGCGTCGCCGTCGAACTCGCAAGGGGGGATTGATTTTGGGGGACTGAGGTTGTGAGGTGAGAGTGATAATACAGTACTCGGTATGGTACCATGGTAGTACTATTTCTCAATCTATCTATGTTCAGTCTCCGCGTCTGCGGTTTCCGTAATCGCGTTCAAGCGCGAGGACGTTCTGTTTGTGACAAACATCAATTGGTCATCGGCTGTCATGGATTTGTACTCCGCAGCGCTTTGATGTCTATCTTTGTTCACCGCACCGCTTCCGTGTCTTTCCACGCTACCCCGCGTCACTGTTTTCCTAACTCCCAATCCTACCCGGTCTGCGTGTGTACCGGTTGCGTTCGTCGAGAGGTTCGGTCCGCGACTCCCGAGTCGTCGCGTTTTCCAAACAACTTCGTCTTCGGGTTTGGCATTTTTTTCGTGCTGTGATGGAACCCTCTTTGTTGAAGTGCGTCGCGCACGTCATCCACCGTCCAACTCTCCACGTCGTGCCTCTCTATCTCGGTGTCGTTCATGTCGAAAATTACAAGTGTCATGGGGTGGCCTTTTTCCCACCGCACCGTGGTTTTATCGAACATCCCCTGTTCCACCTCGGATTTCAGCAAAGCCTTCAAATCCGGGTGCTTGTTAAGGCGTCACGCCGGGCAAGACACGAACTCGGCTCGGCCGAGAGTTTCCGTATCCACTGCGGCATCCGCTTGAAGCGAGCGCGCCTCTGCAGCAGGTATGCAAAGGCTCGTCGCCACGAGCGCCAAGAGCGCCACGAGCGCCGGGTAGGACGACCGCATCGTGAGTGGTAATTCTTTTCTCGGAAGGTCGAGGAAAAGGAAAAGCAAAACGTCGGAGCTGCTGCAAAAAGTGGCGTTGCTTGATGTTCAAAATCTGAGCAGCCTGACCCGTCAGTTCCCAGGGGCGCGTCCGGCGAAGATGGCGGCTGCTGTGGCGAGCTGGAAGTCCTTCGTCGCGACGACGGAAACCGGGTCGGGCAAATACGGCCCCGAGTGCGCGGTGCTCGCGGCGAATGGCATGGCCGACTTGGCGCGAGCGCACTTCGTGGAATGCGTGGAGGTGCGAAATCTGCTCCCGGTGTGCCCACCTCGATCTTTTGTCGCGTCCGACGAGTGGACCTCTCCATGAACGTACACGGCACCCTTCAGACCCGTGACGTACCTAACCACACACCCATACCCGTTCCCTTCCAAACCCACAGACCGCGTTCAAAACAACGCACGTCCCGAACCTACGCTTCGCGGTTACGAACGGCGGGAATCGGTCAAAATCGTTATCCCCAAACCACCAGCACCACTCATGGGGTTGGGTCGACGCCGCGGTGCCGGCCGGGGTTTCTGCGTTCACCAAAGCGGTGACCGAGACGACGCGAAACGCGGATGCGCTGGAAAAGGCGCTGCTCGGCGGTGTTGGTGTTGATGTTGGAAAGACGGGCCGACTTTGCGTAACGGCCAAACACTCCGTCGCCGCGATCGTTTCCACGAAAGGCCCGAACTCGTTCGTGTCCGTGGTGAGCACGTTTTTCCAGAGGCGCATACACGAGTTCGCGGTGAGGGTTGATGAAACGAATGGCGATGATGAAACGAACGACGACGACGACGACGACGAAACCGACGAAACCGCGAAAGAAAACGATGACGACGCGTTCGCGAAACAAGTCGACGCCTACGTCGCCACCGGGGTGGTCGGGCTGGAGCGACAGGTACGGCCTTGGGGCTTTCCCAAATCCGGCCGGCCACTTTTTGCCGACTGTCCGCCCGTAAGTACTCACGCACGCGTTCCGAAAGACGTTAACCAATTATCCTTTACAATCGCAGCACTCGCTCGTCGCGCCGAGCGCGTCGCACGATTCGTGCGCAACCGCGATGGGCGCGGATTGGACAAAGCAGCTGGAGTTCGTAGGCGCGTGTTTGAGAGGTGTTACATCTGAATCAGATGTTACGTCCGGGTCAGACTCGGACTCGTCTATTTCAATCTTTGGAAACGCCTGCGCCGCCGCCGCGGCGGCCGCGATTGACGCCGCGATTTGCGAGCGCGTGAAAGTTCGGGCGAGTGGCAATTTCGAAAAGAAGGCGCTTCCCGAGTTGTTGCGGTGGATCATAAAGGTGCCAGTTGCGTTTCTGAAAACAATAGGGCTGGTGAGTTCTGTGAGTTCTGGAGGAAGCGGCGGCGGTACCAATACCAATAATTCAAACAAGTCCGATCTTGAAAGCGCGCAGTGGCGCGCCAGATGTGCGCACGCCGCTTATGAAAGATTAGGCGCGCAACGCGTGCACCAGTGCTTCGACGTGATCGTGGAGTTTCCGGAAAGCGCCCCCGCGGTGGACGACCTGCGGCGGTGCTTGCGACGGAGCTACTCCCTGCACTCGCAGTTGGTCGACGCGCTTAAACAAAAACTAAGGCAACGGCTGTTAATAGCAGGCGCGCCTACCGGGGATATCATCGACACGTACCGGCTCACCATTCGAGCGCTGCGAGACCTCGATCCAAGTGGAGTTGTTTTGAACCAAGTCAGCGTGGAGTTGAAGGTACGTATTGCGCATTTTCCAAATCCTGACACACTGTTTCAAGCCCCTCTTTGACGTCCACGGCCGTCATTAAAAGGTGATACTGCATACATCACAAGTAGATTGTTTGCCCATACAGTACACCCATACTCAAGACTGACACTTTGTTTTACCCATCGCGAGGAATACCTGCGAAGCCGAAAAGACACCATCAGGTGCGTCGTGTCCATGCTGATGGGGAAGGACGGGGCAGACGGGGAGGGGGATTTTCAAAACGGGTTGCTGAGCTCGAGCGGCAACGGCAACGGAGATGGCCATGGAGGAGATGGTCTTGAAAGACTAGGCGACGACGACGGGGATTTGGAGTTTTTGGAGTACGACTGGCGAAGCGGCAATGGAGACGGTACGAAGCAATCGTCACAAACGAACGTCGACGAAACGTCGCGTCAAAAACAAAAAAAAACAAATTGGGACAAATGGGAACCCGAACCTGTCGCTTCCGAAGCCGCGTCCTCCAGAGGCAGAAAACGCGCGGGCGACGACGAGCTCACGCAGCTCGTTTCCATATACGGCTCGAAAGAAGTTTTCATCGGGGAGTACCGGTACGTATTATATATCCCAAATCCCAATACTGTTTGCCCGTACAACACTGACACTTTTCTTTCCCAATCACAGGAACATGTTAGCGGAGCGTCTTTTGTCAAAAGTCGGGTACGACGTGGACCGGGAAACGCACGCCTTGGAGCTTTTAAAACTAAGGTTTGGCGAGCACAACCTACACAAGTGCGAAGTCATGTTAAAAGACATGCGTGACAGCAAGCGGCTGAACACGAACATAAAGGCGCCCCTGGCGCCTGGCACGCCGGGCGCGGCGGTTGACGACGCGCACGAAACGACGGAAACGTTGCGGAAAAGGTACGTCTTGCATTTCCCAAATTGCATTTCCCAATTTGACCATACAAAACTGACACTTTTCTGGCAAAACTCAAAAGCAACTTGGACGCCACCGTGGTGTCCAACCTGTTCTGGCCTCCGTTCCAAACCGAAGCCCCCGATTTCGCGTTGCCATCGTCAATGCACGCGCTCACGGCAACCTACGCGGAGCGGTACCACCACTTGAAAGCGCCGCGGAAAATGACCTGGCTCCACAATTTAGGCACGGTGCAGATGGAAATCATGTGGCGCGACAACGAAGTCGTCGTCACAGTGGGGCCGATTGAAGCGGCGCTGATTCACTTGTTCCAGGACCGAAGCTTTTGGAGCGCCGACGAACTGGTTGAAACCTTGAAAATCCCAAAGCAGGTATTACGAAGAAAAGCCGTGGTGTGGATCAACAACGGGTTGTTAGTGGAGACTAGTGGCGGAAATGACAAAACAGACACTAGTGGCAACACCGAACCGGGGTACCGCCTCGTCACCGAAACCGACGCCAAGGCCACGTTCGGCGCTGCCGCCGCGGACGACGGCGTGGGTGCCAGCGGAGGGTCGGTAGCGTCCGCCGAAACCCAAGCCGCGGCTGGGATGAAGGTGTACGAGCAGTACATAATCGGGATGTTGACGAACTTCCCGCAGTTACCGCTCGGGCGGATTCATAACATGCTGAAGATGTTCGTATCAGAGCCCCCCTACGACAGAACCGAACACCAGCTCGCCGCGTTTTTAACCCAGCTAATAGCGGAGGACAAGGTGGTGATGGAGGGCGAGCAGTTCAAAAGGAGGACTTGAGAGGTAGGCACGATAGGTAGAACCGAAGGAGTTTAATGCGAGTACGTATTACTCCTCTTAGTACTCCTAGTTAACAGAGGTAGGTCTTACCGCTTTCTATTCTTTTATCGCGCGCACAGGCACCTCGTTAGTCCTGTTAGTACTCCTATTAGTGTTACAGGTAGGTCTTAACGCTTTCTATTCTTTTATTCCGTCACATTCACTGGCTAGACTAGATTATCAAGCCCCGGGAACCCGGTGGTTTCCTTGAGCTGTGTCAGCTGTTCGGCTGACATTTTCTCCTTCAGCGACCGGCCTAGTTTCGTCGCCTCAAACGCGGTGTCAAGGTTCCACTCGTCCAGCGTGGGTTTTTTGTTAACGCTCTCCGGCATCTTTTGTAACATCTCCGCGTACAGCTTCTTGCCGTCCATGATCACGGGAAAGAAATGCGGCTGCCCCTCGGGTTTGGTTTGCGTTTCCTTGTAATACACGAGCAGTGGGAATCCGGGGAACCAAAACTCCCAGTTCACCACGCTCTCGAAGCTCCATTTGTTCGCCCCGCCGCCTTGCAGTTTGTTGTCGCCGCTGGACTCGGTGCCCACTTCCAGGGCGACGGCATCGGATGCCCCGGGGTCCACGATCACCACGTCGAGGTCGGTGTCCGAGAACCGGAACCGTACCCTGCTGGCTTGCAGCGTAAGGAAGGCGCCCAAAAAGCCGTGCACGCCGAACTGCGTCCAGAGGTGACACACCGGCCCGAGAAACGCGGCGACGCCGAGCAAGACGCCTCCGATGCGGTAATCGCCGGGAATGACGACTTGCATCGCAGAAGACGCCGCGACGACGATTGGGTTTCTGGTGGCCTGTAGGGCGGTGGATGTGCCGCGCACAGAGGACCCGACGCCATCGGTGGAGCCCGGCGTGGCCTTGGCGTTGAAGGTGACGATATTTCGGGACCGGAGAGGCACCGCGACCGCGACGCGGTTGGCGGTGACGCGTTTCGCCGCGCGGAGAGAAACGGGCGCGCGCGCGAACTGCGGGGCGAGAAGGGCGGGCATGGTTCCGTGGGCGGGCGTCGGGGGATGCGACGGCGCGGGGAGAAGTGCGGGGCGGAGTTGTTGAGATCACGGGATGTGCCAACGAACCTGCGGGGACAATTTTCACCCAAACACAAATCCAGTCAGCACGTCGTTACCCGCAATCGCGCGCCACAACGCGTGCGCGCTCGCGGAGGTTCTTTCGCGATGTCCGCCTTTTCCGCTTCAAATGCGCCGTGTACAACCCATTCGCTCCACGCCCGCGTGTCTCCTGTTTCCAAGGCAAGGCAAGGCAAGACAAGCTTACCCTCGTCCCGAAATGTACTGCTGACATTTCCGAGACCGGGTTCCAATCGCGCGTCCCGTTTCGGCGCAATCGTAGGTCACGCCTCTGGCACCGAAACACCACCCCCCGTGAAAAAGGTCCTGGTGCCTATCGCGGACGGCACCGAGGAAATCGAAGCGGTTACCGTGATTGACGTGTTACGAAGAGCGGGCGCGGAGGTGACTGTGATGTCTGTTGAAGATGGCCGGAACGAGGTGGTGTGTTCGCGAGGCGTGCGACTAGTCGCTGACGCGAACGTGAAAGACGTAGCGGGACGAGGCGCACCCAATGATTGGGACCTAATAGCGGTTCCGGGAGGCATGCCCGGCGCAGAGCACATCGCGGACCACACAAAGTTCCACGCCGTTTTGGAAAAGCATTTCAGAGCCGGGAAACTGATGGCGGGAATCTGCGCGGCGCCCGCGATTTGTTTCGAACCGAAGGGGTTTCTGGAGGTTCGTATTTGGCCTTTCCCAAATCCATTACACACTGTTTGCCCATACAACACTGACATTTTCTTTCGTTTCTTTTATGTAAAGGGGTTCGCCGCGACCGCGCATCCCGCTTTCGTGGATGAGCTGGGCGGGTCGCTGATGGAAAAAAATGACCAGGCGCAGTGCCGGGTGGTGGTTGACAAAACCATGGTGACGTCAAGAGGCCCTGGGACGTCCCTGGAGTGGAGCTTGTGCCTCGTCGAGCAGCTGTTCGGGAAAGACAAGGCGAAGGAAGTCGCAGGGCCGATGGTCGTGCAGCCCGCGAACGCGAAGCTTTTGCGGAATCTGGAGTGGCGCCTGGACGAAACGCCCGTGGCGAAATGAAAGGGTTGTAGGACATGTAGAAGTACACAAGGACACGTGGTCTTAGGGTGGGAACAAGTTGCTTAGACTTGTCGTCACCGAAGGTTTCGCGAGAGAATTTTTGGAACGACTGCGAATAGAGATGGAGAGAGGGGAGGTAGGCGTCACGCGGAATTCGAAAAAGTCGGCGAAATCCCCAAAATCAAGTGCCCACTTTGAAATAAAGGCGCCAGTTTTTCAAACATCCATCTTTACGTCCCTCCCTTGGATGGGTCATCACTTCGCGGAACGTCCGCGGTGGGTCGTCATGAGTCCTCCCGCCCCGCGCGCCGTCCCGCAGTACAGCGGCCGCGCGGCGATGATCGCGAAAGTCGCGTCCGAGGCGGGCGCCTCGGGGGAACAGGGGGGCGCGCCGGTACGTCTCTCTCGGTGTGCCGATTAATCGGAAACACGGGGATGGATCCCGTTCACGTTTCCCCGCGTAGGCACACCGTGTCCAGTTCCCGCGGAAACACACCTCGCGCTTTCTCACCTCGCGATGACCGTCGACGCACGTTTTCGCTCGTGCGTGCGCGCCGTCAAACACACGTTCGATCAACGCGATCCCTACGTTCGAGTGCGTGCAAACGCGTTCGAGGACCACAACACGCGCGTCGTCCCTACCCGAGCTCATCCACACATCAATTAACATCGCGGCCCCGTTCTTTAATCTTTAATCCATCGTTTCAAAACAGCTGCGCGCCGTGGACATCAACCGCGTTTCCTCTACCGAGCTCGAGTCCGCGCGGATTGCACGACGGGTCGATTCTTTTGATACCGACACGAATCAAACCAACCACGGACGGACGGCGTTCGGTGTTGACCCCGAGGCCGGCGAGTTAAACGCGCCGTCGCCGTCGGCGCCGAGCCGAGTCGAGTCGACGGTTTTGAAAAAAACAAACCCGACCGCCGTGGCTGGTTTGGCAGTCTACCACAAACGCAAACGCCACGCAACGCACTTTACTTCCGGGAAGTGGCTACCCAACCTTCCCCTGCCTCCCGCGTACGAGCGCTTGTTGAACGTGTTCGTGGCGACGCAACAGGTCGGGCCGTTGTTAAGAAAGCGGCAACAACAATGCACCGCCGATGTGGTTTGCGCTTCAGTCGAAACCATGACGGGCAAGCGGTGTACGCTCGCCATGTTACGGTCGGTGGAGGCGGTGATGCCCGGCACGATTAATTTCAGCTGCCGGGGAGGCATGGACCCGCGCGGTGGCGTTGGCGGTGACGCGGGCGGTGCAGGAAGAAGCATCTTCGAAAACGGACCCGTGAGCCCGCGCCGCGTGCGAGCCGACGTCGCGGCGCACGACGCTAATCACGCGCAAACGCCGACGGCCGAATTTGAGTTTGACGAAAAGAATCATCCGCGGTCGCCCGGGCAAAAGTTGCAGACCGCGAACCTTTCAGGCACCGGGAGGCCACAACACAAACAAAATGACGCAAGGAAACCGATTGGCGGTGTTTCATCGGAACAGTTCAGGTACGCGCTGGTTCAAATCGTGGGGCGGTACCACGACGTTTTTTGCGACTCGTTTGCGAAAACCGCCGGCGACGACAAACAGCGCCGCGGTTTGTCCACCGAAAAGGGCTCGGTCGGCGCGTGGCACGTCCGCTTCGACTTGGCCACGGTACCGGACCCGCCTTTGGAGGTGAGTACTGTTGCAGATGAAGCTGGCGTAGTAACAGCGGGCGGTGCTGTTACCGGTACAGCTCAACCGAAACCTTTGGGTGCGGAAAAACCCGGACCGCGAGCACGGACGGCAAAGAGTTCCATCCTCGCCGGCAACGGCGGCGCCGTGCCGGCTAAGTGGCACGACGGCCATTCTTGGGACGCGGCGGATATCAAAGCACGTTCGTTGAAAGGAATAACCATCGACGACCAGCAAGCCTCCGCTGCAGCCAAAGAGCTGGGCGATTTAGGCAGCGAGTTACCCCTCGCCGCGGTCGCGGCGGTGATGAAGCGCAAGCTCGCGGTTGACCACGACCTGGATCCGGCCACGATTGCTACGCGGAAACACCGGCGCCTACACGACCTGCTGCCGAGCACGTTCGACACCGTGCGCAGTTTGTTCGCCACCTCCAAGCGGAAGGTATTGGCCTTCTCCGAGCTCCTGGAACAAACAATACGCGCCAGTTCAAGGCGGAGCGCGAACCCCACGGAAACGGAACAGGCGCTGCGCCTGGTCGCCGAGGCGAGCCCGGAGTGGTGCGCGCTCATGCCGGCGCACACCACGGTTTCCGGGGAGGAGCTGTTCCGGGTGAAAACCACGGACGCCGCGGTTACACGGTTCGTGCGACAGAAACTCGTAGCGATGAAGGAAGATAAGTTGTGATGGGTGTTGTTTAGTATTGCAAGACACGTACTCAATCACTGCAGTTGTTTCGCGACACTTTTGGTTTCTTTGCAGCAAATTCTTTTCACTGCATCGCCTTAGTCGGGGTTTCCCCGATCGTGATCCGAAGAGTCCGCCCGCGCCGCGTCGCGCCATGGATCCTCTTCGTTTGATCCGCGATGCGGTCATCGGCGACACGATTGGAGGGTACGTGTGTTACACTCGCGTTTGACCCCCACGCGTTTCCCCGCCCACCTCGCGTGTGCCTGCCACACCCGGACCCCGATCTCACGGCTCACCTTTCCTCGCATTCCCGCGCGCCACCAACCCGCAGGTCCACGTTCGACGAGACGCACGTGCACCTTGACGAGCTGAATTCGCTCCAAAGGAAGTCCACGACGAACTACAAAACCAAGATGGGCAAAACCTTTCTGAGCGTGGAGCAGGTTTGGTTCCTGGCGAAGAGCACCCACGAGAACCCCAAACAGGCGCACCCCGCGTACCTCAAGGATGCGATTGCCGCGAAGTTCGCCCCCGTTTCCATGGTGGACCGGAAGGACTTGCTGCTTTTTCTGACGGGCAAAACAGACACGAGCGCGCAGATCGACCTTACACACGTCCCCGCGTTCATGGACGCGGAAGAGGCGTTGGACGAGCAGGCCAACTCTTTGGACGTGGCCGGGCGGGTTGGAGGTTCGAAACGAGGACGCGATTTAGTGGGATCCGAGATTGATGAGAAAAAACCGAAACAACGACCGCTGCACACCCGGGACAGCGCGCTGCAGTGCGACAAGAGCTTCAGCGCGGTGCTCGGTTTCTTCGGCGCGCAATTGCCTTCGGAGCTAGGCAGCAAGAAAAAAGAGTCCGTTAAAAAACCGAGCGGAATCGAACCGCCGCCGCTTGTGAACATCGAACCCATCCGTACGAACCGGTTCGACCGAGGGAAGGACAAGGACGACTTTTACGCAGAGCACATGGGGCGCGATTTCGTGGATTTCGGGATCGTGGACGACGGCGGGTTTCTTCCCGGGGGCGGGAATGGGAAGGTACTACCTGAACTAAGCGAACAGGAACGAGCAAAAGCCGAGCAGGTGACGGGACACAAAATAACAGACGGAAGCAGACCTAATGGGGCCGTGAAAGCTAACGCGAGATCATCTCAAAAACCAAGCTCGTCTCAAAAAAGGGACCCTGCGGCTGGAAAGATGCCCGTCATACTGGTACCGCCCGGGTACGGCAGCAAAGTCATGTTCAACATGTACAACGCGGGTAGGTTTTTGGAAGGCGAGAAGCTGGTGCCGTGGGATGAGCTGCACAAGAAAGACGCGAAGAAAAAAGTCCGGATGGTGATCAAGCGCCGGTACAAGGTACTTATTGCGCGTTTCCCAAATCCTGACACACTGTTTACCGCCCCTGCGTGACTGTTTGAGTGCACTACATCATCACAAACGCACTGTTCGGCCTGATTAGAATCCAACTCTCTGACTGTTTGCTCATACAAGTTACTGACACTTTTCTGGGCGCAATCAAAGCGGGAGCTTTCGGTGAAATACATGGTCACCGATGAGGTCCCGACTTCAGCTTCGGACTGGGCGTGCGTCGTGGCGGTTTTCGTGTCCGGGAAAACCTGGCAGTTCAAGGACTGGCCGTTTAAAGGCGCGAACGAGGGGGATTTAGTGGAGACGTTCCAACGAGTGAAAGGGTTTTACCCCCAGTACGACACCGAAACCGCCGCCGACGTGATTAAAACCTGGAACGTCACAACCCTGCGGTTCCAGAAAAACGTACGGCACGGCGACCGCGCGCAGTTCGAGGAGTTCTGGCACGTCATCGACAAACACCTGGAGCTGACTCGGAGCTCGCTGGCGTACTAGGAGGGGGGGGCGAACAGTTGGTAATTTTGTTGTAGTGTGAAGGTACCCTTACGAACCGTTTAATTGCGACAAAAATTCGTCATCTAGAAAGTCTGCCTTTTCGATTTGAATTTTCTAGCCGTTGTTTCTTTTTACGGATTCGAAAGCGCGCTCGCTCGGTTCGACGCTCGCGTATATACGTGTTGCGTTTGGTTCTTTAAAGAAGTGGTGGTGTTTAATTTGTTAACACCATTGTGAGTTGTTGGTTATGTGTTCGTACTGGACGGAACGTGCGTCGGCACAGCGCTTACGCGCGCTCGCCGCGGATGCGGCGCGCGAGCTGGATGTCCTTGGGCATGATGGTGACACGCTTGGCGTGGATGGCGCACAAGTTGGTGTCTTCGAAGAGCCCGACGAGGTACGCTTCGGAGGCTTCCTGGAGCGCGAGGATGGCGCTGGACTGGAACCTGAGGTCGGTCTTGAAGTCCTGGGCGATCTCGCGGACCAGGCGCTGGAACGGGAGCTTGCGGATCAGGAGCTCGGTGGACTTTTGGTACTTGCGGATCTCACGAAGCGCGACGGTACCGGGGCGGTACCTGTGCGGCTTCTTGACGCCGCCGGTGGCGGGCGCGGACTTGCGCGCCGCCTTGGTGGCGAGCTGCTTGCGGGGGGCCTTGCCACCGGTGGACTTACGGGCAGTTTGCTTGGTACG